>Ga0214917_10008503_pt1 | contig 10065 bp, 10 predicted proteins | sample LL_1208_BB_MetaG_FD_177983 | JGI IMG/M metagenome (GOLD analysis project Ga0214917, IMG submission 177983) | Freshwater microbial communities from Lake Lanier, Atlanta, Georgia, United States - LL_1208_BB | ecosystem: Environmental > Aquatic > Freshwater > Lake | place: USA: Georgia | collected...
TTGTACTAATGACATATTAATATAATATACTTTGTTCATGTTTAATTTTATTATTATCGTTGAATTTAATATATCATACTCTATTTCACGATCTGGATATTTTATTTTATAAAAGGATTTATATGCATCAAAATCTAAATTTATATCTTGTGGTAATTTATAATTCTTTATTTGTTCATCTGTTATATTATTATATTTTAATATTGTATAATTTAATATATTTCTATTGTATTTAGATAGATCAAACTCATTATACTTATTTGATTCTTTTTTTATTTGCATTTTTCTAAATATTATTATATTATTATAACTATTATGTAGATCATTTAAATAATCTCTCATCTTTATTAATAATTCATTCACATATCTATTTACATTATTATTATCTCTTTGTAAAATTATATACATAAAATAATTTACTATCTTTTTATCTTTTTGTATAATATCTAATGTTATTTTTTGAATATGTTTATTTTTTAATTGTTTAAAATATTCTTCAAATAATAAATAACCATTTGATTTTAAATTATCTATTATAAATCTAAAATTAAATTTTTCATTTGTATCTTCAAAATTATCAAAATTTATATCATTAAATTTATAATCATTATTATCTACAAAAGTTTCTTTTATGTAATCTACTAATTTTCTTATATTTTCATTTTCATCAAATTTTCTATTTATCATATTTCTATATAATTCAATATTTAAACTATCCTCTTTATCAATTATGAATTTATATCTATTTACTATTTGTGTATAGTTTATTATATTATTAAATTTTATCGTTGACCATTTTGTATCTATTAATTCTTGCATATTCTTTATTATTCCATCTAATTTATATTGACCATTTATTATTTTATCATAAAATAATTTATGATATTCTTTACTTAAAAATTTATAATAATTTTTATTATTTAATAATTTCTTGTAATCAATTATTCCTATTAAATGATCAATATTTAACTTATTTATTATATCATTGAACTTCTCTTTTGATATTATTATTATCTTCTCTAAATAATAATTTAAATCTACATTATCTTTACATATTCTCTGATTTATTTCTATAATATCTACGATATTCTCATATTGAATATTAATATAATTTCTAATCTTATTTAATATAACTTCTTTAAAGTCATCTGGATTTATATTATAATTTAATAATGATTCGTTGTATGCTTTTATTAATTCTATATTTATTCCACTTAATAAAATATTATTATTAATAGAGATATGTCTTTCTATTAAATTCATTCTTTTTGTGATTAACTTTAATTTAACTATGATTTAACTAATATTGATATTTTATCAATTTTTTATTATAATAAAATTTGATTAAGCAATTGTATATATTATAAAAATATCAATATACAGAATGTTATGGCTATTTAATGAAAATTTATTAAATAATAATTTTAAATTTTATCAAATATTTAATAATTCACCAGTTTTTAATGAATCTGATAATATTATTTATAAACTTGATGATAATATAAATACTGATCTTTCTAAAATTAATCCTACAAAATTTAACTTCCAAATAAAAATTATGAGTAATATTATTAATTATCTAAATCTTGATAATAATATGATCTTTACTTTTACTAAAAATGAAAATTTTATTAATAATTCTTCTAATGCCGCTATTGAATTTAATTATAAATTAATTAATAATAATAAATTACCATCTCTTTCTACTCATTCTTATGATTTTTATTATGATCATGTCGAATTTAATATATTTAAAATTAATGATAATCTACTCTTTGTTAAACAAATTAATAAATCTAATAATTCTTACTCAAATTATTGGATATCTAATACACTCTCGCTAAAATTATAACACTTTTTTTACTATCATGAATAATACTGTTAATATTATTCCATATACTATCACTCCTTGAACATTCACTTTTCCTTCGTTGTCTCCATTTATACTACTGAAATATTTACCAAAAAAATCTTTTATCATGTCTTGAGATAATAAAAAAAATATCGTAAATAATATTATTGATTCTTTTATATTTATTATATTGTTTATATAACTTATATAACTATCATCTTTCTTTTCTTGATTGTCTTTCTTCTTTTTTTTCTTCTTTTCTGTATCTAATTCTACATCTATGTTCTTTGTCTTTATATCATAACTATCTTCCTCAAATCGCTCTTTTATATTATTATCTTTTATATTATTTATTATCTCCTTCGTTAATGATCGTATTAAACTATTATTATCATCTGTATTTATTGAATTACTTAGTAGATTACTATTTAAATCATTCAATTTTGTACCATTTAAATTTATATCATCTAGTGATATGTTATCTATTCTATTTGCCATATTTATTAAATTGTCGTTCGGTATACTATTTAATAAATTGAAATTTTCCAATCTTGGCTGTTTATTATTATAATTCTCTAAATTATTCATTATTTATATATCTATTATATACAATATTTTTTTATATAAAAAAACGGATTTATATTTTTATTTTCTTGTTTACTACTCATTGGATCAATATCTTCAGATTCTTTCATTAATTTTATTTTTTTTTCGTTATTATCCATTATTTTTAATATATTCTTTATTGTTAATATTGTTATATCCCAAAATTTACTGTTCCTTTCTGGACATATAAACATTATGAATACTCTTCCTCGTATTTCTTCTCCTATCAATTTACTACATGTATCGTTTATTTCATTTGTATTATCTTTATACAATAATACTGTTAAATTTAATATCGTCATCTTTTTATACTCGTTGAAATCATTACCTATTATAAATCGCGGATTATCACCTGTGTATCTTAATTCATCCATTTTACCATCCGGTGATATCATTACACCTTTGTGATAATAATTACTTAATATTAAATCAGTAATATCTTTTTCACTCATCATACTCATTTTAATAGTTCCATCTCTATAATCAGACTTGAGTATACATGTATCATAATATATTGGCTCTAAATTGTAATTACTTATTGTTGCAAATTCATTTAAATATTCTATCGGTATCTTCATACTATTTCTTTCTGCTATATTATCTAAATATAATAAATCATACATATAATCATCATTCGCAAATAATAACATACTATTACCTTGCATTACTTCAGCTGTATTAAAATATGAATCATTTTCTTTTAATTTATATATTATTTGCTCTAATATATCATTTTTATTATATTTATTACTTATACTGAAATTACTCTTTTTCTGTAATTTCTCTATTTCATATACTATTTTATCATAATCATTCGGATTATTCATTGATAATTTTTCTTGTTCTAATATATTCAATGTATCATTGTATAACTTATTTAATGGTACTGTGCAAAAATTAGAAATTTCTTCAACTTCAATCATTATCTTATAATATATAGTATTTTACTCATTTTTATATTCTTTTATTTATATTATATTTACAACTATTTTTAGGTAAAGTATGATGTTGGACAAATACATACTTTCGGCATCCATTTATATTTTTTACCATTTTCATCAATATGAACTTCTTTCACAATATCATTTGAATCTGGGCCAATATATTTTATTTTTTTATTTAATATATAACCAATTATTATACCAATCATTAAACCTAATATTATATTTATTATATAATTTATTGTTTCATACATTTTGATAGATTATAAATTATATTATTAAAAAAATATTATCATTTATTATATTATTAATGGAAAACTATATTATATTTATAATCATTTTTATTCTATTTATGTGTTCAGTATATTTAATATTAAATAATTTTACTATATCTAAAATTAATATTAAACCATATAATTATAATAATTTAAATAATTCAGTTGCTGAACAAAAATTATATAATAAAATTATTTTAGATAATCTGCAAAGTGAAATTAATTTATTAAAAAATAATAAAAATTTAGATAATACGATACCTAATGATGTTTTAGAAAGTACTATATCGGATCTTAAATCAGAAATTTCATTTATTAAACAAAATATTAAATCTACAAATATGTTAAATAACTTGTTAAATACTAATAATAATATTGACTCTCAGGAACAACATATTAATTACACTAATTCTACTGACACCCTAAGAGAATTATCAAATATTAAATCAGAATTGTCATTTATTAAAAATAATATTGAATCTAGTAATATTGAATCACATAAAAATAATATTGAATCACATAAAAGTAATATTGAATCACATAAAAGTAATATTGAATCACATAAAAATAATATTGAATCACATAAAAGTAATATTGAATCACATAAAAGTAATATTGAATCACAAGAAGAAATTATTAATTATAATTCTAATTCTAATCCTAATCCTATTAATAATCAATCTAATACTATTATTTTTGATCCTATCGCTAATTTTGATAGAGCAAAATTATTAGATCCTCTAGTTGATCCTAGAGGTAGATCTTCGGCTGATCAAATACCTACTCCGATTATCGCTGCTCAATTTAACTATCCAACTCAAGGTATTCTTGATAGATATCATCGTGTCGGATTATTAATTGCTACTGATAAATATACTCATGATTATGATAATTCTGATCATAATTATTATAAAAAAACAAAATCACATAAAAAATCTAAATGTACAGTTAATAACAATTATCATGAATCGGATAACTCTTCTAATTCTGATAATTCTTCTAATTCTTCTAATTCTTCTAAATATCCTAAAGCATATAAAGGTGTAGAATTTGCTTCTACTTCCGGTGAAACTCATTCTATTGAAGCTTTTGAAAATATTACAACTGAAATACATAATAATTATATTTATACCGAATCTTCTGATAATGATATTCTTGAACTTATTGGTAAAAAAATTACTGATAATTGGTTTAAATACTTTACTTCTATAAGTAAAGGTAATAAGTTAATAAAAATTAATATTCATAATCGTAATAGAAGAGAACTCTATTCTGGTGATGAAATTTATATCCCTGAATTACATCGTAAATATCGTGTTAAAATTGACCATCTTGATCAAATTGAATATAATCCTTACCTTTTCTAATTATAATCATTCTCTTATTATTATCTCACATACTGGATGCTGAAATTTTTGTGATATTTTTATATCATCGCAATGCATTGATCCACGACGCAATCTTATTATCGGACTATTTGTATTATATGATTCTGACTCTGACTCTATTAAATTATTTTTCTCTATATCATTATTTACTTCATTATTTTCTTCATTATCATAATTATTATCATCACTTTTATTTGATTTTATTCTACATGATAAATAAATAAAAAAATTATAAATATTGATAATTATATATTTTATTAGTTTGATAAACATTATATATTATTTATACATTATTATATTTATATTTCTTTATTTTATACAAAATTTTTATTATAAATATGATACTACTAATCGGTGAATTTCATACATATAAAATATTTTATGCACTTTTACTACTTTTAAAGAACTTAAAAATATTAAATATGATCTTCGTCGTAACCAATTATATTCTCTTAATGATATTCTTTTTTCATTATATAATTCTGTAATCATTTGTACATCATTTTTATTTATTAAAAAATTTATTACTTTCTCTGATAATTTTTTATCATCTAATTTAAATATCTTTATGCATAAATTATCCATCATATAAATACTATTTAAATGAATATCATTTGTATTATCAACTTCATCTTCATCATCGTACTCATAATAATCTGCACCTTTTTCTAATAAAATAATAATATCATTGATGTATGTACAATATTTTTGCTTATCTTTAAATTGATCATATGAATCATATGGTTTATAATCTTTTATTTTTTGTGCTAATTTTTTTGATAATCTCAACTCTAATTGTCGTCGTTCGTAGAATTTTTGTATTGTTTCTACTTTTTGTTTTGTATCCTTCCAAAGATCTTTAAATTTACCTCTATATTGTGGTTTATTATCTAAATTAAATGATGTTATAATGTCCTCAGGAATCTTTATCTTAGAATTATTCTGTAATATTCTAATAATAACATGTATATCACCAGTTCTAATTGCACTAGTTAATAATGTTTTCTGTTTGTCTTCCGTAAAAGTCCATCCATTTTTTTTAATTCTTCTATCTAAACTTTTTGCAATTTCTGACTTTTCACACTCCATATATGGCTTAATAATAGAATCTGACTCCATCTTAATAAGAAAATACTTATAAATTTATGAAATTGTAATGTCTGATCTTATTTGATTATATGCTACTAATATTTTTTTTTTCAATTTTTTAACTTTCTATTATAAATAATACAATATGAATATTTCATATAATATAAATTATATAGATAATATAGATAATACAAATAATATGAATAATACAAATAATGTGAATAATATAGGTATTTTTGATCCAAATGGTATTAATCTAAATCCACTTAATAATAAAGAATATTCAGATGAATATCGAAAATTATCCTCTTTTTGGATTAATTTACCTGCTTATGAATATTCTAGTCAAGTTATAAATTCATTAGATAAAAATGATATATTGTTGATAATTTCTGGTACTGGTAGTGGTAAAACAGTATTATGTCCAAAAATGGCACTTCATTATAATAACTATAAAGGTAAAATTATTATAACTCTACCTAAAAAAATTATTACAAAAAAAGCTGCTGAATTTGCTGCTATGACTCTTGATGTTAAATTAGGTGATGAAGTTGGTTACCAATTTCGTGGTGATAATCTTAAATCAAAAAATACTATATTATTATATTCAACAGATGGATCTATTATATCACAAATTAAATCTGATCCTCTTCTAAGACATGTTGATATTATCATTATAGATGAAGCACATGAACGAAAAATACAAATTGATGTTTTGCTTTATTTACTTAAAAATTCTATAAAAATTAGAAAAGAAAAAAATATGAAACCTCTAAAACTTATTATTATGAGCGCTACTATCAATCAAGAAATTTTTCAAAATTATTATAAAGACTTTAATTTTGATTGTCTATTCTTATCCGGTAAACCTAACTTTCCTATAGATTCTATTTATCTTCATAAAAAATTAGATATTTCTAATAAAGAATATGTTAAAGAAGGTATTAAAATTATTATAAACATTTGTAATAATATTAATAATTCAAATAATAATACAAATAATAATAAATTTCCCGAAGGTGATATTTTATTTTTTGTATGTACTATTAATGAATGTAAGCAGATTACATATGAATTATCTACTAAAATTACTGATGCATTTATTATGCCTCTTTATAGTGGATTTGATAAACAATTCGAACCATATTTAACAGATCAAATTAAATATAAAGAATTAAATCCTCTTCATAAAAGAAGAATATTTATTTCTACTAATGTCGCAGAATCTTCTCTCACCATTGATGGTATCGTTTATGTTGTTGATTCAGGTCTAGAAATTAATGTAAAATACAATCCAGATAAAAAAATTAATATTATGGCTAAACAAATTATTACTAATGCACAAATTTTACAAAGAAAAGGTAGATCGGGTAGAACTAAACCTGGTTTTTGTTATCATTTATATACATTACAAGATCATGATGCATCTCAAAAATATCCTGATCCTGAAATTAAAAGAATTGATATTAAAAATTTATGTATATCTCTGATGAAATTAGGAGTTAAAATTAATAAAAATATAAATTTTAATGTTGAAGATACTATAAAAATGTTAACCGAATTTATTGAACCACCTTTGCAAACTTATATTGTTGATGCTTTCGATTTTAATATTAAATATAATCTTATCAATAATGATATGAAATTAGATCATTATGGATCTTTAATTGTTGAATCTAAATTAGATATTGAAGATGGTTTAGCTCTTATATATGCACATAATATTGATGAAACAACATTTACAAATGTATATTTAATAATTATAATATGTAACTATCTTAAAAATGGTATTGATGATTTTTTTAATTCTGAATTAGATGAATCATTATTAATTGAAAAAAAATTATTATTAAAAAAATTATTCAAAAATTCTTTAGATTCTGAACATATTCTTTTATTAAATCTTTATAATCATATTATATCTGATGTTGATAATATACTATTTAATAATAACTTTGTTAATAATATTACTAAAATTTTTAATACTAAATTACAACAACTTTTGTTCGTTTATAATAAATTTAATATCAAAATTTCTAATATTAAAAAAATATCTAATAATGATTCAAGATCTAATATCATCTATTGTTTTAACTTTGGATATATAAATAATAGATCATTTAGATCTAAAAATAAATTTATTTATAATAATTTAACTTGTAATATTACAAATACTACAATCAAATTTGATAAATATTCTAGTATCATTTTCTATTTTAATGTATTCATTAATGGTAAACTAAATATATCTATTTGTTCTCCTTTCTTATTATAATAAATAAAAATATTTATTAATTTTAGTTATTATCTTTTATTGATAAATAATAAATTGTTAAACATCCGAATATAATTCCAATAATTTTATTAGTTGTTATATTTTCTTGAAATAATAAAATACTTGAAATTGACACAATTAATATTTGCAATATTTGTAAAATTACATATATTGTAGAAATTTCATTATTATTTAGTAAATTTATATAACATATTGTTAAAAATATATATGATAGTAATGATAAAACTATATACATAGAATTATTTGTTATATTATATTGTTTAATAAAAAATATTGGTAATATTGCTATTATTGTTGCTATTATTATCCAAATTGTATTATTCATTATTATATTTACTATTCATATTTTATTATTTAATTATTTATTTTATATAATAAAAATTTTATTATTGTATCCAAGTTATTTATTGATTTTATTATAAATATAATGTCTAGTAAATCTATTCTTAATACTGGCTTATATACTTTTTTAAATTTATAATCTGATACTGTTTTCTGATATAATTCTGGATTTAATAATTGAAATAATAAAAATTTAAGATCATTGTCTGATGTAAATTCTTCTAATAATTTGAATTCACTTGTTTTTTTTATTTTTTTATAAATAGTTTTATCATCATTTATTTTTATATTGTTCTTATTAATAAAAGTCCAAAGTGGAAAATTTATTAATAATAATATTATATATTTTGATTCTTTTCCAAATAATTTTTTAAACTGTTTCTTATTTTCTGTATCGTTTTTATTTGTTGTAAAACCATAATCAATCAATTTATAAATATATCCTTCAGTTGGTATAGTATAATTACCTATAGTTAATGTTTTTATATCCGTTTTTAATACACCTATATTTCCGGCATGTATATCACCATGTATGTAATTATTCTTCTCAAGCAAATTTACTGTGTAAAATAATTGGATTAACATTGAATATATCTGAACTTTACTTAATTTATTAAATATCTTATCTAGTGATGTGTCTATTAATGAATATATCTTTCTTATACAAAAATCACTCGATGATAAACTCTTTATTTTTTTTTGCGTTTTATTTGAAAATATTGTTATATTTGAACTATATTCTTGATTGTGCTCGCAATTATTTATAAAATCATATGCATGTAATTTTATAAACTGATCTGGATAATTATTACCAAAATTTAATGAAAAATTAATCTCATTCCATATTATTGATGATTTTTTATTCATGTCTTTTTTTAAAATATGTTCTATTTTTAAAGCACGATAATCATTTTCATATTTAACTAAATATATTGTTCCATACATACCATATCCTATTTTTTTAATTAACTTTAAATTATCTATATTCATTCTAATTATAAAAATATAAAATATTTTTTATTTTTATAATATATAAATATTTATCGCATTATGAACCAAGATATCACAAAAGTTTTTAATCTCTCTAAAAATTATACTAAAGAAGAATTAAAAAATGCATTTACTAAAAAAATTGATCAAATTAAAAATATGAATATTCCTAATTTTGATAAAAAAATATTAGTTGATCAATATTATCAAAAATATTTAATCGCAAAAAATAATATTCATAATAATCATAATATTCATAATAATCATAATATTCATAATAATCAAT
>Ga0214917_10008504_pt1 | contig 10065 bp, 5 predicted proteins | sample LL_1208_BB_MetaG_FD_177983 | JGI IMG/M metagenome (GOLD analysis project Ga0214917, IMG submission 177983) | Freshwater microbial communities from Lake Lanier, Atlanta, Georgia, United States - LL_1208_BB | ecosystem: Environmental > Aquatic > Freshwater > Lake | place: USA: Georgia | collected...
CTGCAGAACGTCTTCTACAGCAATGACCCCGCTCGCGAGGCCTTCGTCGAGATGTGCGACGACAAAGACGTGCAACGGCTGACCTTCGACAGCTATCTGTACAAGCGCGTCGTGCCTGTCAACCCCTGGCAGACCCTCAAGCTCACCCTGCTCACCTTCGGCGCCTACCTGCGTGGTCAGGCCTTCGCCCCCTCCGGCTATCGGCCCGTTCCCAGTGCCGTGCGCAGCGCCGAGGAGGTGGAGCAGATCCAGCAGGAGGCGGGAAGCGGCATCCGCGGTGGCATCCGCCGGCCCGGCAGTGTGCCTGCCAGCGCGTCCGCGACGGCAACCACCTCCGCTGAAACCAGCCCTGAGCGCGAGCCGGCCCTGGCCGGCAAGTGATCCGTGCCTGTGGCGGGCCGCTTGCCTCTCAGGCAGGTCCGCCGCCATGACCTCCATGCGGTTGCGGCCGCGAACATTCCAACTGAAAGCCGGTGCAAGACGATCTGCCCGGCTTTTGCATCTGTCGCGGCGGATCCTGATGACCCAACGCGCTGGCTGCCAGGGTGAGGGAGGCCAGGATCGCCTCCATCTCTGAGAAGCCTGCTCTCCTCCAGGAGTGCGTGCGGAACTTCAGGGCGTGCTGCGGGTAGCCAAGGGCCGGATTGCAGGCACCTGCACGAAGGTGCGCAGCGAGGACCACATCTCAGGTCGCGTGGTTGCCTGGGCGGCGTGGCACCTTTCAGCATCGCCGGGCAGCGCATGAAGCGCTTCCTGAACAAGCCGTCTGCAAACGGTTGAACGCACGACAAAGCTGGGCCGAACCCAGCCTTGGACGGGGAGGCCTGCCGGCATCACGGAGCGGCCATCGCGGAGATGTCCGGTGGGCTTCCGCGCCATGCTCTGGCAGCACGGCCGTGCTCGGGCCAGGGCCGACTCGTGGCGGCGCCCTCAGCCGTTGATGCGGCTGAAGTCGGCCAGCACGCTCGCCTGATTGCGCAACAGCCCCAGCAGCGCCAGTCGGTTGCGGCGCACGGCCGGGTTCTCATCCATCACCATCACGCTCTGCTCGCCGTCGAAAAACGCCGCCAGCGTGGCGGCGCTCTCCTGGAGTGCCGTCGCCAGCGCGTCATAGCGCTCAGGCCCCGTGCCGGAGGCGATCGGTTCGAGCCGCTTGAGCACCGTCAGCATCGCCGCCTCGCTGGGGGAGCTGAACAGCGCCGTGTCCACCAGGCCCTCGGGCGACAGCGCATCAGCCGGCGTCTCACCCTTCTCGGCCAGCCTGGAGGCCCGCTGCACCACGGCCTGGACTGCGGTGAGGGTGCCCTGGCGTCGCCGCTGCAGCAGCAGCGCAGCCCGCCGACGCGCATCGAGGGGATCCGCCAGCAGGCGCTGCAGTGCCACACCATCGCCGGCCACCGCCTGCACCAGATCGACATCGGTGCCCTCCTCCTCCAGCAAGCTCTGCAGGCGCTGACGCAGGAATTCACCCAGATCGGCCGCCAGAGCCTCGCTCTGAAGCAGAAAATCAGGGAACAGCTCGCGCCAGTGACGGCTGGCGCGGGTCAGCAGGGCTTCCAGATTCAACGCCCAGTTCCGTTCCGCCAGGATCTGCAGCAGACCGTTGCCGGCGCGGCGCAGGGCGTAGGGATCCGAGGAACCGCTGGGCCGCTCGCCCTTCGCGAAGATGCTCAGCAACAGCTCCAGTCGTTCGGCCAGGGCCACCAGGGCGCCGGCGTCGGAACCCGGCAGAGCATCTCCGGCCCCACGGGGCAGATAGTGCTCCAGCACCGCCAGGGCCACCGGCCTCGGTTCCCCTTCGGCCAGCAGGTACTTGCCCCCCATCAGCCCCTGCAGCTCCGGGAACTCGCCGACCATCTGGCTGACCAGGTCGTGCTTGCAGAGGTGGGCGGCCCGGCGGCCGTGGTCGGCCGTCTCACCGGTGATCGCCAGCGCTTCCAGCAGCACATCCACCAGCCACTCGAGCCTTTCGCAGCGGTCGCGCAGGCTGCCGAGGCCCTCGGCGAAGGTGACGCGATGCAGCTGGTCGCGGCGATCGATGCTGGCGACCCTCCGGTCGGCCGCCACGAAGAATTCGGCATCCGCCAGACGCGCCCGCAGCACGCGCTCGTTGCCACGCCGGATCGTGTTCTGCGCCTCGGGCAGGCCATTGCCGATGCACAGGAAGCGCGGCAGCAGGCTGGCTGACGCTTCGAGTGCGAGTGGATCGGGCTGGCTGTCCGCCTTCTGCAGCGGCACGTAGCGCTGGTGCGCGCGCATCACGGTGCTCAGCACCTCGGGGGGCAGCGCCAGGAAGCGGTCCTCGACCGCGCCTTCGATCACCTGGGGGGACTCCACCAGATCGACCAGCTCCTCGAACAGCGCTTGCGGCAGGTCGGGGTGGCCGCCGCTGCGGGCCGCCGCCTCGTTGAGAGCGCGCCGGATCGTTTCGCCCCGGGCCTCGCGCTCCACGAGCACGCCCGCGGTGGCCAGCACGGCGGCATAGTCCTGGGCCGAGGGGATGGCCACCTGCGCATCGTGCAGGCGATGTCCACGGCTGAGGCGTCCGCTCACCACTTCGGGATCGCCGTCCTGCAGGCGCACCGGCAGCACCGATGCATCGAGCAGGGCCACCAGCCAGCGGATCGGCCGGCTGAAACGGAACTCGCCCTGGCCCCAGCGCATGAAGCGTCGTCCCTGCAGGCCGCGGATCCAGGCGGGAATCAGCTCCGCCAGCACCTCACCGGTGCCGCGTCCGGGCGTCAGCGACGTAGCGAACACGAACGGTCCCTTGGGTGTCTCGCGCACCTCCAGCTGCTGGGGCTCGACGCCGCAGCGACGCGCGAACCCGATGGCAGCCGTCGTCGCTTCGCCGTCCTTGAAGGCCTGCTGGGCCGGGGGGCCCTTGTGCTCCTCGCTGCGGTCGCTCTGACGTTCCGGCAGGCCCGCCACCAGGACCGCCAGGCGCCGTGGGGTGCCCATGACCTTGACCGCGTCATGCTGCAGCCGCTCTTCCGCCAGGGTCCGGCTCACCACCGCCTGCAGCTGAGGCAGCGCCAGCCTGGCGAAATCGGCGGGGAGCTCCTCGGTGCCGATCTCCAGCAGGAAGGTGGCCATGGTTCGGATCAGGTCGACACGACTGTATGTAATCGCACGCAAGCGGTCGTCCTGGGGGCGCCAGCCAGCGCTGGGCGGGGGGGCGTTCGCTAGCTTCGTTCTTTCCCGGCGTGTGAATTGGAGATGCCCGTGTCGACGTCCGACTCAAAGCCTGTGACGACCGATGCGGAGGGCGCAAGCGCATCCGTCCCGACCAGCAAGTTTGAGACGCTCAAGCAGGGCAGCGGCCATCTGCGGGAGCCACTGGCGAGTGAACTGGAGAACGACAGCCGCTCGTTCAGCGAGCCGGCAGTCCAGATCCTGAAGTTTCACGGCAGTTATCAACAGGACAACCGTGACAATCGTCGCAAGGGAGAGGAAAAGGACTGGCAGATGATGCTGCGCCTGCGCAGCCCCGGTGGCCGCATCCACCCTTCCCTCTACCTCGCCCTCGATGACCTGGCGGAGCGTCTCGGCAACGGCACCCTGCGGGTGACCACCCGTCAGGCGTTTCAGATGCATGGCATCTCCAAGGCCGACCTGCGCGAGGTGATCGGCACGATCGTGCGTTCGCTCGGGTCCACCCTGTCCGCCTGCGGCGACATCAACCGCAATGTGATGGCCCCGGCGGCGCCCTTCAGCACCGGCGGTTATCCCGCCGCCCGCCAGCTGGCCGATGACATCGCCGACCTGCTCGCTCCGCAGGCGGCCGAGGGGTCCTATCTCGATCTCTGGGTCGATGGCGATCTCTCCTACCGGATCAAACCCTCACGGGCGGTGCGCAAGGTCCAGCAGCGCCAGGCGGAAGGCGCCCTGTTCAGCGGTGATGCGGCCGAACCGCTGTACGGCTCCACCTATCTGCCGCGCAAGTTCAAGATCGCCGTCACCGTGCCAGGCGATAACTCGGTGGATCTGCTCACGCAGGACATCGGCCTGGTGCTGTTCAGCGACGCCGGCGGCCGTGCCCTCGGCTGCAATGTCTACGTGGGTGGCGGCATGGGCCGCACCCACAACAAGGAAGAGACCTTCGCCCGCACCGCCGATCCGCTCGGGTGGGTGGCGATCGAGCATGTGCTCGACCTGGTGCAGGCGATCGCGGCCCTGCAGCGCGACCACGGCGACCGCCAGCAGCGCCGCCATGCGCGCATGAAGTACCTGATTCACGACCGGGGCATCAGCTGGTTCCGCCAGGAGCTCCAGGGCTACTTCCCCCATCCGATCAAAGGCCTGCGGGCCGAACCGAAGGCCCGTCTGCAGGACTATCTCGGCTGGAGTCGTCAGGGTGACGGCCTCTGGTTCGTCGGCCTGCCGCTGCTCTGCGGTCGGCTGGAGGGGGCGCTCAAGACAGGGCTGCGCCACCTCGTGCAGACCTATCAGCTGGAGGTGCGCCTCACCCCCAACCAGGACCTGCTGCTCTGCAACATCGCCACCAACCAGCGCGCCGGCCTGCGGCAGGCCCTGGCCGCCCTCGGCTACGACACCCCCGAGGAGCCTCCGGTGCTCGAACGGCACGCCATCGCCTGCCCGGCCCTGCCCACCTGCGGCCTGGCGATCACCGAATCGGAGCGGATTCTGCCCGCCGTGCTCGAGCGGCTCGAAGCCCTGCGCCAGCGTCTCGGCATCAGCAAGGCGTTCCTGGTGCGCATGACGGGGTGCCCCAACGGCTGCGCCCGCCCCTACATGGCCGAGATCGGTCTGGTGGGCAGTGGCGTCGAGGCCTACCAGCTGTGGCTGGGCGGCACCCCGGGCCTCACCAGCCTGGCCCGCCCCTTCCTGGACAAGATGCCCCTGGCCGAACTCGAGTCGACGCTCGAACCGCTGCTGCAGGCGTGGAAGCAGGAGGCCGGCCCGCGCACCAGCCTCGGCGACTGGATCGCCAAGGTGGGTGATGCCCGCGTCGCCACCCTGCTGGGCCAGTCATGAGCACAGCGGCCATGGCCCGCCAGCGCCGCAGGGGCAGCCGCAACCGACAGCCACGCCAGCTCCTGTTGTGGATCGCCGGGACGCTGCTGGCTGTGCTGCAGACCGCCCCGGCTTCGCTGGCGGTCCCCGCCAGTGGAATCGAGGTCCCTCAGCCGACGCGGGTGGAACGCTTCAACCCCGATCAGGAGGTCTGCCGGTCTCAGGCGATCAGGGCCGGCTTCGCCCGGAACCTGCAGCCCTGGGCCGATCAGCCGCCGGCGGTGCTTGAGCAACTGCGTCGCATGCAGCTGGAGATGACCCGCGCCACCCTGCAGCGCTGTGTCAGCAAGGGCCTGATGTTGCCCGCCGAGGCCAGCCAGCTGGAGCGTGAACTGGGACTGCAGGCAGGCCCCGGCGGCACCACTCCTCCTCCTCCCCCAACGGCTGCGCCCGCCGCCTCAGGCGCCTCCGCCAAGCCCTGAGGTCCAGCAGCGACGCCCCGGCTTCTCTCCGCCGCCGCGGGCCTCGAGGCAGGGATCAGGTCAGCCGTTGCCGTTGATCCGGATGCGCTGCGTCCGGTGCGCGCCCCACGCAGGACGTGGCAATGCCTTCCACGCGTGGCGATGCCTTCCACACATGGCAATGCCTTCAAACAGGGGCACTCGGAGCTGGTGACCGGCCGGCCCCGCTGCCGCGAAGGCGCCCTGCGATGCCGCCCCGGGCGGCCCGTTCAAGGCGGCCCACCCCCTCATTCGCCGTCACGGCGCCCATAGATGGCCAGGGGGGCGCCGCTGCTCCAGGCCCACAGCTGATCCCCGTGGCTGAAATGCCACCACTCATTCGGATGCTGGATGAAGCCGGCGGCCGCCATCACTCTCCCCAGCAGCTGGCGCCTTCCGTGCCAGCGCGCCGCCTCGCCATCGGGATCGGCCAGAGCCGCCGCCGCATGGTGGTCCGGCTCGGACACCGAACCGATCGCATCGATCGCTCCGCCCATCGCCAGCAGGTGTCCGGAGGCATCAGCCAGGGTGAGATCGACGGCGGCGCCGGTGCTGTGCGGCGGCGGCATCGCCGGATCCTCACAGGGGGGCGCCCAGAACCGCCCCACCGCCTCCTCCACCTCCCGCACGGCAGCGCCCCCGGCGGTCGGATCGAGGCCGCGGGCGCGGCACTCCTCCTCAATGGCGTGGGTCACCATGAAACGCTGCACCGGGATCGGCCGCCAGGCATCGAAGATCGCCAGACGCCAGCCGGGCGCTTCGCTGCTGAGCGACGCGGTGGCACGGCCCAGGCGTTCGATCACCCCCCGGCGCAGCCGGAAGGGGCAGCCGCTGCTGCCGTAGGGCGCCCCCAGGGCTTGGTACGGATGGGGCTCGATCCGCTGCAGCCAGGCGGGCAGAGGCTGCAGAGGTTCGCCGTTGTCGACGATCGGGATCGGGCTCCAGGGGCGCATCGCGTCAGGCTGCTGCCGGTTCGGCGCCGCCAGTCTGGCCCAGCTCGCTGTCGTGCCTCCTCTCGGCTGGCGCCTGCAGCATCGGCCCTGGTCGGCTCGCCTGTGTTGTCGAACGCGGGCGCAGACCCTTCAGCAGAGCGCTTCAGTTCAGGCGGGCGCCCTCGTGGGGCCGGCGCTGCTGATCGGCGAGGGCCTGACGCAGCAGCGGCTGACGTTCGAGTTCCGGATCCTCCTGCAGCAGATCCGTCGCCGCCTCACGGGCCAGCTCCAGCAGATCGCCGTCCTCGCTGAGGCTGGCCAGGGCCAGATCCGGCAGGCCCGACTGGCGGGTGCCCAGCACCTGGCCGGGGCCGCGCAGGCGCAGATCCATCTCGGCGATCTCGAAGCCGTCGCTGCTGCGCACCAGCACCTCCAGCCGCTGCCTGGCCTGGGCGGAGCGCCCCTGGTGGATCAGCAGGCAGTGGGAGGCGGCCGCACCCCGTCCCACCCGGCCGCGCAGCTGGTGCAGCTGGGCCAGCCCGAAGCGCTCGGCGTGCTCGATCACCATCACGCTCGCCTCGGGGACATCCACGCCCACCTCCACCACCGTGGTGCTCACCAGCACCTGCAGATCGCCGGCGGCGAAGGCTTCGATCGCCCGCTGCTTCTCCTCGCTGGAGAGGCGTCCGTGCAGCAGGCCCACCCGCAGCGCTGGGAACACCCGTTCCTGCAGGTCCTGGTGCACCGCCACCGCTGAGCGCAGATCCAGCTTCTCCGATTCCTCCACCAGCGGCAGCACCACGTAGGCGCGCTGCCCCAGGCCCACCTGGTCGCGGATCAGCTGCCAGGCCTGCTCCCGCTCGCCGCTCCCCAGCAGGCTGGTGCGGATCGGGGTGCGGCCCGGAGGCAGTTCATCGATCTGGCTCACCTCAAGATCGCCATGCACCGCCAGGGCGAGGGTGCGGGGGATCGGCGTGGCGGTCATCGTCAGCAGATGCGGTTGCAGGCCCTTGGCCAGCAGCCGGTTGCGCTGGCGCACCCCGAAGCGGTGCTGCTCATCGACCACCACCAGCCCGAGGCGATCGAACTGCACTGGATCCTCCAGCAGGGCATGGGTGCCCACCAGCAGCTGCAGCTGGCCGTTGATCAGGTCCTGCAGCAGCTCCCGGCGTCGGCGAGCCGGTGTCGAACCGGTGAGCAGGGCTGAGTTCACCCCCAGCTGACTGAGCAGGGGCGTCAGTTTGCGGTGGTGCTGCTCGGCCAGCACCTCGGTGGGGGCCATCAGGGCTCCCTGGCAGCCAGCCTCCACCGCGATCAGCAGCGCCGCCAGGGCCACCAGGGTCTTGCCGCTGCCCACGTCCCCCTGCAGCAGCCGCGCCATCGGCTGGGGCCGGGCCATGTCGGCGCGGATCTCCGCCAGCACCCGTTCCTGCGCACCCGTGAGGGCAAACGGCAGCAAGGAGCGCAGCCGCCGCTCCAGGGACTCATCGCCATCCCCCAGGACCAGGGGGGGGGCCGGCAGGCGTCGCAGCCGCAGACGGCGCTGCGCCAGCCCCAGCTGCAGCAGCAGGAACTCATCGAACACCAGGCGCTGGCGGCTGGCCTGCAGTTGCTCGCGCTGCAGGGGCTGGTGGATGCCCCGGCGCGCCTCCATCAGGGGCAGCAGTCCGTAGCGCTGTCGCAGTGATTCGGACAGCGGATCGGGCCAGTGGCGCACGGACGGCAGCAGGGCCTGGATCGCCCGCCGCAGCCGGTCGGCCGTCAGCCCCTCGGTGAGGCTGTACACCGGCACCAGGCGGCCGATCTGCTCCGAGCGCACCGGCGCACCGGGAGACGCGAGCACCTCGAGCAGCGGATCCTGGAAGCAGGGGCCATAGGGGCTGTCGCGCACCAGCCCGCTGACGGCCACATGACAACCGGCGGGGAACTGTCGCTGCTGGACCTTGAGCCAGCCGGGACTGGCGAAGCGCCGACCGACCAGGAATTTGCTCACCCGCATGCGGCCGCTGATGTCCTGGAGCTGCAGTTCCAGGATCGAGAGGTTGGGATTGCGGGGACTGGTGAAGGCGTGACAGCGTCGCACCGTCGCCACCACCGTGGCGGTGCGGCCCGCCTCCAGGGCCGCGATCCGCACCAGATGGGCGTAGTCGAGGTAATCGCGCGGGTAGTGCTGCAGCAGGTCGCGGCACACCAGCAGCCCCAGGCCCGCCAGCAGCGTCGCCGTGCGCGGCCCCACCCCCTTCAGCTCCGCCAGCGGTGTCTCGGGGCCGACCGGTCGGGTGGCGCCCTCCTCAGTGGCGATGGGGGCGAGCAGGCGCAGCCGGGGCGGTGGTGGTGGCTCCACCGGCCGGGCCTGCAGCCGCCAGCTGTGCAGGCGCTGTCGCAGCTGGGCCACCAGCTGGCGTCTCCGTCCCTGGCTGTGGTCGGCATAGGCGGCGAAGCCGGCCCGCAGGTTGCGCAGTTCCGCCGGCGGCGGCAGCGGCAACCCCCAGGCCTCCGCTTCCATCAGGCTGCGGCAGAGGAAGGCGCTGAAGCGCTCCTGACGACCCTGAATGTCTGGGAAGCCCCGCTCCGATTCAAGCCGGGCCGCTTGCTGCAGCAGGGCACACCACGCCTCCAGATCCGCTTGGCCACCGGTGGGGCCAAGGTCGGAGGTCACGCCTCGGGCTTGCGGCTGGTGCGGATGTCCTGCAACCACATGCGTTCGGCCTCATGGGCCTGGAGACGCCGCTGCAGGCGGCGATAGGTCTGGGCCATTTTGCGGACCTGCTGGCGGTGCTGGTGAATCCGGCGACGGCAGGTGCGCAGCCGCGGTTCCTCCATCTCCAGATCGACCGGGCGCAGCAGGATGGCGATCGCCTGCAGCGGTGGAGCGCCGGGCCGCAGGCCGAAGGGAAGCTGCAGCCGCAGCACGTTGGAGGGGGAGGCCAGGGTCTCGATCTGCCCCTGCAGCACCGCCTCCAGCAGGCTGAGTGGAAGCAGGCCACGGCTGAGACCGAGGCGGAGCAGATCGACGTTGATGGCGTGGGAGAGATTGCGCAACCGCCGCGCCAGGGCCGCCTCGACCCCATCGAGCCAGCGCAGCAGCAGGAGTGGATCCTGGGGCAGCAGGGGGTGGTCCCAGGGTGAGCCGACCTCCGAGCCACTCTCTCCGGCCGCCACCAGACCGGCCTCCAGCACCAGTCCCTCCGGCTCAGCGTCGTTGCCGGCGGCGGGGAGGAGGCCCGCCGTTGCTCCCCCCTGTCGTGGGACCTGGCGGCCGATGCGGCCGATGCCGGCATCCCGATCGCGTGATCCGGTGACGGCCACCAAATCGTTGGTGACCGCTCCTCCGCCCTCGTCAGAGTCGGTGTCGGCCTCGCCCTCCTCCAGGGCACCGGCCTGGATCAGGCCCTCGATCAGGGCCGCCATCAGTTCAGCCTCATCAGCCGCGTGGCGCAGGCTGGCGATGTCCTCGTCCTCCGACGCGGACGCCTCACCCTGCTCCTGATCCCATCCGGACTCCTCGTCCTCTGGATCCTGGAGATCGTCGTCGTCCTCGGAGGTCTGGGTCCCCGAGGTGCCGCCAGCGCCCGGGGGTTGAGGCGTCATCGTTTCGGCGCCGGGGTGGCCCAGATTCCAGGTGAGGCCTGGGTGATCCCAGGGCGTGGCCCGAT
>Ga0214917_10008506_pt1 | contig 10062 bp, 12 predicted proteins | sample LL_1208_BB_MetaG_FD_177983 | JGI IMG/M metagenome (GOLD analysis project Ga0214917, IMG submission 177983) | Freshwater microbial communities from Lake Lanier, Atlanta, Georgia, United States - LL_1208_BB | ecosystem: Environmental > Aquatic > Freshwater > Lake | place: USA: Georgia | collected...
AACAATAATATCAATTCTGGTACACAGACCTTTAACAATAATAATGTTAGTAGTTCCACTAGTAATAATACCAATGTTAATACCAATAATAACATTAACACCGGTACAATGACCTACAACAATAACAACAATACAACCTCAGATAACACCAATCGTAATATTATGAGTGGCACTGTTACCTATAACAACAATAATGTCAACACATCAACCAGTACTAACAACAATTATCAATATGGCGATATGACCAATAGGAATTTTAATCAGAGCATCAGTGCCACTAATAATACTAACAACAATGTGAATACATCAACAAGTACCAATTTGAATACAAATAACAATAATAGTGTCAGCACCAGTACTGCCACTAATAACAATAATAACAATAATATCAGTACAAGCACAGCCACAAACAATAATGTCAACACCAGTACCAGTGTCTCGACCAACAATAACATACAGACCGGTGACATGACCAATCGTAATATTAATAATACCACAGCCACAAGCAATAATACCAATAACAACAATAATACCAATGTCAGTAATAATGTAAACACTAATATACAGCAAGGTGAGATGACCAATCGTAATATCAATGAAACCACAGTGACTCAAAGAATTGTGCAACCACCGCCAACTGCCATAGCACCAGCTATGATGAGTGTGGGGTCAGACCTTTGTGTAACCGGTGTCAGTGGTGCTGCTCAAACACAGGTATTGGGTATAAGTTTTGGTACAACCAATCGTGACCTAAACTGCGAACGCTTAAAGTTAAGCAAGACATTGTATGATATGGGCATGAAGGTAGCAGCAGTTGCCACAATGTGTCAAGATCGTCGTGTGTTTGATGCTATGATGGCCGCAGGCACGCCCTGTCCTATTAATGGCCTAATCGGAGATCGTGCTCGTGAGTTTTGGGAAGCTAACCCTCAATTGATGCCTGTACTTGTAAAGGCTGATTAATGCGTTACGGTCACCGTCATACCACTGGCGTACTACTGGTCATTATAATCTTTTTATTAGGTTGTGCTGCGGTATTCGCTCAAACAGTTGACTCAACAGGTAATTTGGTAAGACCAACTACTATCAGTACAGGATCAACCTGGAGCAATGCTGTTTATCAGGATAATTTGACCTGTTGGGAGCCCGGTGGTCCCGGATACTGCGGTCCCAATGCCATTGTCAAACCCGATGGTAACATACACTTTAGCTATGGCACCACAGACATCTATCAGCAGGTCAACATAGCTCAGGCCTTGCCCAATTCAGGCACTGGTCTATTGGTTAGAGGTTATTCGTTTAGTTATGTGGCCAAAGTGGGCAATGGTTGGGATGACGGTAGATGGGACTTTTTACAGAGTTATGTGCAGTTGCGGGGCCCCACTGGCGACCTTAAATCAGTGCAGGTCTATACTCATAACACCACACATGATTGGTCTTCGTTTAACCTGAGTCGCAGCTTCCCGGACAATAGATTTACCACTCAAGATCTTGCCACAGCCAGGTTTGGTTTTGTTGGTAGAGACAATAATTACTTTGCAGGGCCATATGGCCCTGAAGTTAATTCGGTTAGTTTTAGTCTACAGTATATGCGCGATCCCTGTGTGACCAACCAACTATCTAGTCCACAGTGTCCTAAATTTATGGAAACGCTGAATAAGATGTCGACCATACCCGGTTTGGCAGTTACTCCGGTTATGCCTGCCTCGCCCATGGTGATAGATATAGGTGAACAATCTGGTGTAGTTGCATCTGGTTTAACCTCTGCACCCAGCAACAGTTCTCAATCTGCTAATAGTTCCGTAGCCGCAACGCCCGCAGCACAATCATTTGCACTAAACTTGATAAAAAATAATCAACAACGTGAATCACGACTCGCCAATTCATCATCTGTTAGTGCAATGGCCGAAGCTGGAGCTGCTGCTGAAACTGCACAACGAGAAGCAGAAAGTCGTGCCGAAGTTGCTCAAGCTACCTCAGTTCAAGCCACCGTCGAAACTGCTACAGCACAAACCGCCGCAGCTCAAGCCACCGCTTCAACTTTTAAAGCACAGACTGTGGCTACACCGGCATCTGTCTCAACTTTTAAAGCACAGACTGTGGCTACTCAAACCGTCGCCGAACCTGTTACAGCACAGACTTTGACTGCTCAAGCCACCGTCGAAACTGCTAAAACACAGACCGGATCGTCAAGTCAAGTCGAGGTAACGATGACTTTGCCTGCATTCGCTGTGAGTTTACCTCAGGCCACAGCACCGACTGCAACCTCAGTTGGCAATTTGTCAAACACACAGCAGTCAACGGAATCCGCGTTTACAATTCAAACACCAATGGTGACAAATACTGCGGTCGCGGTTGATATAGAACAGCCCCAACCAGCTGCCGTAGTCATTGCTTCAGTAAGAATGGTCATGCCCGGTACGGTAAGATCGCAAGACATACAAGAACAGACTCTAGAGAATAACACAGTGGTTGTCGCTCCTGCTGGAGTATCTCCCACAGTAGAACTGCCAGCAGTTGATGTTGGTTCTCTACCGCTGCCAACTGCTGCAACCACAGTGCAGCAAACTCTAGCAACACCAACAGTAATGTATACTCCACCAGGAAATACAGAAGTTAGTCTAGTAAACAATATTCCTGCTGTAGAAATCGCTATACCAGTTATCCAAGTTGCCAGTCCTGTAACACCACCTGTAGAAACAGCTCAATCCGATAATACCGCTACTAGTCCTTCTAATTTTACTACTAATAGGACCAATCCCATAACTGAGATTGTTGAGCAAAGGCAGTTGGTATCTTCGGCACCTTCTCCTGTTTTTGCGGGATCCATTGTAAATACACGAGTACAGGACAATGAACTAGCTGGTGATGTTAGAATAGATAGTATAGCACGAGCGCCAGCAGGCTTTGATGTATATGCTAGTCTGACCTTGCGTGATGCTGCTTTTTACGCACCAAGAGAAATATATCGTGGGCAACGCAATGTAGACAATGTAAGGGCACTGCGTAATCTAGCACAAGAAGAGCGCCATCAAGAAATGGTAGATCAACAATACAGGAGATAAAGATGAATGAAATTAATTACACAGCACTCTTTCATGTGTTACTTTTTGTTTTATTTTTGGCCGTACTAGCCTCATATTCCAAAAAAGAAGAGAAATAAAATGTCAGAAGAAAAAGAAGTCAAAGCAGAAACTAAGCCTGTAGATGCTGAACCAGTAGAAAAACCTGCGGAAAAAGTCGATGTCAACAAAAAGATTGACGAAGCCGAAGCGGCCATGAAAAAGTATGCCAGCAAAGACACTGTGATCAGTATTGGCGGCTATGAATTTACTCCAGCAAAGTTGATGGTTGCCGCCACTATCATCAGTTCTACCCTGGGTGGTCTATATGGAACTTTTGAAGTCTATAAGGACTACATGGGCATGAAGAAAAAAATTGCAGAATATGTATCACCGGATTTTAGTGAATTTGACAAACGTTTGGCCGTTATAGAAGAAAACATGGCCAAAACTTCTAAGGCTATACAGGAAGGCAGTGATAAAACTGCTGAATATACTCGTGATATTAAAAATGATCTTAAAAACGATATTAGACGCATAGAAAAGGTTGTAGAAGAATTAGAACGTGGCAATAAGCAGTTATTAAGAGATGTAGATAAGACTGTGGCAGAAGTAAAAGTAGATGTAAGAAGCATACAAAAATCCAGTGATACTGCTATAAATACTGCCACAAAAGAAATAAACAGAATATCAGCAGAAAATACCAAGGCCATAGCCACTAACAATAAAGAATTAGATGCCAAAATGAAGAAGTTGGAAAAGGATATGGATGATAAAATCAAGAAGGCACTTGATAATCCATTGGCCAATAAATGATAGATGAAATTGGATTGCTGTCTCAATTGTTAGAGCAGGGCACAGCAATTGCAGGTGCCGGGGTAGCAGGCTACTTTGGTTACCAGGCCATCAAGTTTATATTAGCAGGTGTGACCGGAAACGTAACAGCCATAAAGAGCACCATTAGCAGATTAGAAAAACGCATAGATACCATGACCAATCAGTTAGTTCGAATTGATGTCAAGACCAGTCATGCCCTGGGTCTGCAGGCAGATTATGAAAGATTGAGTCGTGCAGACAAAGATGATCTAAGGAAAGATTAATGGATATTATCCTATTTCTAAACAAGTATGGTTTTCCAATAATCATGCTGTTTGGTCTAGCTTGGTTGATATGGTATATATGGAATTGGGTAATTAAAGAAATTAAACCTGTGCTCAGTGAAGCCAGTGAAACTTTGGTATCCCTAATAGACCGTATTCGTATGTTGGACAATGATCTTATCAGGCTTAACCAAAAGTTAGAAACCACTCTTGAGCTAAGAGGAGAAAAGATAGCTCAAGAAAGGGAACAGCATATAGAAAAAATTAATAGGCCTAAAAATTCTAAAAAAACAGGCATAGATGTATCATAACTGGAAACAGGGACAACAACATTAAGAATATTCCCCATTGACGTCTACCCTGTAGTTCTTGGTGAATTTGTTCTATATCTCTAGGTGATAAATTTATTCTAACGTCAGCTGATAGTTCTGCAGTGCCATTGAAATAACTGATCAGTCCCATAATGAAAACCAACACAGTTAAAAATGCTGTATACATTATCTCATTCTGTTGTCATCTATAAATTTAATTTCATCTACCAGTGCATCTGCATCTGTTTTGTAATTTTGAAATTCTGTTTTGGAAATAGTCTTGTTAAGGTCTTCTAACATTTTCTGTGCCAGGTTGTCATGCTGAGCACGAGCAGCATAGAGCCATCTGAATGCATTCTTTTTGTCATTGATCTTGGTATAGTATTCTCCTAATTTGATCATGGCACTGACCTGCTTTTTCATGGCGGCGTCTTTGAGATCAACCAGTATGCTGTCAATTTCCTGTTGACTGCTGGTAGGATCGTTGAAAATCATTAGTGCATATCTATGCTGAGCTTCTTCACTGAATTTGGCTGCGTTTTTTACAAATTCCAGTGCTATAGAATTACTGCCATATTTCAAGCATAGATCTGCAATTTTCAGCGCCCTGTCACTGTTAACTTTGGTACAGAATTCTCTGAACACTGCTACTAGATAGGCATGTAATTCTTGGGGGACTAGATCCTTGATGGCCATATTCATGAGCTCGTCAAGTGCTGTTGGATCCTGTTTAGTGACACGCCACATCAAGATTCTAGTAGCAGGGCTAAATTTTTGGTCTCGTCTAAATGCCTGTGCATCTGCCAATGTTCTATTCTTGGCTGCTTGATCATTTAACACAGCCGCTATGAGATCTTTATGGCTTTTGTTCGGCTCATTGATCTTGGGTTTAGCCGCCTTATTCAGATGTGGATTGGGCTGTGCCTGTGGAATAACAACACTCCATATCTCCATAGGGTCTACATTTTTAAATTCTTGAATGCCTCTGCTGACAAATTCATAATCTTGTAGCTTGCCTTTGACCAAGTTGTAGACAGCATTGGTCATGGTAACGCCACCATAGTCTGCTAGACTTTCAGTACGAGCAGCAAGATTAACAGCATCTCCCATTAGGTTAGTGCCATAGATCCAAACTTCTCCCATATGCATGCCTACTCGCCAACGCATGCCATTATTCAGTTTTTGCATAGCGGCCTGCATGTCTACACCAAAACGCACTGCATCGACTGCGCTGGCAAATTCTATAAAAACACTGTCTCCCCCAGTGTTGAATAATCTACCTCTATATGAATCTATAAGTTTATCTATGACTGCTCTGCACTGATCTAGCTGACGTAGGGTACCAATTTCATCTTTCTGCATTAGACTGCTGTAACCAATCACATCACTACAAATTATGGTAGCCAGTTTAGTATCCATTATTGACCCTCCTCTTTGTGCCATTTATATTCAGGTAGACATTGCCTTGGTATAATCTTTTTATCAACAGTTATTACAAGTATATATTCGCATATACGTTTACTATATTCTAATTGAGCTTGAGACCTTCGTTCTAAAATTTTAACATTTGAAGACAGTGATTCGTTGGCAGCAGACAGCTGCTTTATTTCCAGCGATTGCTGTTCAATTTTAAGTTCTAAATTGACTATTTGTTGTTGTAATGGTGTAAGATCTACTGTTTGAGATATGATTTTTGGTTCATTATTATCAAAATAACCAGTATGAACTGTAACAGCAAATATACCTGTAATCACCAACAGATAAATAACTTCAAACCAATACCTTAAAAAAGGTTTGATCCATTGGAAAAAATTATATTGATCATTCATGGCAATATTTATGCGTAGTTATTTTTCACTATGCTTTATGTAAGTTTATGGAATATTGTACTAGGTGTAATAATTTATGATAATTACTAAGTATTACCCAAACTCTATTTAGGAATTTTAAAGGTTAACATGGCAATTAATCAATTTGATAAAATAGCCTTAGAAATAGCAAATTCTATACTAACTGTGTTGGAACTATGCTATACTCAAGGAGTGACCACAACCTGGAGAGATATCTTTCTATTCTTGAGATTTCCGGAAGAAACTTGGAAAAATGATCTTGATCTAGATGAAAAGATAATTATAGGCTGTGAACAAGATTTAGTCATGATGCGTGAAATGATATTGAGTAGATTTTCAGTAAAGCATTAAATGAAGCCAAAGGCTAAGATTTTCCTACATCACCCAGAGTGCAGTGTGCAAAGTGGTACAGGAATATACGAAGCTCTCAGTCCATATTTTAAATTAGGATTTTTTAAAGTAGACGACATACGAGATAAAACCTTTAAAGGTATAGACCTAGTTGTGTTTCCTGGCGGGCTGGGAGACAGCGATAGCTACGATAAAATTGTTAGACCCTACGAAGATACAATTAAAAATTATGTCAGTAAAGGTGGGCACTATTTAGGTATATGTATGGGAGCCTATTGGGCCGGACCATATTATTTTAATATACTTCAACAGACCATACCAGTTCAATATATTAAAAGACCAAGAGCCAAGGTCAGACGAAGTTTTGGAACGACCACACAGGTAAATTGGTTAGACCAAAAACAGGATATGTTTTTTTATGATGGATGTAGTTTAGTAGGAGATGAAACTAGGTTTAAGGTGATTGCTAGATATTCCAACAAAGATCCCATGGCTATCATACAAAATAATATTGGTGCCATAGGCTGTCACCCAGAAAGTATGCCCAGTTGGTATACTAAGAAATTTATGCAATCACGCTGGCATGGATATGAACATCATAGACTGCTACTAGATTTTTCCAAAAGATTAATAAAGCACTGATCTAGCAAGTAAATATTCCATATTATGGCATATAAGGCTTATTATGGAATCAAGATATAAAGAACTAGAACATCTCATTAAAAAATTTACAAGACCAATACCCGATACTGAAGAATACAATAAAAGACTAGAGGAAGAATTAGAACTCATAGCAAGGCTGGGATTTGCCAAACACTTTCTCAGAGTTAGGGAAATACTGGACCTAACTCGAGACATACCACACATAACCAGAGGTTCCGCAGGCTCAAGCCTGATCTGCTATCTTATGGAGATATCAGAAGTAGATCCTGTAAGAGAACGCATACCACTAGCACGTTTTATGAATCCCAAGCGTGATGATCTACCCGACATTGACCTAGACTTCCCTCACTGGCAGCAGCAAACTGTAATGAATCGCATATTCCATAAATGGCGGGGGCAAAGTGCTAGAGTCAGTAACTATGTTACCTACAAGGAAAAGTCTGCTCTGCGTGAAGCAGCCAAACGCTACGGTGCCAAGGGTCGACTCAAACGCAACTTTACTCTAGAAGAAGTGGTTCCTGAGTTCAAAGAAGATGCCGAGCGATTGGCCAAGAAACTGCTAGGTAAGAAACGCTGTATTTCCAAACACTGCGGTGGCATACTGATATTTGATCGTAGTGTGCCCAAGAGCCTAATCAATGCTGAAAATCAAATCTTGCTGGACAAATATGAGATAGAAGATCTGGAACACTTTAAGATTGACATACTGGCCAACAGAGGACTCAGTCAGGTATGGGAAATAGAACAGCGTTCCTTAAGTGATTATCCCGAACAGGATGAAGCCACAAGCAATCTATTATGCCGTGGGGATATATTGGGTGTTACACAGGGTGAAAGCCCTGCTATGAAACGACTGTTTCGTGCTATCCGACCTAAGTCAAAAAGTGACTGTACCTTGGCAACTGCTCTGATCAGACCAGTGGCCACACAGGGTCGTCGTAAGGCCAGTTTTTTTCAAGACTGGTCAAAGGATGGTTTTCAAGATACCATAGTGTTTGAGGATGATGCCATAGATCTTATTGGAGAGATACTGGGCTGTGACCAATATACCGCAGACATGTGGCGTCGTGCCTTTGCCAAGAAGAACGAAGAAAAGATGTTTGAGTTCATGCAGTCAGTGGGAGATCACCCTAGAAAGAATGAAGTATTTCTAGCACTCAAAGAACTCAGCCATTTTGGTCTCTGTCGTGCTCACGCCATAAACTTGGGTAGATTGATCTGGGCCTTGGCCTATCAAAAGGCGCACAATCCAGAAGCGTTTTGGAGAGCAGCACTGAAACACTGTCAGGGATCATATGCTCGTTGGGTCTATCATCAAGAGGCCAAACTAGCGGGTGCGGTACCCTCCATAGGTCAGGGTGGAGAGATTGATGACCTAATGAAAACTGGACGTTGGCGCAGTCAAAATTTTATACCTGTCTGTAAGGAAATTCGCAGGCCGGGACAGGTGGAGTTCTGTGGACTTGTGGCAAACTATCGTGTTTTCAAGTCCAAACCCAAAGAATATATAACCTTTGTGACCCTAGGAACAGGTAATGGTCGTTATTTGGATGTGGTTCTACCTCATGCTATCAGTCTACATGATCATCCCATCATATGGGGTTTGGGCAAATTGGGGTATAAAAATAACACAGAATATGTTACAGTATACAAACACAAACGTATTAAACTACAAGAACTTGTATGAACTTCAAATCAAGACTAGAAATCTATCCCAGTGATGATGTCAAAGGCCGTGCTGTGATCGTAGGCGAACGCCAGGCCCTAAAAGAACTGGCCTACGCTCTTATTCGTGCTGCCACAGATGCCACAGGATTTCATTCAGTGAATCTTTATAAAGGCAATGGTCACGACTATGAAATCTTTGTGACTCGCAATATTGAAGAATCAGAATGGCAGAATATGCCCAAACAGTCTACAGACATTATCAGCGTTCACGCCTATGATGATATTAGATCAGAGTTAAATAAGAATAGATCAAAGGAAATCTAACATGAATGATGTAGACTATAAAGATTTTGAAGTTCAGAAGGCCATACTAAAAGAGTACCTACAGGTTATGATAGCCCTAGAAGACTGGCATGGCGTATCTGATGTGGCCATGGATCTGCGTGAATTGGAAGCCAAGCACACAGATAAAAAATCTCAATAAATATTTCTAACTGACACAGAAAAAACAATTGTAATAATTCAGTAATCATTATCTGCTGCTTTAATGATAAATAAACTCACATAAACAAGCAGAATTGTTCAAATAATTAGGCTTTTATGTAGATCAAACGACCATAAGATTGAATGGTGCTGGACGCTCGTAACCAGTGATAGGGCCCAAGGGGCCCTATCTTTTTTGTAAGGCAAATGTAATATTTTTTTTGCGTTTGCACAAGTAAATACTGGTATGGAACGTACCTATAACAGTATTTTTATCAGTGACACGCACCTTGGCAGCAAGGGTTGTCAAGCAGATATTCTTAATAATTTTCTCAAACATAATACCTGCCATCAACTGTATCTTATAGGTGATATCATAGATGGATGGAAAATACAGCAGAACAAGTGGCGTTGGAATCAAAGCCATACCAATGTGGTTCGCCGGATACTGGGGCATGCTAAAAGAGATACCAAGGTTGTCTACATAGCAGGCAATCACGATGAATTTCTAAGACCCATGATACCCTATAACATGACCTTTGGTCGTATTGAGATAGCCAATCAATGCGAACAT
>Ga0214917_10008507_pt1 | contig 10062 bp, 7 predicted proteins | sample LL_1208_BB_MetaG_FD_177983 | JGI IMG/M metagenome (GOLD analysis project Ga0214917, IMG submission 177983) | Freshwater microbial communities from Lake Lanier, Atlanta, Georgia, United States - LL_1208_BB | ecosystem: Environmental > Aquatic > Freshwater > Lake | place: USA: Georgia | collected...
GGGCTATCCTACACTTTCAGCATCACCAAGCCCCCGGAAGGGCTCGGCGTGAGACTTGTCTCCGCCGGGCCTCTTTTCTTTTTCCGGTTGGCCATCGCGATTGTGGTGCTTCTGCCCGGGGCGTGCGCCTCGGCGCGAGCCACCCGGCTTGCGATGTTTGCCGGCGTGACCGCGGTGCCTGCGCAACGCACGGTCGAGGTCGACGCCCGCGTCGCCTGCCGCCGTGGCTTTCTCGAGCAGGTCGCTTGCACCCCCGGTACGCGGGAACACGAGTCGCTGCTCGTGGTGCAGGCGCGCCCGAGCCATGTCCAGGCGGCTTTGCTCTCGGTTGGGCTGCGGTCCGGCGCCCCAGGCAGCTGGCAGCGCCGCGCCGACGGCTCGGTCGAGCTCGTGCCGCCGACAGGCGACCCCGTGGAGGTGCTGGTGCGCGCCACGCCGGACGCGCCGCCCATTCCGGTGGCCGAATGGTTGCGCGACACGAGCGGTCGCACGGCGAGCCCGCTCACCTTCCTCTTTGCGGGCAGCCGATTCGCGCCCGCACGAGGGGGGGGTGAGCGCTTCCTGGCCGACGAGAGTGGCAGCGTGATCGGACTCGTGACCTTCGGCGACGAGGTGGTCGCGCTCGCCGAGGTGGTTCCGGACCGCGTCGAGGTGGAACCTGCCCGATGGCAGGCGCGCACCGCGGCCATGCCCGAGGAGGGTGCGGCGGTCACGCTCGTGCTGCGCGCGCGTCCGTAGCATCGGGCCATGCGACTGCTCGGCATCGACCCCGGCCTGCGACGCACGGGCTACGCCTGCGTCGAGCTTCCCGCGAGGTCGCTCGAACCTCGCATCGTGGAGGCGGGGGTGCTTCGCCTCCGCACCACCGGCACGCTTCCCACGCGCCTGCGGCAGCTGCATGACGAGCTTTCCGCGCTCATCGACGAGCTGCGCCCGGCTCGCATGGCGGTGGAGAGCGTGTTCAGCAACGCGCGGTTCGTTCGCACGGCGATCGTCATGGGCCACGCGCGCGGCGTGGTGCTGCTCGCGGCGGGGCTGCGCGATCTCGAGGTGATGGAACTCGCTCCCGCCGAGGTGAAGCGCGCCGTCGCCGGCCGCGGCAACGCCACGAAGGAGCAGGTTCGCCGGGCCGTGATGTCGCAGTGCGGCCTGAAGACCGTGAAGGGCCCGAGCGACGTGAGCGACGCGATCGCCATCGCCCTCTGCGCGGCGCGGCGCGGCGCGGGCGGCCGCGCGCCGTTACGCTGAATCCCATGCCCGCTGGAAACCTCCTCGTTCACGGGCGCCGCATTCCCGCAGACCAGCTCACGCCGGTGCTGGCATATCGGCGCCTCGTGGCGCCCGACGAGCGCCATGCGCCGAGCTTCCTGCTCGAGAGCGTGGAGCAGGGCGGCGCGGTCGGCCGTCACTCGATGCTCGGCGCGCGCCCGGCGATCGAGGTGATCGCGCGCGAGCGTTCGGTGGAGGTGCTGCGAGACGGCCGCGTCGCCGAGCGATTCGACTGCGACGACCCGCTCGCGTCGCCGCGGCGGCTCACCGGCCAGTGGCAGCCGATCCGCAGCGGCGCGGTGCCGGACGCGTTCCACGGCGGCTGGGTCGGCTTCGTCGGCTTCGATGCCGTGCGCTGGCTCGAGCCCGGTGCGCTGCCGTTCTCGCGCGCCCCGCGCGACGACCGCGGCCTGCCCGACATGCACCTCGGTCTCTACCGCAACGTCGCGGTGTTCGACCACGCCCTGCGCGTGGTCGACTGCGTGGCGGCTGAACCGCTCGACCTGCACGGCAGCGAGGCCGCCGCGCGCGCCGCCGCCGACCTGTCGATCGACGCCGCCATGCACGCGATGCTGCACGAGCGCCCGCCGCTGCCCACGGGCGAGATCGCGCTCGACCTTGCCGCTGCGCCCACGCCGCCCATGCCCGGCTCGATGACGCAGGCGCAGTTCGAGCAGGCGGTCGCGCAGGCCAAGCGCGCGATCGCGGCGGGCGACGCCTTCCAGATCGTGCTTTCGCAGCGGCTCGAGCGCGCCACGCGCGTGGACCCGTTCGAGGTGTATCGCGCCCTGCGCATCGTGAATCCGAGCCCGTACCAGGTGTACCTGCAGGCCCGCGACTGCATCCTGGTGGCGAGCAGCCCCGAGATCGCCTGTCGGGTGCGCGGCCGCACGGTCACGAACCGCCCGCTCGCGGGCACGCGGCCGCGAGGCGCCACGCCCGAGGCCGACGCGGCGAACGAGCGCGACCTGCTCGCCGACCCGAAGGAACGGGCCGAGCACGCCATGCTGGTCGACCTCGGCCGCAACGACCTCGGCCGCGTCTGCGAGCCGGGCAGCGTGCGCGTGGAGCGTTGCATGGACGTCGAGCGCTACAGCCACGTGATGCACCTCTCGAGCACGGTCACCGGCACGCTGCGCGCGGGCCTCGACGCGTGGGATGCGCTGCGCGCCACGTTGCCCGTGGGCACCGTCTCGGGCGCGCCCAAGATCCGCGCGATCCAGATCATCGACGAGCTCGAGCCGGTGCGGCGCGGACCGTACGCGGGGGGCATCGGCGTGGCCGGCTTCGACGGCGACATGGACATGGCGATCGCGCTGCGCACCATGGTGGTGCCCACGCGCGGCTCCTCGGGCGCGCCCTGGTGCGTGCACCTGCAGGCCGGCGCCGGCGTCGTGCTCGACAGCGACCCCACGGCCGAGTTCCGCGAGACCATGCACAAGAGCGCCGCCCTCGGTCGGGCGATCGATCTGGCGGAACAGGCCTTCGCGGGCTCAGTCGGCGGTCGTGCGCCCGCCCCGTGACGCGGCCAGGTCGGTCTCCTCGTCGAGCGACTCGGAACACAGCGTGGCGGCGAGGCGGCCCGCGCCATCGCCGATGAGCAGCGGGCCGCCGACGCCTCCGGCCGCGGTCATGAGCAGCAGCAGCGCGGTCACGAATCGTGGCATGCCCTCGGCCCCCACCGCGAGCGCTTGCGCGCCGATCGAGGCGAGCATGAGCGTTCCCGCGAGCCCCATCGGAATGACCATCCAGCGGCTTCCGCGTTCCCAGGAACCCTGCAGCACCCACAGCAGCGCGGTGGCGATCTCGAACGCCGTCACCGCCGCCCACGCGGGCAGCAGCCAGTCGATGGGCGGTAGTGGCAGGCCGAGGCCTCGAAGGCAGGTGATCGAGCCCTGCGCCAGACCGACCACGCCGCCAAGCAGCGCGAGCGAGCGCCATGCGCGGGGCCGCGAGGAGTGGGCCGCGCCGGTGATCGTCCTGAGCGCCATGAAGCGCCACCACGCGCCGATCGCGGCGACCAGGGCGAGCGGGCCGCCCACGACGGGCCAGACGGGCATGCCGGCGACCATCGGAATCCACATCCAGCAACCGCGCGAGAGGTCGACGCCGGCGCTCGCAAGCCGTTCGAACGGGCGGAGTTGCGGCGGTGGGGTTGGGGGGAGCTGCGCGTCCGGGCCGGTCACGGGCGGAATACCCTCGGGTTCACGGGTGAATCGGTCGAACCGTATGCGAGTATAAGAGGAACGGAAACACGCCCCATGCCTCACGCTTCCATCGCCAACACGCGTCGATGTCTCTCCGCGCTTGCCCTCGTCGCCTGCGCGAGCCTCTGTGCCGTGGGGCGCGCCGATGTCAGCACCTGGAGCGACGCGGCCTGGGATGCCGCGCGCCGTGGCGACGCGACCGCCTTCGACGCGGCGATGAAGCAGGCGCCACAGGGTGACGACGAACTCGTGAAGGCCGTGCGTGCGGCGATCGCCCAGCGCGAGGAGCATCGTGCCGAGGCGGCGAAGGCGCGTGACGCGTCGATCGCCAAGCACCGCGAGGAACTCGTCCGGGAGCTCGCCGCGGGCCAGGTCACGCGGGCGCTCGTGGCGGCCGCGAACATCAAGTTCCTGCTCGAGCCGAAGGACTGGACCACCGAGCTCGCCTCGCAGCCCATGAAGGATCTCGAGGCGCGCGCGGAGAGCGTGCGTGCCGACGCGGTGAAGGCGAAGGACTGGCTGCTCGCGCAGGAGATGCTCTTCCGCCTTCGCGCGCTCTACGAGGACAGCGGCCAGACGCAGCGCTTCCGCCAGCTCGACGACCAGCTCGACGAGACGAGCCGGCGCGTGCAGCTCATGGCCGAGTACGCCCCGCGTTCGCTGTACGCGCTGCGCAAGGCGCAGAGCGATCGCTTCAAGGCCCAGCAGACCGCCGAGGAGAAGGCCAAGGCGAAGGCGAAGGCCAAGGCGAAGGTCAAGGCGAAGTCGGACGATGCCGAGAGCGGTGCCGACGATCCGGACGAGCCGTTCCCCGAGTTCAATGCCGCCGCGGCGGACGACTGGAAGGAGCAGTTCGACGGCATCACGCCGTACATGCTGCGAGAAGGCCTGCGCAAGGCGGCCACCGAGCACATCGAGAACGGTGGCTGGAAGCCGCTGCTTGAAGGCGGCCTCTCTGCGCTCACGCTGCTGGCGAACACGCCGGAGTGCCGCGAGACCTTCGCTGGCCTGGGTGACGAGGCGAAGCGCTCGGAGTGGCTCAAGGCGCTCGAGGCGGCGCGCGCGCGCGTGGACGCCGTGCCCGCCGAGTCGGCGAGCGCGCTGCTGTACCGCGACGTCATGACCTCGATCCTGAAGGCGAACGAGTCCACGGTGGCGCTGCCCGAGACCGCGTTGCTGCACGAGTTCGGCGAGGGCGCCACGGCCGTCATCGCGCGCCGTTTCGAGGACCCGTACTCGGAGATCATCTGGCCCGAGCGCCTGCGCCGCTTCCGCCAGCAGGTCGAGGGCAACTTCGTCGGCGTGGGCATCCTGATCCGCCATGACGAGAAGCGCGAGATCATGATCATCAACCCGCTGGAGGGCTCGCCCGCGGCGCGCGCCGGCGTGAAGCCCGACGACCGCATCATCGCGGTGAACGGCCAACCGACGACCGGCTGGTCATTGAACCGGGCGGTCGACCTGATCACCGGCCCGGCCGGCGAGACCGTCACGCTGACCATCCGTCGCGCCGGCGAGGACAAGCCGCTCGAGGTGCCGCTGGTGCGCGAGAGCATCAAGATGCACTCGGTGAACGGCTGGCGGAAGAAGAGCCTGACCGACCGGGGCGATCCGACCTGGGACTGGTTCGTCGATCCGGCGATGGGCATCGGCTACGTGCGTCTGACGAGCTTCAACGAGGACACCTTCGAGGACTTCATGAGGGCCGTGGACGAGATGCGCAAGCTGCACCCGCTGAACGGCCTCGTGCTCGACCTGCGCGGCAACCCCGGTGGATTGCTCACGAGCGCCACCGACTTCTGCAACCTCTGGGTGCCGCAGGGCGTGCTGGTGAGCACCGAGAATCGCGAGGGAGAGACCACGAGCAGCCGCATGGCCGAGCCCACGCGCGCGGCGCTCAAGGACCTGCCGGTGGTGGTGCTCGTGAACCAGAGCAGCGCGAGCGCGAGCGAGATCGTGAGCGGCTGCCTGCAGGCCTACGACAAGGCCGTGATCGTCGGCGAGCGCAGCTTCGGCAAGGGCAGCGTGCAGGAAGTGACCCCGCTGAAGGATCGCGCCCGCGAGGCCGCCGTGAAGGTCACGACCCAGCATTACGTGCTGCCGCCCGAGGAGGGCAAGTCGAAGGGCCGCAAGGTGCACAAGAGCCCAGGCAGCGAGGACTGGGGCGTGCTGCCCGACCTGCGCGTGAAGATGACGCCCGACCAGCTCGAGAAGCTCGCCGAGCTGCGCAGCGGCGTCGACACGCTGCCCGAGCCGGGCGAGACGGTGACCGAGCCGCGAAAGGACCCGAACGAGATCCTGGCCACGGGTGCCGACCCGCAGCTCGAACTGGCGCTGCTCGCCTTGCGTGCCCGTCTGGTGCAGGCGGCGGCACCGAAGGCGGTGGCGGGGGCCTCCACCCCCTCCAACACCCCGACGCAGACCCCCTGACAAGCCCAGGTGCGCTCCGATGGCGGGTCGGCCATTGCCCTGCGCACGCTTTCCCCCTATAACGGGGTGCTTGGCCGATTGCCGATGTGAGGCATCCACCGGCCAGTAACCCCATGTCCACCCCATCCACCGACACCCGACGCCTGTTCGATGTTCATCGGGGGGAAGGCGCCCCGAAGCTCGCCTCTGACCGCACCCCGCCGCCGGCCAGCACCCTGAAGAAGTGGCTGCGCGACATGATGCTCATCCGCGAGTTCGAGGTGCGCTGCATGCAGGCGTACCAGGACAAGAAGATTGGCGGCTTCTGCCACGTGTACATCGGGCAGGAAGCCGTGGCGGTCGGTTGCGTCGCCGCCACGAAGCCGGAGGACCCGCTCGTGACCGCCTACCGCGACCACGGCCACGCGCTCGCCCGCGGCATGACCGCGCGCGCGTGCATGGCCGAGATGTTCGGCCGCATCGACGGCTGCGCGAAGGGCAAGGGCGGATCGATGCACATGTTCGACAAGCCGAACAACATGTTCGGCGGCCACGGCATCGTCGGCGCGCAGACGCCGCTGGGGCTCGGCCTCGCCTTCGCCACGAAGTACGAGGACGAGGTCATGCAGAACGGCCGCAACAAGCGCGTCACGCTCTGCTTCCTCGGTGACGGCGCGCTGAACCAGGGCGCGCTGCACGAGGCGATGAACCTCGCCGGCCTCATGGACATCCCCGTGGTGTTCGTGGTCGAGAACAACGGCTACAGCATGGGCACGAGCATCCATCGCGGCACCACGATGGCGCACGACCTCAAGTCGAAGGCCATCGGCTACGGCATCGACGCCGCGGTGGTCGAGGGCATGGACATGCTCGAGTGCTACTGGGGCATGAAGCAGGTGGTCGACGACGCGCGCGAGCGCAGCCGTCCGTGGTTCATCGACCTGCGCTGCTACCGATACAAGGGCCACTCGATGAGCGACCCGCGCAAGTACCGCACGCGCGACGAGGAGGAGGCCTGGGAGAGCGACGACCCGATCGGCAAGCTCGAGCGCTTCATGCTCGAGCAGGGCGTGGTCACCGAGGCCGAGGTCAAGGACATGTGGAAGGACGTGAAGGCCGAGGTGCGCGACTGCGTCGCCTTCGCCGATGCGAGCCCCGTGCCCGAGGCCGGCGAACTGTTCACCGATGTCTACATGGAGCCGTGGGGCCCGTACCCCGGCTCGAGCCAGCCCAGCTTCATGGGCGGCGCCCCGAACACGCCCAGCTTCAAGGCGATCGACCCGAAGGGAGACGTGCTGTGAGCGCGCTGCGAGAGATCGAGTTCCGTGACGCCCTGCGCGAGGCCATGACCGAGGAGATGCGCCGCGACCAGCGCGTGTTCCTGCTCGGCGAGGAAGTGGCGCAGTACAACGGCGCGTACAAGGTCAGCAAGGGCATGCTCGACGAGTTCGGCCCGCGCCGCATCATCGACACCCCGATCAGCGAGAGCGGCTTCGCGGGCCTCGCGATCGGCGCGGCCATGCAGGGCCTGCGACCGATCGTGGAGTTCATGAGCTGGTCGTTCAGCCTGGTGGCGGCCGACCCGATCCTGAACAACGCGCCCAAGATGCTCTACATGAGCGGCGGCCAGTTCGGCTGCCCCATCGTGTTCCGCGGCAACGACGGCGCGGGCGGCCAGCTCGGCAGCACGCACAGCTGGTGCGTGGAGGGCATGTACAGCAACGTGCCCGGCCTGAAGATGGCGATTCCCGCCACCCCCGACGACGCGAAGGCGCTGCTGAAGACCGCGATTCGCGATGACGATCCGGTGTTCTTCCTCGAGAGCGAGCGCATGCTCGGCATGAAGGGCCACGTGCCCGAGGGCGAGGAGATCCTGGTGCCCTTCGGCCAGGCCCGCCTCCGCCGCGCCGGCGCCGACTGCACCATCGCCACATGGGGCCGCCCGGTGCACTTCGCGCTCGAGGCCGCCGAGGCGCTCGCGAAGGAGGGCATCGACTGCGAGGTGATCGACCTGCGCACGATCCGTCCGCTCGACATCGGCAGCGTGGTGCGCAGCGTGAAGAAGACCAGCACCTGCGTGGTGGTCGACCAGAGCTGGAGCTTCGGCAGCCCAGGCAGCGAGCTCGCCGCTCAGGTGCACAAGCACTGCTTCGACGACCTCGACAACTTCGTGCATCGCGTGCACACCGCCGACGTGCCCGCGCCCTACGCGTACAACCTGGAGCAGGAGTACCTGCCCAACGCCCGCAAGATCTGCGAGGCGGTGCGCGCCGCCACCTACAACGCCTGAGGCGCAAGGAAGCACCCCATGCCCATCTCCGTCACCATGCCGCGGCTCTCCGACACCATGGAGGCCGGCACCATCGTGCGCTGGAACGTGAAGGAAGGTGACGAGGTCACCAGCGGCCAGGTGGTCGCCGACATCGAGACCGACAAGGCCACGATGGAGATGCCCGTCTTCGACGACGGTCGCATCGCCCGGCTGCTCGTGCCCGCGGGGCAGAGCGTGAAGGTGGGCACGCAGATCGCCGTGATCGCCGAGGAAGGCGAGGATCTCTCCGCCGCGGCCAGCGGTGGCGGGGCGGCGGCGCCGAAGGCTGCGCCGGTCGCGAAGGCGGCCGTGATCGCGGCGTCGCCCGCGGCGGCTCATGCCGCGAGCGCAAGCGAGGAGGACGAGACCGTGACCGTCGGCGGCGCGCGCGTGCGCGTGAGCCCCGTGGCGCGTCGCATGGCGGAGGAGGCGGGCATTCCGCTCTCCTCGCTCAAGGGCAGCGGCCCGGGCGGCCGCATCATCAAGCGCGATGTGCAGACGGCGATGGAGAACGCGTCGTCGCGGCCGCAGGCCCCGGTGGCGCAGGCCGCCGCGCCCGCCGCGCAGGCGCTTGCCGTGCCGGTGGCGCCCGCCGCCGCGCGCGTGTCGGGTGGCCTCGTGATGGCTGGCCTCGAGAGCGAGCGCGTGGCCGTGAGCGGCATGCGCCAGACGATCGCGCGCCGCCTGGTCGAGAGCAAGACCACCATCCCGCACTACCAGGTCAGCATGCGCTTCGAGCTCGATCGGCTCGTGGCCATGCGCGAGCAGCTGAACGGCGAGCTCGCCGAGACCGGCATCAAGCTCAGCGTGAACGACTTCATCGTGCGCGGTTGCGCGCTGGCGATGGCGCGTCACCCCTACGTGAACAGCAGCTGGGCCGGCGACGCGATCGCCATGCACAAGCAGGTGAACGTGGGTGTGGCCGTGGCGCTCGATGAGTCGAAGGGCGGCGGCCTGGTCGTGGCCGTCATCCGCGACGCCGACCGCAAGAGCCTGCGCGCGATCAGCGCCGAGGCGAAGGCGCTCGGCGAGAAGGCCCGCACGCGCGGCCTGTCGCCCGACGACATGGCCGACAGCACCTTCACGGTGAGCAATCTCGGCATGTTCGGCGTGGAGCACTTCACGGCGATCATCAACCCGCCCAACAGCGCGATTCTCGCCTGCGGCGCGGCGATCAAGCAGCCCGTCGTGCGCAACGACGAGCTCACGATCGGCTACGAGATGACCGCCACGCTGTCGAGCGATCACCGCGTGATCGATGGCGCCATGGCGGCCCGCTGGCTGAAGGAGCTGAAGGGCCTGCTCGAGAATCCGGCCACGCTGCTGGTGTGAGCGAACGGTTCGCTGGCCGGTGCCCCGGGCGTCGATCCGGCGGCCATGCCCATTTTCGCTGTTCTGGCTCGTGTCGGCACGAGGAATGACCGGGCCTGGTGCGCCGGGCCTTCCGGCTTCGTCGCGCGCGAGGGAGAGTGCGCATCGAGGCGTCGCATGCCATCGCGCAGGCAATGGTGCCGCGCCTTGGTCCGGACCTTCAGCGGAACCACCATGTGCGATCAGTCATGCGTCATTTCGGGTGCTGCGTGCTTCCGGTCGGTGCCGCCTCGTGCGCGCTTGCACAGTCGCTGGCGCCGGCGGCCTCGCCCTTGACGGTCGATGCGCGAAGGCCCCGCCCGCAGGTGCAACCCGAGGCGGCGTCGGATCGCGGCGCCGATCGGCCGGATGCCGAATCGGGTGCCTCGGGCAGCGAGGCAGTGTTCTCGCCGAGCGCGCAGCTTGCGTTCGAGATGCAGCCCGCGGATCACCCGCAGATGCCTTCGGCCGCGCGGCTGATGCAGGTACCGGTCACGCTGTACCGCACGGATGCAG
>Ga0214917_10008508_pt1 | contig 10058 bp, 8 predicted proteins | sample LL_1208_BB_MetaG_FD_177983 | JGI IMG/M metagenome (GOLD analysis project Ga0214917, IMG submission 177983) | Freshwater microbial communities from Lake Lanier, Atlanta, Georgia, United States - LL_1208_BB | ecosystem: Environmental > Aquatic > Freshwater > Lake | place: USA: Georgia | collected...
TTGCGTAATTGTTGCCAATTACTATTTTGCCGCCTGATTAACGAGTCAGCGACAAACTCGGCATGCACCCTCACGCTTCACGACCCACGTCGAAGCCAGGTCACCCCCAAGTTTTCAAAGACCAACTCCTCTTAAAATATAGAAAGAGTTTAGATAAGACAAGGAAAAGGACGGAAAAATCAAGAAAAACAGGTGTTTATGACGCTCTTTTAAACTAAAAACCGAAGAACTGATTCACCCAAGCAGGATTAAATTCATCCAGTAAAAATCTTCGGAGGTTCCTCGCTTCTGCAGATTGAGAATTTCTCAGCCGATCTAAGTACCGATTGGCTTTTTCAGGTGAAAGCGAACTTCCTTGTCCTTCTGCCAGGAGTTTCAAGGTTTGTTCAGAGAAAAACATGAAGAGGTCTTTTGCTTCTTGAAAATGAACCGTTCTTAAATAAGCAGAGTCATACTTTTTTATAGTCATCAATCCTGCAAGTGAATAAACCATGAACTCGACTGGACCTGTGAGCGAATCCCATTTTTGTTTACCAAAAAGGTGTTCGGCTTCTAAATCTGCTCTGCCTCCATTGATGTATGCATTCCATTCATCCCAGATATAGTAGACGTTTGTGTGGCCCCAGAGTTTTTTCCCAGTGGAAGGATCAAAGTAGGTTCCCGCATCAGGTTCACTGCCACTTGCAGTCTGTACATATTGATAAAACCTTCCCCCATTTCCTTCGATTCCTCTTAGTTCTTTTGGAATAAAAGAAGCCATCTGATCTCTCTTGGCTGAAGTCTCTAAGAGGTAGCTTGCTCCAACGTAAGGAATATAAAATCCGCTAAAGTCTCTTTTCGTTTCTCTTAAGTAAGAATTAATTCCATGGGTAAGTTCATGGGCGATAGTGCCTGTGGGTTCATTCATTTTAGAACCCTTTTTTCCATCTACATAAACGATTCCATCCTCTAAGGGAGAGCGATGGTCGTAAATCTCTCTTAGAACCGGCACCTCTTTGCTAGCTGGGATAGCTTCATTCCATTTTGCAGATTGAGTCAAAGGAAGCGAAATGAAGTGAGGGAGAGTGCTTCTCTCGCCTGCACAAGCCACAAAAGCCAAACAAACCAAATAAAATAAAGTACGCAAAATAATTTCCCCCGATGAAGACTAGTTTAGTAGGGGATTTCAGAAAGCCAAGAAAAAATAGGTTTGCTGATCTTTCAAAAAGCACGATGAAAAAAGTAACTATTTCTATACTTTAAGGATTGCTCTTTCGCGATGGCCAAGAAAAAAACCAGAGGAATTTCTTCGTGGGAGGTGATTCAGTCACAGCTTCAGAAATATTCACTCTCTGAGATTCTTCTCTCCGAGCTACTGGTCTTACTGGTAGCCCGAAAGTATTGGCCGTCCACTCCGCTCCAAACTCTGCTACCAAAAAATCTCTCATTGCTCTGGATTCAGCTGAACGACCTTCTCTGAAGCGCTCTAGGTAGAGCTCAGCTTTATCAGCGCCCAGTGAAGTGCCTCTTCCTTCTCTGAGTACTCTTAAGCTCTCACTCGTGAAGTAAGCATAGGCTTTCTTCATTTCTTTAAAAGCATCGCTTTGAGTGTACTTGGGATCGTGCTTCTGAGTAGCCATCATGCTGCCCAAAGCGTAAATAGAAAACTCAACGGGGCCTGTAAGATAATCGGAATTCTGCTTTCCAAATTTCTTCTCCGCTTGGAGAGCTGCTTTTGCTCCATTGATGTAAGAGTTCCATTCGTCCCAGGGGTACAGGGCATTGGCAGCACCCTCTTGTTTTTTACCATCAATGAAGGGAGAGCCAGCGTCGGGTTCTCGGCCGTGTTTGTCTTGAATGTAAGTGTTGAATCTTCCTCCTCCGCCGTCGATGCCGCGAAGTTCTTTCGGAATGAACTTTGCGATATCTATTCGTCGGGCGAGAGATTTCTGAACCAAAAGTGATCCTCGACCAGGAACGTAGAACCCAGCAAAGTCAGGATTGTCCTTTTCGAGGTAACTGTGAATGCCGTGAGTGAGTTCATGAGCGATTGTCCCCGTGTCCTCAGTCATCATGGAAACCTTTTTATCGTTCACAAATAAGATGCCAGGTTCCTTTGGAGCCCGATGTTCATAAACGTCGCGAAGAATTGGAACGTCCTTCATTTCAGGAATAGGATCTTTCCACGTAAATTCTTTACTGGGAGCTAAGTATTCAAAAGTGGGTTCGGGGTAGTTCACCATTTGGGTGACTCTATTGGTGGAGCGCCCGTTAATCAGAGGTCCACGCGAATGGCTTCCGAAGGGTTCCGATTGGGCTGGAGGGGAGAGAGTAAGAAGGAACACGCAAAAGAGTAGAAAGTTTAAACGGCTCGACACTGTCATCCCCTAAATCTCAGATGTTCGCAAAAAAATGTGAAGGAAAGATGAAAGTTTTGTGGAGAGAGCTTCACCATTCCTATCTTCGTGGAGCAGGAACTCTGCGGAGAATAGGAGCCAGTTTCGGATTAATTCTGCGGTTATCACCCTTTTGGTCATTTCCGAAAGAGGGAAGTAAGGATCCTTCGAAGAGATGAAAACGTAAGTTTGAACCATCCCTTTGGTCTGAATTGCTGTTTCCAGGAGTGCTGCCATAGAGGAAAGTGGTTTTGTCGAGAAGACTTTTAAAGCTACCGCCAGGCAAGTGATCATATTGGTAAAGGTCTCTAATTCGGGTGTCTCCCAAAGCATGGCAAGAGTTACAAGACTGTCTGGTTACTGGTATTGCCCCTCGCTGAGAACCTTGAGGTACAATTCCGAAGTTCTGCTGAGTGGTAGGAGCATAGGCTTGCAATTGTCCCTTTGTGTCCCAGACGCCTTTCGAAGAGGCAAGTCCTTGACCCAACACTTCCTTAACCAAATCCTCCGACATCTCTGGAATCTGTACTGTTGCTCCTTTGCTACCAAGGGCAACTCGGTAAGCATTTGGAATTTCAACTGGGGTTACTGCCGCTTGTTTGAGCCCAGATTGAACCCTCTCGACTTCCTCTGCGAGGTCAGGTCGCTCTTTAGCTGCGAGAGTTAATCGTTTCTGTAAGTCGCTCTTTGAGGGAGTAGCAGTAAAGATATCCACTTCTGCGCCTTGAGGATTCCCATCATGTTTTCTTTTTCTAATTTCTTGAATGTACGTTTTGCCTTTAGAGTCGGTAGCTGTGACTACTTCGAGTGAAGTTGTCCCTTCGGGAAGCTTCCATCCAAATCGACTTCCTCCATCTCGACTATCTTTTCCAATGTAATAATCAATCGGTTGAAGATTGCCTTTGCTATCTTTAGGAAGTGAAAGGAGGTGAAAAGTTTTCGTGTCATTTGAAAGACCAGCTCCATGGCCAAACATTTTGAGTTTGTTGTCCCCATCAAGAAAAGGAGCTCCGTCAACAAAGGTTCCATGCCCGCTTGGTCTAGCACCTTCCACTGGTAGAGAAGTGTCTTGATAAGCCGAAGGCATGTTCTTTTGATCAATAATCAGAGTATTGGGATCAGTAAGAATAGCCTGCACTTCAGAATCCTTCACTTTTGTTCCAGCAAGAACTTTTCTGTAAGCTGCGAGCTTTTGAGGATCTTCAATCAGTTGAACTGCATTAGCCGCAACCGCAGCAGAGGCACTTTTGGGTGCATGCTCTTGGAGGAATCTTTTCAGAGCTGCCACTTCAGGATCTCTTGCCATTTTTTCTCGAGATTCATCATTGGGAGGCATACTGTCCTGGTCAACCAGGACCTTGTGAAGTTTCTCTACCCACTTTTTTGCCTCGGACTGTGTAGCACTATCTGAACTAGATAACCGCTTTTCCAGTTCAGAAGTGTCTGTTGCCCAGGATGGAATGATTCCACCCGGATCGCCAGGACGGTGGCAAGAGGCACAGTGTTGGCCGTATAAGCTGTGAGTTTTTGCAAAGCTGGAAGGTTCTTTTTCATGTTCCTTTTTGTCAGCTTCTTTTTTAGGAGTCTCTTTCTTTTGCTCTTTAGGTTCTTGTTCGCCCACTTCTGCTTGAAGTTGATCGGAAGGCGCTTTTTGCCCTTTGTGAAGAGCGAGAACGCACTGATCAATGGTTTGGAAACCTCGAGGATTGATTCCTTTAGGAACATTTCCTAAGCCTTGGCTATCATGTACTCGCCAAGCAGAGGTTCCATCCCAATAGCAAACCCCTTCAGGAGTCGATTGAGAAGTTGCTTTCAAACAATCGGAAAATTTTTCGATAGATGAACCACCAATATATCCATGGGGTTCTCTTCCTACTTTTCTTTCCCATTCTGTTGCGCCGGAGAAATGGGTCGGTTTCCATCCGATTCCTGTATAGCTGCAAATAAGTCCGTTGCGGCTGTTCTGTACTGCTTGTTCACAAAGTTCACGTTTGGGATAACCTGAAGTTCCCAGGAGCTTAGATTGTCCTCCTTTTTTCCTCGGAAAGAACCCTTGCGGAGTGCTCGCACACTCGAAATCTGTATTATTGTTTTCATTTGCGTCTGCTTTTTTGTCAGACAATTCTTCTTTTTTGGGAGTCTCCTGCGCCTGATGATTAGAACCCTGGGCTGGTTGTGTTTCTTGTGGACTCAGCTGTGCTACTGATTGCTTAGCTCCGCTCAAAAACTCCTGAACATAACGCTGTTGTCTTTCCGGTAATCGACTTACCTCTTCGGGATGAGCTTCATAGTATTGCTTCAAACCTTTTTGGATGTTTTCAGGTGCAACAGTGTGAGTGCCATCGGGATTTCTGTAAGCTGCTCTGCGAACTCCTTCTTTTTTCAAGAGGAAGAGCGGTGTATTAGCTTCTTGTGATTTCTCAGGGCGTGATTCTAATGCGTTCTGATCATTCGCTGAAAATTCGATTCCGTTGAAGACTGGGTTTTGTCGAGGTGGAGTAGTATTTTCCAAGGGAGGCACATTCTGTCCTGGTGACATCACAGTGGCAGGTTTGTCTTTCTTGGTTGTTCCGGCCATTGAATCAGGTGACCCCGATGGGCGCTGTTGCTCTTTATCAGAGCCATTGGGAGACTTCTCAGAATCTCCTGCCAGACACGCAACAAAATCCATTGATTCTCCCGATTGATAAATGGCTTTTGTGGGGCCCACTGGGGTGAAGTATCCAGTGAGAACAGAAACAAGCTTCCATTCATTATCTCTATAAGCTAAACCAGGTCCCCCTGAGTCGCCTTGAGTAATTGCGGTCTCGGAATCTTGATCGATGATATCTCTTTCATTACCTTCTTTAATGTCAAGAACAACACCTTGACTTGAATTCACTGCTCGAAGTCGTTTTCCGAAAACTCGTCCTTTAAAAAGCCCCCGCCGTTTCATTACTTTCCCATACCGAAATTCTTCTCCCGCTTTCAAGGGACTGGGATCGACTTTTACTACGGGAACATTTCCTGGGCCTTCGGGACAATTGAAGTAGTAAACTGCTGTGTCGTGAGTTTTTGAGCCCTGCGATGCTTTAGGATGAATCATTCCGATTGCTTTTACTGTTCCAAAGTCGGCAGTTTGGATTTTTAACTCTCCCCAAGAAACAACTTCATCCCGAAGTTCAGGTTTACATTCCGGCTTATTAAGAGCTTTGGCTCTCCCTTTTTTTGTGGCTTTGGGTATGTCGTCTTCTAAACAGTGAGCCGCTGTGGCAACAGTGCACACTCCATCCTTAGCTGAAACAAGAGTTCCTTGGCACAATGGGGCTGGTCCATAACCATTTGGAGGAAGTACCGAATAGGTGAATCCTGGATTTCCGTTCACTCCAGAAGGAACTAAGCCGTTTGAACTTACTTCATCTCGTGGTCGAGGAGCCGATTGTCGAGCTTGATCTCGCTCGTGTTCTGCTAAAGCAAAGGGGCTAAAAAAGACAAAGAAAAGACCTAAGTACAATCGCAATGAGCGGTGCAAAAGAGCTTTTCTTAAGAAACTCATAAATTAATAAAAATCCTTTGATTAGAGAGAATACAAGTTTCCTGCCAGAGAATACGACCAATAAAAGGTAGTAAAAACAAGCGCTTAAAAGAGTAACGGATTGTGCTGTTTGACCAAAACTTCGACAATTAACAGAGAGGTAAACAAACGGAGAGTGGCTACTATTCCATCAATCCAAAGCGCTCTAGCTGACCTTTGAGCCTTGCGACGGCTCGATTATCGCAAACGACAGTGAAGGGATCGAGCCTGGTGTTATCACCTGTTCTGGGGCGTGTGAGTCCCCCTTTATCTCTCAAAAACTCATAAGAAGATCCCGAAATAGGGCACACCAATTGTCCATTTTCATTAAAGACGGGGCCTCCTGAATCTCCTCCTACAATTGCATATCCTTGTGGTGAAGGGACTACGAATCGAAACTGTGCCGAGTTCTCGGGCTCTGCTACGTCGGCTACTATTTGCACTCCACCTCCTCGATTTCCAGGTGCAGCAGATTCTCTTTTTTGAAGATAGACATGAGCGCTATCGATGCGAGTGGTTCCATCTCTCTCAATGGGTGCAAGTTCAACTGGAATTACATTCTTTGCTTTTTCACAAGAAATATCAAAAATCAGAGTAGCTGTGTCGCCTCTTCGAGGCGCTCTTGGATCCCCCGAAGTCTTTTTAAAAAATTCCCGCGGCACTTCTTTCTGGATTTTTGTGGAAGGAATTTCACCCACCCCTGCAATTTCAATCGAATTAAAAAAACGGTTGCTATCATCCAATACACAATGGGCAGCTGTAACATAAGCCAATCGACAAAGGCCCGCCTCGGAAAGAGTCTTTTTCGCTACAGGAGTAGACTGACAAGCACCTACAAAGCTTGAATACTTTACGGAAATATCGGTCCCCTTAACCCAGCGAGCGATTCGACTCGCCAGTGGACGACGTTTCTGAATGGTTTGAGGAGAATGCTCCGCTCGAAGAGAACCACTCAAACCCATTTGCAAAAAGAATAGAAAAAAAATCTTAATAACCATTCGAACTACCCCTCTCTCCGATTTCGTTTCGATACTTTAGCAAGTTCTCTTTTAGCTTCTCGTTCTTTGGTAGTTTCTCGTTTGTCTATTCCTGTTTTGCCTTTTGCGAGGGCGATTTCAACTTTCGCTCGCCCCTTTTTGAAGTACATCTTGGTCGGGATGAGTGTAAAACCCCGGATCTCAGATTTTCCAAAAAGTTTATTGAGTTCAGATTTGTGAACCAGGAGTTTGCGAGTGCGCAAAGGATCGTGATTTTCTCTGTTTCCTCTTTCATAAGGAGCAATGTGAGCATTAATCAAGAAAAGCTCACCATTCTTTAAAATCGCATAAGAGTCTTGAAGGTTTGCTTTTCCGCTTCGGAGTGATTTTACTTCCGTGCCGGTCAAAACCATCCCCGCTTCAAGACGTTCCTCCAGGAAGTAGTTATGACCTGCTTTGCGGTTGTCGCAGATGATTTTTATGCCGCCTTCTTTTTCGCTCACTTGTGACCCTCTTCCGAAGTGACTATTCCAAGCGAGATAACCAGTTTAAAGGCTTCCTGAACAGAAAGCGAAAGTGGAGTGAGTTCATTTTCCGGAACCAAAAGATAAAATCCTGAAGTAGGGTTTGGAGTGAGGGGCACAAAGACATTCACCAAGTGTTTATCACCAGTGGGAATTTTGGGATCGGGTTTTCCTGTCCGAAAACCAATTGAGTAAACTCCGGCTCTGGGAAATTCAACGAGTACTGCTGCACTAAATCGGTCGCTTCCCGGGGTCACAATGGTTTCAAGAAACTTCCTAATTGCCCCATAAATACCGCCCAGAAATTTTACTCTTCGAAAAGTGTGATCAAACCAATTAAGGACCCACTCTCCTGCAAGATTCTGCGCAAGAGTGCCGATTGCCATTATAAGAAGAGTGGCAATCAACAGACCCAAACCGGGGAAATCCAACTTCAGAATGAAAGAGGGGAGGTAAATTTTGGCAGCGTCATCCACTGCAGCAATAAACCAACGAAAAATGTCAATCGTAATAAAAAGGGGCACCAAAACTAGCACGCCCGTTACAAAAGCCCTTTGGAGTTTTTTCACAAATCATCCTCTCTCAGAGCAATATTATCAATTAAGCGCGTATTTCCAAGTTTTGCCGCGATAAAAAAGCGGGGTTCTTGAAGCTCTTTCAGTTTTTTCTGAGATTGAGCTGTTTCCAATTCGGGGCCGTCCGTGAGGGTTGAATATTGAACATCCAACGAAGCCAGAAGTTCTTTTGCTTCTTTGCAAAGGTCTTCCACTAAAAGGTCAGGTCTAAGAAGCGCCGTCTTTCTGAGGTGCTCAAGAGTTTGGGGAATGAGTTGAGCCTTTTTGCGCTCGTCTGCCGACAAGAAGCGATTTCTTGAGGACAAAGCGAGGCCATCGCGATCTCTCACAGTGGGATGCCCGATGATTTGCAGGGGGAGGTTAAAGTCTCGAACTAGATTTTTAATCACTTGGAGTTGTTGGTAGTCCTTCTGGCCGAAAATCGCAAAATCTGCTTGGGTGATTTGAAAGAGCTTTAAACAAACTGTAGCCACTCCATTGAAGTGCCCAGGACGGAACTGTCCACAGAGACGATTTCCCAGTTTGCCTACTTCAATAGAATTACTGAAGAGGGGTGGGTAGAGGTCAGTAGCGCTAGGATAAAAAAGAAAGTCGACCTTCAAAGCTTCAAGCTTTTGTTTGTCTTCTTCAAAAGTTCGTGGGTACTGATTGAAATCTTCATTGGGACCAAACTGAAGAGGATTTACAAAAATACTGACTATGACTTTTGCGGCTTTTGTTTTCGCAAGCTTAACTAAATCTAAGTGTCCTTCATGAAGACATCCCATAGTGGGAACAAAAGCAATCGGAGATTGTTTTTTGGTCTTTAGAAAAACTTCTTGAGCTTGTCTTGCGGAATCAAGAACCAGCATAAAAGGAATGTTCCTTGGTAGGAAACTGTGAATTACGAACTTCAGTTGCAAACTGGCCGACTGCTTTTTTAATTTCTTGTCCCAAGTCGATATAAGCTTTCACAAACTTTGGTTTGAAATCAATATTGAGCCCTAGCAAGTCGTGAATCACCAATACTTGACCATCGCAATGAGGGCCAGCACCAATTCCAATCGTGGGGATTTTTATTTTTTCTGTAATTGCTTGCGCAAGTTCGGCTGGAATGCCTTCAAGTACCAGGGCAAAAGCACCCGAATTTTCAATGGCGACAGCATCTCGAAGAATGGCTTCTCTTGCTGAAATCGTTTTCCCTTGAACTTTGTATCCCCCCATTTGATGGATGCTTTGGGGAGTAAGTCCAATATGTCCGAGTACAGGAATACCAGAGGTCACAATCTTTTCTATCGTCGCAGCAATCGCTACTCCTCCTTCTAACTTCACTGAGTGAGCTCCGCCTTCAGAAATGAGGCGTCCTGCATTGGTTAAAGCCTGCTTTTTACTGACTTGATAACTCATGAAGGGCATGTCTACACAGAGGTGAGATTCTCTCACTCCCCGGGCAACGTTCTGAGTGTGGTAAATCATGTGTTCCAGAGTGACTGAAAGCGTATGGGGATGACCCTGAACTACCATTCCCAAGGAATCCCCTACTAGAATAATGTCTACTTCTGGGTCGACTAATTTGGCTAAGGAATAATCATAGGCCGTTACGCAAACGAGCTTGGACTTCAAACTTCCCGTTTCTTTGGCTTTTCGAAAAGCAAAAGCAGTTTTTTGAGATGAGTTTGGCATAAACTTTCCCGCGCCTCGAACTCTACTCCAATTTAGGGGAATTAGCTACAAATCAGCTTTCCCGGAAACCCCGATTACAAAGGCGTTTCCAGAGAAATCAAAGGAGCGGGACCGCTCTGTATTGGGGCCGGATTGTGTGATTTGTCGATTGCTCATTCGGTGGACTTGGCCGAAGAGCCCAACAGTAAGAGGAGATTCCAAAAGCCAGGCTTGATCAAAGCGGTGTTGCAAAGAAAGCCCTAAAAGATGGGTATCTGAATCTACGGCATTGGAGCTCTGCTGAGATGATTTAATTGGGGTGGGCCGATACTGATAGCCCAGAGAAGCTGTAGTGAGGGAGTTGAAAGCAAAAGTCAGTGAAGCTCTTGGGTTGAGAGTGTTTTGTGCTGCTA
>Ga0214917_10008509_pt1 | contig 10057 bp, 9 predicted proteins | sample LL_1208_BB_MetaG_FD_177983 | JGI IMG/M metagenome (GOLD analysis project Ga0214917, IMG submission 177983) | Freshwater microbial communities from Lake Lanier, Atlanta, Georgia, United States - LL_1208_BB | ecosystem: Environmental > Aquatic > Freshwater > Lake | place: USA: Georgia | collected...
TCGCGGTTTCTTGTGCCGATGTTGCAACATGATTCGACGGCGCAAAATTTCATTGAGGCGGCCGCTCCGATTCGCGGAAACTACATGTCTAAAGCGTGTGTGGAGGTTTCACTTTTAGATCTTCAACTGCGCGATCAGAAAATTTCGTTGGCAAAATTCTTGGGTGCCACCCGTACCTCGGTGCCGTCCGGTGTATCTGTGGGCATTCAAAACAGTCTCGACGATTTAGTTCGCGTGGTCGGCGAATATTTGGCGCAGGGCTATGTTCGTGTCAAATTGAAAATCGAACCGGGAAGCGATATTGAACTGGTGCGTAGAGTGCGCAAAGAATTTGGCGGTGACCTTTTGCTGCAAGTTGATGCCAATGCGGCATACACGGTCGCCGATGCGACCCATCTCAAGCAGCTTGATGAGTTCAATTTGCTTCTAATCGAGCAACCGCTACCCGAAGATGACTTAGCGGGTCACGTTGAACTAGCGCGACAAATTAAAACACCAATATGCCTTGATGAATCAATTACTTCGTTTGACACAGCCAGGGGCGCATTAGATCTCAAAGCATGTTCGATCATCAACATCAAACCAGGGCGCGTCGGTGGATATCTAGAGGCAAAGAAGATTCACGATTTGTGTGTTTCGCGTGGTGTGCCAGTTTGGTGCGGAGGAATGCTCGAGACTGGCATTGGTCGTGCTGCAAATCTCGCTCTTGCCGCATTGCCTGGTTTTACTTTGCCAGGAGATATCTCAGCCTCAGCCCGTTATTTCGCTCGTGATATTACACCGCCATTTGCACTTAATTACGGCCATATTGCCGTACCAAACACAGTCGGTATTGGCGTCGAACCTTTGCCAGAAATGCTGGCGAACTTCAAAAAGACAGCAGTTTTCGAAATCGCAAAAAACTAGTTGCTGTTAGTCGGTGAGTTCAAAGACAATGTTGGTCTCGGGTAGTTCATCTTTCTTCTTGAACAAATTCGAGACAGAGTAGCTAATCAAAAATAATTTGTAGGTCAAGCCGTAGCGTTTTGAAATCGCCTTACGCACGGCGATCGCTTGGTCGCCAGTCACCAGATGCGCGACACCCGAAAACTTCTCGGCATCCGCTTCAATCCCGCCCTTTATGTCGCAAACTTGAATTTCAATCTTTGAATTCGCCCTTATTCGTTTGACCTTGCCCGCATTCGTCTCGGTGATCACGCCATAACAGTTCGGATTCACGCCAAATTGTGCGAACCATACAGGGCTGCGAACGGGCTCGCCAGATTTGCGGAAAGTTATCAGCGAGACGTACTTCGCCGACTTCAAAACTTGCGCCGATCTACTTTCAACCATTTGTCGGGGAGGGGGGACTTGAACCCCCGGCCTCCTGGTCCCAAACCAGGCACGCTACCAACTGCGCCACTCCCCGGACTGACTAATGCTACCGACTAACCAGCCGGCGGACAGCAGTAAGAAATTTATTTACATCTTCATTATCGATGTAGCGCACGACACCGGCCCGAACAACTCCACCATTTTCGGTTAAGCCGAGTTGGGCGACCACCTCGACTGCGTAAGAATCGCCCGACCAAACTGCAATTTTTTTCGCGGCGAGTTCTTGTGCGACGCGATCGGGTGGCATTGAATCAATCGTGAACGAAACTGTCGGTGCGCGCATTTCTAAATCATGCGGGCCCCAAACGCGAACACCGGGCGTTTCGAGCAAACCTTCAAGCATCGGCGCGAACACGGCCCGCTCGGTCGCCTGAAGTTTTTGCATATCCTCCTCGATCAAAAATCGCGCCGCCGCTTGAGTTGCAGCGATGCCTTCAAAGTTGGGAGTGCCGGTTTCAAATCTTCTTGGCCCTGCGTCGCTTGCTGGTCGTACCTTGGCAATTGGCAGTGAGTTAAGAAGTGACGGTTCGATATACATAACGCCAGCGTGCGGCCCGTACCACTTATATGGAGAAGTTGCGAGCACATCGCAGCCCAACTCGCGAATGTTGATCTGGCGGTGTGGCGCCAAAGCCACGGCGTCAACAAAAACTCGTGCGCCGTGTTTGTGAGCAATAGCAACTGCTGCTTTTAGATCTGGCATTGTGCCGATCAAATTCGATGCTCCGGTGATGGCTAACCATTTTGTTCGGTCGTTGACGAGCTTCTCAAGTACATCCATGTCAAGTCGACCAGTTTTGGGATCAAACGGGGTGAGCACATGTTCTGCTCCCGAGAGTTCGCAGGCAATTCGCCAAGGTGAAACATTTGCCTCATGATCTAATCGAGTACCAACGATTCGGTCCCCAGGTTTTAGAGTGCGAGCAATTGCGCGAGTGAGTGCCATCGTCATCGTGGTCATGTTGGCTCCCAAGCAAATGCCTGCTGGGTCAGCACCAAGAAATTCGCCAACCACAATTCGTGTCGACTCAAGAAGTGCATCGCATGCGTCAGCCGCAGCAAAGTATCCGCCGGTGTTTGCGTTCGAGCCTGTCGCAGCCCAGTCGGCCATTGCGTTAATCGCTACATCAACCATTTGTGTGCCGGCGGGGCCATCGAATCTTGACCAGCCATCCCGCAAACCGGGAAAATGGTGACGCAACGAATTATTGTGCGCGTTTTGCAATTTTTGCGAGTCGCTTTGCGGCTTTACCAGTTGGTTCAATGTTGCGCTGATCAAGATCGCCAACTTCAACGCCGTTGGCGAATCGAACTCGGTATCGCAACCAATTGAATCCGTTAGCGAGGATTACTTTGCCGTCGGTGCCGACGGCAACGCCGTTAAGTTCGACCGTTGACCGAACTGTGTCGCCAATGCTCAGATCTAGTTGACCCGTGTGCGGATTCGCTAGGGCGTGAGGTTTCCAGCCTTGTGTCGCAGATACAGGAGCATTCGAATTTGTCGTCATAGTCATAGTTTGCCACAGATACACTGCTCGGCACTGTGAAAACGACACTCGAAGCCTTAGAGGGCAACAAAATCAAACTTTCAATCGAAGTTGACGAGATCGAATTCGACCGCTATTTAGACGGCGCATTTCGTAAAATTTCAACTCAGATTCGCGTCCCTGGTTTCCGCCAAGGCAAAGCTCCGCGCCAATTGATTGAGGCTCAAATTGGGGTAGAAGCTGCTCGATCACAAGCCATCGAAGATGCAATTCCTGCGTCATTGGCGCTAGCGGTGCGCGAACATGATCTCGACATCATCGCCACGCCAGAAGTCAATCTGACAAGCGGTCAAGAAACCGGCAACATTGTTTTCGATGCAACTTGCGAAGTCAGACCAGTTGTTGAGATACCTGGCTACAAAAATCTGAAAGTCGAAATGCCGGCGCTAGTTGCCAGCGATGAAGACATCGACGAAGTTGTCAAATACGAACGCAAGCGACACGCAACGCTTACGGATGTTGATCGTCCGGCGAAAGTAGACGACCAAGTCACACTCGATCTTGTTGGTTCGCGAGACGGTCAGCCATTGCCCGGTCTCAACGTCGATGATTGGCTGTATGAAATTGGCCGTGGTTGGGTTGCCGAAGATTTTGACAAGCAACTAATCGGTGCGACAGCAGGTCAGAAACTTGAGTTCACTTCGATTCCGTCAGGTATGACTGAAGCAGCAGACTTTGTTGTGACTGTCAAAAAAATTCAAGAGCAAGTATTGCCAGACTTGACCAACGATTGGGTTTCAGAACATTTGGCCGAGCATGAAACCATCGAAGAATGGAAGACGGCTGTGCGCACAAGAATTGAAGAGTCGCGACTCAATCAGGTTCGCAACATAGTTGTTGAAAAGACAACTGCTGCTCTTGCGGCACTGCTCGAGATCGAAGCACCCGAGGCGATGGTCAATGGTGATCTTCGTGGTCGCGTGCAGAACACTCTGAAGCAATTCGAGTCTCAAGGCATTTCGATGGAGCAGTGGCTTTCGGTAACTCAACAAACTGCAGAACAGTTTGTTGACGCGCTAAAAGAGCAATCAGTTTTGGCGACAAAAGTTGATATCGCATTGAGGGCTGTTGCGGTTGCCGAAAAACTCGAAGCATCCGAAGAAGATCTCGAGCGACAATTTTCGCGTATTGCAACTCAACTCAAAAAGAAACCAGTTGCCATTCGTAAGGCGTATGAAAAAAACGATGCAATCGTTGATCTTAAGGCACAGATTGCAAAATCAAAAGCGATCGACTGGTTGCTACACAACTCGCAATTCGTCGACGACAAGGGCAATGCGATTGATGCCGAGACAATTCTGGGCGAACATGACCATGATCACAGTCATGAGCATGATCACAAGCACTGAGGCTTGATAAATACGGGCTCTAATTGTCCTCAAAAACCTGACGCCACGAACTAGCGTTAAAGGACAGCAATTAAAGTGTCAGTTTTTAGGCACGATAATTAGAAACCGTTTAACAAGAGGACTATTCGTGGATTTTGTTCGCAACTATTACGTTCCAAATGTCACCGAGCAAACAAGCCGTGGCGAACGCGTCTACGACCTTTACAGTCGCTTGCTCAAAGAGAACATCATCATTCTTGGCACACCAATTGATGACACCATCGCCAACTTGGTTTGTGCACAGTTGATCCATCTTGAGAGCGAGAACCCCGACAAAGACATCAACATTTACATCAATAGTCCTGGTGGCGACATCTCGGCCCTTTTCGCAATCTATGACACTATGCAGTTCATTAAGAATGACATCGCGACAATCTGTCTGGGTCAGGCCGCATCAGCTGCAGCGGTGTTGTTGGCTGCTGGCACGAAAGGCAAGCGTCTTGCATTGCCGCACTCGCGAGTACTTTTGCACCAGCCATACGCTCAAGTTGGTTACTCGCAGGTGACAGATCTCGAATTGGCGGCGCGCGAGATTTTGCGCATGCGTGAGATCTTGGAAGAGATTCTCGCAAAACACACAGGTCAGCCCATTGAGCGCATTCATAAAGACACCGATCGTGATTTCGTAATGGAAGCAACTGCCGCCAAAGAATACGGCGTCATCGATGAAGTTATCTCGACCCGTGAATTTGCCGATCGCTCCGGGCCAATCCGTTGAAGTTTGAAACGAGGCAATGATGGCGAAGTTTGGAGACTCAGCAGAACTTGTTAAATGTTCGTTTTGTGGCAAGTCGCAAAAGCAAGTCAAAAAATTAATAGCCGGCCCCGGTGTTTATGTCTGTAACGAGTGCATTGATCTTTGCAACGAAATAATCGACGAAGAAAATACTGAAGAGACAGAAGCCAAGCTCGAGAAGCTGCCAAACCCGCGTGAAATTCGGGCCTTCTTAGATGACTACGTCGTTGGTCAAGATATGGCGAAGAAGGTTCTATCAGTCGCTGTATTCAACCATTATCGACGAATTGAATACAAGCAAAGTGCTTCAACAAAACGCGATGACATCGAATTGTCAAAGAGCAACATCATGCTGCTGGGTCCAACTGGCTGTGGCAAAACCCACATGGCCCAAACACTCGCGCGATTGCTCAATGTCCCATTTGCTATTGCCGATGCGACTGCGTTAACCGAGGCGGGGTATGTCGGCGAAGATGTCGAAAATATTCTCCTCAAACTTTTGCAGGCGGCAGATTTTGACGTCAAAAAAGCAGAGTCAGGCATCGTTTACATCGACGAAATTGACAAGGTTGCCCGCAAAAGCGAAAACCCGTCGATTACTCGTGATGTTTCTGGTGAAGGTGTTCAGCAGGCTTTGCTCAAGATTCTCGAGGGCACAGTCGCATCAGTTCCGCCACAAGGTGGGCGTAAACATCCGCATCAAGAGTTCATTCAAATTGATACTACGAACGTGCTCTTTATCTGTGGTGGCGCATTCGCCGGATTAGACCAAATCATTGCCTCACGAATCGGTCAAAAGGGTGTCGGCTTTCATGCTCAAGTCAAATCGAAAATCGAAAAAGATCCCGGTGAGCTTTTCGCACAGGTGTTACCAGAAGATCTCTTGAAATTCGGAATGATTCCTGAATTCGTTGGTCGGTTGCCGATGATTGGTGCAGTTCACAGTCTCGACCGCTCGGCTTTGATGAAAATTCTCACTGAGCCAAAAAACGCACTACTCAAGCAGTACCAAAAGTTCTTTGAATTCGAAGATGTTGAACTTGAGTTCACAACTGAGGCCCTCGAAGCGGTTGCGGATCAAGCCCTTGTTCGTGGCACTGGTGCTCGTGGTTTGCGAGCGATTCTCGAAGAAGTTTTGCTTGAGACGATGTATGACCTGCCCGGTCGCAAAGATGTTGCCAAAGTAGTCATCGATGTGAATGCAGTTAACAAGGTTTCAGCGCCAACTTTGGTTAATCGAAGCACTCGCGTCACTCGTCAGCGTCGCGCTGCTTCTTAAAAGAATCTATTAGTCGTGCAATACGCCGACGCTTTGAAGTATCTCGACGAACACTCGAGCTATGAGCGCACGGGTCGAGTTGAGTCACCGTCAACTCAAAATATTGAAAAGTTGCTTGATGCAATCGGCAACCCGCAGCACTCGTATCGAAGCATTCATATCACAGGTACCAACGGCAAAGGCTCAACGGCACAAATTATTACCAAATTGTTGATGGCCCATGGCCTTCGAGTAGGCACTTATTCGAGCCCGCATATAAATCGCATCAACGATCGAATCTGTATCAACGGCGAGCCAATCGACGACGTTGAGTTCGGTCTGCAAGTTGGTGCCATCTCAGATCTCGAGATTTTGCTTGCTATTCGCCCCAGTTTTTTTGAGATCATGACAGCGGCAATGTTTCGTTGGTTTGCAGACTCGGCTGTAGACGTTGCCGTCGTCGAAGTAGGAATGCTTGGTCGCTGGGATGCGACAAACGTAATCAATTCGGATGTTGCAGTTATCACGAATATCGCCCTCGATCATATGGAGTACGCAGGGCCAACCGTTGAACATATAGCCCGCGAAAAGGCTGGCATAATCAAGCCATCAAGTTCGCTTGTCCTGGGTGAAACCGACGAACTATTGCGCGAAATATTTCTGAAAGAAGATGCCCGAGCACGTCTGATTCGTGACGAAGATTTTGCATGTGAAGATAATTTTTTAGCCATCGGTGGGCGAATGATCTCGATTCGAACTCCCCGCACAAGATATGAAGATGTAGTTCTGCCGCTTCATGGCCATCATCAGGGTGACAATGCTTCGTTGGCGATTTGCGCAGTTGAAGAATTTTTTGGTGACACGATCAATCGTGAAATTTTGGATGAAGGTATGTCAAATGTGAAGATGCCAGGTCGCTTTGAGGTGCTTGGCCATCGCCCTCTGGCGATAATTGACGGAGCACATAATCCTGCAGGTGCAGAAGTTTGTGCCTCAGTATTCTTCGAAGATTTCAATACTCAGGGTCGAAAAATATTGGTCACTGGGGCGCTTCGCAGTCGCAACCCCGAAGATCTATTGATGTCATTTCGCGCAAGCGAATTTGATGTCGTTATTGCGTGCAAGCCGCCAACGCCACGAGGTCTGCCGGCAGAAGAGATGGCGAAAGTTGCGCAAAGCATTGGGTGCGTCGATGTGCGAATCGCCGAATCTGTCGACAAGGCATGTCAAATGGCTATAAATCTTGCGCAAGACGACGATGCGATAATCGTCACTGGATCGCTATATATCGTCAGCGCTGCGCGACCGTATCTACTTGGTCATTTAGCCAAGCACAATTAGTAAAGAGTTGAGCCAATTCAATTCCGTGCGAGGCAGGCGATAAACCTTTAGCCTGAAGGCATGTCAAATCGCACACTTGTACTGCTGAAGCCCGACGCCGTCGAACGAAACTTGGTAGGCGAAATTCTCGGTCGATTCGAGTCGAAAGGTTTGAAAATCGTCGCCATGGAGCTACGCAAACTCGATACGGCGACGCTTGGCCGCCACTATGAAGAACACCAAGGCAAGGGTTTTTATGGCGAGCTCGTTGCTTTCATGTCGCGTGGCCCGGTTGTCGCTTTGGCATTAGAGGGTCCAGAAGACACGTGGGAGTTAGTTCGCACAATGATGGGTGCCACCAACCCTCGCTCCGCCGCACCAGGCACTATTCGCGGTGACCTCGGCACGATCTTTACTGAAAACTTGGTTCATGGCAGTGACTCTGCCGCATCGGCAAGTCGCGAACTTGAGATTTTCTTTCCAGGTCTCGCGAAGAAGAATTCGTAAAAATGCCGGGAGGTAATCCTCTCTCAGTGAGTCGTGATGTCGCGGTCGATCTTGGCACCGCAAACACGCTCGTCTATGTAAAAGGTCAAGGGCTTGTTTTAAATGAGCCGTCTATGGTTGCCGTCGATATAAGAAGTGGGCAAGTTGTCGCAGTTGGTCACGAGGCAAAACGAATGTGGGGGCGAGCGCCAAGAAATATTCGTCTGGTTCGTCCGCTGAAAGATGGTGTCATCGCCGACTTTGACGTTTGTGAACAAATGTTGAAGCAGTTTCTGCAAAGAGTTTCAACGAGTCGATGGAGTAAACCGCGAGTGATTGTTGCGGTTCCGTCAGAAGTTACAGGCGTTGAGCGCCGGGCAGTGCAAGATGCGGCAGAGTTTGCAGGTGCGCGACGCCCCGTTTACATCATCGAAGAAGCAATGGCTGCTGCAATTGGTGCGGGGCTACCCGTTCATGAACCAAGTGCGAACTTGATTGTCGACATCGGTGGTGGCACAACCGAAGTTGCCGTCATCTCGTTAGGTGGCATAGTTACGGCGAACTCTGTGCGAGTGGGTGGCGACGAGCTCAACGAGGTGATCATTGCGATGTTCAAGCGCGATTTTGACCTCGATGTCGGTGTCAACACTGCTGAAGAAGTGAAGATTCAACTCGGCTCGGCATGGCCACTTCAAAATGAGATTGTTGGCGATGTGGGTGGGCGAGATACAAGAACTGGCTTGCCCCGCACGCAAGAAATCACAACACAGCATGTGCGAGAGGCGCTAGATGAAGCGGTGATGAAGATCGTCGATGCAATCAAGAAGACTCTTGAACGAACTCCGCCCGAACTGGCGGCCGATGTGATCAGTCATGGATTGGTGTTGGCAGGCGGAGGCGCACTGTTGGCTGGGCTCGCCGAACGTGTCACTCACGAAACCGGAATTCAGGCTTTCATTGCACCAGAACCTTTGCTTGCTGTTGTATTGGGTGCGGGCATGACACTTGAAAATCTTGAAGCAATTAAGGGACTAACGATTCAAAGCGAATTTTCATAGAAACGATTTTTTAAAAAGTGGCAGTCGCTGAATCAACCCGAAGACGAGCAATCATTTTGCTGGTTCTCACTTCGATCATATTGATTACCCTTGACCTGCAAAATTCATCAGCGGTCTCAGGTCTGAGAAATATCTTCGGAACAATCTTCAGGCCCGTCGAGAGCACCACGCGGGTTGTTACAAGGCCGATTAGCAATGCTTGGCATGGCGTTTTTGACTACAACGATGTTTTAGATGAAAACGATCGCTTGCGTGAGAAAGTTGCCCAACAAGAAGGCGCGACTATTGCTGCTGCCGCGTCGGTACGGCTTGCTCAAGAACTCTTGGCTCTTAACGGACTGCCAACCCTTGCTGGCATTAATGCAGTTACTGCTCAGGTAATTGGTGATTCGCCAACTAATTTTTCGCAGACGATTGAAATCAATCAAGGCACTGAGAGCGGCATTCGCGTTGGTATGCCGGTATTAAACGCAGCCGGATTGATCGGAAAAATCACCAAGGTGTATGGCGACCGTTCGGTTGTGATGTTGATAACTGATCCAGATTTTGCGCTATCAGTAAAAGTCGTTAACTCACCGCGCCAGACGACCACAACAACAATCGCCAAAAGCAATGCGGCCGTGCCGTCTCCAGTTGTGCCTGTTGAACCGGATGCAAGCCTTGAAACTGAAGCATCAACGACAACGACCACAACGACCACAACGACAATCGCAGGATTTACGCCTTCGGTTACAACACTGCCCGCTGTGCCGTCGGGGGTTTCGTCGATTACTGTGCCACTCGCGAGCGACCTTGCGGTTCGAGAAACTGGTGTAATCGAAGGAAGGGGCCCGTCGCGTCAGCCGACAGTTCGATTTATCAGCAACGCTGTACGTTTTGGCGATATTCAA
>Ga0214917_10008511_pt1 | contig 10056 bp, 4 predicted proteins | sample LL_1208_BB_MetaG_FD_177983 | JGI IMG/M metagenome (GOLD analysis project Ga0214917, IMG submission 177983) | Freshwater microbial communities from Lake Lanier, Atlanta, Georgia, United States - LL_1208_BB | ecosystem: Environmental > Aquatic > Freshwater > Lake | place: USA: Georgia | collected...
TTATTAAATTCTAATTCAATCTTATCAATATTCTTTACAAAACTCTTATTATTAGTTGCCTCACTAATTAGTTTAGCAGTATCTTTTATATTTTTATCAGTCTCAATCACATCCATACTATATAATTTAGTTAATTCTTCCAGGTTAAAATCATCTGCTACTTCATCATCTAAATCTTCTAGAGTTCGTATCATGGGTTCTTCATTATCTTCCTCTTCTAATTCTTTATCTAATTCTTCCACGTCTTCTTCAGGTGAATCATCTCCACCACCAACCATTTCAACCGCATAAGTTCTAAAGTCCATATCCATTTTGCGAACCGCAGTTTTAATCTTATTACGCGCCAATAAATAATCATAATAAGTAGATGCAAAACTATAAGTTATACGACGTAATAAAGGGGATGATAAATGATATGATACCCATTCTTTTCCCATCTTTGTCTCCAATGTTTTCTTTTTTTGTGCATTTTTTAATATATTACTAAATTGATCGGCTAAATGATAACGATTAAAAAAACAAGTGTACCATTTTTCGCCATAATAATTTTCTAAACGTTCTAATTTATTTTTACTCATACTATCAATTGTATCATAAAAATTTTTATTTTTAATACTTTCAAGAATTTCATATATTTCATTATCGATATTTGGTCCGACAAATATATATTGAATATATTGAATTCTTCTATTATTATTTTTAAATTTATGAATTATTTTAATTGGAATGTTCATATTAAAGAAAAATAGAAATTTTAATTATTTTTCTTTAATATATTCATAAACAATAAAATATAATTTTAATTGGAATGTTCATATTAAAGAAAAATAGAAATTTTAATTATTTTTCTTTAATATATTCATAAACAATAAAATATAATTTTTAATTGGAATGTTTATTAATTTAAAATATTTGTATATAATTTCATCCCGCAATAAACAACGGGATATCTGCTATAATCCTCATAACGATATAAGCCAATCTTTACAGCCTCTTCAAGCATAAATTTAAAAATTTCATTAAAAAGAGGTGTATGACCATTTTCAGGGCATGCAGTATGCGCCATTTCATGCACAGCTACGTACATTAATAAATTCATATCATGTAATTCTCCAGATGGTTTACATCTAATACAGAATGCTAATTCCTCACCTTTATTTACAGCATATGAAGTATAAGAAGAGTTAAAGTCAGTTTCATATATTTTCGTTCTAGATTTTGTAAAGTTTTTTTTTAATAATTCTATATAATCTTTATTATTTGAGAACATTTCTATATTTTCAACTAAATAATCTCTTAGTCTAAACATATTATTGGTAAGATTATTTAATAATTCCGCACTACGTTCTTTATCTTTACCATCCCTTACATAAACAGTATTATCACCATATGTAAAACCAATTAAATTACTATCTTTTAATATAAAAACGATGTAAAAAACTATAATAAATATTATAATGTATAAAGTTTCTTTCATTTACTAATATATAGAATTTATAAAATATAAATTCTAATATTATTATATATGGGTATTATGAAAAAAGATGACTTGGAATTAGATTTTAAAGGTTTACGTACAGAGAACTATAGTAGTACTGTTCCTTACATGGAAAATCTTACTGTAGATGCAAAAACTCTTGTTAATCGTCTTCCACAAAATAATGTTAAAATTGGATTATTCCAAGATAGTGAAAATCACGAAATGTATAGAATGTTTGAAAAAAATTCTAAACAAAATAATTCTAAACAAATTAATGATAATAACTTTTCTGAAACATCTCCATTCATCAGTTCAGATGTATATAATAATTTAGTACAACACCAAAAAGGTGGCGGTGATTCGTCAACTAGTTCTAGTAGTTCTAGTAGCTCGAGTGATAGTGATATGTCCCGTGGTGGTGGTAAAGATGATAGCGAAGAAAGTACTACAAGTGAAAGCACTAGTGAAAGCTCAAGTGAATCAAAGAAACATAAAAAACATTCTAAAAAACATTCTAAAAAATCTTCAGAATCATCTGAAACAGTAGAGGATGATACGGCAGATCAAATGTTATCAAGTATGTCCCGTGAAAGCAAAACACATTCTCAATCCTCTAATAATTCGTTTATATCTTCATCCGCAAATCAATCTGATTCTGAGATACTTAGCACTATTTCATTAAATCATAAAGGAAGATATAATTACACTGAATCTATTAACACAAGTGATATAAATATAGTGTCAGTTGACGATTAAATTAATGCGTTCGTTCCTTTGGTCCGCAATTTCTACAAAATCCACAATGATCCCAAGTAGAAGGAACATAGTCCATACACATTGAGCAGTGTTTACATGTACCATCGTGATATCTTTTACATGTATTACAATAAGTTACACCATTCTCTAGAGGTCCAAATATACATATGGTCTTGATATGAAATATATTACATCTGCTGCATATTTTTCGTTTATATATGTCTTTCCCACAATCTATACACATATATGCAGATGATGTAGCATCATATTTACATATTTGGTCTTCGTCAACACTATTGCATTCAATACAATAGTTGGCATTATCTTTTTGACAAAGATTATACTCAATACAGTCTTCGCAAAAATACTTTACTCCCTTTAGAAAACATGTCGATTCCATATTACAAGAAGAGCATTCTGTCTCGCGTGGTTCTTTTGATAGTGTTAGAAAGCATTTACTACAATATGCTTTTATCCCAACTATAAAAAGATCATCTTCAATAGTACATCTGGTGCAGGTTGTATGTTCCATTAAAAATTTAATGTCACCTTAATATATCAAATTTTTTTCAATTTTTCTTACAAAAATCCAATATATTTGTTCTACCGACTCTTTCATTTTCCATTCTAATTTTAAATCCTTCAAATATCCTATCTGCTCTTGGAATGGCAAGAGATAAAAATTGTAAAGCCGGATTCATAATTTGATTTGTCATATAAAATTCATAATCCACTTTTAATTTTTTCTCTGCAATATATTGAGGTGTTTCAATTCTCTCTCCTTGAAGAGTATTCTTATTTGCATTTGGTAGTTGAATCGCTGCAAACTCAATTCTATCGCCAGATTGTGGACAATTACCTGGGTCACGTTTTGCAATCCTATCTGCCAATACCACGTGGGCTATCTTTGTCCAATCTGCATAACTTTCTTTCATCTTAAGTGTTTTACTAGTAAGAAAATACTTGATATTATATTCATTATTGAACATTTTATTCATACAATCAATTGTATATTGTTTCGCCATATCTGGGTCCTTCATATCAATCAATCTATTGATAATCCCGCCACATATTTCTTTCACAATAGGTGCATTATCTCGTCTCTTCAACACGATACCGTTATAATCTTGATAATAATCAGTCGGGTCATCTTCATATTTATTTCCAACATATCGTTTTTTAGTTAAAATTAGGAAGGGCCAGAATGTCTTTTCATACTCCAAGTCGTGAGGATAGGGTAGTCGTTTCTTTACCAGTTCACCGGTAATAATTCCCATTTCCATTGAGAGGTTAACGGTTCTCTTATCGGTAATTTTTTCACCGTGTTTATAAAATCTTACTTTTACCACTCTGCCGCTATCATCCACATCCCAATATGGCTGAATAATATAAGTCTTTAATTTATTATCTATAAAATATTGTATATCATCAACAATAAATTCTCTAATTGCAATAATTTTATCATCGCGTTCAAGTTTCTTTTTATCTCGGGTTATTTCATCTTCATCATCAGTTTTAATATCAAGTTTCCCAATACTACATTGAACCATCATCTTTTCCATCATATTAATTCCACCATTAAATATCTTCATTTCAATAGAATTCTTTCTTACATTATCAGAAATATAGTCCTTTGTATAAATATCTTGAATAGTCCACAACCACGGCAAATAACATTCTTCCATATAATGTAAAAGGAACTGTTCTATTCTTTGTTCTACTGGCATTATAGTCTTATAATGACTAGGAGGTGGTACATAATCTGGACCCTTTGGTAGACTCAAATCTTTTATAAATTCTTCATCATAGTATTTGTCAAATAGTTCATTCCAAATCTTCTTTTCGGTTGGTTCAAAGAAATAACCAAGCAATTTTTTACCAAATGCAACAATATCTTTCCACAAGTCTAAGGCAGCACTATCTTTGATTTGCTTGACATTTTCACGGAAACGATAGCAACTGAAGATACTATCTGTATTATGAACAACTATATTACCATATCCTGCCATAAAGTGATGATTTTCCGTTTCAAAGTCATATACATAATCCTTCACATAACCCATAGATATAATATCCGTAACGATATTATCACTAGTAGTAGGAATATTATGACGCACCATTATTTCACCTAAATTATTATCAATCGATGCTAACATTATCTTATCACCGATTTTCATATCTTTCGGCGAAATAATATTCCCATTTTCGAGGAGACACGAATGGTCCGCGGTAACTTTGACATAACAATTATTCACTTTAATCATATATATCATTTTATTAGTATAATGTTTCATAATCCATTTAATTTTAGTCCAACCTTTTTCTGAATAAGTTTCAATATACTCAATTGGTTCATAATATTCCTTATCATAACCACTATAATTAACTGTTCTAAACTGAAAAATTTCTTTTACTGGCATTATATGAACAATCCCTTTAATCCGTAAATAGACCAATGTATCTCCGGTGATACTATCACCATATCGAATAATCGGCTGAAAGGTCATTTCTTTCACTTCATTCAAAGCATATTTCTTAATCTGTTCTCGTAATTCATTATTATTAACATCCTTCATTTCCATATCAAGAATCTTATTGGCTTTTTCTTCGTCCCCATTATAGAGAGCATATCGATAACCATTAAAGAGACCGGGAAAGATATTTTCATCAAAGTGTCTCGCCAATAATAGCATTTCTCGACCGGTAGAAGTGGTACACGCTGCGATATCACGTTCACGGATAGCGCTTGTATCTGCACCAGTTGCACCATATAGTGAATTGGCGGTAACTTTGACGGCAAGTTGTTTACCATTAAGAATTTTATACTTGAATGGATTATCTTTTGCTTTTTTCATTAGTTTCTTCACTGCATCACGTTCGGCAATTAGATCAGTCAGAATTTGAGGAACCACACCAAGTTTTCCATCAACTTTGGCAAAACGACGATATTCAGTGCGTCCATCTGCTTCCTTATATGAGGCATTATAATATTCCACATTCTCCACATTATCATATTTTTCATTTTTGACAATTGTTTCGTGGCTCATATTCTTATGAATCATTGACGATGGATATAGTGATTTATAATCCTTTACTGCCAATGCTTCATATTCTACGTTTGCCTCTGGGTCAAAAACGATGGCACCTTCATAACTCGGTGTTTTTTCTTCTGGTTTAACTAGCACCGGGAAGAGATAACCTGCTTCCCGATAGTATTTAAGACAAAGAGAAAACAATTTAATCACCTGACCGCGAGTAAAGAGAAAGGACATGGGAACATAACAGACATTCGCCATCTCAATGTTATTAATGATAATACATAGTTTCTCCATCAAAAGACTAACCAGCTTACAATCCTTTACACAGTATTTCGCAATGATGGCTCGTTCATCGGGACCCTCATTAAACATACGAAAGATATCACGAGGACCAACATCATCCTTGGCTTGTGACCATACCAGTTTAAATTTTCGTTTTGTTCTATCTTTTTCATTATCCCATTCCGTATATTTATCCTCTTTTAGGAAATCTTTAATTTCATCTGATATAGTAATAGTAATGGTTTTATCTACTATTTCCTCTACACGATATTTACTCCCAATCATATCAGAAATAAAATCTAATGCATATTCAAAATGGATATAATCATCCACATTAATATTATCAACGCTATCACAATGCAATTTAATCTTTCCATTATCTAATTTTTCAATATGATAGATTTCATCGCGAATGAAATTAGCAGACACAAAATCTAGTTTATAACTATTAAGTTTATGGTTCTTCTGGACATCCTTCATTAGATCCACATGAATACGCCCCGGGGTATCAAACATACGAATGTTATTTTGACCCAGTGCGGATGATTCCAGTTTAAAGTCCCGAAAATTGCATTTATAATATTTTAATTTACTAATACGGGAAATTTCACGTTCCATATCAAGATGACCCATACAACGTTCATAAATATATGCCTCGTCGAAACCAAAAATGTTCCAACCAGTAATAATATCTGCATCTTGTGATATCAATTCCTTAATCCAAGCCATAATCATTTCTCCCTCTGTCTTGTACCATTCCAATACAACACCATCTACCGGTGATGTTTCACGGAGACAGACAATATGTTGTCTATATGGTTCCAGATTACCGAGATGAGTATAGGTCGTACCAATTTGGAATATACAATCCGCTTTATTTTTTGCTTCGGGAAATTTATCCGCATCAGATGAATAACATTCAATATCAAAACTAGCTGTTCTAAATGGTGCGTTAATGTCTTTTGTAATGGGAACAATATCGCGCCAATCAACTCTCAATTCAATATCACAATAACTTTCACGGCTATTAATATCAATCGCAATATACTTACTAACACTAACCCACGAACACCCACTAATTTTCTTAATATGAAAACATCTAAGCATTGGTGGGAGGTTGGCTTCATAAGTCTTAAATTGGATTGGTTTACTGGTAATTCCAGGGATATAAACTGTCGATTGCTCAAACATATATCTAAATTTTTTCATTGAGATATTATTGTTAAAAATCAATCGGGCAAAAAGATATTTCTTTCCATTAGTAAATCCTTCTGCAGCCATTCGTTCTACTACATCCATATTGATAAGACTGGCGCGAAATTTACCCCATACTTTTTTATTCATATCACTAGTAAAATAGGTAAGCATTTTACTTACATTATGTTTTGCTTCATCTTTACTCCAATTTAAGGGCAATCTAATGTAGAAATGTGGGGTATAGTTTACAATTTTCATATAAACCGATTTCCCTTCCATTGTTCTTCCAAAGGTATGAATAATATAGGTACCAATATCTCCAGAGTTATTGTTCTCACTATCTTCCTCGTCTTCTTCCTCCTCCTTTTCGTGGTCCTCCATCCAATCATAGATTTGAAATTCAATAGTATTATTAGTATTCATTATACATAATAAAACTATTTATTTAATAGTTTTATTATCAATTTTTATTAAAAACACTCTAAGAGTTTTTTTAATAAACGTTAATCGAGAATATTAGAATTTATACATAAATTCTAACCTGCGATCAATTTTTATTTATTAATTATCTTCCGATGTTGCAGATAATATATTATTTAATGTTATATATTCTGATGTTAAAATATCATATTCTCCACCACCACCTTGTTCACGTATTTTTTCATTTATATTATCTATTTCAACATCAAGTTGTGCAATATCCGCCTCGATCTTCTTATCAACTTCCTTATTTAATCCTGCATCTGTTAATTTCTTCTCAATATTTTCAAGTCTCTTTTCAAGTTTACATTTATTATCCCTATACTCTTTATTTCGTTTATTATTTTCGAATAAATAGTATGCTCTATCAAATTCAGATCGTATTTGTGCTAATTTATTTTCCAAATCGTGCTTTATACCATCTGCAATTCTCATTCTGTCTATTTGGGACATATGATTTATATCATGTTTTTGTTTCTCTAATTTTGTTAGCATTTCTTGTAATCTAGCTTTTTCAGCATCTTTTATTGCTCGTTCTTGCCTTTTTCGTTCTTCCGCCATTCTACGACGTCGTTCTTCTTCAGCCACTCGACGACGTTCTTCTTCCTCTGCAATTCTGCGGCGTTGTTCTTCTTCTGCCACTCTACGGCGTTCTTCTTCTGCCATCCTGCGACGTTCTTCTTCAGCCATTCTACGACGTTCTTCTTCTTTAGCCATTCTACGGCGTTCTTCTTCAGCCATTCTACGACGTTCTTCTTCCTCCTCCATTCTGCGACGTTGTTCTGCCTCAATAACTTTAAGTCTAGCATTCTCCCTTAATTGTGCAATATGATTTGCAACTGTATTATCATTAAATATAGTATTTAATTCTTGTTGTAAAGTTTGAATAAGTTGTAATAATTCATCAGTTGCACTATGTTGCTCATGTATAGTTTCTTTATACTTATTATATTTTTTAATAACATTCTCATTTAATTCAATTAAAACATTCATCGCATGGTGAATTTGATCTTTAAATTCATTTGTTTTTGCTAATATTAAATCAATCTCTTTACTTCTTAATAATGAATCATGTTCTTTTTTATCTTCCATTATTTTTGTTTGTAATGTATTAACATTATCTGCTTGTCTATTTATATAATTAGTATGACGTCTTTTATATGTTGATAATTCTTTATTACGTTGATCATCTTTAAATGTATCTATTTGTGGTTGTGCTGGCATATTTATACTGGGAGTTTTAACTCGTTGAACCATAGATGGTTCATGTAATATTAATTCACTTGGTTTTCTACATAATTTATCTGTTCTCTCAACATTATCATGTCTCTCCAACTTATATTGTCCATCTCTATAAACAACATTTCTCATATCTGCTACACATTTATTATTTTTCTTCATACATGTTAAATCAGCAGGACATTCGCCCAATTGTCTTCCAGCTAAATCATTAACAATAACTGAATTCTTTGGTAAATTACAATCAGCTATATTATTTTTTGCACATTGCTGATTTAAATACTTTTCTATATTTCCCCTTGCTGTTTCAAGAATATCTCTTCTCTCCATTTGTAAAGAAATATCACCTAATAATTCATTTTGTTTATTTGCAGGCTGTTTGAATGGCATAGTGGGCTGTGTAAATGGTGCAGGTAATGCCGGCTGTTTAAATTGTATAGTGGGCTGTGTAAATGGTGCAGGTAATGCCGGCTGTTTAAATTGTATAGTGGGCTGTGTAAATGGTGCAGGTAATACAGGCTGTTTAAATGGTATAGTGGGTTGTGTAAATGGTGCAGGTAATACAGGCTGTTTAAATGGTATAGTGGGTTGTGTAAATGGTGCAGGTAATACAGGCTGTTTAAATGGTGCTGGATACTCTTGTGGTGCAGGTAATGCTAATGGCTCACGTTTAATTTGAGATGGCACATTAAATGGTTTAAATGGCACATTAAATGGCACATTAGGTGGTTGATTATTTAAAAATCGTAATATATCATCAAATGTATATTGAAATGATCCATCATGTGCACTTATATTCATACTAGTAGCAACAGCCTTATTAATTTTTGCAATTTGATTTTGGATTTTAACGATATCATCAGGTTTCATAACATTAGAATTAATTAATAATTTCATTAATTCTTTAACGTCGCGTTGAACATTATTAATGCGTTCTCCACCTTCTTTTAATATTAAAGCAAGTAATCGAATAAGTGATTGATATTTATTCCCAATATCATTAATTAATATATTATACTGTTGTTCTAATTCATTAAGAGATTGTAATTTTTCTGTAATATGAACATGATCATCATTTAATTGTGTAATTATTTCAAAAATATATGCAATATTATCTCCCATATTTGTATGTTCTTGAGTTAATCTCTGTATTTCATCTCTCATATATTCAACATTACTATTTATTTGAAAATTAATTCTTTCATCTATTGTTTCAACCAGTCTTAATATTTCAGTCTTATCTTGTTCTGTCATTAATCTATCTTTAATTCCTTGTATTTCTATTTGAAGTCTATCTAATGCAACCATACGTCTATTAATATTCATGTGTTCATCTGTTATTGTGCGAAGTGTATTTTTAATTTCTGCTAATTCTTTAACATCAACATATTCTTTAAGACCATTACAACATTCATCCAATCTCTGTTTAAACTCCTGATATCTTCTATCGCTTTCATCTAGTCTAGAATTAATATTTCTAAGTTGAGTATTATAATTCATATGTTCTCTAGAAATATCACCCATTAATCCAGCTAGTTTTTCTAATTCAGCAGTAATATCACCATGCTCACCAGTAATATCACC
>Ga0214917_10008512_pt1 | contig 10055 bp, 12 predicted proteins | sample LL_1208_BB_MetaG_FD_177983 | JGI IMG/M metagenome (GOLD analysis project Ga0214917, IMG submission 177983) | Freshwater microbial communities from Lake Lanier, Atlanta, Georgia, United States - LL_1208_BB | ecosystem: Environmental > Aquatic > Freshwater > Lake | place: USA: Georgia | collected...
ACCGTGAGCAACACGGACCGCATGGTGCAACTGGGCAAGCAGGCCGTCTCGCCGCCGGGACAGGCCAGGCCAGACCTGTGGATCATTCAGGAAATCGCGGTGCGGCTGGGGGTGGACTGGAGCCGCCACGCGGACTATGCCGGAGCCCCGGCAACGCCAGAAACACTGCCGGACACAGCGCCCGCCGGCGCCATTTATGCGGGGCCGCACAGCGGTGTTGGCGCCGTCTACGATGAAATGCGCCAGGCCATGCACGCGGCCATCAACGGCATCACCTGGGAGCGGCTGCAACGCGAATCCAGCGTGACCTACCCGTGCTTGAGCGCGGACGATCCGGGTCAGCCCATCATCTTTCACGACCAGGTCGCCACCGACGACGGGCGTGTCCGTCTGGTGCCGGCTGACATCATTCCTGCCGACGAGCGCCCCGACGCCGACTATCCGTTTGTCCTGATTACCGGCCGCCAGCTGGAGCATTGGCATACGGGCAGCATGACCCGCCGCGCGACGGTGCTCGATGCCATTGAGCCAATGGCCACGGCGTCGCTGTGCGGCGACGATCTCGCTGCGCTCGGGTTGCAGCCGGGCGATGTCATTACGGTGCGCTCACGCCGGGGGCATGTGGCCATTCATAGCCGGCGCGATGACGGCACGCCCAAGGGCGCCGTATTCATTCCTTTTGCCTATTACGAGGCTGCCGCCAACCTGATGACCAATGCCGCGCTGGATCCGTTTGGCAAGATCCCCGAGTTCAAGTACTGCGCCGTGTCCATCCTGCGCGGTGGTGACGCGCATGAGCTGCCGGGCTATGGAACGGTAGCGCTCGCGGCACAGGCCTGAGCATGTTGATGACTCTGGGCTGTGCGCCACCGGCGCGTTGAAGCTTCAGGTCCGCCAAGCGGGCAGTTGCCAGTTGCGCCACAAAGCCAAAGCCCGCAAGCCGACGGTCACGCACAAGCAGCCTGTCAGCGCCAACCAACCTGGCGCATCGATTGCCCCAAGGCCCACATAGATCCAAGCCCCAGCAAAGGCGCAGACGGCATAGGGGCGGTGGTCTTTGAAGGCCGTGGGAATCTCGTTGCAGACCATGTCGCGCAACACGCCACCAAAAACGCCGGTGATCAAACCCATGAGAACCGCCACCACTGGGGGCATGTGTGCTTGCAGGGCGTGGTGAACGCCGGTGGCCGTGAACAAACCCAAGCCCAAGGCATCGGGCCAGAGGATGGCTTTTTCGGTGACCTCAAAGTGGCGCTGGCGCATGAACAGCATGGTGCCTACACACAGCGTCAAGACGGCCCAGAGCATGTCGGTGTGTTGCACCCAGAAAAAAGGCCGCTGGTCGAGCAACAAGTCGCGCAAGGTGCCGCCGCCAAAAGCGGCCAAGAACGCCACCACACACACACCGACGGCATCGAGTTTTTTGCGTGCGGCCTCCATCAAGCCGCACAAGGCAAAGGCCACGGTGGCCGACAACTCGACCAGCAAGCGCAGGGTGTCGCCCCAAGATTGAATGCCATTCATAGGCACCGATTATCGGTCCAGCCAAGCTTGGCGGTAGCGCCCTTGCGGGTCGTGGTCTTGGGTTTTTTTGGCCGGATGAAAGCGCCGTCCTTGGCGGGGGTCGGTGCCGCGGCCGCTGACCTAGTGGCCTACTCGCAGTTCTCTAGAATTTTTGCCGTAGGCATCAGGCTGTGCCAAAGGGGCTGCCTGCTTGAACGCGTGAAGCTCGCTACAAGCCTGATCGACAGCGCTGATCAGCGGCCATCGGTTCATGTCCACGTTGAAGCGACGAGCGCTTTCAACCTGAGGGATCAAATAAACATCGGCTAGCGTCGGGGTGTCGCCAAAGCTGAAACGGCCGCGCTTTTTGTCTGCAGCCATTAACGCTTCGTAGGCATCAAAACCGTCGCTGATCCAAGTGCCGCACCACACGTTGATCGCGGCTTCGTTGGCACCGAACTGTTTGCGCAGCGTTTGCAAAATACGGCGATTATTGATTGGGTGAATATCGCAGCCCACCATGGCCGCCAGGGCCCGTACATACGCGCGTGCATCTGCGCCTTGCGGCAAAAGGGCGGGCATGGGGTATTTTTCTTCCAGCCACTCGATGATGGCTGGGGACTGGATCATTAGCTGCTCGCCTGTGTCTAGTGCGGGCACTAAGCCTTGCGGGTTGATGGCTTTGAACGCTTCTTTTTGCTGCTCATCCACCCGCAGATCCACCGCCACATAGTCGGTGGCGATACCTTTGAGGTTCAAGGCAATGCGCAGGCGGTGCGAGGTGCCGCTTCTGAAAAAACTGTAGAGCTTCATGTGCTTTACTCCGCTTGGCCAATGTTCAGGGCCAGCTCGGCAATCCCTTCCACGCGGCCCGTAATACGGTCGCCAGGCAGCACAGCGCCAACGCCTTCGGGCGTGCCGGTGTAAATCAAATCTCCTGGTTGCAGGTGGTAGTAGGTGGACAGGTCGGCGATGATTTCGCGGATGTTCCAGATCAGCTTGTCCACATTGGACGACTGCTTAGTCGTGCCGTTGACTTCCAGGGCGACAGCACCGTTCTCAATCACCACGCTAGGCATGGGCACGATCTCGGAGCAGACCGAACCTTCTTCGATGTCTTTGCCCGTGTCCCACGGGCGTCCTTTGTCGCGGGCCACCAGCTGCAGGTCGCGGCGCGTCATATCCAGGCCTGCTGCGTAGCCATAGACCAGCTCATGCGCGTTGGCCTCGCTCACGCGGAAACCTTCTTTGCCAATCGCCAGCACCAGTTCCATTTCGAAGTGGTAGTTGCTGGTGCGGGGTGGGTAGGCCACAGTCGTACCGCTTTCCACCAGGGTCTGAGGCGGCTTGGTGAAGTAGAACGCCTGCTCGACGCTTTTGTCCACAGGGCGTCCCATCTCGACAGCATGTGCGTGGTAGTTGCGGCCCACGCAAAAGATGCGGTTGATGGGGAAGCGCTCGGTTTTGCCTCGGATGGGCAGGGACTGGACGGCGGGTGGATTGAAGAGGTAAGAAATCATGGGAGTCTTAGAATTTCAAAACGGGTGATCAGCCGCGGTTCTCGTAGACACCCAGCTTGCGGTGCAGGGGTGATTCGTCGGCGATGAAGATAAAGGCGGCTTGGGCTGCACTCAGGTTTGTCAGCGTCACAGCTTCGTAGCCGGGCGCGCAGCAGGTGTCGGCTTCAGCTAACGTGAAGGTGCTGGCCACGATCTGCGCTTGTACCGTGCCCTCGATGACATGGAACACCTGAGCGGGTGAACGCGCAGGCAGGCGCAGGGTTTGACCTGAGCGCAGCATCAGGGCGTAAAAGCCCAAGATGTTTTCGGCGTCGCTACCTGTTTCGGGGTTGGTGTAGGTCACTTGCACCTGTTCCAAGCCCGCATCATCAGCGGCAAGTGATTCGAGCGCGGCCTTGGCGTCTTTCCAAGCGAAGCGCAGCACAGGATATGCCTTTTTGCTGCGCTCAAATACATGCGAGGGCACCACACCGCCACGGGCGTATTGCTGGTCGCTGCGGCCAGCTCGCACGGTCTGGCGGTCGCCGTTGATGTGGTAGCTGGCCTCCATGTAGTAGACCAGGGGCAAGTCCAGCACATCGAGCCAGATGACGGGGTCGGTCCCGTCATGGCCGTGTTCGTGCCACAGACCAGTGGGCGTGAGGATCAAATCGCCCCGGCTCATCGGGCACTTTTCACCGTCCACGGTGGTCCATGCCCCTTCGCCCTCGACCACCATGCGCACCGCGTTGGGCGTGTGTCGGTGGCTGGGTGCCCACTCGCCAGGCATGAGCAATTGCATACCCAAATACATGGCGGCTGTTGCCTGCATCTTGTCCAGACTATGGCCGGGGTTGGCCAACACCAGTACGCGCCGCTCGGCTTTTTCAATTGGGGTCAGTTCGCCCGCCTTGAGAAGCAGGGGCTTGATGTCTTTGTAGGCGGGTGGGCACCTTTGGGGGTAGCACGCCGCGCAGGCTCGGCCAAAGGGGCACCAGGTTCACATTCCGCAGGTCCTGCACATATTCTTTGGGCAGGTCTTCGATACGGCCCAGGTCGTTCATCGCGTAATTTTCCAATTTGAGGGATTTTTGTTCGAAGGCATCGACGGTTTATCGATCAGCAGCTGAAGTAAACGAGTCGGCGTAGAACTCTTCTTCGGGCAAACCGGCTTGCGCCACATAGTCGCGCTTGGCCGAATCCACCACGATGGGCGCGCCGCAGGCATAGACCTGGTGACCCGACAGATCGGGAAAGTCCTGCAACACCGCTCGGTGGACAAAGCCGGTGCGACCGGTCCAGTTGTCTTCTGCTTCGGCGCTCGAAATCACGGGCACATAACGCAGGTTGGGCATCTCGGCCAGGCGGGCCTGCACCAAATCGGCCATGTACAAGTCAGAGGGGCGGCGACCACCCCAGTACAGCGTAGCGGGGCGGGTGATTCCGCGGCCGACGCCCTGGCGCATGGCTGCGTTCAAAAGTGTTTCGTTGGCCAACGCTCTAAAGCGCAGTCCGCTGGGCTCCATCGAGATGTCATGGGTCATAACGTGGGTCGCTTGTCAGCCGGCCAGATCTAGATAAACCCGGCCACCTTCAACCTTGACGGGCCAGGATTTGGCGGGCTCGGTGGCAGGGCCGCAGCGCACGGAGCCATCGCGCAAATCAAACAAGGCCTGGTGGAAGGGACATTCCACGTTGTAGCCTTCGACAAAGCCGTCGCACAGTTTGGCATTGCCATGGCTACACAGGTTATTGATGGCGTAAACACCATCTTCGAGTTTAAAGACTGCAATGTCCTCGCCTTCGGGGGAAAAAGCGATGCCTGCGCCTTCAAACAAATCGGCCTCGGCTGCCACGTCAATCCAGTTGCTCATAGAGGGCTCTTGATCAGATTGGGTAAATAATGGAGTTGGGGATCATTTCGCTGTCGTACACGCAAATGCGCTCGGCGAATTTCAGGCCGTCGGGGGTTTGCACGATGGTGTCGATGTAGCGGCCCACGTTGAAGACGGTGCTTTCTTTGTCGAGTTTGGTACGAAACACCGCGTAGTTGGCTTCAGCGTGGATGCGGCCGTCTTCGATCTTGCGCACGATGGGCGCGCCCACCACATGCCGCTGGTAATAGGGGTCGTGATAAATGGTTTCGGAGATGCCATATACGCGGTCTTTGAGCATGCCCTTGCTAGTAAAAAACAAGGTGGCCAAAGGGAAACCGCGCTCAAAGTTTTCACGGGGCTGCAGTTTGTAGATACATTGCTCGGTGAAAAATTCGGGCCACAGGTCCCACTTGCCGCTGTCTACCGCGCTGGCGTAGTCGGCATACAACTGCTGGATGTCGAACCAGGTTTGCATGTCTGTCAGGGTCGTGGGCATCGTCAAGCCTCCATCACTTTGCGCCAGTATTCGTACATGCCCCGAATGAGGGTTTCGGTGACCATGTGGTCGGTTTCGCCCACACCACGGCCGCCCAGTTCGACCAGCATGCGGTGCTCGGGTTTGGTCTCGAAGGCCTGCTGAGAAAACTCGATCACCTCGCCGTCGTCAGCACTCACAAAGCCAGCCGGGCCGAACAAGTTGGCTTGACGCAAGCGGCGCTCGGTCATTTCGGGGGTGTCATCCTCAAAGCCAAAGTGGGTCCAGACAAAATCAAACGCGCCGTGGCCATCGGGTTGGATATGGCGGGTGGATACGCTGTTGACCTGCTGCTGAAAGATCACGCTGGGGAACAGCGTCATCATTACCGCTGTTGGCATCTGTTCGCCCAGTTGCCACCACGGCTCGGGCACGATGTCTAAAAAGCTCGGGTCATTCAGTTGCATGCTTTCTTTGAAGCTGCTGACCTGGGTGACCTCGGCTTTGCCGCCACTGGCCTGGCCGCCGGTGCCGCGTGTCGAAATCATCGCTGCGTGGCGGTGGCGCTCGTCCATGCGCAACTCGGACTTGTTGTCGGCGCGCCAAAGGCCAAAGGTCACAAACCAGGTGTGTAGCAGGCCGGGGTGGTAGGGGTCCTTGATGTTTTCCTGCATTAGCTTCCAGTTGCCTGGAATGCGCTGGCGGTTGTAGCCCAGCACCACCAGCTTTCGGCCATTGAACAGACGGTCAAAATATTTCAGGATGGTCGGGCCCATGAAGTCTTCGAGCGACTCGACATCGTGGTCAAACGAGGCAAACACGACGCCATTGCGGGTGGCCACTTTGAGTTGTTTCAGCCCATGTTCTTTGGGGTCGAAGTCAGCTGGCATGCCGCCGTTGACTTTGCCGTCTTGGCGCACCCCGCGTCTGAAGGGCACGCCTTGGAGCTTGCCGTCCAGGGCATAGCTCCACTGGTGGTAGGGGCAGACCAGTTCCTTTTTGTTGCCATGGCGCTCGCGGCAAAACTGCATGCCCCTGTGCGCACAGGCGTTCTCGACAACATGGATTTGACCGTCCTGGCTGCGTGTCATGATCACCGAGCGCTCACCGATCACGGTACGCTTGAAGTCGCCAGGGTTCGGGATTTCGGCGTCCAGGCCCACATAGCTCCAGTGGTCTTTGTAGAAAAAGCGCTCCAGCTCCTTTTTGTGGCTGTTCTGGTTGGTGTACAGGGCAAAGGGAATGCGGCTGGTGCCGGGTGTCTCCCAGTGGATCGCCTGTTCCTGCATGAGGGCTCCTTGTTAACTCTTGACGAACATCATGCGCAGAATTGCTTATCGAGTAAATCGGATTTTTAATATAATCAAAATTTGAAAATCAAATAAAAGTGGGCCGTCACATGGATATCACCAAACTGGATTTGAACTTGTTGGTGGTGTTCCACCACCTCTTGATCCACAAGCGGGTGTCGATCATTGCCCCGCTCTTGGGCATGAGCCAGCCTGCAGTGAGCAGTGCGCTGGGGCGCTTGCGGGCGCATTTGGGCGATGAGCTTTTCTTGCGCACACAGGGCGGCATGATGCCCACGCCCTATGCTTTACAACTGGCGGAACCGGTGGCGATGGCTTTGGATGGTTTGCAGCAGGCGCTCAATGTGAGGGCCGCGTTTGAACCCTTGACGAGCACTCGCAACTTCACCCTGGCGATGACCGACGTGGGAGAGATGTATTTTTTGCCCGTGCTGGTTGATGCCTTGACACGGGCCGCACCGAGCGCCACGGTTCAGGTTGTGAGTGTAACGCAGGCCTCCCTGAAAGAGGACATGGCCACTGGCCGAATCGATCTGGCGATGGGCTTGTTGCCGCAGTTGCAGGCTGGGTTTTTTCAGCAGGCCTTGTTCCGACAGAAATACATTTGCCTCATGCGCAAGGGTCATCCGCTGGCCGCTGGCAATAAGTTGACCTTAAGCAACTTCACCCAGGCCGAGCATGTGCGCATCGTTGCCGCCGGAACCGGGCATGGCCGTGTCGATGTGGCCTTGGAAAACCGAAAATTGCGCCGACAGTTTCGCCTGACGGTGCCGCACTACGTAGCGCTGGGGGATGTGCTCAGCCACTCGGACCTGATGGCCACTGTTCCCGAGCGCTTTGCGGACCGGACCCTAGTGCCGTTTGGCCTCATCAAGCGAGATTTGCCGATTAGGGTGCCTGAGAGTGCAATCCATCAGTTTTGACATAGTCGCTTGCACCGCGATCCCGGTCACCAATGGCTGCGTCGTTTTGTGTGGACTCTGTTTGGCGATATCAAGGTTCCCAATGGGGAGGTACCCATTTGAGGCCCAACAAGAGCTTGGAGTTATCTGGAGTGAACCGGACCGGGGCGATTCAACTCCATTCTTGCGGTCAGATTCAGGTATTGAACCCGACCCGCCTAAAGACGGTATTCTCGGAAGCCTTCAATGAGCAGAATACACTGCTTTTTCAAACTCATAGTACAGACCAAGAGATTGGTGGTCTGCGAACGGAAATAACTGTGTGAGGTAAACCCCCGCTAATCCGTTATGCTGATCGATCCAATAGTATGAATTCGCTAATCCTGCCCACATTAGCCCACCTGCTGGCCTGCCCGTCGGAGCTTTTTCGTGGTTAATTTGAAAGGCCAGGCTCCAGCTTTTTTGCTGCCCGGGAAAAAACTCAGCGTCGTTAGTCAAGGGTATCGCTGCCTTGAGGTTATTAACTCGGCAGTCACCCATTTGATTGACGCCCAATGCAGCGACACTTTCTGGTGTGAGAATTCGTTCTCCAGCAAGTTGCCCATTATTGAGCAGAGCTCTGAGGAATTTGAGGTAGTCCGAAACTGTTCCATATAAGCCACCACCACCCATTTCGAATTCAGGATCTTGAGGGATTTCGAATGGAAACACCGTTAACTTGCCATCGGCACCCCTCAGATGTACGTCAGCCAAACTGGATCTCATTTGCTGACTCAGCTTGAAGGCAGTGCTACTCATTTGCAAGGGCTCAAAGATATTGTCTTTGAGATAAGTGCCTAATGTCTTCCCGCTGACTGCCTCGATCATTTTCCCGGCCCAGTCGATATTAATTCCGTACTCCCAAGCCTCGCCCGGGTCAAACAATAGCGGTAACGTAAGAGCTTTATTTTTGCACTCTGTGACACTTGGAATACCTAATGCAGCTTGAACCTTTTGCATGTCTGTATTCCAGATCTCATAGCTGAAACCAGCTGAGTGGGACAGAAGTTGGCGCAGGGTAATGTCTCGCTTGGGTGGCCGTGTCACTGGGTTTCCCGCGCCGTCGAAGCCTGTTAGAACGCCGACTTTGCCGAGCTCTGGACAAATATTTTTCGCCGGTGAATCAAGGTGTAGTAGACCTCGCTCAACACACTGAACAGCGGCTACCGATGTAATGGCTTTTGTCATAGACGCAATCCACCCTACGGTGTCTAGCGTCATGGCTACGCCAGAGCCGAGAGAGCGTTCACCAAATGCACCCTCATAGATGATGCCCTCTCTGGTGCCCACTACTGCTGCAACACCCGCCGCGTCACCTCGTTGAATGCCGCTACTGAGAACGTTATCTAGGTTGTCCTTGAGGCTCATTGTTGGGCTCCTTTGAAGTCCGCTAGTCGAGTGATAAGGGACGATACCTCGCTTGATGCGGATGTTGAATCGGGTTTCCCCTGACCGACTGGGGGCTTTTTTCTCTGAACTGTTCGATCAAGACCGGCTGGATCGAAGTGAGCATCTGCACACGCAATGGTGGCGCTCCGACGACCATTTTCAGTCGCCAACGTTCGAGACTGCCTGTGAGCGGGTAGGGCGGCCTCGAAAGCCTTCCGGTGAAAGCTAACCTGGCCCTGTTCTACTGGGGTACATCCGGGGTTTCCGTGCCGTACGGACTGAATTAGCGTTCTCAGATTAAGAGAGATACGGCTCCGCGTGCACCAGTTCCAGCAAGCCCACATCGCGCAGGTCATCCAGGCCGTTGGCCTCGAGGCCGTCACCCACGGCGACCTAGCCGCGGCGGTCAAGGGTGTGTATCGATGGTGTGGTGATTCAGGACGATCCCCCGTCGGCGTTTCTCAACTCGGACGCCGACCTTCGCGAGGTTTTTCGATACCGCGGGTGTGGTGTCACATTTTCTGTAAAACCCTTTAACACAGGAGACTAGACCGATGAATGCACAGGAAAAAGCCATCCGCTGGTTGGCCGATTTTGAGGCTGCCCTGAAGGGGGGCGACGCTGCGGCCGCAACCAAGCTCTTTAATGACGACTGCTACTGGCGCGATTTGGTGTCCTTCACCTGGAACCTGAAGACGGCTGAAGGGCACGGCCAAATCCGTCAAATGCTCGATAGCACGCTCACTACCGTCAAGCCTTCCAACTGGCAAATCGATGGGCAGGCAACCGAAGCCGACGGGATTACCGAGGCCTGGTTCACCTTTGAAACCGCTGTTGCGCGCGGCAACGGGCTACTGCGTCTCAAGGATGGAAAAGCCTGGACGCTGTTGACCACCATGGTTGAGCTCAAGGGCTATGAGGAGAAAAAGAACGATACGCGCTCAAAGGGCGTTGAACATGGTCCGCACAAGGGCCGAAAGACTTGGGGGGAGGAGCGCGAGGAAGAGGCCCGCACGCTGGGCTACACCAAGCAGCCGCAAGTGGTGATCATCGGCGGCGGA
>Ga0214917_10008513_pt1 | contig 10054 bp, 24 predicted proteins | sample LL_1208_BB_MetaG_FD_177983 | JGI IMG/M metagenome (GOLD analysis project Ga0214917, IMG submission 177983) | Freshwater microbial communities from Lake Lanier, Atlanta, Georgia, United States - LL_1208_BB | ecosystem: Environmental > Aquatic > Freshwater > Lake | place: USA: Georgia | collected...
TAACTCTTGTATATTAAACCTATGACAAACAACCAACCAGTTCCATTCTATGTGATGAATGTGTTCGGTCAAGACCGAGCCGTTATCCTTAACACCTCAATCCGTATGTGCACACCCAAAGAGACTTGCTCTCTCAAAGAATTGGAGAACATCGCCAAGGCTTTTGCAGTAGAGTTTGTGCAAGTTCCGAAGCCTTCCAGTTTTCCAGCAAAGGTAGTAGCTTCTTGAAAGATGGGCTTGTAGCTCAATGGTCAGAGCAGAGCACTCATAATGCTTTGGTTGCAGGTTCGAGTCCTGCCGAGCCCACTACTTTACATTGGATGCTTAATGCATACGGCAAACATACAAAACTAACTCAAGAAGATATTATAAGATATTTTCTTGACAAAAAACAAAAACAGGATAATATTAAACTATGAAACTAATCAAACAAAACCTCGGAGCCCATTGGGTTATCGGGATTAAAGGTAACAAGGACGAGATCGAGCAGTTCCACAATCGAGTCTATAACTGGGGTGGAACAAATGGTGAGCTTCAATGGATGAGCGAATCCTTTGCATATTTTTGGATTACGCTAGAGAAGTTGGAGCGTGTGATGTTTAAGTATGTTATGAATAGTTTGAGCGATAAACTTGGTAAGAAGTTCCGTGGTGCTAAAGGTGGTTTGAAGCAAGTTGTTATGAATCGTGTGATGAATACGATCAACAATATTCCTTCGGAGCATTTTGTTAAGACCGCACAAGTTCAAGACTTCTATTCTATTGGTCAAGTTTCGGCTGAAAAGTTAGACAACGACAGCTAAAAGATCCGCCTAGTAGCCCAATGGCAGAGGCAAACGACTTAAAATCGTTCAAGTGTCAGTTCGAGTCTGACCTAGGCGAAAAACTTTTGCTTCCATAACTCAATCGGATAGAGTAGCAGTTTTCTAAACTGCAAGTTGCAGGTTCGATCCCTGCTGGAAGCGAAATACTTTCTCTAAATAAAAATTCACATGTAAAAAATTTATGTGAGAAATTTCTTTGATAAAAACGCGCCGCTAATTATTCTTTGCTCAATAAGTTTCTGTATTTTTTGGGGTGGGCTAGAAGCATTAATCAAAATAATAATTACACATCTAAAATAACTTTTTCCAATTATCTAATAGGATATAATAAATAGTTGAAATACAAAGCAAAATATTGTAAAATAATATATATGAAACATGAAAATAGGATCAGCAAAATTTTAGAAAAAAGAGTTCTTAAAGACGAAGATCCTAAACTCATAGCAGAAATAGAGAAACATCTTGCTGGCCTAGAAGTCGTTTGGCATAAATGGGTTAAAGCTCATCCAAATTGGCGCGAACAAGAAGAATAATTTAATAGTTATAAGTATTTAAGTATCAAAGGTTTACAAAAAGCGCCAGCCTCCGCGCGTAAGTCGTTGATGGTCAACGAGATATTTTTCTTGCAAAAAAACAAACCTATGGTATATTTAGAAGATGAACAAAATCAAAAACGCAATCATATATGCAACCTCATTCATTAAGTATCTGTTCCTTTTCCTCGTAGGGCAAAGGTATCTGATCGAATACAAACCCTACGGCGGTGAGCAGGTCTTTACCTACATCATCGGAAAGCCTTCGTCTTATACGATTAGCAAGGCTGGCAACAAGCTCTTTACGACTTTTTGCTTTTCTGGTCGTATGGATTCTGGCATCCGTCAGTTCCGTTATGATCGGATTACTGGTGGTCTTTCGCCAGTCTAAAGACAGAGAGATACTACTGTAATATCGAGGGTCGGTAGTCCCTCCCAACCATATAGAAAGGGCGAGGAGTAAAATCTTCGCCCTTTTTATTTGACAAATTTTTAATTTATAGTATATTTATTTTTATGAACATGGATGAATCACCCAAACTAAAATTATATTCTAATATAAAAGGCTATTATTATTTACCTTTTGAAGAATGGAGAACAATAGAAAAGATATTTAGTTTACTTTGGAAGAATGCGGTTTATTCAATCACTATTGATTATTGCCATTTGGAGGAATCAACAAAAATTTTGGATGTCAAAGGATGGATGGGCAAAGATGGACAATCTTTAGAAAGATTCTTTTTAGCTGACAATGATTGGAATCGTATTTTACCTATTTGGGAGTTTATATCTGAATTCTTATGGAAAAATCCTATTTTGAAAGAAAAAGGTGCGGGTAGAATTTTAGTTAAATTAAGTAATACTGGCCCGATTGATTGCACTTTGATTGCTTGACATAAAACTAAATTCTGATAAGATTTAGATAGTTCTTTCCGCAAGGTGTGGAGTGACTCTCCCATTAAGAGCCCTTGAAGCCCCAATGCCCAGAGTCTGAGGCAATTAGAGGTGGGTATATATTTTCTCTAGTTCTAGAATAGAGAGAGCGGAAAAACTAAAATTTTAGGATTGCTAGCTCAATGGTAGAGCAGTTCCCTTTTAAGGAATAGGTTGTAGGTTCAAGTCCTACGCAATCCAATTATTTATTTTGTCGCCAATTAGTTCTGTGATGAAAGTTCCAATCAAGCAAAGCCCATTCAAATCCTACGTCGTGTCCAGCTTTCTCACTTTCAATCCATTTATGTTTTAATATTTCCTCACGCTCTTTGAGGAATTGTTTATATAATTCAGATGATTCTAATAGACCGCTGACTTGCTTTTTCATTTCTAAATTCTAAATTAGATTACACAAAATAGCAAATATTAATTGCTAAATAGCTAAATACTCAATATAATAATACTACATATGGGGCTATCGTCTAATGGTTAGGACTCCTCGCTTTCAATGAGGGTGTATCGGTTCGAATCCGTTTAGCCCTAAGTATTTGATTATTAAGGATTTACAAAAGGACCTGCTTATTTTTATAAGTTGTTGATAATGAGAGAGTTATTACTCTCCCATATCACGAGCATGGTCAGCATCAAGCTCTGCCTGAGTTTCTAAGGCTCGTTCCATAGCTTGATCGTCCCACATTTCTTTTGCCCAGATATTTAATGTTTTTTGGTCATCGAATATGTCCATCATATTTACCTCCTTTCTTTCTATAGATTATCATATTTTTGTTTTATGTCAATAATTTTATTTCATTGATTATTAAGGAGTTACAAAAGTGCCAGCGTTTTGTTGTAACTCTTTGATATTCAACGAGATTTATTTGTAGACAAAAAGAAAAATTCTGATATATTTAAACTATGAAAGTTAATAAAAAACAAATCGCATCTTCTCTTCAAAGTGCAATTATATCTATTGGAACAGGAGCTCAAGACGCTGCGATAAAAAGGGTAGCCATGTTATCTTCTCAAGGTAGACGAGAGGAGGCCAGAGGAATGATAGCACAATATGTTAAAGATCCAGAAAAATTGAAAATTGTAATAAAAGCTATCGATGAGAGGTTAAAATCGATTCCTAATGCAACAAGCAGTAAGTTGGATCAAAACAAAGAATATACTAATTGGCTTAATAATACTTGGTTGCCATGGGTTAAAAAATATATTTAAAGAATTTTTTATTTGTAGACAAAAAACAAAAAGCTGATATATTTAAGCTATGAAAGTTAACGAAATCATCACAGAAAAATTTATCGAAGCCCTCAACAAAGGCGTGTGCCCTTGGCAGAAACCTTGGAAAGTTTTTGATCTTTGCAACGGCGTGTCGAAAAAGAATTATAGGGGCATCAATCAGTTTTTGCTTCGGATGCTTTCTTCTGATGATTTTTTCTTCACATTCAATCAGATTAAAGAACTTGGCGGCAGAATCAAAAAAGGTGCCAAGTCTCACATGGTAGTTTATTACAAATTGCTCAAGACTGAAAGAGACAATGAAACCAAAACTTTTCCCATGATGAGATTCTATAAAGTTTTTGGGTTGAGTGATATTGAGGGCATGAAGTGGAAACAGCCCGAAGTTAAGAAGTTGGAGTTTTCACCAGTAGAAGAAGCAGAAAAGTTAATTAACAAGTGCATCATTCAGATCAAACATGGTGGAAGTCGTGCCTGTTATTATCCGCAGGAGCATAAGATTGATCTTCCCCCAAAAGAAAATTTTACCAGCGTTGAGGAGTATTATTCCACGGCGTTTCATGAGATCGGCCACGCTATGCACAAGGCAACCAATGATGATATCAAAAATGGATTTGGCACCCAGAATTATAGCAAAGAAGAATTGACCGCAGAGATTTTTGCGAGTCTCTGTCTTAACTTCTGCGGAATTGATTCTGAAAAATGTTTCAACAATTCTGCAAGCTATCTTTCTAGTTGGCTCCAAGTATTAAAAAAGGATATGAACTTTATTATCTCAGCTTCTAGCAAAGCACAGAAAAGGTTTGACGCTTTTATTGGTAAAAAAGAAAGCGAAGAAATTCCAGAACAAGAAGAAGAAGTTGTAACTGCTTAAGTATCAAAGACTTAGGCAAAATCCCTGCCGCTTTTGTAACTCTTTGATGTTCAACGAGATTTAACTATAAAAAAAACTTGTGCTAAAACAAAAAAATGGTAACCTCTTTTTATGTTCAAAAACAAAAAACAAGCCGAAGAGATTGTTGGTACACTCTCAAAACCTTCAAAGATGCCAGGATATTCTTATTCGACACCAGCCAAGCGTTGTCTGATTGGTGCGAAGATGCGTAAAGTTGTAGGAAGCATTTGTGCTTTTTGCTACGCTCTCAAGGGGCGTTATGTTTTTCCCAATGTTCAAAAAGCTATGGAAAAGCGTTTCGCTTCTCTTACTAATGATCTTTGGGTAGATGCTATGACTTATTTGATTGGTAAAGTTAAGAATCCGCATTTCAGGTGGCACGATTCGGGAGACTTGCAAGGTGTTTGGCACCTCGAAAAGATTGTGAAGATTGCAAAGAATCTTCCTAACATTTCTTTTTGGCTTCCAACTCGTGAGTATGCTTTTGTTTCAACCTATATCGAACAAGGTGGAGAAGTGCCTTCTAACCTTACGATTAGACTATCAGCCCTTATGATGGACGGCCCCGCGCCCGTAGGAATTGCACAGCGTTTAGGTTTGTGTGTTAGCGGTGCAAGTAAGATTGGAAACTTTAATTGTCCTAGCTCTAAACAAGGTAACAAGTGCGGTGATTGTCGCAAGTGTTGGGATAAAAATGAGTTTGCAATCGATTACAAAAAGCATTAAGATGTCATCTTATGCTTATAACAATTCTAGTGGTGATTATAGTTCTAATTCTTTTATCAAAAAAACAATGAACATAGAAAAACTATTAAACGATAATTTAGAATCTTTTTATCCGTGGAGCGATGAAGAAAATCCTCCACTAGATACAAACAAAACTTTCGTGCAGAAACAAAAAGAAATAGACGAAGAATTTGAGGGTTGGCGAGCAAGTATGTAATTTTTATCTTTTGTAAATTCTTGATTATTAAGGAGTTACAAAAGGGCCCTGCCTCCGCGTCGTAAGTCTTTGATAATCAACTACTTACGTTTATTCTCCCAAAACCAAAAACTAAAATTAACAAGAGTTTCTAATAGAGCTAAAGCAAGGAAAAAAATTCCAAGCTCTGCAACAGCGATGATATATTTATCCATATTATTCTCCGCAAATTTCTGGATCACCAGCCCAACCGAAGTCTTCCATTTGGTAGCACCCGCCACCATAGTCCTCGTCTGTGCCGTGACCAGCAGAGGCCATAGCAGAATCGAAGTCACCATCCATAGAATCGTCTGGCTCGTTAGACCTTTCAGATTCCATGACGCGCTCCTCTTCGCGATCCTTACGAATTTCACTAAGGATGTCACGCACATCCAGCGGAGTCAGCATGTGCTGGCTCATCCACTTTTGCAGTTCGAGTTTGTAGTCCATATTATTTGACCTCCATTCCATTCTGACAGGTAAGACGATAAGTGAAGAAAGGCATCCCACAGAAGGTAGCGGGTTTATTAAACTGCACCACCTCCGTATCCTGCTCATCGTAGGTGGGAGCCATCTTGTCGAGCATTTCATTGATGGCGTCAGCGGAATTGATGTAGTCGAAGAATGCTTCCGCATCAGCATAGACTTCAACGCAGTTAATTGAGGCAAGGTAGGTGATTTCGTTTGTCATAGATTAAATGTATCATATTTTTTATTTTCGTCAATAGATTTTTTTAAAAAAGTTTCTGATTTTTTCGCCTTGTTCAAGTTTTGTTGGAAGATCAGCATTTGTAAGTCGTTGAGTATCAAGGATTTGCGCGGGGGCTGCCGCCGAGTTGTAACTCGTTGATACTAAGTTACTTACAGCAGATCTTTTAGATGTAAACAACCCGCAGAGATGTAGTAAAAAAATCTCTCTCGTAAAAAGTTTTTTCTCTCGCCGTGAAAAACTGCAAGACGAAAAGTTTTTTTATTTATTTTGAAAAGAATTTTTTTCATTCGTATTGAAACTCGCTAGCTTCTTCTTCAATCTCTGCTTCTATACTAGGCCACATATGGTCAGGGATAGAGTAATTGCGGTTTAACTTTTTATCTTTGGCGATTTGAATTGCCCAACTTAAACTTTGGAGAGCTTCGCTTCCATAGTAAATTTCTTCTTTGAGTCTTTGAACGCTATTTGTTAAGTCCATATTATTTGCTCAAACTTTCATATGCTTCTCGAAGCTGTTGGAGAGTGCTTTGAATTGACTCTTTTTGCCATCCTTGAGCGTGAGGCTCTAAGACTTCGAGTTTAATCATCGCAACCGAGAGGCAACCTTTTGCCCATCCTTTGTTTTGTGCTTCATTCATTGTTTTTTGGTATTCAGTTATCATATTAGTCTCCTTTATATTTTGAGGAGGCGTTGAAACTTCCAATGAAGTTCATCACTCCATTCTTACGATCTTCACACTCTTTGAGAAGTTCGGGAGTCATTTCGACTTCTAGCATTTCATCGCAGAATTGAGTCACAACTCCAACGCTAGTAATTTTGCGGAGTTGCTTTTTATTGTTATAGAGTTCGCAAACTCCGATATGGTTTTCAATTTGGTAGTATTTTCCCACTACGAGGTTTTCTATCATGTTTTTCATATTCTTAATCTATCACACTTTCTGATTTTGTCAAGCTGTTAAATTTCGTTGATTTAGAACGACTTAGGACTTTTCCCATTAAGTTTTGCTTTAAGTAGAGCGTGAGCCCTAGCTTTTTCAGGGTTATTCTTTTTCCATTCAGCCCAACTCTTTTTGAGTCTAGCCCATTTCTTATTGTTATTTTCCCAACGCTGAATTTCCCACTCTTGGGAAGTTAGTTGTTTTTTATTATCTTTATTCATTTTTATTTATTCTCTTTCTTTACGAATTCTGCTTTGTTGAGGTAGATCGTTGTGATCTTACCTTTATCCTCACCTTCGAGGATTTCAGCAACAGCAGTTTCTGCTGTAGTTTTGTAAACGAGTTTGACTAAAACTCCTTCGTATAAGTAAACATCACCAAAGAAGGTCAGTTCACCTTTGTTATCTCTGGATTCAGAGGCATCCAAGTTACCTAATGCTTTACGCATATTTTCACGCATCAGCCTACGCTGATAGTTCCAATTTATCATTCTATGACTCATTTTCTTTTATTACCTTTCTTATTTTCTTTCTTATCTTTCATACCTTTAATCTATCACATTTCAGCGAAAAGTCAAATTTTTTCTTCAATTTGTTTTTCGTTGATTATCATGGAGTTATGATGAGCAACTTCAACTTTGTGTTGATATTTTGCGAAACTTTCATCAAGTCTTTTTTGAGATTCTTCAACGGCTTTTTTGAGGTCAGCCGAGGCTTTGTCTAAATTTCCGAGGAGGATTTCGAATTTTGTTTTTCTTTTCATACTCTTAATTTATCACATTTTAGAATTTTTGCAAGATATTTTTTCATTTAAATCTCGTTGATTGACAAGGAGTTACAGACAGAGGGAGGCCCTTTTGTAAGTCCTTGAGAGTTAGAGGTTTAGATTTTTTGCTTTTGTTCAGGTTTTGCTATAAGATGAGCCACAAGTTGGACTTGAACCAACAACCTGCGGTTTACAAAACCGCTGCACTGCCTTTGTGCTATTGTGGCAAAATTAAATTTTAGTTATTGGTGTGGCAATCGTAACCACCAGCGTTATAAAGCCACCAAGCGAGAGTATTCTCAGTGTAAGGATTGCTGAACTTTTCCCACCCCTCATCGCTGAATCCTTTGTTATAGGCTTCAAACTCCGAGAGATCCCATCTTTTCAAATCTCCGAATTGCATCCACTCTTTTTGGTTCATCATTTTGTTCATTTCGTTTTGCATATGTTTTCCTTTGTTTTTTCTTTCTATTTAGAATTTATCAGAAATTTTTATTTTCGCAAGAAAAATCTTCATTTAAATTTCATTGATTGACAAGGAGTTACAACTGGAGGGAGGCGCTTTTGTAAGTCCTTGGTATAAAACAACTTACAAAAAATTGCTTTTAGAATGGTAGAACTTTGATTTCTAAAGATTCATCAAGATATTTTTTTGATGGTTTGAAAAAGATCACACGCTCTGAAATTTTTTCGGTTGTGACATTTTCGGGAAGTGAAACAGTTTCACCCTCATCGTCTGTGCCAACAATCAACGCCTTGCCAGCGAAAGGTTGCGAACCAATCCCGAATTTGAAGTAGGCTTGAGAGCTTGAGTCTTTCAAAAGGCCTTCATCATCTAGGATCATGTCTACACCATTGGCTAAACCTGTCATCGTGATGATCTCGCAATCGATGAGAGTGCGAAGGGTTTGGAGTTTAGTGTCAACGAGTGTTACTTGTGATACTGTTTCGGTGAATGGATCGATAAGGATCGCTCGTTTGAGTGGATTATTGTTTGTCATATGTTTAGTTTATCATACCTTTCTATGTTGTCAAGTCTACAGCCTGTAGAACTTGTGATTGCGTATTGTTGCCACTAGCTTTGCATTCTTAGCCCATTTAGGTGACACGCTCACAGCATGGTAATGGTTAGCACCCTTTACAATGTCGGGCATCTGCTGATGGACGACTAGGTCTGCAAGGTAAAGAGCGTTCTTACCTTGTGGTGTAGCCAGTAGCTTCTTCTTGGTAGCTTCACTCACTCCACCATTCCAAAAGCTGAATTGTTTAGGTGCTAGGCATACTTGGCTAGCAGATTGGTGACGCTCTACCATGCGTGTCTGTATGACGCTAGCAACCCCAGCCATACCCTCAAAGGTTTCACCCCTAGCTTCGCCTAGGAGCGTAAGTGCTACGATGAATAGTTCTGCTGTCATAGTATTAGTCCCTTCCACTGCTGATAGCTCCGCAGTAGTCGCTAGGCTTCTCTGCTGTGATAGTGCCAAGGCTATATCCCTCCGAGCTAGTAGCACCCCAAAGGAAGCAGGTCTGCACCATCTCATCGATGATGCTCTGTGCCTTATTGGTAGCAAGGTCAAGCAGTCCACCCTTGCGACCCTTAGCGTTGATCTTATTAACCAAGGCGTGAAGGGCGATCTTGGTGAGAGCTTTCTTCACATCATCGGGGTGAGCGTAGAAGTAGAACGCCTTGCCGTTGCCCATATCGTGCAACTTGCCATTAGTTCCGCACCAGTTATAGATGCCGTTATAGAAGTGATTGATTTGTTTGATGCTTCCTTCGAGAAGGTAAGCATTGTTTTCGCCGAAGGTTTGGTAGCTGATTTTGAGGTTTTGTTTCATGGTCTGAGTATGCCTTTCTAGTTATGTTTCGTCAACAATTATTTTTGCATAGCATCTTGATGGATGCTTTCGATCTTCTCGGCGTGAGCTTCGAGAGTTGCCACGGCCTGAGTCGAGGCATCCTTGAGGTCTTGAGCCGCTTTGTTGAGGTTAGCGATGAGTTGTTCGTATTTGCTTAATTTCTTCTTCATGCTCTTAATCTATCACAGAATAGGAATTATGCAACAATTAAATTTCATTGATTATCAACGACTTACAGAGAATCGGCAAAAAAAATTTATATATACCCCCATTTTTGAAAAAAATGAATGACTTTAAAAACGAAATTGGGTGAGGGGGTACTTATATAGATCTCCCCAATAATATAATACTATTCTCTTATATACCTCCCCCCTTTATTTTAAATCTATTT
>Ga0214917_10008514_pt1 | contig 10054 bp, 20 predicted proteins | sample LL_1208_BB_MetaG_FD_177983 | JGI IMG/M metagenome (GOLD analysis project Ga0214917, IMG submission 177983) | Freshwater microbial communities from Lake Lanier, Atlanta, Georgia, United States - LL_1208_BB | ecosystem: Environmental > Aquatic > Freshwater > Lake | place: USA: Georgia | collected...
CAAGCTCTACAACATTCGGGATTCGGCAGGCAACTATTGCCAATAACACAAATCAGTGCGTGGCGTATGTATTCAGCCCAGTAGTCGGGTACTCTGCGATGGGTTCCTGGACAGGTGGAACTGCAAACACATTTGTGTATACAGGTTTTCGCCCAGCGTTTTTGCTAGCGAAAAACTCGTCGGCAGTAAGTGATTGGTGGATTAGAGACTACAAGAGACTTGTTTCGGCCAATGGCAATCCCACCCAGTACACACTATTTCCGCAAAGCTCTGCGGCTGAACGAGATGATTTTTATGATTTGGTTGATTTTGTCTCAAACGGGTTTGTATTAAAAGGAGGAGCCGGCAACTTTACAAACGCATCCGGCACTTGGATTTACTACGCAGTGGCTGAAGCGCCATTTAATTATGCAAGAGCTAAGTGACCACACAAGAGAACAAGACTACGCGCCCTGTAGTTTGTTTACGCTTTCAGAAAAGCGCCACATAGCATCGGCGTAACTGGCACCGATAGGCTCTGGCTCTGGAACTAGCGTCTTATAGCCAGCTTGATCCAGAATGGCACGGGCAAAGTCAAGCACGCCCTGATCACTAAAGCAGATGTAATTGGTGAAGCAGTTTGCGTGCATGTACATAATTTCTTGGATCTCTTCGTCGGTCATGGTGCCGTGATTGCGTAGGAGGCTAGAGTGGCAGAAGCCTTCCAGCGGTGTCAACTACTAGACGCCTGAACCACTGTGTTTCTTTTAGACGGCCAACCCCTTGCTCTTGACGTTGCCTTTACCGATCCCAAGACAGGGATCCAGTACCCGGCCAACTTTTTGAGGCTGAGCAGCCCGGAAGAGCGCGCCGCGATCGGCATCACAGAGGTGCCCGACCCGCCGACCTGGGATCAACGCTTCTACTGGGGCTACGACGCCGAGGGCAAACTGATTCCCAAGGACCACGCTCAGCTGGTCGAGCAGTGGGTGCAACAGACTCGCACCACCGCCAACACGCTGCTGCAGCCCACCGACTGGATCATTATCCGCGAGGCAGACAACGGCAAAGCTGCTGACCCGCTGCTCAAGACCTGGCGTGAAGACATCCGCCTGGCTACCGGCGTAAAAGTGGGTGTGATTCGTGACACCCTTGACACCGACGACCTGGCTGCCTACATCACTGGTGCCAATTACCCCGTCTGGCCTGCCGATCCGTACGCACCGCAGCCTGTTGTCGAAGAACCAGTGGCCGAAGACTGATGGCCGTCAAAGCTAAAACCGGAACGGCTCGGATTGAGCATCAACCAGGACCTCCAAAAACCACCAGCATCGGTTACGGCCAGAACAGCCGTCCCCGCCGCCGCGGAAAGAAACCCCGCCGAGGCCAAGGCCGCTAGGCTATAACCATGATCGAGATCATCGCTGCTGTTGCTGGAGCCTCCATCAGCGTGGCTGCGATGGGCGCGATGGGTTTCAGCCGCCGCAGCGACGAAGCCCGCGACGCCGTAATCCGCCTCACCGCTGCCGTGGAGCACATCGCCACCCAACTGGAAGTGCTCCACAACGACATCAAAGAAGACCGCAAAGAAACATTTGGCCGCCTCAATCGCGTGGAACAACGAGTCACCGTGCTTGAAGCCCGTCCACCATCATGTCCTCAGTAATTTCTACCGAAGACCTGGGCCAAAGTTTCCATCTCGACACCCTCCGCAACGACGACGGCCACATCTACTACCGCATCTGCACCCGCGGATCCTGTAGATATGTTGAAGATTTGTGGATGGCCATGATGTACGCCGAGTCAATGGGCTGGCTCCCACCAGATCGTTCCACTCACTGACTCAACCACCACCGGATCGCATCCTCCACATGCGGTTCCCAGAACTCCTGCATCCGAAACCACTCGGACCATTCCGTGGAACTCTTCCGGGTATTACACGACAGGCAACACGCCACCAAATTCGACGGCACCGTCTCACCACCTTTCGACTTGGGACGCACGTGATCCAGCGTTCCCGACTTACCGAGTTGTTCGCGGCAATACGCACACTTGTAGTCCCAGCCCTTCAATATCTGCTCTCTAAACCTGGCCTTAGCCTCGCGTTTACGAACAAACCCATCTTGCTCGTCGATGTAATCCACACCGCGCAGCAGCTACCCCAACGGTAGCGACAGAAACAGCATTGTTGCTAAAACACTTGCCACCACAGCTAGACTTACACAGAAAAGTCCCCTACTACACCTCATGGACTTCCTGTCGCATCCAGCCTTCTGGATCGTGGTCGCCGCCGCTTCCGAACTGATCGCTCTGTCTCCCCTCAAGAGCAACAGCATTATCCAGCTGGTATTCCAAATCCTTTACCTCATCAAAGGAAAAAAGCGCTGATCCGCTTTGACGAACGTGCTCTGGACAGTGTGATCCAGAGCACTGTCGACGCGGAAATCAGCAAGTGGCACAACAGCCAACCACAAAACACCGCATCACCTGCAACCGTTGACCACCCCATAGATCCCGAGCTGCAGACTGGAGAGTCACAGAAGCTCGGCGGCCCCATGTCCATCCACGCCCCCTGGCGCCGTGACTAACCCTTCAACCCTTCGTCTGCTGGATCTGTGCCGGTTCTACCGCGCCCTCCCGCACCAAATGGCAGCCCTGCAAGAACTGCAGGAAGCCATCCAAAAAGCCGACCCCAACCTCCTTACCCGCACCCAACCCTGGTTCAAAACCTGGAGCCAAAGCGGCAAAATCCTTGCCATCACCAACGACTGGAACGGCATCACCAAAGCGGCCCGCATCGCTGGCGCCAAATTCCCCGAGCTTGTTGCGGCCCAATGGGCACTGGAATCCAACCACGGCACAGCAGTCTCGGGCCGCAACAACTTCTTCGGCCTCAAGGGTGAAGGCACCGCCACCAAAACCCAAGAATTCCTCAACAACCAGTGGGTCACCATCACCGACTCCTTCATCGACTTCCCTGACATCCAAACCTGCGTCTGCTACTTGGTCGATCACTGGTACAAAGACTTCAAAACCTACAAAGGCGTCAACAATGCCGCATCCCGCGAAGACGCCGCCCGGATGCTGCAAAAACAAAGCTACGCCACCGACCCCACCTACCCCGAAAAGCTGATTAAACTCATGGATCAGCACGCGGTCAAACCCGAAACCGCCGGCACCTGCACCCTCAAAGTCCCCTACGAATACCAGCTCGACAACAAAAGCGGCACTGGCTACCGCGAGTGTTTCAGTTCCAGCTGCGCCATGGTTGCCCGCTACTGGGGCCGCATCGGCAACGACGACGCCTACAACGTCATCCGCCGCAAATACGGGGATAGTACAGACGTATCAGCCCAGCTCAGCGCCCTCCGCTCCCTGGGCCTCGCCGCCACCTTCATCCAAGACGCAACCGCCTCCACCCTGGAAGAACAACTCGAAAAAGGCCGCCCCACCCCAGTCGGCTGGCTCCACCGCGGCCCCGTCTCAACCCCAAGCGGTTCCGGTCACTGGAGCGTGGTCACCGGCTTCACCCCAACCCACTTCATCCACAACGACCCCAACGGCGAGGCCGATCTCGTAAAAGGTGGCTACGTGAGCAACAAAGGAGGCGCCGGCATCGCATACTCCCGCAAGAACTGGCTCCCGCGCTGGCTCATCGACGGCCCCGATTCCGGCTGGCTCCTACAAATCCACCCCGTGTGACATGCACAACCCACTCGAACCACGCCTGGAGCACCAACTAACGCAACACGCCCAAGAGCGCTACCTCGATCAACTCCACGCGGCCCGTAACCTCGACGAACTCCACAAAGCTGCAAAACTCCTTAACCAGCTCTACCACCTAGAGCGCATCAAAACGGACTGGGCCATCCGCGAAGCTGCCAACAACTTGGCCGAAATCTGCGGTTACGACCGCGACTCCCGTTGACGCTTCTGCAACATCGCCCGAGCGTCCTTTTCTTTTCCATTTTTTGACCTCGCCAGTAAAGGCTTAGCTGGCTTGTCAACAGAAAACGCAATAGACCCCCGATATTTTGTTTCCGCGTACGCCCGCGCTTCCTGCAAAGTCTTTCCTGGAACAAGCGTCCTCAACGCCCCACGCCCAGGTAACCACACCTCAATCTCAAACCACTGTTCAGACATTAGTCTTCCAGGACTTTGGATAGTCGGGCTCCTCTACCGGCTGCACAACCACTGGAATACGAGTAATCTCCTCTACAAACCTGGCCGCTTTGATGGTGCGCTCGTAGGTCGTCCACGACCCAGCATCCTCCCGCACCTCAGTCAGCAAAATTTTCTTCGTGTCGGGCTGAGCCGCAGCGACGTACTTATCCCCACACAAAATCACATAACGAGTCATGAATCCCCCTGTTGCTTGGAGCGTTGCCTGCCTTCTACTCGTCGTTTTACCGACTCTGCCCACATCGCATGATCCGCCGCCTCCGCCGCCTTGTAATCCGACGTCAACGACATCTTCTCCAGCGCCGCATAAATCATCTCCCTCATCAGTGCCGTGGGTCTTTTGTTCTCCTTCTCAGCCAGCTTCACCACCAACCCGTAACGATTGGGATCCAAAAGGACCTGGCAATAGAATTTTGACCCGTGCTTAAGCGGCATACCCATGCGGTCTACTCTGCTACATAATAGCACTACCAACGGGCTGGAGCGTCCACCTTTTTCTTCCACGCCTCCGACTGGGCCTGTCTAGCCGCCATCCGCTGCCTGGCACACCCCTTACGCACATCGAAGGCCCACTCCAGGAACATGGCGGCCCGCTGCAGATCCGCGGTGGTGGCCTTGCGGATCGCAGCGTACAGCCGCTCCATGATGATCTGCCGCCCTGTCTTAGCCATCATCCCACCCAAACGCCAACGAAATTCTGACCACAGTCTTACCCGGAAACAGCTCCTGAATCTGCTGGTGCGCCAAGTACGCATCCTCCGCCTCCACTTTGTACTCATGGAGCGGACCCCCAATGCACCGCATTACCACGGTGTACCAGCGCAACGGCTTGGGCCTCATTTCGCCTCCAACCAAGAATCCCCGACATGCGCCTCAGCCAGCGCCGGCACTACCCCAAGCCATTCCGCCTCAGCCTCCTCCATCGTCTTAGCCAACTGGAGCGCCCACCTCTCCGCATGATCTTCCCGCACCAACAAAATCACCTCGTCGTGAACCACGCCGGCAAGTTGCACCACCTCCTCACCTTCTTTCCGCAGCAGCGGCCACAACTTCCCCAGCGTTCGTTTCAACACCGCCGCACCAGCCCCCTGAATTGGAGTATTGCAACGAGTAGTCAGCTTATTGTGCTCACCCGGAAGAAACCGCCGCAACTGCGATTTGCGAATTCGTATCGCAGGATTGCCCGCAGTCGCATCAGCTGCGCGAGCATTTTGGCGTTGCCACCTGCTGATTCCTGTATAGGCTGCGTGGAACTTTTCCCGCACCTCCGCTGCCTCATCAAGATCCATTTGTATCCCCATGCTTGCTGCATAGTTGCGTAATCCTCTGGCTCCTGATCCATACAAAAGGCCGAAGTTCGCAGACTTAGCAATCTGGCGTTGCTCTTTTGTAACTTCATGTTCATCGACTCCATAAATTTGCATCGCAGTAAGTGTGTGCAAGTCCGTCCCACGCTGGAAAGCCTCGATCATGAGTGGATCTTCGGCCTCTGCGGCAGCCAGCCGCAGTTCCATCTGCGCGTAATCGGCCACCACCAGTTTCCACCCTTTTGGCGCCTTCACACAGTCCCTAAATCTGGAATCTCTTGGAATTTGCTGCAGGTTCGGACTGATACACGACATCCGCCCCGTATCCGCCCCCAACTGCATATAGCTGGCACGAATAAAACCATCCGACCCGAGGTGCTTGAGCAGCGCTTCGACCATTTGCCGGCGTTTCTCCACCCGCTTCCAAGCCAGATACTCAGCCACAACCGGATGATCCCCTGCATACTCCCGCAACGCCTGCCTGCTGGCACTCCACACACCTGTAGAGTCGTATGTTTTTTCACCTAGCAGAGTAAAAAACGCTTTTTTAAGCTGCAACGGACTATTAAGATTAAAACCCGCTTTCATTTTGTTACCTGCTCTAACGGTTCCTGTATCTTTAGGGCGTGTATTTATACTGCCATCAGGATCTCTAGGGAGTTTACAATGTGCAGGAAGTGCCGCATCTAGTGACAACAAAAAACTTCGCCCTAATTCCTGGTTCTCTTCAGCTAACTCCTGTCGGAGCGTTTCTAGTGACTTGCGATCAAACGGCAGCCCGGTTCGCCAAAGCTGCGCCATCGCCGGCAACGCCTTGCACTCCAGAAACCACGCATGGTGCAGATTCGCCTCCGCCATTAAGTTATTCAAAATAGGATCTAACTCAATTAAAACATTCACATCTTTAGCGGCATACTGTAACTGTTCTTCAGTGAGTTCGCCGCTCCAATCACTTTTTTGCTGTTCTTTAGGCAAATCTACCATAAGGTAATCTTTAACTAAATGCTGTAAACCATGTTTTACATGTGGCATACCGTTTGTAATAATACGGCTGGCCAGCATGGTACATAGCACATTACCCTCGGGATAAATCTCGTGCTCCTGCAACCAACCCAGATCAAATACGGCATTGTGGGCTACCCAATACCGCTTAGTCGCAAAAAACTCCTCCACTTCAACCCACTCGTCATCCTCTAGTTCCCAACAGTCGATGATCACAGGTTCGCGGTCCAGTGCCGCCAACTGCAATAATCGCAACCCTCCGAACTTCGGCTGAAGTCCTGTGGTCTCACAGTCAAACGCAACAGTCGTCGCGTTCTGGAGCGTGTGCAAATACTCCAGGCCAAACAAAAACTTTGTGTCCATGGTGTGGATCGTTGTGTGTATAAGTGTGCCCGAAGTTACTCGGGCTCTGGATCGCTCTTGGCGCGTTCCTCAAGCTCTGCGGCTAGCACAGCAGCCGACCGCAACATCGTAGACAGAGTGATGGGCCTCATCTTACGATTCGTCGCAAATCGCAACGCCCATCGCACCCCCATCGAAACATTCCCCTGCCCCAACCTCCGGGCCTCTTCTATCTCCTCCCGACTCAACCTCAAATTCACCGTAAAATTCCGTCCCTTCCCATTGGGACGCCGATCACTACCCGGCATCCGCACCCTCCAGCTCGGCGGCGATGGCGCAGAGGTAATCAACACACTCCATGCCATCCCAGTGGTGGTGCACCTGATCCGCAGCAGCTCGCAGGGCGGCGGCGATACCATTGCGGTCAGCCTCAAATGCAACATTGCAACTTGGCTTGCAGGCATAACCGTTCAAAAAAGCATCCAGCACCGCCTGCGCGGTGGGGGATAACGGAGGGGCGATGGCGTGTTCACTCATGAGCAACAGGCGCTCGTGCTCTTCGTTGGTAAGTGTTTCCATGATTTGATCAGCCACGGTCGGCCTCCTGCTGCGGCACCGGCAGCGCGTGGTGAGGGAGCCAGTGGATCCAAGGTTGTAGGCGTATCGGGCGCGTGTGCAGGACCCATGCGTCCTCGTCGTCATCCCACCACCAACATTTTTCTTCCGCATCACAATCCTCCGGACCCGGCAGGTGCTCAACGACGGGCACCGGCTCGATGGCTGGGCGGCGCTCGCCGAGTAACTGCGCGGCCAGAGTGAGCTGCCCTGCCGCGTAGGGCGCTTCGCTGTTGGCAGCTTGTACGGCCTCTTCCAAGAGCCATGGAATCAGCGTTGCCGTTTCCTCGTCTAGCTCCTCATCACTTGGCCCCTGCGGCTCAGGCTGGGCCAGCGCACGAAGGTCAGTCATTTGAAGTACCAAGCAACGATGAAAATAATTAAGACGGCGGAAAACAACGTGGACTGATAATCAGTCATCGATCTGCTCCAAAGCGCGGAAAAGGATGTTGTAGTGAGCTGCGTCCAGTTCAGCGTCATCCAGTACTGCCAGCGCTTGCTCTTTCAAGGTCAACGGTTTAGGGCGGCGTGTTTTGCGCAGGTCACGAGCCAAACTTTCGCCTTCGTGGAACTTAACGAACGCCACGCACGCCTCCAGCTCCTGGTCGGCGCCTGCCTGGAAAGCAGCAGCTATGGCTAGCGCCGGGGAGAGTTCCAGCCACTGCTGCACCAACTCCGGCGGTGGGGTGATGGGACATTGTTGGTTAGTCATAATTGTTGACCTGTGGGTCGAGAACACCATCAATGTACTACACCACAACCTTCTCAACCATCCGGGCTTCACACTCTGTAACAAATCCAGGAAGCCTAGCCTCAGGAATCCCAAGCGAACAGACCCCACGCAAGTAGTGCCCGCACCGCCTACACCCCTGATCGGCTGGAACATCCCTGTCGTATTCGTGTATCACAACCAGCTGGTTGCCGTGGCACGTCCAGCGCTCCAGGCACACTCGGCACCCATACCGCCTCCGCCGCTGCTTATCAGCCGCGATGTCGGTACTGATCACGTAAACCCGCTCACTCCGGCATCCCGGACAGACATTACACATCGTTCTGCAAGCTCCAAACTTTTTTGTTTTTCCAGACAAGCTGGTACGGCGAAACAGTTTCCTCAGGCGCTTGCTTGGTGTACCAGCGATGACCACACCCAGCACACTTCCGCCTTCGCACAATCCACCCACTATCCAAATGGCTAGACGACACGATGTACGTCCTAGCCGCCCCACACTCAGGGCAAGGCGTCTGTATTGCTGGCATCACTCCGCATCTATACGCACCTGCATCGCCTCGTACAAGGCTTTCTTATCAACTCCACAGCCAACCATAAAATCACAAAAGTTGTCCACCACACTCGCTGGCACTACAGCCTTAAACCGGCTACTCATCACATCCGTAATCTGCTGGGACGCATCCGCCCGAATCAACTCGAACTTGTAGGTCTCCATCAATCCTCCAGCGACTCAATCAACCGATTCAAATACCAAGCCGCCTTCTGCAGGTCTTGCCTGGGACTTTCCTTGTTCCAGCAGCGATGCACATACTTGAGCACCTGCCACTGGAGCCCTCCTGTCACCGCGTTTGGCGCGAACTTGACCGAATCTTCAATAACATCAATCACCTCAAACTTACGGCCCATCGCATAGTGCGGCGGCCTATTAACTGGATCAGTCATACTTAGCTGCTCTAACAGTGTTGTCATAGTTGTAATGTCCAGTAATCGAGTAATCCTTAGCCGGCACCTGCGACATCCGATGGAACACAAGCTGCCCAATCGGCATCTCAGGCCACAATGCAACCGCATGTAACTGCCTGGCGTTCTGCAACTCTAAGGTCAGCTTGGAACCACTCCAGCCCGGATCGCAGTAGCCAGCCATCAAATGCTCGATCCCCTGCCTAGCCCTAGTGCTCTTTAACGCAAACTGCGCCGCCACATTCACCGGCAACTGGAACGTCTCCAGCGTGCAACCCAGCACAAACTCGCCCGGCCGCAGCCAAAACGGATTGCTCTGCGTGTGCCCGGCAATGTCGACTGGCACAAGGTCGGAAAACTCCTCAACCTCGACCATCAACTCATACCCGAGTCTCACATCGAGACTCGCTGGATTCACCAGCTGTGGATCGTACGGAGTAACAAGGCCCTCCATACAGAGGGCCCGAATTTCTGTGTCAGAAAGGATCACAGCGACGCAGCATCGGAGACCGCCGGAACAACCTGTTTCCAAGTCTTCCCACGCTTGATGTGGTTGATAGTCGTGGGATGCACGCCATACGCCTGCGCCAGCGACAAACAAGTCTTTCCACGCTGGAGCGCCCCCTTGATTTGGGACACCTGCACCGCATCCAACGCCTTCCGACCCCGCCCCCTTTTGCGGCGAGACACACGAGTCTTATTTTGAGACTCCGGCTGTACGGACAACTGCCGTGCAGGAGCCTCGAACTCGACCTGTACGGTCTGTGCGTGCTCCAGCACCTGGGTCAGGTTTTCCAGGGCAGTGCCGATCTCGGTGAGATACGCCTGGAGCTGGTTGGTGTCTTTGATTGATAGAAGTGTGAGCATGAGATTGAAAAAGAACTGGGTTAGTGTACTAGGGAGTGAAAGTCTTAGCGAGTCTCAAAAGAGTCTCAGG
>Ga0214917_10008515_pt1 | contig 10054 bp, 10 predicted proteins | sample LL_1208_BB_MetaG_FD_177983 | JGI IMG/M metagenome (GOLD analysis project Ga0214917, IMG submission 177983) | Freshwater microbial communities from Lake Lanier, Atlanta, Georgia, United States - LL_1208_BB | ecosystem: Environmental > Aquatic > Freshwater > Lake | place: USA: Georgia | collected...
ATGGCAGTGCACGTTCCCCTGAGCGTGGAAGCCCAACTTGAGGCACGCCTACTCATGCTGGCTCCGAACAATATTTTCGGACCCAGCAATGGTCGTCCGATCACCACCCCCAGTCAGGATATCACTCTCGGTTGCTATTACCTCACCCAGAATCCTCTTAAATCAACGGAAAAGGCATCAGCCGATAAAAAGAAACGGCTGAGCGTCTTTGAGCACGCGGATGAAGTAGATTTTGCGACGAGCGAGGGAAGTGTTAAGACGCATGACTTTATCCTGTTTAAGAATCCCGACTTCGGGCGTGAGACCGTTTTTGGTGATGCGACCAAGAAGTTTATCGAGACCACCCCGGGTCGGGTCCGCTTTAACGGAATCTGGCCATCGGAAATTGGTTTCTTCAACAAGGCGGCCGGCAAGAAGCAGCTCGGAGAAATCATCCTGCGTTGCTACGAAAAGTGCGGCCATGCCCAGACCGTGGTGTGCCTAGACAAGCTGAAGGATCTCGGCTTCTCGTCCGCCACCCGTGCGGGAGTTTCCATCGGAATTGACGACATGATCATCCCGGAGGACAAGCCTCAGGTGATCGATCGCGCCCGCCAGGCAGTCAGTCAAGTGGAGAAGCAGTACCGAATGGGCGCCATCACGGACGGCGAGCGGTACAACAAAATTGTGGATATTTGGACCCAAGCGACGGAGGAAATTTCCGCCGCTATGTACCGCACCCTTGAACACAACGAAGGTCGGAAGGACTTTAATCCGGTCTACCTGATGGTGGACTCCGGGGCACGAGGCAACCGCAACCAGGTCCGCCAGTTGGCAGGCATGCGCGGTCTGATGGCCAAGCCTTCGGGTGAAATCATCGAACGACCGATCACGGCGAGCTTCCGCGAGGGGCTTTCCGTGCTCGAGTACTTCATCTCCACCCACGGCGCCCGCAAGGGTTTGGCCGACACCGCATTGAAAACCGCGGACTCTGGTTACATGACCCGCAAACTTTGCGACGTGGCCATGGACATCATTATCCGGGAGCCGGATTGCGGCACGGAACGCGGCATCTGGGTGAAGGCTATTCTGGAAGGGGACGACGAAATCGTCCGCTTGCGCGACCGAATCTACGGACGCACATCCGTGGACGACATCGTGGATCCCGTCAGCAAGAAGAAAGTCGTCTCAGCCGGGGAGATTATCAGCGAGAAAGCCGCCGCTGCAATCGAGGCGTTGGGCATGGAGCGGGTAAAGATTCGTTCCGCCCTGACCTGCGAAACCAAGCGTGGCGTGTGTGCCTCCTGCTACGGTCAAAACCTGGCGACCAACCAACCCGGCAAGCTGGGTGAGGCGGTGGGCATCATTGCCGCCCAGTCCATCGGCGAGCCCGGCACGCAGTTGACCATGCGGACGTTTCACATCGGTGGAACGGCTTCCCAGGTCTTCAAGCAGCCGCAAATCAAGGCTAAGCACGAAGGGACGGTTCAGTATACCGACCTCCGCACCGTCAAGGCGCTGGAGGGACACGACATCGTCCTCAACAAAAACGGCTTTATCAGCCTGCATGCGGAAGATGGCCGGGAGTTGGAACGTTATCCCGTGGTGATCGGATCCATGATCTCGGTTCCTGAGGGTGGCAAGGTAAAGAAGGGCCAGACCTTCGTGCAATGGGATCCGTACAACATCTCCATTCTCACCGAGAAAGCCGGTCGGGTGGAGTTTAAGGACATCCTCGAGGGGGTGACCATGAAGCGGGAAACAGATGAAACCACCAAGCTCGTTGGCACCGTCATCATTGAGCATAAGGAAGACCTGCATCCGCAGATCGCGGTGGTGGATGAAGCTGGTGCGGTGGTTGCTGCCTACAGTATTCCTGCCGGGGCCCACATCGAGGTGAAGGACGGGGAAAAAGTCCGGGCCGGACAACGTCTGGCCAAGACGCCCCGGAAAGTCACCAAAACCAAGGACATCACGGGCGGTCTGCCGCGCGTGGCCGAGTTATTTGAGGCGCGTCGCCCGAAGGATGCGGCCGAGATCGCCAAGATCGACGGCATCATCGACCTGCAGGGGAACGTGCGCGGAAAAAAGAAGCTCGTCATCAAGGACACCGAGACCGGTGCGGAGGAGGAACACCTCATCCCGCTGTCCAAGCACTTGATCGTCTACAAGGGCGACACGGTGAAGAAAGGTCAGCAGTTGACCGAAGGTCCCGTCGTCCCGCACGAAATCCTCGAGGTTTGCGGACCGCAGGAACTCCAGGAGTACCTCGTGAACGAGGTGCAGGAGGTGTACCGGTTGCAAGGCGTTGAAATCAACGATAAGCACATCGAGATCATCGTCCGCCAGATGCTGCGCAAGGTGAAGATCACCGAACCGGGTGACACGAGTTTCCTTTGGGGCGAGCAGATCGACCGGATGGCTTTTGAGGAGGAGAACAAGGAGATTGAGGCGAAAGGCGGCAAGCCCGCGGAGGCGACCCCGGTTCTGCTGGGGATCACCAAGGCGTCGCTGGAAACCGACAGCTTCATCTCGGCGGCCTCCTTCCAAGACACCACCCGTGTCCTCACGGATGCGGCCACCCTGGGCAAAGTCGACAAACTGCAGGGCTTCAAGGAAAACGTGATCATGGGTCACTTGATTCCTGCCGGAACAGGCTTCAGCGCCTACCGGAAGATCAAACTTCTGCATCTCGGTGAGCCTGTGGGAGATCCGTTGGTGATTACGGCTCCGGAAGAGGAGAGATCCCGCAAGGTGGCTCTCGATATTCCCGCGGCCTTGGCCAGCTGATGTAAAAGATTCACGGAAAACCCTTGTCAGCAAGGGACTTTTTCGGCAGGATTTTAGTTTCCGCTGTCATCCGACCGGAGCCCAAAGGGAATAGCCGGTTTAGGTCAGTCGGCATGTGACGGTTCGAGGGGATCGTCCTCCATGCGTGCGCCACGCGCTTCATGGAACCCGCCAAGGGGTGCCTGCTTACTTTGGACGCCCGCGGGGGAGAACAAGATGCCGACAATCAACCAGTTGGTGCGATTTGGCCGGTCCGCTATCCGACGCGGCACGAAGGCCCCCGCTTTGCACGGCTGTCCCCAGCGTCGAGGCGTCTGTCTCCAGGTGATGACCCGCACACCAAAAAAGCCGAACTCCGCTTTGCGTAAGGTTGCTAAGGTCCGGCTGACAAACGGGGAGGAAGTCATCGCCTATATTCCCGGGGAAAATCATAATCTGCAGGAACACTCGATCGTTCTCGTCCGCGGTGGCCGTGTAAAGGATTTGCCCGGGGTTCGTTATCACATTGTGCGTGGCACGCTCGACGCCCTCGGTGCCTCCGGGCCCAGCAACACCAACAAACTCGCCCGTCTCGTTTCCCGTTCGAAATACGGCGTCAAACGTCCCAAGGGCGGTGGGGCCAAAGCGGCAGCTGAAGCCAAGCCGGCCAAGGCCTAAGGAGAGTTTTTATGGCACGCCGTCGTCGTCACGAAGCCCGTCCGATCCACGCGGATCCCGTTTACGAAAGCCCGCTCGTCGGGCGGATGATCGGATACGTGCTGCGAAGGGGGAAGCTCTCGACCGCGAGCCGTCTGGTTTATAACGCAATCAAGCGCGCCAACGAAGGCGGCTCGGGCGGCGACCCGCTCGCCGTGGTCAGCAAGGCCGTCGACAACGTGAAGCCCCGTCTTGAGGTGAAGTCCCGCCGCGTTGGCGGCGCCACCTACCAGGTGCCGGTGGAAACCAGCCCCGAGCGGCAACTGGCGCTCGCCCTGCGCTGGATCGTGGACTTGGCCAACAACCGCAAGGGAGTCGCTTTCGAGAAGGCTCTGGCCCAGGAAATCCGCGACGCCGCGGCCGGGCAGGGGAATGCCGTGAAGAAACGGGACGAAACCCACCGCATGGCGCAGGCCAACCGGGCCTTTGCCCACCTGCGCTGGTAAGGAGACGACCATGCCTCCCGCCGCCAACGGTACCGCCCGCCCTTACACGCTCGAACGCACACGCAACATCGGGATTTGCGCGCACATCGATGCCGGCAAGACCACGCTGACTGAGCGGATCCTTTTCTACACCGGCAGCATCCACAAGATCGGTGAGGTGCACGAAGGCACGACGGTGACCGACTGGATGGAGCAGGAGCGTGAGCGCGGTATCACCATCACATCCGCCGCCACCACCTGTTTCTGGCCGGTGCGCGAAGAGGCGGGTCTCGTGAAGTCTTTCGAAAAAACCAAGAACCGCATCAACATCATCGACACCCCGGGACACGTGGATTTCACCGCCGAGGTGGAACGTTCGCTCCGCGTGCTCGACGGTGCGATCGCCGTGTTTTGCGGTGTGGCGGGGGTTCAACCCCAAAGCGAAACCGTTTGGCGTCAGGCCAACAAGTACGGGGTGCCCCGGATCGCCTTCGTCAACAAGATGGACCGCACGGGCGCGGATTTTGAGAAAGCCGTCCATGAAATGCGGACCAAGCTTGGCGCCAACGCCGTGCCGATCCTGCTGCCCCTCGGCAAGGAAGATAAGCTCCTCGGCCAGATTGACCTCATCAACCAAAAGGCCTTCCTTTACACCGACAGCAAGAACCTCGGTTCGACCTACGAGATCGCCGACATTCCCGCCGAATACAAGGAAGAAGCTAAGAAGGCGCTCGACCGTTTGGTGGAAGCCGTGGCCGACGTGGATGAGGAGGTCGGCAACATGTTCCTAGAAGAAAAGCGTCCGACGGCCAAACAACTCAAGGAAGCCATCCGTCGGGTGGTGATCGCCAACAAGCTGGTGCCGGTGGTCGGTGGTTCCGCCTTCAAAAACAAGGGGGTGCAGGGGCTGATTGATGCCGTGGTGGAATATCTCCCCAGCCCGATCGACATTCCTCCGGCCGTCGGTCACAGCACGGAAAATCCCGAAGAACGCATCCCGGTCAAAGTGGATGACGGCGAAAAATTCTGCTCCCTGGCCTTCAAGCTTTGGACCGATCCTTACGTCGGGAAGCTGATCTTTTTCCGTGTTTACTCCGGAAAGCTCAGTAAGGGCGAATTTATCTACAATTCCCGCACTCGGAAACGGGAACGCGTCAGCCGCCTTGTCCAGATCCAGGCCGACAAGCGGGAGGACATTGACACTGTTTTTGCCGGGGACATCGCCGCCACCGTGGGCCTAAAGGACATCGCCACGGGTGACACCCTTTGCAACGAGGAGTTTGAAATCACCCTCGAGCCACCCAGCTTTCCGGAACCCGTCATTTCAATGGCAGTCGAGCCCAAGACAAAGGGTGATCGCGAAAAGATGGGCGAGGCCCTGCAGCGTCTCTCGGAAGAGGATCCTACCTTTATGGTGAAGACCAACGAGGAAACGGGGCAGACCATCATTAGTGGGATGGGTGAGCTCCACCTTGAAATCATTTGCGACCGTCTCAAACGTGAGTTCAGCGTGGAGACCAATGCAGGCGCCCCGCAGATTGCCTACCGCGAAACAATCACCAAACCGTCCCCCGGGGAAGGGAAACTGATCAAGCAGTCAGGGGGACGCGGGCAGTACGGACATGTCATTCTGCAGGTGGCGCCCCAGGAACGGGGCAAGGGGATTGAGATCGAAAATAAGGTGACCGGCGGAAACATTCCAAAGGAGTACATTCCCGCCGTGAAAAAGGGCGTGGAAGAGGCCCTGCTCAATGGGGTGATCCATGGCAGTCCGGTCATTGACATGAAGATTCAGATCATGGATGGCTCATACCACGAGGTGGATTCGAACGAGTTGGCTTTTAAAATGGCCGCGATTTTTGCGGTGAAGGACGCGATGCAGAAGGCGGGCCCGATTCTGCTGGAGCCGATCATGTCCGTGGAATGCTCCACCCCTGATGAGTTCCAGGGAGACATCCTGGGTGACATCAATAGGCGTCGCGGCAAAATTATGAACGTTGATTCCAAGAATCTAACCTCAATCGTCAAAGCCGAGGTTCCACTGGCCGAAATGTTTGGTTACGTGAACACGATCCGATCTCTTTCCCGCGGCCGCGCCGCCTACTCCATGGAACCCTCCCACTTCGAGCAGGTGCCCTCCAGCGTCCTGGCGACAGTGACCCAGCAAAAGAAAGGATAAGCCATGCCCGCGACCCGCATCCGTATTCGTTTAAAGTCTTTTGACTACCGCCTGCTTGATAAAGCGGCGGGGGAAATTGCCGAGACCGCCAACCGCACTGGTTCGAGAGTCGCCGGCCCGATCCCGCTGCCGACCAAGATCGAGCGCTACACGGTCAACCGTTCGCCGCATTGCGACAAAAAAAGCATGGAGCAGTTCGAGATCAGGACTCATAAGCGTCTTCTGGACATTCTGGAACCATCCGGAAAGACCGTGGACGAATTAAAGAAGCTCAACCTCCCGGCCGGGGTAGACATCACCATCAAGATCTAAAGGAGAAACCATGATCGAGCGTTTTGGCATGATCGGAAAGAAAGTGGGTATGACCCGGGTCTATGACGACCAGGGCCAAGCCACTGCCGTGACCGTCATTTCCGCCGAGCCCAACACCGTTTACGAGGTCCGCACTCCGGAGAAAAACGGGGTCAAGGCAGTCGTGCTTGGAACCGGCGAACGGAAAGCTATCCGGACCAACAAAGCCCAGAGGGTTGCGTTTGAAAAGCAGGGGAGAAAGAATCCTCTGGCGCTCCGCCAGTTCCGGGCTGCTCCGGCCGATCTAGCGGTGGGAACCGAAGTGACCTTGACCCGATTCAAGGCTGGTCAGCTTGTCGACGTGCTCGGTGTTTCCAAGGGGAAGGGGTTCCACGGGGTCATGCGGAAGCATAATTATGCCGGTCAGGCGGATGCCCACGGTTCCACCACACACCGGCGGAACGGTGCCATCGGCTGCCGCTCCACTCCCGGCCGTGTTTATAAGAATGCCGGGATGCCAGGAACCTTTGGTGGCGACAATTGCACCGTCCAAAATCTCAAGGTCATTCAGGTCCGGGAAAACGACAAACTCCTCCTCATCCGGGGGGCGGTGCCGGGACCGAACGGCAGTCTGGTGATTGTGCGGGATGCGATCAAAGCCGAGGTGAAGGCCTGAATATGAGCAAGGCCAAGCCCATTAATCTGGCTGCTGCCGAGAAAGCCCTCGGAGTTGAGCTTTATAAAAACCGCAAGGCTAGCCAGGCCCTGCACGAGGCCGTGACCGCCTATCGGGCTGCCCGGCGCTCCGGAACGCACAGCACTTTGACCAAGGCGACCGTGGATCTTTCCGGGAAGAAGCCTTGGAGGCAAAAAGGGACCGGTCGCGCCCGCGCCGGCTACAAATCTTCCCCGGTTTGGGTAGGCGGCGGAGTGGTCTTTGGGCCGCATCCCCGCAGTTATCGTAAGAACCTTCCGAAAACCGTTTTAAAAACCGCCCTACGCCGAGCCATAAGCGACCTAGCCACCAAGGGCACCTTGCACACTGGTTCTGTCCCTGCCCTGAAGGCGCCGAAGACCAAGGAGTTAATCGGGTGGATCAAGGATTCCGGGTTGCCGCTCTCCTGCCTGATCGTGACCTCCAAGCAACCCGAGCAGAACCTCCTCAAGGCGGCCCAGAATCTGCGGGAAGTGGATTTACGCACGGCCCGCGAGGTTAACGCCGAAGACCTTCTCCGCCGGAGTCAGGTTTGGATCGCGGAAGACGCCTGGCTGGAATTGGGTAAACGCCTGCAAAACAAAGCCAAGGCGGAGGTAAAGTCATGAGATCTCCGACCGACGTCATTGTCCGCCCTTGTGTTTCCGAGAAGGGAACCCGTTTGGTTTCCGCCCACAACCAGTACCTTTTTGAAGTGGCTCCGGACGCCACCAAGCTGGAAATCCGTCAGGCGATCACCGCCCTCTTTGGTAAAAAGGTGGTTCGCGTGAACACCTTCCGCAAGATTGGCAAAATCCGCCGTTCCCGTCGGGGCGAATTGGGCCGAAAGAACCACACCAAGCGGGCCATCATCACCCTGGCGGCGGGCCAGAAGATCGAGACCGCGTAAGGAGATTATTATGGCCCTTAAAGAATTCCGACCCCTGACCCCGTCACTCCGTTACACACTGTTGCGGGATTTCTCTGAGCTGACACCCGATTCCAAGCCCGAGAAAAAACTCCTCGAGATTAAACGCCGCACCGGTGGCCGTAACGCCTACGGCCGGATGACCTCCCGCCATCGCGGTGGCGGTCATAAAAAGAAGTTCCGGATCATTGAATGGAATCGCCGCAAACGTACCAGCGCTGGCACGGTGCTGGGAATCCAGTACGATCCGAATCGTTCCGCCCGTCTCGCCTTGGTCGAGTATGGTCCTAAGGATCGCGCCTATATCCTAGCTCCCGAAGGATTGAAAGCGGGTGCCAAGGTTGTTGCCGGCCCCTCTGTGGCTGCCGAAATCGGCAACGCTTTGCCTCTTCGGGCGATTCCCCAAGGATTGCCCCTGCATAACATAGAAATGGTACCCGGAAGGGGTGCGCAGATTGTTCGCTCGGCTGGCACCGCCGCCATCTGTACGGCGATCGATGGGGATTATGCTCTTCTCAAGCTCCCCTCTGGCGAAATCCGCCGTCTCCATGCCGATTGCTATGCCACCGTTGGGCAGGTGGGAAACGTGGCCCATGAAAAGGTTAGTCTCGGGAAGGCAGGCCGTGCCCGCTGGTTGGGTCGCCGTCCGCACGTCCGCGGCATGGTGATGAATCCCATCGACCATCCAATGGGAGGAGGTCAGGGAAAGAGCAAGGGCGGTGGTGGACGTCAGCATCCGGTATCGCCTTGGGGCCAGTTGGCTAAGGGCTTGAAAACCCGCCATCGTCACAAACCTTCCACCCGGTTCATCGTCCAAGACCGGAGAAAGAAAAAGTCGTCATGAGCCGTAGCTTGAAAAAAGGCCCGTTTATCGACGACCATCTGATGGTGAAGATCCAGAAGATGGGCGCCGCCAAGAAACCGATTAAAACGTGGTCGCGTCGTTCGATGATCGCCCCGGAATTCGTCGGCCATACCTTCCTCGTCCACAACGGCAAGGCCTTCAACCCGGTGTTTGTCACGGAGAACATGGTAGGTCACCGGCTGGGCGAATTTTCACCCACCCGCGTTTTCAGGAAGCACGGCGGCCATACCGAGAAGGTGACGAAATGAAATCCTTCCTCCTACTTTCCTTGGCCGCCTTCACGACGGTTGCTGCGAATTCCCCCAGGGTGGATGAGCTGGCCATGGCTCAGGCCGAGGCCAAGGCCTATCGCGAGGCTTGGTTGGATCTCAAGCGGCGTGATGAGCTGCTGGGGGTGGCCACGCTTAGCCAGGAGGCCAAGGACAGTCATGACAAGGTCGCCCGGCTGGCAGGGGAGTTGATTCGTTCCGAGAAAGCCCGGCAGGAAGTATTGGCCAAGGCCAAGGCCGCGGTTGAAGCCGCTGTGAAGTGGGCCGCCGAGACCGATTCGGCCAGGCGAGCATCGGCACGTTCCGATTTTGAATCCGCCAAACGCACCCTGGAAGCCGCCATGCAGAAAACTGTCGTTCCCAGGGCCATTGCTTCCGGTTTGACCGATGCCCAGATCGTGGCGGTGGACCGCAACCAACAGGCGGTGGTTCTAAACCTAGGTAGCTTGCAGGGAGCGAGAGAGGGCATGCCGTTCCGCATTCTCCGCAAGGATCAGGTGATCGGAAGTTGTCGGCTGATCGAGGTTCGTGAAATGACTTCCGCCGGCCTTCCGGAACAGTTGGGTAAAGATATTCAACCCGAAGTAGGGGACCGCGTGGCGGTTTTGGCAGAAAAATGAGCACCGAGACCCGTACCGCCCGCGCTGAAATGAAATACGCCCGGATGTCTGCGTTCAAGATCCGCGACATTGCCCGTTGCCTGCGTGGTCTGCCCGCGACCGAGGCGGACGCCCGGTTGCGTTTTGCCCCGCAAAAGTCCGCCCGTCTTCTCGTCCAGACCCTCCGTTCAGCCGTGGCCAACGCGGAGAGCCAGCTCTCCATTCCGGCCGAAAAACTGGTCGTCCACGAGGTGATGGTGGGGGAAGGTCCGACCTTCCACCGATTCCAACCGAAAGCCCGCGGTAGTGCCGGTCCAATCCGCAAGCGGACCAGCCACA
>Ga0214917_10008516_pt1 | contig 10052 bp, 8 predicted proteins | sample LL_1208_BB_MetaG_FD_177983 | JGI IMG/M metagenome (GOLD analysis project Ga0214917, IMG submission 177983) | Freshwater microbial communities from Lake Lanier, Atlanta, Georgia, United States - LL_1208_BB | ecosystem: Environmental > Aquatic > Freshwater > Lake | place: USA: Georgia | collected...
ATCATGAAAGCTGATCCATCAGAACTACGGTGTGGCCATCGTCATGCTAGGGAAGGGGAAGGAGGCTTTTGACACTCGCTTGCCTTTGGTCCAGACTTGATTGTGAGTTTCATGAATCGGGAACTCTCCAAGCCATTCCTGTGACTAAATGAACAGGTGGAGACGGATGGACCCCGCGGTCATTCAGGCAGGCAAATCGGTGGGTTCTGCCCCTGAATCAGACCAGTTAGGCGAGCATGAACTGCTCGTACGCGCCCAAACGGGTGATCACGAGGCTTTCTGCTTGTTGGTTTCCCAGCACCAAACGAGACTCTTCACAAGTGTGTACCGGGTGGTAGGGCACTTGGAGGACGCGCAAGATGTGGTTCAGGAAGCCTTTCTGAACGCATTTCTCTCATTGCAGCAATTCAAAGGTGATTCCCGTTTTTTCACTTGGATCTACCGAATTGCGTTGAATGTTGCGATATCTCATCGTCGTAAGGCAATGAGTCGGCTGAACGCTCGCATGCGTACCATCGATGATTCCGGAGGAAGCGTTGTTGCTCAGTCCTCCGGGGAGCAGGCGCACGCCCACATGGAACTTCAGGATGACGCCCGAAAGGTTCATGCCGCATTAGACCTTTTGAGTCCTGATCACAGGGCGGTGCTGGTCATGAAGGACATGGAGGACATGCGCTACGAGGCCATGGCGGAAGTTTTGGAAATCCCGGTCGGCACGGTTCGTAGCCGTCTTCATCGCGCCAGGCTTGAGTTACGAAACCTCTTGGAAAATCAGGTTCCTTTTAAGGAAGGGGGCGAGAGATCATGAATCAGAACGACCCCCGCATGCGATTTATCACAGCAGCGCTCGATGGTGAAATTTCCCCAACCGACCGAAAACGCCTTCGACGCTTGTTGCGGTCCGATCCCAAGGCCTTGTCGCATTATCAGAAATTACGCAAGGACAAGAGGGTATTGGCCACCCTTGCTGTCCCAGTTTTGCCTGTTGATTTCAGCAAAAGTGTTGCTCATGCACTGAGGACCATAAGTCACAAGGAAATCGCCAGAAAGGGTCCGATTTCCATCTTGAGGCCTAAAAGCGTTAGGCCTCGGATTCAGTGGCCTGGAGTTCTTGCTTTTTCAGTTTCTTGGCTGATAGGTCTTGCCATTTTATCCAACTGGCTTTTCAGGTCAGGATTTCCAAAAGAATCATTAGTGCCCGTTTTCGCTGTAAATGGTTCTGATCAAGGGCCAGATATTTGGGAAAATCAAAAGTCAGATAATAATTGGCAGGTCGTCAGAGGGGTGCCGAAGAATACTGAAGATGGAATTCCTGAGGAAAAGTGGGCCGACTGGTTATTGCCATATTCAGCAACTGAAGAAAACTTAGTCGGAAAAAATTATCAGCGGGTTGAAGATACTGATAATCATGAGAATTTGAGCGGGCAGGGAAGTGCAAGCAAAGATTCGTTTTCCGATTTTTTAGGAGCTCCAGCCCGTTCTTCTCGGGAACTTGAGGAGCTGAGCCTGAAACTCCCGCGGATCATTCCATGGAATGACCTCGGGGCTTTGCCAGGCGCCTTCAACTCAATGAAGGATAAGTCTGGGACAATTCAACTGGACATTCCTGCTGCTGAGCCTGGACACGCCGTGGATGCATTGATCGGAGTGTTGAAAGCCCAAAAGAAGGGGGTGGTTGTAGACGGGTTGGCAATGGACCGCCTTCGCCTTGGCAATATTCGAGCAAATTACATCGTTGTGTTGGAGGACATTGACCTAAAACAATTGCAAGGTACTCTCAGCGAGCTGAGAAATTCTGATGGAAAGCGCTCAGTTTCGAAATCGGCTCAACTTGCTAATTCCTTGATTGTCAGCACACCAGAGACAGTTCGCAAGCAGTTGAAATCAATGACTGGATGGGATTTTGGAAGTGATGTTCCTGTAAAAAGCCTTAGGGCTGGAGCCTCCAAAGACCTCGAAGAGGAGACGGCTAAACAGGCCATCAAGGCAATTGAATCAGGCTCAAACAGTCGAATTGTTGGTAATTCCCGCGCAATTTTGCCAACAGCTCTAGTGGTCGCTTACAGCCCTTACTATCCAGCCGTAAAAACCCAGCCCCAATCTGTGGAAGTCCGGCGCTTTGTTGAAATTAGACAAGCCGCGACTAAATCTGGGGTTGGCAGAGCTATTTTGGTTTTTCGCAACTGACCAAACGAAGTTCGTACTTTGTCCGGCCTTGTTTTTTAACGGGGCCTGCCCGATGGTTTTGCCCTGCGTTCCTTTCGGATTGCCGGGGATGGCTGATGAATGACAATGAGGTATCCTCAAGGAATAATTGGCCCGACTGGATTTGCCTTTGGGGCGTCGCGGCGATCACGGGATTCGTGATCATCTGGGGTTCGCCCTCAGTCGGCCCGACATTTGATGAACCCACATATCTTGAATGTGGTTTAAAAGGATGGCGGGAAGGAACTCACAAGCCCCTTATGCGTTTGGGGACAATGCCCCTATCGGTGGATCTGTCGACCTTGCCTTTGGCGATCATCGAGTGGTCGGGTATTCATTCGTGGAACTTGAAACAGGATTTCGATCAAGCCCTTCGCATTGCACGGGCTGCCTCGATTGTTTTTTGGTGGCTACTTTTGATTGTGGTTTTCGGAGTTGCCAGAAACCTGTGCGGCAGAACAGTTGCTTGGATGGCCACCGGGTTGATCTGCTTGGAACCAACACTGGCCAGTCATGCGGCACTTGCAACGACCGACATCGCATGTTTATCAACGGTATTGCTGGCATGGTGGGCACATCTGGCGGGACAAGGACATAAAAGATTTCGTCGGTGGGTTCTGCCCGGGCTGGCCTATGGCCTTGCTTTATTTGCCAAGGCGTCTGCCATGGCTTTTGTACCGTTGCTGATTTTTTCAGGCGACTTGGTCAATTGGTTTAAGGCTGGCAGACAGGTCGATTCTTTGAAATTCCGGGCATGGTTGCATGAAAGAATGACCATGTTTGGAGTCGGATTATTGGCAGTTTTTGTTTTGGTTGGAAGCGACTGGGGTACTGAGCCCACTTTTGTTAAATGGGCCCAATCACTTCCAGACGGATGGCTATCCAAGTGGATGGTTTGGGTTTCCGAAAACATCAGGATTTTCACAAATGCAGGCGAGGGTTTAGCCCAGCAAATCAAGCACAACATGCGAGGGCACGGAGCTTATCTGCTTGGTTACGAAGCTCCCAGGGCGTTTTTGTGGTACTTTCCGGTTCTCCTTAGCATCAAGTTGACAGTCAGTGGACTGATTCTTTTGGGAGTTTTTTTTTCTTCAAGGACTTTTCGCTTGGCCTGTCCATCCCTTGCGGCCGTATTTTGCATTTTATTTCTGTTCAGCCTCAACTGCAGAGTCCAAATTGGTATAAGGCTCGTCTTCCCGCTTTTCATTTCTGCTTATCTTCTTGCGGCAATCGCTCTGGCCGGATTATGGAATGCGAAAAATAGATGGAACCGTGCCGTGGCCATTTTCCTTCTAGTTAGCCACGGTATGGAGGGCTTGGCTTCTTTCCCCCAAGGCTTGATGTTTGCAAATGCTCCGTGGAGCAGGATCGGCTCGCCCGACTGGCTGATGAGTGATTCCAATTTCGATTGGGGCCAAGGGATTCCAACAGCGAAAAAACTCATAGGCCAGCAAGCCGAACCAATGGGACTCGTTTACTACGGCGCGGATCCAACCGCCAACAATTCAATTTGGTTCCGGCGCTTGGTACCCAAAAAACCTGATTGGGACTCACCAGATGGTATTCGCAAGTTGTTTGCAGGAAAAACCATTCTTGTGGGAGCGTCGGTTTCTCGCGGAGGCCCCCTCGGGAAGGATTACGCTCAATTTCGCCAAGCTATTCAAAATTTGAATTGGCAAGCTGTTGGTTGCATGCATTTGATAGCATTTCCTCAAGCACCTGTGATTGAAGCGGACTTGGGGCTGAACTAGCAGTTCGATACATTATTGCGGATGCGATGGCGCTACCGATGAAATGGCTGTCATGAAAATTTCAGGCCGCCGCTTGGACGCTAGACTGCTCGAATTAATTTTGGTTTATATTTCGGTTATTTTTTTTCGAGAGGTTGGCCAAAAATGGAATCTGAACAGATCGCCCAGATGAGAAATGAAAAATACAACGCAACTGTCCATGGTTTGGTCAAAGTGCATTCCGACTTGATGCTGATTCGAATCCGACCAGACAAATCGATCATGTCACACAAGGCTGGTCAGTACACCTTGCTCGGATTAGGCAACTGGGAACCACGATTGCCTGGAACCATGGAAGAACTGCTCCCCGAGGCTGACAGAGCCAAACTTGTTCGGCGATCGTATTCGATCAGCGCTTCTGTCTTGGATGAGTCGGGTAATCTCGCAAATAATCTGTTGGCTCCATACTTGGAATTTTATATCGTTCTTGTTCGGGAAACATCATCTGGAAAGGCCCCCGCGTTGACACCACGCCTGTTCATGCTCAAGGAGGGCGACAGGCTGTTGTGTGGTGAAAAAATCACGGGTGCTTACAACCTCGATCTAGTCAAACCCGACGATACTGTCCTTCTATTGGGCACTGGAACGGGTGAAGCTCCCCACAACTACATGCTTCAGCAGTTGCTGCTGACCGGGCATCAGGGACCAATTGTCTCGGCGTGTTGTGTTCGCCTCAAAAAAGACCTGGGTTATTTGGAAATGCATGAAAAGCTTATGGGCCGGTACAAAAATTACCACTACCTGCCATTGGCCACGAGGGAACCGGAAAACGCTGGAAAGAAGGTGTACATTCAAGATTTGTTGAAATCTGGCGAAGTTGAAAGAAGGATTGGAAAGGATCTTGATCCAGCAACCACCCATGTGTTCCTTTGCGGCAATCCTTCGATGATTGGTGTGCCCGAAAAGAACCGCGAAACCGGCGAATACGCATATCCGAAAACCGAAGGGGTGATTGAGGTTTTGGAAAAACGCGGTTTCCGGGCTGACCGTGGGCATCATGATCGCGGCAATATTCACTTTGAGGAATACTGGAGCTGATAGGCTCCTGATTCTGGCTTATTCGGGAGATCGATTGATGGCGAATCCTGCGCGACTCCCCTTTGAGGAGGAAATCCATGAACTGGAGAACCTTCTCGTTTCAATGGAACAAAAATCAGCCAAGGAACTTTCAGTCTCGGATGAAATACTGCGAATCCGCAAGGAATTGGCTCGAATCAAGCGGCAGAAATACTCGAACTTGACCGCTTGGGAGACTGTGCTTGTAAGTCGACATGGCGATCGTCCCCAAACCATGGACTATATCCGAATGGTTTTCGAGGATTTCACGGAAATTCATGGCGACCGGGCTTTCGGCGATGACAGGGCCATGCGATGTGGATTCGCGCGATTGGGCGAGCAAAAACTGGTTGTGATCGGGCACCAGAAAGGCCACACACTTCAGGAACGGCAAGAATGCATGTACGGTTGCGCCCACCCGGAGGGATATCGCAAATCCATGCGGGCAATGTCTTTGGCCGCCAAGTTTCAACTCCCGGTTCTATGCATGATTGACACGCCCGGAGCATTTCCTGGAATCGGATCCGAAGAGCGCGGGATTGCCCAACTCATTGCCGACAGTCTTCTCCATATGTCAACATTACCAACGCCGATTTTTTGCGTGGTCATTGGCGAGGGTGGGTCTGGTGGAGCCTTGGGAATTGGCATAGGTGACAGGGTGGCCATGCTAGAGCATGCCTACTACTCGGTAATTTCCCCGGAAGGTTGCGCCGGAATTCTTTGGAAAACAGCCAACGACCAAACAAGGCCGATGGCCGCAGAAGCACTGAAATTAACTTCCAAACATTGTCTGAAGCACGGTGTGATTGACGAGGTTCTTCCTGAACCATTGGGTGGAGCGCATCGGGATCCCCGTGAAATGGCCAACACCCTAAAAAATTGGGTGATCAGGTCCATCAAAGATGTTTCGAGAAACAAGACGGATTTGCTTGTTCAAAAAAGGTTCGAAAAATTTCGGTCCATGGGAATGATCAAGGAACCTGAAAATTCAGGCATGCAGGTATCTGGACTGAACGCAGGCTGACTTGTAAATGCCGGATAATTCTCGATAATCCCTCCCATCACCGATTCAAGCCTTCATGTCATGGAATGCAGGCCCCTGGTGGGGAGGGAAAAATGACAGAATTCAATAACGCAATCGGCAAATTGGCAATCGCCGTAGCAGCCTGTTGGTGTGTGGAATCCCGGGCGCAGCAAAACGATTGGCAACCACTTTTCAACGGCAAGGATTTGCACGGTTGGAAGCCGAAAATTACAGGCCATGAATTCGGGGAAGATCCATACAAAACATTTCGGGTCGAAGATGGTGTCATCAAAGTGAATTATGACCAATACCCGGAATTTGGCGGAAAATTTGGACATTTATTCTACAAGGAACCTTTTGGAGATTATCGACTGAGATTGGAATACCGGTTTACTGGCCAGCAAGTCAAAGGCGGGCCCGGTTGGGCCCTTCGCAACAGCGGGGTCATGATTCATTGTCAGGCACCGGAAACCATGCGTCAGGCGCAGGAATTCCCGGTTTCTATTGAAGTGCAATTTCTGGGAGGAGATGGAACCAATCCGCGCCCAACTGGAAACTTGTGCACACCAGGCACCCATGTGGTCATGAAGGAAAGCCTATTGACCCGTCATTGCACCAACAGCAACGCGAAAACCTACCACGGGGATGGTTGGGTCAAGGCGGAGGTGGTCGTGAAAGGTGGGGGCGTTATCGAGCACTACATTGAGGGGCAAAAAGTGCTGGATTACGAGAAACCCCAATACGACGACAAGGATCCAGATGGCAAAGTTTTACTGATGAACGCTGGTGGCAAAAGAGTAATCGAGCAGGGATACATTTCGCTTCAAGCAGAGAGTCATCCGGTGGAATTCCGCGGGATAGAAATTCAAAAATTGAAAAAACAAGGCAAATAGCAAGGTTTTCCAAAGTCCGCATCATTTTTAGCCTTTTGCAACATAATGATGATTATCGGACCTTGATTCCTTTGGCCGTCAGCCTTGTGTTTATGGGGCTCAAGTTCGCAACGTCCGATAATGTGTCTTATGTTGCAAAATGCCCCGATTTTTGGAGTCCGCATGAAAAATCAGGAATCGAGCCTGAACCCGCTTAGGATCGGCATGGCAGGCTTAGGGATGATCTTTGAGGAGACCTATTTGCCTGTCTTTGATCGGCTTGCGGATGAACCCTTGAATGACCGAATGATTCGGCCAATGCCAGTTGAACTTTCGGCCACCCTCTCTCGAACCGGAAGTCGTTCTGCCCTTTATCGAGATCATCTTGGATTTGCCTCAGCCAAACATTTTCTTTCCTCTGATGGGTTTGCCCCGTTTCTTGATGCCTGTGATGCCGTTTGTGTTGCGACCCCTGATGACAGGCATTTTGAATTGGCCAAGGCCGCGCTTTCCGCCGGTAAACATGTTTTGATTGAAAAACCTTCAGTCCTCAGTGTTGATCAGCTTGATCAACTGTGTTTCCTTGCCCGGCAGAACGGTGTGTTGGCGCGAGTTGTTTATCACAAGCTTGCTGATCCAGACCACAAGAAGCTTCGCACCCATGTGATTGACGGAAATTTGAATCATGTAAACAGCGGTTACTGCACTTTGCTTGAACCAAAGCAGATTAGTCTTGGGCAGTTTAGTGAATGGATTGGCGGGCGTAATCCAGGAACTTATGTTGCCGTTCATTATATTAAACTTATTGATTTCACTTTTGGGTCTTGTTCAGGCCAAAATTGGAAACTCAATAGAATTTCATGTACCGGTCAGCGTGGTATTGTTAGGCCGGCATCTGGCGACACATGGGATAGTGTTCAGTTGAGGATGGAATACATTTATCCTGATGGACGCGAGGCCTGTTTTGATATCCACACGAGCTGGGTGAATCCTGATAATTTCTGCGGATATGTCGAACAGGAAGCGCAGTTTCGTTTCGATAATGGTATCTGGCTTTCCCATCAACGGAAGCGCGGGGTGGAATTATCTATAGAGTATAAAACTCCCTCGATTTTGAAGGAAACACCCAATCATCATTACAACTCAGAGGCGATTGACCCATGGGGATATCGTTCAAAGAAGGGATATGGTTTGGAGGTTATTGAGCGTTTCTTTATTGAATGTGCGATGGTGAATCAGGCTGAATCTGTTCCTGGTCGGAATAATGTGTTGTCTGAAATCAGGAGGATGGGTTATGCCGCCTTGGAAGCTGAAAGAAATGTAGTTGCTGTTGTGCAATCAATGGAGGCCATTCTTTCCTCCCATGCCGAAGGATTTCCAGGCGGCGTTGTTTTTGTTGATGATCCATTAGGAGGTCTTGTGCTTCGTTTACCGGGCAGTCTCCCGCCCGTTTTGCTTTATCAGCCCATGATTCAAGGTTAATTTGTTCCATTGGCATTATTTTTGTTTCGTGAGATGATTTATTTCTCCGCCTTTGTTAACGGGTTCACAGTTATGACACATGCCGCTAATCATTTTGGAGAAATGCTTTCCAACCCCATCAGGGGTGAGGCTTCAAGGGTTGAGCCGCGTTGTCTCCGTACTTTTACTTCCTCCCAGGCTGTTTTGTCATCGAGTGCTGGTTGTTTTCATTGGACGCCTGAAGGCAAGCGTCTTCTTGATCTGACCAGTGGTGTTCTTGTAGCCAATCTTGGGCACAACCCGTGCGGTTGGATGACACGATTTTCTAAAGCAATGCAGTGGCCTTCTCATCTTGGTAATTTTGAGTTTCAACGATGCAAGTCCGAATGCGGTTCCCCGTGTGCTGGCTTTTTTCAATCAGTTCCCATGACTGCTTACAATGCCATCACTCCCATTGAAGTTCGAGCCTCTGCAAAGCTTCTTCAAATGATTCGTGGATGCTCTGGAGGAGATCGTTTAGAGCAGGTTCTTTGGGCTGCATCTGGTTCTGAAGCTGTTGTAAAGGCTTTATGGACTGGTATGGCAAGAGACCGGAATCGCGACATGATCCTTGCCACCCGGCATGGGTTTCATGGAAAGAAAGGTCTCGCCGGTGCAGTCACTGGTTCGGAGCATGACCGGGAGCGTGATCCGAGGGTGAAATTTTTTAGTTTCCCCACCCAGGAGTGTCGAGACCTTTCTCATCGGGGTGATCCATTTGATCCGGCTCCTTATCGAGCTGAATTGGATGCATTGTGGCGCCAGTTTGGTCGGCGTCTCGGGATGATGATCACTGAGCCTTACCTGGGTGGTGGCGGATCTTATCATCCACATTGTCATTACCTCCACATGCTGCAGGGTTTTTGCCGGGAACACGACATCGTGTTTATTCTTGACGAGGTTCAGGCAAACTTTGGCCGTACCGGTTCAATGTTTGCCTTCGAGGCGTACGGGGTTGAGCCGGATATCGTCGTTCTCGGAAAAGGACTGGGAAATGGTGTTCCGGTTGCTGCCTCTGTTTGCCGTGCCGACCTGCTTTCATCAATGGACTATGGCGAAGGCTCTGACACTTGGAGCGCAAATCCTTTGAATGCAGCGGCTGTGTTGGCCACCATTGAAGAGTTTGAAAGCCGGGATGTTTTGGGCCCCATGCGCCGTTCCAGCCGGGTTTTGGAGGCTGGACTTGAACGCCTTCGATCCATTCCGTTTGTCGCCCATGTGCGCGGGGAGCGTGACGGGATGGTTTGGGGAATCGAAATGAAGGATCACGGTGGGCTTACTGGCCCTGAGTGGGCCTCGGCTTTGGTGGGCGCCGCCTACCGCGGAATTGGGAATGAGGGGCTTCATATTCTTGGACCTCTGGCTCGAAAGGTATTACGAATCTCCCCTCCCCTGGTCATTTCCGAATCCGAGGCGTTTCAAGGAATGGCCCTGCTTTTCCAAATCGCTTCCGAGTTGGCAGGAAACAGCCCTGCCGAGGCCAAGGCACTGGCTGTCATATCCGCCAAATGAATGGAAAGGCCATTGTCCGTGGACCTCATGCTTGATTCGTTTTGCAGGTTTTTTCCCGATGGGACTTTTTTGTCCCAGGTGATGTGCGTGCGC
>Ga0214917_10008517_pt1 | contig 10052 bp, 9 predicted proteins | sample LL_1208_BB_MetaG_FD_177983 | JGI IMG/M metagenome (GOLD analysis project Ga0214917, IMG submission 177983) | Freshwater microbial communities from Lake Lanier, Atlanta, Georgia, United States - LL_1208_BB | ecosystem: Environmental > Aquatic > Freshwater > Lake | place: USA: Georgia | collected...
CTTCGGCGATGTGGTTTTCCTCGATGAGGACGAATCGAGTCCCATCGGCAAGAACACCATCAGACTCGAGAGGGCCGCCGCCGCTGGGTGTGACATCTGGGTCGTCACCGGTCGCTCCCCCGGAGGTGAGGCGGGAATCCAGAAATTCATCGAGACCCACACGCGCGTGAGAGTCCCACTCTCGAGGATCGTCTGCGTGGGCGGCAGCGGTCCGACGGCACCCGCAAAGTCGCAGGCGTTCCTCACGAAGGTCATCCCGTCAGGTCCCTACGATGAGATCTACTTCTACGATGACGACGAGAGAAATCTCGAGAGGGTGAAAGAGGACGTCTCACCGTTCGCGAGACTCTATCTCGTGAACAGCGTCACTGACGAGGTCCAGAGCGACGCGAAAGACAGGGTCACACGAGCCCGCCAGCGTCGAAAAGACGGCGATGACTTTCGTAGGATCAGGCAGCTGACGGGGACTCGTCGGTGAGAGAGGTGGATTTGTCTAGCGAACTCTCTTCTCTCTTTTTCTGGATCACGCTACAGGTCACCAACTTCTTGATCTGGTTACTCACAGACCCGCGGTCTGTCGAATTCTTCGCGCTGGTCACGCTCCTATTCAACATCATAATCTTCTTTGCGGTATCGCGCTTCTTAGACTCGGGTGATGAACAGGAACACGATAAAGAGTGATACTTATCGACTGGAGTCTGTGAAAGATGACCCTGCGCTCTCTCATCCGGGAATTTCTTCTCCTGGAACTTCGCAATTTCAAAGACGAAGGTCCGTCGTCTGGCAGATATTTCGTGCGTCAGGGGGTCTTGAAGAAGGCGAAGACCTTCGAGAGCGCGCGTCCGCGACGCGGGTACCTCCAGGTCGAGGGCGAGGCCGAGCGCGCAGAGATGAGAACGCTCGCGCAGGACATCGCGCGGGCTCCCAATCGAACCGCCACGCGAACCCGCGATCTCGGGCGGACTCTCAAGCGAATGTGGCAGCGCGAGGCCGACATCGCGTCCTTCAAGGGCGTCACGTTCATACACTGGCAAGACATCACGCACATCTGGTCCCTCCTGAACGGTCCGCGGACTCGCGACGAGATTTCGGCCATTCCCTACAGGTCCACGCCCTGGACCCAATTGCGCGGACTTCGTAAGATCGGTCCGCGAGCGATCGGCGCGATCATAGAGGGTCGACCGACTCTCATCGCGAACGCAGACATGAACTCGCACGCGTTCAGGGACGGGAAAGTCCCGTTTTACGAGATTCCCGAAGAGAAACAGGACCACCGCCGCCGGTCTTCCGGGTGGAACAAGTATCCTGGATCGCAGTCTCCGGGCGCGGGCCCGGACTGGGACAGTCCCGCACGCTCGTGGGAAGACCACCTCGTCTTCTCAGCTGATGAGATCGCCCCGCACGAGATGATCAGTTTCGACGTATCGGGCGTCGCCGTCCCGACGGGCTCACGGGGGTGGCCCGAGGCGCTCGTCGACAACTGGAAAGTGAAGGGTCTCGTGATCCCGCAGTCCGTCATAGAAGAGTGGGGCGCCGATGAGACTCTCGACATTCTCAAGAGTCAAGAGATACCCGCGGGCCTGTCAATTTTTGACGAGCGGGGAGAAGAGAGACTCGTCACGCGGTGAAGGGTAGAGTAGACAACTGGACGCGCAGTCCACGGAGACACCAGTGAGATCAACTGAAATTCAGCTGCGAAGACTCATTCGCGAGACGCTCTTGAGCGAGTCACCCACCGCCCGCGCCGCCGCTGCGGGTCTCGCTCTTCTCGCGTGGTCCCGCGGCAAGACGAGCGGGGTGATCATCTACTCCCCTGACGTTCTCTTCGAGTTGATCGACAATCTCGTGATCGACCTCAACGGCGAGACGCCAGACGTCACGGAGATCAGGAAGGTCATCCGTGATTCTCTCCACGAGACCTGCGTCGTCAGGTCTGCCGTCTCCTACGCCTCGCCCCCTTCTCACGCGCCCTGTTGGGGAGCCGAGATTGTTCAGTATTCCGTGTCTGCAGACGACGGTCTCTCGCGCGACGGGAAGATGGGTCCCGCAGCGTATGACGCGGCGATGTGGTACGCTCACGCTCACTCTCTCGCTCCCGACCGCTCTCTCGTCAGTACGAGCGCCGAGAGGGTGTGGAAACGCTACTCTCAGCGAGCCGAGGGCGGCGACGTAATAGAGTTACCGTTCGACGACCTCGAGAACCCGAAGACTCCTGAGCCCGCTGACGACTGTTACGTCTACGGACCCTCTCGACAGTCGCTCGACAGCGCGTACTATCTCAAGTCGAAACCCGACGGTCTCGCCTCTCTCGAACAGAGACACAGTGAGACTATCGAGAAACTCTATAGCGATTACGAATTCGATGAGGTCGAATTGGAATCCGCTCTGCACCGTCTCGCTGCGCAACTATTCGATTCACAGTATGAAGAATCTTAGTCCAACCCAAAAACACGCGATCGACTCTGTCCTCTCGATCTTCGAGACGGGTCGACTGCCCACTCCAGAGTCGTATTCGACCTGTACGATACTCGCTGACGGTGCGGGAGTGTCATACGGCAAACACCAGTGTACCGACCGCGCGGGATCTCTCGACCGCGTGGTGCGTACGTACATCCGTCTCGGCGGGGTCCACGCTCGGGGTCTCGAGGGCTGTCTCCCTCTCCTCGACTCGAACGCGTCCACTCGCGTCCCGCCGAAGGGTCCCTGGGGCGCAGAGGTGACTGCCCTCGTCACTCTCTTGAGGACTGCAGGTGGAGATCCGATCATGTGGCGCGCGCAGGATGAAGTTTTCGACGAGGACTACTTCGCTCCCGCCCTGCGCCACGCCGAGTCGGCAGGTCTCGCGCACCCTCTCAGCCTCCTCGCCGTCTACGATACCTGTATTCACAGCGGTCCGGGGCGGGTGAACACTCATCGCGGGGCGTTCCCTGAACTGTCTCCGAAGTCGGGCGGAAACGAGAGGGCGTGGACTGTCGCGTACCTGAAGACACGTCGCGCGTGGCTCGCGCAGAGTAGTAATTCTCTTGTGCGAAAGACAGTCTATCGACCTGACGCGATGTTGGAGATCGCTAACCAGGGAAATTGGGATCTCACGCTCCCGCTCACTGTCCGCGGCGTAAAAATTTCCTAACAGGAGTTCAAAGTGAAGATCGAAGACATCAAGACGCCAGAGGCGCTCCTCGCCTGGGTGAAATCGAAGGGATACGCTACGTTCGAGTCGAAGAATTGGGACCTCAACATCATCGGCGTCCGCCGCGCAGGCGGGACAGTGAACAAATTCGACGACAGGATTTTCGTTGTCTGTCGAGATGACAGCGGCAGCATGCGAATCTGGAGTTGGGCCGCGACGACGGATCCAGGACTCTATTGGATGAAGACAACGATGAACTCGAAGGGGACAGCCGCACTCGTACCGGGTCAGTATCGCGGCGCCTGGGAACTCGGACTCCACAGCGGCAAGGAAGCGCTCCGTCAGGTGAAACCCGTAAGAACATATCGCGACAACAATCGCAACGACGTCCTCGATCTCGACCCGAAGACGATCACCGAGGGACTCTACGGAATCAATCTTCATCGAGCGGGCAGAAATTCGACAGTCGTTGACAAGTGGAGCGCGGGATGTCAAGTGTGGGCGATGGACAAGGATTTCGAGGAGTTCATCTCGCTCTGTAAGAGACAGATCGCTGTCAACGGATTCAGGACATTCACGTATACTTTGATGGAAGAGGGTGGATGATTTGAAAATGTGAGAACGGAGAGGATAATTAGACTCTATGACAAATCTCCTCCGCTCTCTCATCCGTGAAACCCTCCTCCTCGAGGAAGTCTATGGCGCCCAGGCCGTCGTCTACCACGGGACGAAGGCCGACCCTCTCACCCTCATCGACGCTCTCCTGAAAGACAAGTTCATCGCCGGCGCAGGCGCCGGTGCGATGTACGGGAAGGGTCTCTACACTGTCTACGACCTCGCGGGGACGCAGACGGAGAAGGGTGCGTACGGTCCGCACGTCATCAAGTTGAAGGTGAACCTGTACGGGTACATCATTTTTGACCCGGATATCGCCCTCAAAGTCTACAAGCGTCCGCTCACCCCCGCCCAGCAGGCCGAGGAAGTCGGCTACAGTGACGAGGTCGTGAAGGTGCTGCGTGGGGTGAGGAAGCGCAAGGACGGATTCACTTCTGAAGCTGCGCTCAAGGTCCACCTTTCGCTTCAATACGAAACGAAAGGTCTCGTCTTCACCGGTAGGAATGACGGTCGGGTCGTCGTTGTCTACGACCCAACGACTGCCGTCCCGATGGCGTGGAAGCGAGTCGGGTCGAAGTCCTGGACACCTGTCGACCGATCGGCACTTCTCGCGCCCCTCGAGCGACCCGACGTGAGTGCCCGAGAGGGTCGACCCGTCAGACAGTCTGCCCTCGCCCGCTCGGCTCTCGGCGACTTTGATGCCGGGAAATGGAGTCCCGTGCGAGAAGTCTTGAAAATGCTGGGACGTCTCGAGAGTCTCCCGGAAGACCAGAGGGTCGTGGACGGTGATCTCGATCTCAGGGGCACGCAGATCACCTCCCTCCCAGTGGGTCTCAAAGTGGGCGGGACTCTCGATCTCAGGGACACACCGATCACCACCCTCCCAGCGGGTCTGAAAGTGGGCGGGCATCTCGATCTCAGGGGCACACCGATCGCCGACCTCCCGACGGGTCTCAAGGTGGGAGGAGTTCTCCATCTCAAGGGTACTAAAATCTCCGCCCTCCCAGTGGACCTCAAAGTGGACGGTGGTCTCATTCTCTCCTTCACGCCGATCGCCTCTCTCCCATCGGGTCTCAAGGTGAGCAGCGATCTCGATGTCTCCAACACACCGATCTCCTCCCTCCCGGCAGGTCTCCAAGTGGACGGTGGTCTCTATCTCGCCCACACGCAGATCACATCCCTCCCGGCAGATTTGAAAGTGGGCGGGACTCTCGATCTCAGGGACACACCGATCACCACCCTCCCAGCGGGTCTCAAGGTGAGCAGGGATCTCGATCTCAGGGGCACACCGATCACCTCCCTCCCAGCTGGTCTGAAAGTGGGCAGGGATCTCCATCTCTTCCGTACATCGATCTCCTCACTCCCAGCGGATCTCCAAGTGGGAGGCGCTATCTTCAGCTTCGACTGGAAATATCGAGACTCCGTTCCCGAACATCTCAGGAGTAAGTTGTATTGACAAATCTCATCCGCTCTCTCATCCGCGAGACCCTCCTCCTCGAGGAAGTCTATGGCGCTCAGGCCGTCGTCTACCATGGGACGAAGGCTGACCCTCTCGTTCTCATCGACGCGCTCCTGAAGGACAAATTCACTCCAGGTGTGGGTTCCGGTGCGATGTACGGGAAGGGTCTCTACACTGTCTATGACCTCGCAGGGACAAAGACGGAGAAGGGTGACTACGGTCCACACATCATCAAGTTGAAAGTGAACCTGTACGGGTACATCATTTTCGATCCTGACGTCGCTCTGAGAGTCTACAAGCGTCCGCTCACTCCCGCCGAACAGGCCGAGGAAGTCGGTTACAGTGAGTCTGTTGTAGAGGCGTTGCGTGGGATGAGAGCGTCCAACAGCGGATTCACCTCTGAAGCTGCGCTCGGGGTTCACGAGTCACTTCAGCACGAAGTGAAGGGTCTCGTCTTCACGGGCAGAAGCGACGGTCGGGTCGTCGTCGTCTACGACCCGACGACTGCTGTCCCGATGGCGTGGAAACGAGTCAGGTCGAAGTCCTGGACACCCGTCGACCGGTCGGCCCTCCTCGCACCCCTCGAGCGACCCGACGTGAGCGCTCGTGAAGGTCGACCTGTGCAGCAGTCAACGCTGAGTCGCTCGGCTCTCGGCGACTTCGAACCCGGGAAGTGGGATCCCACGCGATCAGTCTTGAAAATATTAGGACGTCTCGAGAGTCTTCCGGAAGATCAGAGGATCGTGGACGGTGATCTCGATCTCAGGGGCACACCGATCACCTCCCTCCCAGCGGGTCTCAAGGTGAGCAGGGATCTCGATCTCAGGGGCACACCGATCACCTCCCTCCCAGCTGGTCTGAAAGTGGGCAGGGATCTCCATCTCTTCCGCACATCGATCTCCTCACTTCCGAAGGGTCTCAAGGTGGGCGGGAATCTCGATCTCAGGGGCACACCGATCACCGCCCTCCCAGCTGGTCTGAAAGTGGGCGAGAGTCTCTATCTCAGGGACACACCGATCACCTCCCTCCCGGTAGGTCTCCAAGTGGGATGGAATCTCAGTCTCTCCCACACGCCGATCTCCTCCCTCCCGGCAGGTCTCAAGGTGGACGGGCAACTCGATCTCTCCCACACACCGATCACCGCCCTCCCGGCAGGTCTGAAGGTGGGTGGGAGTCTCTATCTCACCAACACACCGATCACATCTCTCCCAGCGGGTCTCAAGGTGGACGGGAATCTCGATCTCAGGGGCACACCGATCACCGCCCTCCCAGCGGGTCTGAAAGTGGGTTTGAGTCTCGATCTCGCAGGTTCTCAGATTGTCTCTCTCCCGGAGGACCTCCAAGTGGTTGGACTCGTCAAGGGTCTCGACACGAAATACTGGGACTCAGCTCCCGAACATCTCAGGAGCAAGTTGAAGTGACACATCTCCTCCGCTCTCTCATCCGCGAGACCCTCCTCCTCGAGGAGGTGTACGGCGCCCAGGCTGTCGTCTACCACGGGACGAAGGCTGACCCACAAAAGCTCATCAGCGCTCTTCTAAATGATGAGTTTAGACCTGGTGAGGGAGCTGGATCCATGTACGGAAAAGGTCTCTACGCAGTCTACGATCCAAAAGGTGCGCAGACAATGACTGGGGGCTACGGAAATTACATCATTAAACTGAAAGTGAATCTTTATGGCTACATCATCTTCGACTCTGACACAGCTCAAAAAGTTTACGGAAGCGCTCTTACGCCTGTAGAACAAGCTCAGAAACTCGGCTATAGTTCGATTACTCTAAAAGAGCTGAAGGGCTTGAGAAGCGACATTTCTGGAAAATACACTTCGAATGCAGCTTTGGAAGTTCACAAATCACTTAGGAGTGAAGTAAAAGGACTTGTTTTTACAGGAAGAAATGACGGTCGAGTTGTTGTTGTCTACGACCCAACAACTATTGTGCCTGTAGCTTGGAAGCGCGTTGGGGGAGAGTGGCAAAAAGCAGACAGGGTTCAAGCAGGTTTTAGGCCAGCTGCTAGACGATCTGCAACTGGAGAGTATGAGGAAGGAAAGTACGATGAAGCAGGACTAAAGACTGTTAGAACTCTTTTTAGTCTTCCTCGTAATAAAAGAATAGTAACTGGCAGTCTTGACCTTAGCGATAAAGGGATCACCTCACTCCCGTCAGATCTAAAAGTGAGTGAAAATCTCACCCTCAGCTTCAATCGGATCGTCTCACTACCTGCAGGTCTCCATGTAATGCGTAATCTCGATATCGACGACACAAAAATTACTCGTATTCCAGCAGATCTGCGGGTAGGCGGCGATCTCAACGCTAAATACTCTCTTGTCACTTCACTTCCGGCAGGTCTCCAAGTAGGAGGAGATCTCGACCTCTCTTACACACCGATCGCATCTCTTCCAAAGGGTCTCAAAGTAGGCGGTAGTCTTTCTCTCGGTAAAACGAACGTTGTCTCGATTCCAGAAGATCTCCAGGTGGGTCGCAGTCTATATCTCAATCTGACACCGATCACATCCCTCCCTGCAAATCTAAAGGTGAATGGAGCTCTCGACATTACCGGCACTCGTATTACCTCCCTCCCTTCGGGTTTACAGATAGGTATCGATCTCTATCTCGACGGAGCTTCTATTACCACGCTACCAGAAGACCTCGAGATTGGACACTTAATCTGGGGGTTCAAGGGTGATCGCTCAAAAATTCCGAGTCATCTCAAGGATAAATTACGATGACAAATCTCATCCGCTCTCTCATCCGCGAGACCCTCCTCCTCGAGGAAGTCTACGGCGCCCAGGCTGTCGTCTACCACGGGACGGAGGCTGACCCCCGCACCCTCATCGACGCACTGCTGAAGGACAAGTTCGTCGCCGGTAAGGGCGCAGGTGCGATGTACGGAAAGGGTCTCTACACCGTCTACGACCTCAAGGGAACACAGACGGAGAGGGGTAACTACGGTGACTACGTCATCAAGTTGAAAGTGAACCTGTACGGGTACATCATTTTCGACCCAGATATCGCCCTCAAAGTCTACAAGCGACCGCTCACTCCCGCCGAACAGGCCGAGGAAGTCGGTTACAGCGACGAGGTCGTAGAGGCGTTGCGCGGTGTGAGAGCGTCCGAGAGCGGATTCACTTCTGACGCTGCAGACAGGGTCCACGGATCGCTTCAATACGAAGTGAAGGGTCTCGTCTTCACGGGAAGGAACGACGGTCGCGTCGTCGTTGTCTACGACCCGACGACAGCAGTCCCGATGGCGTGGAAAGAGGTCGAGTCAGAGTCCTGGACGCCCGTCGACCGAGCGGCCCTCCTCGCACCCCTCGAGCGACCCGACGTGAGTGCCCGAGAGGGTCGACCCGTCAGACAGTCCGCCCTCGCCCGCTCGGCCCTCGGCGACTTCGATCCCGGGAAGTGGGACGTGTTGAAGGTGCTGAAGCGACTCGAGCGACTCCCGGAAGACCAGAGAGTCGTGAACGGGAGTCTCGATCTCAGGGGCACGCAGATCGTCTCCCTTCCGAAGGGTCTCAAGGTAGGCGGTGATCTCGATCTCAGGGACATGCCGATCTCCTCCCTCTCAGCGGGTCTCCAGGTGGGCGGGAACCTCGATCTCTACGCCACAAAAATCACCGCCCTCCCGGTGGACCTCAAAGTGGGAAGGAATCTCTATCTCGACAACACGCCGATCGCCTCCCTCCCGTCAGGTCTCCAGGTGGGCGGGAGTCTCAATCTCTCCCGCACAAAGATCACCGCCCTCCCGGCGGATCTCAAGGTGGGCGGGAATATCAGCCTCAGGAACATGCCGATCACCTCCCTCTCAGCGGGTCTCCAGGTGGACTGGAACCTCGATCTCGGCGGCACAAAGATTACCTCCCTCCCGGCGGACCTCAAAGTGGGCGGGAATCTCTATCTCGACCACGCACCTGTCACCTCCCTCCCGGCGGGTCTCAAGGTGGGCGGTGATCTCGATCTCAGGGGCACGCAGATCATCTCCCTCCCGGCGGGACTCGAGGTGGGAGGGTTTCTCGGTCTCGCCCGCACGCAGATCACCTCCCTTCCGAAGGGTCTCAAGGTGGGAGGGAGTCTCAATCTCTCTGATACATCCATCACCGCCCTCCCAGCGGACCTCCAAGTGAGAGATGTTATCTTCGGCCTCGACAGGAAATATTGGAACTCCGTTCCCGAACATCTCAGGAGTAAGTTGAAGTGACAAATCTCCTCCGCTCTCTCATTCATGAAACCCTTCTTCTCGAGGAAGTTTACGGCGCCCAGGCTGTCGTCTACCACGGGACGGAGGCTGACCCCCGCACCCTCATCGACGCACTGCTGAAGGACAAGTTCGTCGCCGGTAAGGGCGATGGCGCGATGTACGGGAAGGGTCTCTACACTGTCTACGACCTCAAGGGAACCCAAACAGAGAAGGGCGACTACGGTCCTCACATCATCAAACTGAAAGTGAACCTGTACGGGTACATCATTTTTGATCCCGATATCGCTCTGAGAGTCTACAAGCGACCGCTCGCTCCCGTCGAACAGGCCGAGGAAGTCGGCTACAGTGAGTCTGTCGTAGAGGCGCTGCGTGGTGCGAGAGCGCCCAAGAGTGGATTCACCTCTGAAGCTGCGCTCAAGGTTCACAAGTCACTTCAACACGAAGTGAAGGGTCTCGTCTTCACGGGGAGTCGCGACGGTCGGGTCGTCGTCGTCTACGACCCGACGACCGCAGTCCCGATGTCGTGGAAAGGTGTCAGGTCGAAGTCCTGGACGCCTGTCGACCGATCGGCACTTCTCGCGCCCCTCGAGCGACCCGACGTGAGCGCTCGTGAGGGTCGACCCGTCAAACAGTCTGCCCTCGGTCGCT
>Ga0214917_10008518_pt1 | contig 10051 bp, 3 predicted proteins | sample LL_1208_BB_MetaG_FD_177983 | JGI IMG/M metagenome (GOLD analysis project Ga0214917, IMG submission 177983) | Freshwater microbial communities from Lake Lanier, Atlanta, Georgia, United States - LL_1208_BB | ecosystem: Environmental > Aquatic > Freshwater > Lake | place: USA: Georgia | collected...
CACCGGACCGACTGGCAGCCAGGGAGCTACTGGGAGCCAAGGAGACCAGGGAGCCACCGGCGCGGCAGGGAGCCAGGGAGCTACGGGGAGCCAAGGGGACAAGGGGGCCACCGGACCGACAGGTAGACAGGGAGCTACGGGGAGCCAAGGAGACCACGGAGCCACCGGACCGGCAGGGAGCCAGGGAGCTACGGGGAGCCAAGGAGACCAGGGAGCCACCGGACCGACAGGTAGCCAGGGAGCTACGGGGAGCCAGGGAGACCAGGGAGCCACCGGACCGACAGGTAGCCAGGGAGCTACGGGGAGCCAAGGAGACCAGGGAGCCACCGGACCGACAGGTAGCCAGGGAGCTACGGGGACTGCAGGACCCACAGGGAGTCAGGGAGCTACGGGGACTGCAGGACCCACAGGGAGTCAGGGAGCTACGGGGGCTACCGGACCCACGGGGAGCCAGGGAGCCACCGGTCCTACAGGGAGCCAGGGAGCTACAGGATCGACAGGGAGCCAGGGAGCTACAGGATCGACAGGGAGCCAGGGAGCTACAGGGAACCAGGGAGCCACCGGTCCTACAGGGAGCCAGGGAGCTACAGGGAGCCAGGGAGTTACCGGACCGACAGGGAGCCAGGGAGCTACGGGGGCTACGGGGGCTACGGGGGCTGCAGGGCCCACAGGGAATCAGGGAGCTACGGGGGCTGCAGGGCGCACGGGAAGCCAGGGAGTTACCGGTCCGACCGGGAGCCAAGGACCTACCGGAAGCCGAGGGGACCAGGGGGCGACAGGGCCAACGGGGAACCAGGGAGACCAGGGCTCTACGGGGCCGACGGGGAACCCTGGGCCTACCGGGAGCCAAGGAGACCAAGGGGGCACCGGAGAGACTGGGAGCCAGGGAGCTACGGGGAGCCAAGGAGACCAAGGGGCAACTGGACCTCCAGGTAGCGCTGGAGCTACTGGGAGCCAAGGAGCCACCGGACCTACTGGGCCCCAAGGAGACGGTGGCGCCGTGGGGCCCCAGGGAGACACCGGAGCGCAGGGGACTACGGGGCCGACTGGGAGCCAAGGGGCAACCGGCAGCGAGGGGCCGACGGGTCCGCAGGGAGTCGGCGGCCCGACGGGGAGCCAGGGGCCAACCGGTCCGCAGGGCGAGGTAGGGCCGACGGGCCCGCCGGGAGTCACGGGCCCGACGGGGAGCCAAGGGGCAGTGGGCGGCGAGGGGCCGACGGGCACGCAGGGGGTCGCGGGCCCGACGGGGGCCCAGGGGCCGACGGGCACGCAAGGGGTCTCGGGCCCGACGGGGGGGCAAGGGCCGACGGGGGCGCCAGGGCAGGCGGGGAGCCAGGGCCCCGCGGGTAGTCAAGGGGCGGTGGGCAGCCAAGGGCCGGAGGGACCGACGGGCAGCCAGGGACCGACGGGCAGCCAGGGAGCGGTCGGCGCTCTGGGGGCGACGGGTCCTCAGGGCAGCCAGGGGTCCACCGGAGCTGCTGGGAGCGCGGGGAACCCGGGTCCTACCGGCGGTCAGGGCCCGGCGGGGCCGACTGGGGGCCAGGGCCCTACAGGGAGTCAGGGACCGACGGGGAGCACGGGCAGCCAGGGGGCTACGGGCAGCCAGGGCCCGACGGGGAGCCAGGGGCCGACGGGGGGTCAAGGGGCGACCGGGAGCCAAGGAGCGACCGGGAGCCAGGGGGCGGCCGGCAGCCAGGGCCCTACTGGGAGCCAGGGTCCTCAGGGCAGCCAGGGCTCGACGGGGAGCCAGGGGCCGACCGGCAGCCAGGGTTCGACGGGGGTGACGGGGGCGCAAGGCTTCACCGGGAGCCAGGGGCCGACGGGTACGCAGGGGTCCACCGGCAGCCAGGGGCCGACCGGGACTCAGGGGCCGACCGGAGGCCAGGGGCCGACCGGGGCGCAAGGGTCCATGGGCTCGACGGGAGCTGGAGGCCCGACGGGGCCCCAGGGATCCACTTCGTCCGCTTCCCTGCTGCCTTCAGGAGACCTCCAGGTCACGGGGACGATCACGGTGAGTGGGTCGGTGGTAGCGAGCGACGTGCTCCTGCCGGCGGTGGGGTCCTTGAACAGCTTCTTGGGGACCGTGCCATCCTCCACGGGGGCGCCGTTCACCAGCGGGTACCTGTTCCCGCTGCCGGCGACGGCGCCGGCGGTCCTCACCTTCAGCTACGACCCCCTCGGCACCTCGTCCACGGACACCTTCGCGGACACTCTGCAGCAGAGTCCGCCGTACTGGGCGCAGCTGAGCGTCTCGGTGACGGGGTATGTTACCGCGTACTCCATCACCTGCGTCGACCCCTCCTCAGCCCCCACCGCCTGGTTCGTGGAGTTCGCGGACGCCTCGGGGTTCCCGTACCTCCTGGACACGCGGTCCGGAGTCTCCTGGGCGTCGCCCGCGCAGACGCAGTACTTTGCCCTCTCGAAACCGAGCTCGGTCGCTTCCTCCCTCGTCCTCAAGCTCACCTCAACGGACTCGCCCACGGTGCAGCTCGCCGCCGTGGGGGTGTACACGAACAGCAACTCCGTCGCCGCGTTCCTCTCGTCCAACCTTAACACGCTAGTAAACACCGTGAGCGGGCTCTCGAAAAGCTTCTCTCAGCTGCTCTGCAGCACCAACGTGTCTGGGGGGTCGGCCACCTGCACGCTGGCCCCGAACGGCTACCCCACGTCCTACACGGTGCAGTGCGGGGACCCGCTAACAGCGCCGACGTCCTGGACCGTGACGGCGTTCGGGGCGGGCGGGGTCTTCTCCCAGGGTCTTCAGCTGGACAGCCAGAGCGACGTGAGATGGTTTTCGTACGGCGAGGTCAAGGCGTTCGGGCTGCCGGGAGACTTTCTTGCGAGCTCGCTGGTCTTCTCCTTCCCGGCGCCCTCCACGTCGTTCAACATCTCGGTCTTCGCCGACCCCAAGACCGCGGTCTCCCGGCTCGACCAGAAGCTCACCCTGACGAGCACGCTGATCTCCGGGTATAACCAGGCCAAGCTGGACGGCCTCGTAACCCAGGGGAACGCCCTCACCAGCGGCTACGGCGGCCTGACCTCCGGCCTGAGCATCGTCGTGAGCCAGGTGTCCGGCCTCGCCTCCTCCATCAGCGGCGTGGGTTCTAGCCTCAACACGCTTTCGAGCCAGGTGGCCGCCTACACCAGCAACGTGACGTTCCAGCTCCCTCCAGCCGCCAGCGCGGTGTCGTTCATCCTCCAGTCCCCGGACCCGAGCACGTGGGGCCTGGTCACGGGCGCCAGCCCGCCGCTCCCGTTTTGGGACGCGCTGAGCCTGAGCGTCACCGGAGCGCCGACTTTCTACACGCTGACCTGCGACGACCCCTCCACCGCCCCGACGCAGTGGTCGGTGCTCGTGTACGACCAGTCGGGCGGCGCGACCGTGCTCGCCTCGGTCTCGGGCGTCAAGTGGTCGGCCGCCGGGCAGACGCAGACCTTCTCTGTCCCGAGCCCGGCCCTCACCGTCGGCCAAGTCTCCCTCGCCTGGACCTCCGCCACCCCGTCTACCGTCCGCCTCCGGGACGCCTCCTTCTACTCCGACTGCGCCAACTTCGAGGCTCTGGCCACCCGGCTCTGCCAAGCCACCAGCGCGACCGCCGCCAGCCTGGCCTCCGCCAGCCTGCCGGTCGACGTGACCACCCAGGCCCGCATCCAAGCGGCCGGGATCCTGACGTCCGGTTCGGTGACGGCGGCCGGCCTCTACGTCGGCTCCGCCTCCATCGTCAGCGACGGGTCGGTGGTGGCCCCTTCCTTCGCCACGCCCTCCGGCTTTTTGGTCTCGGGGGGCGCGGTCGAAGCGCCTTCCTTCGCCACTCCCTCCGGCTTTTTGGTGTCCGGAGGCTGCGTCGAAGCGACCTCCTTCTCCACGCCCTCCGGGTTTTTGGTGTCCGGAGGCTCCGTGGGAGCCGTCTCCTTCTCGACGCCCTCCGGGTTTTTGGTCTCGGGAGGATGCGTCGGAGCGCCCTCCTTCTCCACCCCCTCCGGGTTTTTGGTGTCAGGAGGCTGCGTCGGAGCGCCCTCCTTCTCCACCCCCTCCGGGTTTTCGGTCTCGGGAGGCTCTGTCGGAGCCGTCTCTTTCTCGACTCCCTCCGGGTTTTCGGTGTCGGGTGGGAGCATCGTGGCGAGCTCTCTCTCTGTGGACTCGCTGACGGTTAACAGCTCCTTCCGGTACCAGCGGCCCTTCCTCCAGATGTTCACGAGCGGCTTCTCCGTGAACAACAACCAGACGGGGAGCGTAACGTTCACCACCACGGAAGCATCCTCCGTGTCGGGCTACCTTTCCGTGTCGGGGGCTTCCTTCGTGAACGTGTACGGTTCGCCGGTGGTCGCGAACGTCTCCTACACGATGACCTGGGCTACGAACGGGAGCGTGAGCGGGTACCTATCCTCGTACCTCTCGGACGGCCTGAGTCGCAGCTTCGGGCAGTCGGCCGGCTTCTCCAACTCGAACGGGCTGGTCACCTCCGGCAGCGCGAGCATCTACCTGTCGGCCTCCGGCTACTTCCGGCTCAACGTCTCGGTGAAAAACACGGGCCAGTCCTCCCTCCAAGCTCTGGGAGTGCGGCTCAACGCCTTCCTCGCGTGAGGGCCGGGCGGGAGCTCCAAAAAAAAAAAGAAGTAAGCGTCGGAGAGAAGAAGAACGCCCCCTCAGAACCCCTCGAACCTCCCGGTCAAACGGCTTCAAACCCCTCCGACGTTCTCGGTCGTGACAGCCCTCTCAAAGTCTTCTTCCCTAATAAGCACCTTCAGAGGTTCTTCAGAGGTAACGCTGGTCACGAAGTCGTCCCTTGCCTCCTCCAGCTCGTCGTCCTTCAGGCCGACCCCGGTTAAGAGGCGAAGCTTGTTGTCGCCGCACCCCGGCGGGTCGGTGCCGACGTACCCGGTTCCCGGCCCGCGCTGGCCGTCGTCGTCCCACCAGCTGAGGTATGCCTTGGTCGCCGCAGTGGTGGGGAGGTCCTGAAACAACGGAACCACAAGGTGCGCGGCCGTGGACCCGTGGCGGTACCTCACTTCCACCGCGTGGCGGGCCGGGTCGCCCCGGGGCAGGACCACAGCGCGCACGCGCGACTCGGGCACGTCGAAGGACAGCTGGTAGAGCTTCGACCTCCCGCGGGTCCAGGGGCCGCTGGGCTCCGTGAACCCGTCGACCACCAGCCCAAACGGCGCCTCCTGTACCCGCCCCCGGTGATAGGGACGCAGCGTGCCCCGGCGGTCCTTCAGGAACTCGATAACCTCTCTGAACCTCCTCGTGCACTCGACGGAGAACGCCCGCGCGTGCGACTTGAGGTGGCACCCGTCGGGGAGTGTCCGGCAAAAGGCGGCGCGGTAGTCGTCTGGTGGCAAGCCCAGCTCCCCCTCCCTCTCCCAGTTTTGGATGTCGCCCCCAACGAGCCGGGCCCGGAAGAGCCGCAGTCCCTCCGCGTCCAGCTCCCGCAGGTGCGCGGCCAGTCCGGCCGCGTCGGTAGGATACTCAACGTTCGCAGTCGTATCCATGGATTTTGTACCCTCCCAACGAATGCGCGAGATTCAATTTTTTTTTTTTTGGGGGGGGGGGTCATCGTTTGCTGCAAGAGCCCTACACGACGGATGCGGTCATCCGGATTCCGGTTGCCTGCACGGAGCCTTGGCTGGCGTTCTGGGCGGAGACGTAGAGCCGGAAGTAGCCCGAGCCGGACAAGTAGAGGCTGGTAGTCCCTGACCTGAGTAGCCCGTTCGGGTTGGAGAACCCGCCAGTCTGGGCGTACCTCCTGTTGAGGCTGTCGTATATGTAGGCAGAAAAGTACCCGCTGGTGGTTGCTTCCCAGGATAAGGTGTACGACACCCTGGCGACGATGGGCGACCCGTAGGTGTTCACCACGTACGCCCCAGAAGTAGAGAGGTAGCCTGAGGTGCCCGGCGAGGACACCTCGGTCGTCGTGAAGTTCACCGCGGCTGCTTGGTTGTTCGTCACCGAGAAGCCACTCGTGAACACCTGGAGGAAGGGCTGCTGGAACTGGAAGGAGCTGTTTACGGTGACGTTGTTGACCCCGACGTTGGACACGGCCGTGGTCCCGCCCGAGACCGAGAAACCGGAGGCGGTGGAGAAAGACGCAGCTCGGAGGGATCCTCCCGAGACCAAAACGCCGGAGAGTGCGGAGAAGGAGGTTGCTCCGACGCAGCCTCCCGAGACCAAAAATCCGGAGGGTGTGGAGAAGGAGGTCGCTCCGACGGAGCCCCCCGAGACTGAAAAGCCGGAGGGTGTGGAGAAGGAGGGTGCCGCGAAGGAAGCCCCGGAGACCAGAAGTCCGGAGGGGTTGGCGTATGAGGGTGCCCTGACGGAGCCCCCCGACACCAAAAAGCCGGAGGGGGTGGCGAACGATGTTGCTCCTACGGAGCTCCCTGAAACCAGAAACCCGGAGGGCGTTGAGAACTCCGTCGAAGTGACCGCCGCGCTGGTCATTCGAGCCGGTCCGACGGCTGCCTCCGCGCAAACTATTGACCCGGAGACGAGCGCTCCGTTCGTCTGGAGGAGGAGCTGCGCGTCGTAGGTGGTGGGCGTCTGGGGGAGCGACACGCTGCTTGCCAGTTTGGTCAGGAGCGTTTGGGAGTCTGCGCAGGTGGAGTAGAAGGAGACGTCCACCAACTGGATGGTGGAGGGGGTGGCGGAGGTCCAGGCGAGCGAGATGCTGTCGACGGTGGGGACCGGGTCCGGGATGGTGAACGTCTGGGTCTGGTTTTGGGCCGTCCACACAGCGCCTGATACGGACGTGAGAAGGCTCGGAGCCGCCCCTTTCTGGTCGTACACGAGCACGGACCACTGCGTGGGGGCTTTGGAGGGGTTGCCGCAGGTCACGGTGTAGTACGTTGGCACCCCGGTGATGCTGAGGCTCAGGGCGTCCCAGAACGGGAGGGGGGGGCTCGCACTCTGCACCAGGTTCCACGTGTTCCGGTCGGGAGAGGGGAGGGTGAACGGCAGGGAGGCTGCCCAGGAGTTGCTGGCGGGAAGCTTGAACGTCGAGTTGCCTACGTAGGTGACGACCTGTGCCGCCAGGGTGCTGAGCTTGGGTGCCAGCCCGCTCACGGAGGTGGCCAGCCCCGAAACGAGGGTCGAAACAGTGCTCAGGCCGGCGGACACTGCCGTGGAGCTCGTGGAAGCTGCACTCTGCTGCGCCAAGACGGTCGATACGAGGGCTTCGCTGTACCCGGACAGCAACGTGCTGGCCGTCGTGAGCTTCTGGTCCAGCCTTGCCACGGCGGTCTTGTGGTCCGTGAAGACTGAGACGCTGTTCAGGGTGGATGCGGTGCTGAAGGAGAAGTCAAGCTGGAGACAGTAGAAGCTGGCCGGGAGGGGGAAAGAACGGGTCTGGCCATAGTAGGACCAGGTTACACCACTCTGGGTGTCTTGCACGGTGCCTTTGGGGAGCACGATGCCGTACACGTTTGCGCCGTACGCGGTCACCGTCCATGAGGAAGGGGCGGCCCGCGGGTCTCCACACTGGAAGCTGTAGGAGGTGGCGTAGCCGTATGGGGTGGTCGTGTAGGCGGTGGACCTAACCACGTCTTCCGGGTTGGAGGTGTAGAGGGTCTCCGAAAAGTTGGCTGGGAGGCTGCTGAGTGCTGAGGCGAGAGAGGACTGGTCGGAGTAAAGCTTGGAAGAGTAACTGCTTCGCCCGTATACTCCCACGGCCGAAAGCTTGACGGTTGAAGGGGTCGTGGAGGTCAGGTTGATGACGACTGCGGTGACTAGCTTTTCCGGTACGACAAAGTATTGGGTTTGATTTGCGACCGTCCAGGTGACGTTGGTCCGGATATCCCATAGGTAGGGGAAGCCACTTGCGTCCAAGTACTCCACGAACCAAGACGTGGGTGCGCGCGAAGGGTCACCGCAAGTGATGGAGTAAGCGGATACGTACCCTGTAGCGGACAAGTTTAGCTGGGCCCAGTATGGCGAGCTGGAGAGCAGCGTGTCGGCGAAGGTGTCCACGGTGACGTTCTGTGGGTCGTACGTGTAGGTAGTGCGGCTGGCGACCCAGGGATTGTTGACGGAGAGAGGAAATAGGTACCCGCTCAAGAGAGGCGCCCCGGCAGTCGTGGGTACCTGGTGGTTGACGAGGTCAGACAGCGACTTCGTTGCGGGGATGACGACGTCGGTTGCCACTACGGACCCGCTGGTTGAGAGGTTTCCGGTGACGCTGACGGCGAAAGCTAGCCCCTGTGGCCCGGTCGGCCCTGTGACTCCGGAGGTTCCGGACGACCCCTGGGGACCGCCGACGTTCCCTGAGAACCCCTGGGCCCCGCTCGACCCCTGACTCCCCCTGGCGCCGGTCGTCCCCACCGCGCCTCGCGAGCCGGTCGGTCCCTGAGAGCCCGTTGCGCCCTGCGGCATTGCCCCCTGCGCCCCTCGGGCCCCTTGATTCCCAGTGGACCCTGCGGACCCCTTGGTGCCCGCTGAGCCTTGGCTGCCAGTGACTCCCACCGAGCCCTGAGGTCCCCTCGCCCCCGTCCCGCCCTGCGCACCCCCTGCGCCCGTCAGTCCCTGCGCCCCCGCGCTTCCCACGCCACCCGTGGGCCCCGCCCCGCCCTGTCCCCCGGTGAGACCGGTCGGCCCCTGCGGCCCAATGCTTCCCACACTGCCCGTAGACCCCTCCCAGCCCTGCCCCCCGGTGAGACCGGTCGGTCCCTGCGGCCCAGTGCTTCCCACGGCTCCTGCGGGCCCGGTCCCGCCCGGCTCTCCCACGAGACCGGTCGGCCCCGGCGTGAAAGAACTACCACCCTGGGCCCCGGCCGCGCCGGTAGGTCCCTGCGCTCCCCCGGCCCCCGCGAGCCCGGTTGGACCGACGGCGCCCGGGAAACCGGTCAACCCCTGCGCTCCCCCGTCCCCTCCTGGCCCGGCTGCTCCCTGGCCGCCAGCAGGCCCCGAAACGCCGGCGGCTCCCCAGACACCAGTCGGTCCCCGCGCGCCTACAGCCCCTTGGTTCCCTGGCTCCCCCGCGGTACCGGTCGGGCCCGGTGCGCCGGCCGACCCTCGCTGCCCTGTCGGACCTGCTTCCGAGTCCCCCACCGCCCCTGTGGGGCCTGTCTGCCCCTCTGCCCCGGGAAGGCCGGTCGGTCCTTGCTGCCCGGTCTCCCCAGTCACCCCTTGGAGGCCGGTGACTCCATGCTGTCCAACCCCTCCCTGAGGGCCAGTCGGTCCTTGCTGCCCAACCGCTCCCTGGGGGCCGGCGGCTCCCTGCAGCCCGACTTCCCCACAAACTCCCTGAAGGCCCGTTGGGCCTTTTTGCCCGACTTCCCCACGAAGGCCAGTTTGTCCTTGCGGTCCCAACCCTCCCTGAGGCCCGGTAGCTCCCTGTTCCCCGACCTCCCCTTGAACTCCTTGAGGACCGGTGGCTCCGAGGTCCCCGACTTCCCCACCTGCTCCTGGAGAGCCGGTCGGTCCTTGCTGCCCGACGTCCCCACCGACTCCTTGCGGGCCGGTTGGTCCCTGCTGCCCGACCCCTCCCTGAGGGCCCTGCTCCCCAACCTCTCCACTAACCCCACGAGGGCCGGTTGGTCCTTGTGGCCCGACCCCTCCCTGCGGGCCGGTGGCTCCCTGCTCGCCGACTTCCCCAGTTGCTCCCTGAGGACCGGTGGCTCCCTGCTCGCCGACTTCCCCAGTTGCTCCCTGAGGACCGGTGGCTCCCTGTTCTCCCACTTCCCCCTGAGGGCCGATGGCTCCCTGTTCTCCCACTTCTCCCCGAGGGCCGGTGGATCCCTGTTCTCCCACTTCTCCCCGAGCGCCGGTGGATCCCTGCTCGCCGACTTCCCCAGTTGCTCCCTGAGGGCCGGTGGCTCCCTGTTCTCCCACTTCTCCCCGAGCGCCGGTGGCTCCCTCTTCTCCCACTTCTCCCCGAGCGCCGGTGGATCCCTTCTCGCCAGATTGTCCCTCTTGCCCGGTTTCCCCAGTCACTCCTTGGGACCCAGTCGTTCCTTGCCACCCCACCGCTCCTTGAGGACCGGTAGGCCCCTGCTCCCCGGTTGCTCCCGTCAGCCCTTGCTGCCCTGCTACGCCTTGCTGTCCGGTTGCTCCCGTCGG
>Ga0214917_10008520_pt1 | contig 10049 bp, 4 predicted proteins | sample LL_1208_BB_MetaG_FD_177983 | JGI IMG/M metagenome (GOLD analysis project Ga0214917, IMG submission 177983) | Freshwater microbial communities from Lake Lanier, Atlanta, Georgia, United States - LL_1208_BB | ecosystem: Environmental > Aquatic > Freshwater > Lake | place: USA: Georgia | collected...
AGCCATAAAAGCTTCTTCTGTAGGAAACTTCTCATAGAATTCCTTTTCAGACTTAACACCAGCGATTTTGAGCATCTGTTTTTTCATGTTATTGGTATTTATCTAACCATCCACCCTTGGTTGGTTTATTATAGTTTGTAAAGTTAAGTGATTGGTCTAGCTTTTTAATAGGTTGAGCATCAGCATTGTTCACACTAATTCCCTTTTTAGCCACAGGATATTCTGTTACATAATCCCCATCAAATGTGTAATCCTCTCCAGGCTCCATGTATTGTACATCTCCTGTATCAGAGATTCCAATTAGTGGTTGATCCACTCCCTCCATAGTGATGTCTGTGGATGGGATGATTACAGGGTTGCCCCAGTTCTCAGGGTTCCAATATCCTTCAGGATCTATCACAGCTCCATCTTGACTAATGGTCTTTGGTTTGAAATCCAAGCCTTCTTGGTAGTATTTCATCTCCTGTCCATTCTGTGCAGTAGGAACTCCCCCCGAAACATTCTGTTTCTTAGAAATAGAGTTGAGCATATCTATTATCTGATCCTCTGTATATATATTTGAAAGAATACCTATAGGATCAAGATACTCAGTGCTTTTAATTCTTCTGTACTGTTCAGGTGTAATTTTTTGTGTAAATGGATCATATATTCCTTGCTGTTTACCTAAATATCTAACATCATTAAGAAATTGTCTTGTTTCTGCGGGATTAGCAACATATTTATTAAAATCACGAGTAAGTTTATCTTTATTATACCCACTCATCTTCTCCATATCTAAAACAGGTATAAAGTTTCTAAAGTCTTCAACATTTGTTTCTCTTAACTCTCGATTGGACATCTGATTTGGAAGCTTTATTAAAGGTCTATCTGTGGTGTGCCCTATCTCATGAGCTAACACACTTTCATAATCAACTGTTCCAGGTTTAAGTTTATTACTCATATTAATATCCCAACCAGTTACAGTAGGTTGCATTAACTTATCAGCAAGACGTTTGGCATCCTTATCTTTAGGATTATTTATAGATTTTTGTAAAGCACTCATCAACTCCTCACGTTCTTGAAATGTAGCATTTATAAGATTTCTTACACGGATTGATGCTTGACCTAAAGTTCCTTCAGGTAGTGTGCTGGTAGAAGTAATAAGTCTAGGTTGACTAAGGTTAGCTACTCTTCCTTTGCTTATTCTATCATACTCTTCACCACTAGCACTAGCAGAAAGCATTTGATTATACATAGGAGAGTTCATCCAACCTTTTACATAGTCTTCTCCTTTCATCACCTCTTTACCATCCTGAGCACTAGCTTTGGTCTTCTTAGCGTAAGGACCGTTGCTAGGAGCAGGGTTCTGTGTACGTGCGTACATGAATCCTACAGCACCAGGAAGACTGCCTCCCATTTGAAACATAGGAACGGTTTGGTTGGCTCCAGCCATAGCAGGCATTAGATTACCACCGTTCTCTTTTTTAAGAACATTTGTTCCTTTCTTATAATTCTCAGCAAACCAAGTTGCCTCTTTTTCTGAAGGAAACTCTATATATGTTTTAGTAGAATCAGCATAATCATATGCTTTATCTCCTATGTATTTAAGCTTTCCGTTTTCTCTTACTACAGTAGGGTATACTCTGTTGTCAGCAGACTCCATGAAATGTGTACTTCTTCCCTTCTGACCTTTTATCTGAATGGATGGTGTGTTTTTCTCATAAAGTCTTTGTACCCAGTCTAGTTTCTTATTTGCATTTAAAACACTGTCAATGTATCCACCATCCTGAAACTGTCCACCCCACGCAGGACTGTAGTTGCGACCTTTGAGGTTATTACCCATGCCTACAAATCCATCAGGATAGGTGGCTTTATCATTGTTAACATTTGGTTTTGTTCCGTAGTTATCGTGAGTTTTTTGCTTTAGCACTAATCCTCCTTGCTCATACTTATCTAACCAGCCACCTTCTTCTTTCTTTTTTATTTTAGGAACTTCTTTATATCCTTTTAACCAATGTTCTTTATAAAGTTTTAGTCTTGGATCATCTACTTTTATATTTCCAAATAAAGGATGTTGCCAAACATCTTTATCTTTTCCTAGTAATTTTAGTTGCTCTTGTATTTCTGGATTATTAGAAAAAGCATCACTCATTCTTTGCCATGTACCCTGTTTCATCTCTGCCATATATGGACCTTTATATCCTCCAGGACTACCAGCTTTAATTAATTCTTCTGCTGAAAGTCTATTTGGATTTAAAGGCTGACCTATATTGAAATGAGCATGCTCATATTGAGAAGTAGGCCTAATTTCTCCTGAACTAATAGCATCTAATAGTCCTTCTTTTCCACCAATCATTCTATAACCAGCTTCAGGATCAGATTTAAATGCCCAAGGATTTATCTTATAAGCCTTACTCAAAACACCAGATTCTGTACTAGCTTTTGCAGCTTTTCCTGCTATCCCAGCTCCTAAAAGATTTACAGGGTCAAGAAGAATATCTGTAGCTGCAGCACCCACAGGGTTCTGAATCTTCATAGCTTCAGAAGGAGTTTGGTATTCTCCTGTGAACAGCTTTGTAATAGCTCTTTGAGGAAAGGCAAGTGCATCAGACAGTCTATCCATCATATTAGAGGGAAGAGCTGTAAGCATTGTTCCAATCTGTGCCTTGTAGGGCTCAGCTCCTCCTGCAATAGCACCGAAGAATCTACGCTGCTTGTCTGTCAAAGGATGCCCATGCACGCTCTTGTCGTGTAGGATTTCCTTTGCCTTTGCTGATGTTAGCTTCTTTGCCATTACTTGTAAGAGATTTGAGATGATTTCCAAATATAACCACCTGATGTTTTTGTTTTACCCTGAACACAGTGTCTAATTGATGTGGGATGTAAATTTAACTCTTTAGCAGCAATCGTAGCACTTTGCCAGTCCTTAATAAAGTTTCCCTCTAAATCATACTGTTTGATAGGTTTAGAGTTTGCTAAAATCTGTCCTTTATGTAACTTTTCTATATGATCTTTGGAAACCTTTTTACCTTTATGAGAACTTGCAATTTTTCTTTTAGTTTCTTCTGAGTGTCTGTATCCTTTTCTAGATTCTACTCTTTTCTGTTTTTCAGATTCAGACTGAACTCTACCAAACATTTTTCTTCTATGTTCTTCAATTTTTTCTCTGCTTGGTACATATCCAATAAATCCATCTCCACCATCTGTCATATTAGCTAAACATCCTGTGTTTCTATTTATTCTACCATAGAGCTTAATAAACTCAATCTCTTTTTGCTTAATAAACTCATAGTCATCTGATTCAAAAAGTATCTCTACTTCATATTCTGTTTTAGAAACTATGTTATTCCAGATGTAGGATTCTTTCCTATTTGTTTCAAATGCTCTTCTATACTCAGATTTCAAATGAGGATGTGGTCTGTCTTGTTTGCTACCTATCCCAATATAGAAAGGTTCGTTCTTATCAAGTCTAATATGTCTATATAAATAGTACTTGTTCATTATGTTTATTTGTAAGATATCATAGCGCTTCCTATAATAAACTGGCTGACTAAGTGTATGTCACTACGTGAGTCAAGGATATGTCTTACCTTCAGGTCTTTAGCTCTTAGAGGCTCCTTCTTAAAGGATCTCTTACCATAGTCCATATTAACTTGGTTCACCACCTTATCCAAAGATAATGATTCACAAGTGGTTAGGAACAGTGGAATAGATTTATTCTTTACCAGTGACCAGAAGGTGTTATACTGATAGAAGTTGTCACTCTTTGTGTAAGTAATAGTCTTACTCTCAGTGTTGTATATAGGATACTTCAAGTAGTCCTTGAGGTTGTTGATAGGCTTTGGAACCAGTTCAAGCACACCTGTACTCTGTTGACCATTATAAAGGACTGCCTTATTAAACCATTCATTATCAATCTCAATCCTGTCATTATCATTAAACACTCCTTGACCATCACGGAAGTATCTGTATGCCTTTGTATAGTCTTTAACACTTTGAAGAATCTCATCGTAATAAGGATAGGCAAATGGGTATTCAATGATGTAAGGCTCTATGTTTCCATAGAACTTGTTGTAATTCACTACATCTGTTAAATGTCTCCATATACAAGAGCTGTAGGAAGGAGTGAATGTGGCTGTCACCTGTTCATTAGGAGTGACAGTTGATATGGGGAAGTTGACAGTCTTTTTACACTTTCCTAAACTCTCAATTATAATCACCGTTACAGCATCATCTACAGAATAGCTCACTCCTGAAATAAGCACACTCAAGGGTATGTTGGTTCCTAGAACATTTCCGAGATTGTCAGAGATGTTAAAAGGACCACTCCTAGGAGAGGCTTTAGTGAGCTTTATGAATACTGTTTGTGCCATTCAAATAATATTTATACAGGAGCAAGAGTTGTTGTTGTAGTGGTGCCACAAGTGTTTCCACAATAAGTTCCTTGTGTAACACCTGCACCTGGTTCAGGGAAGAAGAACAGAATAACACTACCTTCTACAGCACAAGGAATATTGTATGTTCCTTCATATCCAACATTAGCTGTATATGTAATACCATCACAACCTATCCATTGGAAATTACCACCTCCATTAAATTCACCAGCAGTTACAGTGTAAGTGTAACAATCATCACATAGTGGAGGAGGTGCAGTGGTTGTAGTGGTGGTAGTGGTAGGAGTAATGTCACAAGCAGTTCCTTCCAAATCACAACAACGTTCTATAGCTTCTCCTTCAAGGATACAATCAGGTTGGAAGGCTGTTGTGGTGGTAGTGGTTGTAACACATCCTGCACTTATTAATGTTGCTGAAAGTCCTTTCTCACCAACGTTTATTTGATCTCCACAAACACACACCTCTTGAGTGGTTCCACCATCAATTGGAACACTAAACTGTGGAATATTATTACAATTCACATAGTCATATACAAGTGTGTCAGATGATTGATTTTCAACAGAGTAGGTGTTACACTCACACTCAAATTGTGTTGTTGTAGTGGTGGTTGTATTAGGAACTGGATTAGCTACAATAGCCTCAAAGTCTCCACAACAATCATTAAGTCCAGAATAGAAGAAGTTATTCTCAGCTATGTAGAAGTTAGGAATGTAGCTATGGAAGCTCACCCAGCTTTTAGTGTTTACATTGAAAGACAGGGTCCAGCTTTTGTTACAGAAGTATTCTTGGTCAGTTAGATACACCTGCTTTCTGATGATTTCTGTACCACCACAGCATTCCACTTCTTCCTCTAGATAGAAGTTGAAGTCTGTCTCATCATATATAATGTTCTTAAGCTTAGGGATGTAGTCAAGCTTGGTAATGATGACACGGTCAAACTTGCTGTCATATACACCATGTAGACCTAGTCCTTTGAAGTGGTTATCAATAGGAACATTAGGGAAGTAGCGCAAGATTTCAAAAGCTAGATGGTCTGTAAAGAACCTGTTCATTCCAGATCCAAATGCTGATAAGTCTTGCACCTGATTACCAGAAATAAGGAATACCTGTCCACGCTTAGCATCTACACTTATCTGTCCTTGTGGTATTTTCAGAAGCATTTTATTCTGAGTTCCTACATATCCCAAGTCAGTTTCTGCAAAATCAATAGGAGGTGAACTTCTGAATAAGCTGTCATTACCCATATAAGCAGCCTTAGGGTTGCTAGTGTCAATGGTTAATAACGTGTTGTATAACAAGCTCTTATTCTCAAAACGAGCTAGAATAGCTTTATTCTGTATACCATCTAAACTCACTAATGGTCCGTAGTTTTGTGGGAAGTCAAAATAGGAGATTGCTCTGTATGTGAGCCAGTTGTTTGATCTGCTGTCAGCACTTGCATCTTGGGCATCTGAGTAAATAGCTCTAAAAGGATAGGTGGTAAAACACTCCTTCTTCCAATCATAAGGCAAGTGAGTGAAGGTGTTCTCTCTATTTTGCTTTGAGAAGGTGGTATTGTAGTAGTAGGTGTTGTCATTTGCTATAGAAACATAATCTTCCTGCACCCAATCATCAGGAATATTTGTACTAACATGAGGCCAGAAGTCTCCAGCTCTATTATCATAAGCTTGACGTAAGTCTACATTATAAGAACTTTCACAATAGAAATATGGAATACCATAAGCAAACAAATACATCTTACCATCATAGTAAGTTCTACCAGGACTGGTAATAGGAGTTTGACTATTAGGACAGTCTAGGTTGTTAGCTTTAATGGATATAAAATTAGTGAGCACTACATTGTTAACACTTGCATCAGAGAGAATAGAACGTGCTGAATGCCAGTATTTTGGATAGGCCACATTACCTATTTCATCATAGAATATGTCACTATCATCAGGAGCATTCACACGGTTATCTATAAAGAAAGGTAGTTTAGTCTTGAAGGCAAACTTACTGATGAATGTATCTCCTCCAAAGAATGTAGCTAGTACAGGAGAGGTGACAGGAGTGATGTCTCTTTGGAATCCTGTATCCACTGTATCATAAGAATACATCTGTCCATATTGATTAAGGAAGATGTTCTTCAATGATCCGTAATAAGAGATAACACTTATGTATTCTTCTTTAGCAGGAACATCACATGTACCAGCTTCTGAAAGAGTTGTTCTTGATTTATCTATCACTGTTCCAGCGATAGTTGGTGTATCACTTGGGAATGGTAGAGGTGGTCTAGCATCATCTGTCTTAAGATAGACAGAGCTTTCTCTATTCCAGTTGTTTACATTTCTGTCATCACCAGCACTTTGTACACCTGGGATGAGATATTGTTTAAGATCAAGTTGACGCTGTTTAACTCCTAATCCATTGTTAATCAAGTTACTATAGTCATAGCTAGCTATAGAGTTGTAGGAATAAGCATAGTTGCGTCTAGTGATACCATTTATATAGATAGTAAGATAGGCTTGATAGGCAGCAAATAATGCTGATGCATTATAGTCTGTTGTAATCTCTGCAATCTTGTTAGCGCTAGCTAGTGCATCTTGTTGAGCTTCTCTAGTGAGAAGTCTGTACATAGCGTTTTTCTTCACCTGTACAAAGTGAGCACTACCAGCACCAAAGATGACATTCTCCAGCTTTAGAATGTTTCCTAAGAAAGGCTGACCAAATGATGTTTCTGGAGAGTTGAATACATGTCTGTATTTAGAACCTTCTTTATCAAATCCATTTAGTGGATTAGGATTACATCCATATCCTACACTATTAACTAATTCAATTGTATAGTTTGTATCCCCACTACTATAAGAAGGAGTGTTTAGAGATGCAACATATCTAACAGTTCCACCAGCTGCTGCACCATCCACTGTCCAGGTTCTTTGCTTAAGAGCTGAGTTGGGGAACGCAGGGTCACAACATCCATTAGTTGGATTGAGAGCACAATACTCAGCCCAGTTAGCTCCTGAAGGAGGAAGTAGGATTATCTGTGATAGTCCATCAAAGCCACAACTACCACCTGTTGGTACAGGAGGATATATGTTAAATGTAGTGACATCTGAAGTATCTCCCACTGTGAGTTTATACCAATTGTATGTATTGGATATAATAGCACCCTTAGCACCATTAATAAGTTTAGGAGAAGGGAAGTCTAATGCACACAGTTTAAATGATGTGTTTATAGGAAAATCATCAGTGGGATTTGGTCCAATAGTTTTGGTGTTAATTTCCCCTGTGTAACAGTTGATATATTCAATAGCACCAGCTTGTGTAGCAAACACTTCAAATTCTCTACAAACAGATCCTGTACTTTGACTAGCAAGAGGAATTGTGTAGGCATTTGTTTTGTCTAACAAGAATGGATCTTGTCTTAAGTCATTATAAGGATAGTTGGGGAAGTAGTATTCTGTACCCTCTCTATCATACTTACCTACGTTTCTAAGGATACCCTTAGCTACAATAGACTTGTTTGTGCTTCTATCACCACGTACAATCTTAAATCCAACTATCTCACGTTTCTGTTCAGCTGTGAGATTTGATGTTTGTATAAGAGAATACACTTGAGTGATATCAAGTCGTACACCTAGAGGAAACACTGCATCCTTTTGCATCACCATGGTGTTAGCACCAGTGAATAGAGCAGATTCAAATATAGGACTCACCAGCACATCTGGGAACTTGTGGTGTCTGATGGGTTTACCAGCTAAGTCTCCCCACAACTCTTTATCACAAGGATATTCTTCAACAGACTCCCAGTAGGAGAACTGACCATATTGGTAGGGTCCTTTATAGTCTGTAGCAGGAGAGTAGTCTGGAGAGAATCCCGTAACAGTGGCTGTGTTATATATCTTCCAATAGGGGCTAGTTCCTGCAACAGGATCATCAGGTTCACCTATGAAGTCATCATTTGTTGTAGAAACAGGGAATAGGTCATTAGCATTAGCTATTCTTCCTGGGATGTGGAATCCATCAGTTTGTTTACCATTCTGAAGGAGAAACACTATTTCAAAAGCATACACCTCATCTCTTAGATAGCCTCTAAGGTTGGTGGCATTTAATTCATCTGCATAGTTCTCTGTAGCAGGAATGCGATAGGTTTCCCACTCAAGAGCAATTTGACTTGCAATCTGTTGATAGTTAAGTCTTTCTACAGATGTAAGTTGGTCCCACACTAATATATCACGTACAGCTGTAACATCTTGAGCCACTGCATAATAGGGATACTTCTCAAATATGTCATCCACTGTTAAGCGAATATCAGTTTTACTCTGTCCAGTGTATGTGATTGTTTGTGAAGCTCCATCAATAAAGTAGACACCTATCAACTCTACAGAGGTGATGCTATTTACAGTTTTGATTACAGCTAGGTTGAAATGTTGGAAAAGTCCTGTTAAATCTAAGTTACTAACAGTGATTTCAATAGACTTACCAACTGGATAGTTGAAATTAGGGGTGGTAAGACTTATATCAGCAATAGGAGTGGGATTGGTAACAGAGTAGTAGGAAGTGAATGGACTACCAACAACATCTGCATATTGAATAGCAAATTGGTAGGTTCCTGCTAATAGCTCACCTCCTGTTGTCACTTTAGTCACCTCAAGCTGAGGAATCTGGAAGTTAGGTTGTACGTTTAGTCCATTACAATCAATCTCATCACTGTACACAGGATCACAAGCTGGTGTTCCTCCTATAAGAACATAGGGGATATTCTCAGGATTGAGGTCAATATATCGTCTGTTATTAAGACCATCTGTCCAATACACCTCTGTAGTGCAATTGGTAATTCTGTGAACAGACTTGTGAATGGGATAGTTGATGTTGAAGTTGAGACAAGGAGCATTAATGTATGTATGATAGATACAGTCATTATTGTCCATATATCCAATCTCAGAACCACCTGTGTCAGGATTGGTGAGAAAGAATACATGTTTGCTCTTTTCAGGGATGAAGTGCTGACCTATGAGCACATATCCATCAGGGAAGGTGAGACAAAGCTCATTACCCTGCTCATTCTGATAGTTTACAGAATTAGCATCAAAGTTTTCTAAAGCAGCGTTCAGTGCATACGTAAGTTGACCTTTGGGAATCTGTTGAACAGATTGGTCCATATTAAGGCCAATGGTAGCATTGTTTGACTCTTGTCTAATATTACCTTGTTCCTGTTCAGCCATGGATATTAATTATTTCTCCTCCAACCATATCTATTGGTACGATTGGGGAGTTCATACATATTAAATCTGTTAAGGTCATTCTTGATTCTACGTTGCTTAGTCCAAGCATCCTGCTTCTTGATTTCAATATCAGCCATGATGAATGCTTCCTCAGCCTGTTGTTTGTAGAAAGCTAGCTTTGATTGAAGCTGATTAAAGGTTTCATCATTGGTCTGGTTGGTGAGGGTTTCAATCACCTTGTATTTGATGAAAGCCTCAATGTATTCCCTGATACGATAGTTGTCAGGAATGAGCTGATTTCCATTAGGATCATAGTCTGTAGCATAGAACAATAGATGCACCACACCATTACGGAAGTTGGTAACAAACTTATTGTCTCTAATATCAAATGAGTCATATCCAGCAGATCCTGGTGTAAACTCATGTAAAGGAGGAGCTTCTTGATAGAACTCCCAAGCATTTGTATAATTCA
>Ga0214917_10008521_pt1 | contig 10048 bp, 5 predicted proteins | sample LL_1208_BB_MetaG_FD_177983 | JGI IMG/M metagenome (GOLD analysis project Ga0214917, IMG submission 177983) | Freshwater microbial communities from Lake Lanier, Atlanta, Georgia, United States - LL_1208_BB | ecosystem: Environmental > Aquatic > Freshwater > Lake | place: USA: Georgia | collected...
GGATGGGCTGACGGTGAATTCTCGGGGAATGAGGTCGGGCCTTGTTTCCACCAGAGGACTGAAGGTCACCCCCACATCCCCCAGACGAGATTTCACCCCCGCGATTTGAGCGACATAACGAACGACCTCTTCCAGAGAGACATCGCGAAGTTTTAAATTAACCGGTTGGGGGTTAACCACATCGGCGCTGACGACAAAATTGACCCCCGCCTTGCCGGCATCAGTGTCATATTGCCGACTGAGGGTATTAAGTGCTCGCCGAATCGTTTCTAAGTCAGCCCCGGCGAAGTCAACCTGGGGAATCCGAATGTTTCGCAATTTTTGCTCTAGGACGAATGTGGGTGATGCCGTCAAAGGCCCAGTGACTTGTGCTCCCCCCTGGCCTGCGGTTTTTTTGGGATAGATATTATTCCATGTTTCCCGGACCTCTCGACGTCGCTCCAAGTCTGAGACACTCCGGGACTTGTCCGCGACAAGGGATCGTTCTGCATAAATCTTACGAATACCCTCGGTTGCCACGGAATTAAATGGATCAAGTCGGAGAACATTCTCGTAACGAATCTCTGATTGATCCAACTGGCCGGTTTCGCGCAATTGCTCTGCTTCCTTTAACCCATCACGTACCCCCTGCAGTTTCTCAAAAAACCGGCTGGTTAGGGCCGGATTCACTTCCTCGCCGGCTACCGCACCCCGTCGAAGGATCGAATCTGCTTTCTCCAAAAGGCTGTGCGCGCCTGCATTGTTTGGATCATGCTGTAAAGCTCGCAACGCCCACTCCCGGGCCTTGGGCCAACGGGACTGAAGCATTTCCCCCTCACCTAAAGCTACTTCCCAGATGGCAAGTTCTTGACGTACCCGCTGCCCCATCGAGGTCACCTGCAAAGACTCTGGGGTCTGCTGCCAAACTTGAATCAACCCTTCCCACGCTCGCAGAGTTTCCCCTTGTTTTGCCAACTGCTCACCTTGAGTTAATGCCTGTTGTAAGGGACGAGTCGCCAGTTCACGCCGCTGACTTTCTGCTGCGAGTTGCTCTTGCAGACCTGAAGCTATGCCCGCAAGTGGCACCAGAACAAAACCAAGAATGAGGAATGCTCGGTTCATCATGGCACAGAGGGCATCATTTCTGTGGACCCAGTTTGGGCGTATTCGGGATTGGATTCGTCTTCCGGGAAGCTCAGGCGGCCATCCGGCTCAATAATTCTTACCGTGCAAAAAATCACGAGATTGAATTTAACTTTCTGGGAAGCTTCACTTCGGAAAAGTCGACCCAGAAGCGGAACATCGCCCAGACCTGGCACTTTATCGTCCACATCTTGTACCGACTCGGCAATTAGCCCTCCCAAGCCGACGGTTTCCCCATCCAGCAAACGAACGCGACTCTGCAAAGAACGCTTGGTAAACACCGGAACCAAGTAAGGAGCTTGCCCAATAGGCTCCGGAACAGGATCAACAGTTGTCGGTGCGGCCGGATCTAAAAAGCCCCCTTGCCCTTGAGTTACGGTGGCGATCGTGGCTCCGTAATCGATGAAACCCTCAAAGTCCTCCACCTCCAGCTTAGTAAAATCAAGGTCCACCGCCTTGGGAATCGAGGTGGATTCACCCTTCACCGTCAGGGTCACCCCGATGTTGCGAGATTCAAAACCTGTGGGATTGCTGGGCAAAATGAAGCCTGCGCCCACCCCTTGATCATTGTTTGGTACCGTTGGCTGGGTGTAACTCGTGGGGTAAAACATCTCTCGGGCGATCACAATCTTAGATTCCTTGCCGTCCGCGAGCGTTACCCGAGGAGCCGCTACCAGATCGCGACCAATAGCGTTTTGAAGAAGCTGGAGCACAGCCGCAAAACCACGACCAAATACCCGCGCGTTCAGACCCACCTGATTGGAGACGTCCTGAGGATAGGTTGGATCAAGAAGATTCTGCAGGGCAAAAGCGGAGACCCCACTTTGGCTCAGACCAGCAGTTCCTCGAAGGCCATCTGTTCCCCCAGATGCAGAGGCTGGAGTGTAAGGCTGCCCGGGGGTTCCGGGGGCCGGAATGCTGGTGTTCCCGTTCATCTGGATATTAAAGGTAAAGTTCTTCAGATCATTGTCGGAAAATTGCAGAAATTTTGTTTCGACCTCGAACTGCTTCTGCGCCTTTTCCCCTTGCGCGTCCCGAATCCGTTGCTCGATTTTATTCAATTCCCCTGGTGTATTTCGGGCCACCATTTTACCCGTATCCCGAAAACAAACCGCCGAAGCACCTTCTACCGCCATATTGACTCCAATGTTTTTCAAAATATCGCCCCCAAGGGTTTTGGGATCGTTGGAGGCTTCCGGCAGGTTGGCAATTAAACTTGGCGGAAGGTTGTAACTCCGCGTCTCCAGCTCACCTCCCGTCTCTGTTGCCGGCAATAAAAACACCGCGCTGTTTTCCACCTCGACCCTCAGTTTTTCCCCGCCCCGGACCTGTTCGCAAAGATATTTCAAGGCGGTTTGCAGGGTTATATCGCGAAGCTCAAGACTGACGGTGGCCGATTCAGCATCCACTCCGCCGCTGGGAGGAGGCAGGCGTAAAACGAAATTCAGTCCCTTTTTGTCCGGGTCATATTGCTCGCTTAACCTTTGTAATTCCTCCACCGCAGAACGGATCGGACGCTCATTAAAGGTCAGCTCAGGAATACGGATTGACGCCAATTTTTTGATAATGCCGGCAACTTGAGAATCTCCGGCAGCTCCGGTTTGCCGCCCCTTGCCGGGATCCACTCGGGCAGGAGGAGGTGCAAACCAGGCTTCCGTGACCTTGGCTAAAGCCTTTTCCCGGCTGGCAAGATAACGTCGATCGGCTGCGGCCATTCGTTTTTCCTCCAGCAGTTCAATTTTTTTACGAGCGGCCCGGTGATAAGGGTCGAGTCTCAGAACATCATCCAATTGTTTCCGAGCCTCACGGTATTGCCCCGTTTCCGTCAGCTGATCCGCCAAAGACAGGAGTCGCTTGATCTCGGAGGTTTTTTGAATCAGCTCATTGGTAACAATTGCATTTCCCCCGTTTTGGTTGGCCTGTCGACTTCCCGCCTCCCGGAGCTCCGCAGCCTGACGCGCGAGTGCTTTATTTTGCGGGTCCAGCTCGGCTGCCTGTTGCATGAGCCCAGCCGCTTCCGATGTTTTTCCCTCATCCTCTTTGGCAATGGCCTTGGCGGCCAGACACTTTGCCTTGCCAATCTGGGCCCGCTTATAAAAACCGCTGGTTTGAGCCTGAGGATCGGTCTCTAAAAGCACCAAATTGTATTTAGCTTCTGCATGTTCCCACTCTCCCGAACGATAAAGACGTTCCGCCAAATCCAGTATCTCGTTAAAATGAAAGGTAAGCTCTTTTCTTCGATCGATTTCTCTCTGCATCATCTCCGCCGAATTCGACTCCCGGGGCAAAACCGTCGGACCCTCCTCAGCCTGAGGAGTCGTCTCTTGGGCAAAAATACCCGCAGGACAAATCAAGAGAAGAAACAAGAAAAGGAGCGGCATACCGTACAGGTATACTTCTAGGAGTCTTTTTCAGGTCAACGGCGCTTGCCGCAGCCTTTGAAGAACTTGGGAATCGTTGCGAACAGATTGCCGCCGGCTTCTTAAAGCTTCGCGGGATCTCCGGGCAACGCAGTCTCTGCCGGCACCCAAAATGGGCCTTTACCTGCGTCGCTCCGGTTGAGGAGCTGAATTTTCTTACCTTCCCGACCCACCACAGCGAAATCTTTGCCTTCATAGGTGAAAATCTCGCCGACCCGGAAAGGCCCCACCTCGGTTCCTCCGGACGCCGGCGTGAAAAATCGAATCTCACCCACGTCCCAATGTAAAACCTGTGGGCGTTGGGGAGTGCTAAAAATCAGCTTTTGCGAGCCTTCTAAGGCATCCTTCCTCTCCAGCACGATCACCGAATTGTCGACTTCCACCTCCACGCCCCCGGCTTTCTCGTCCTTGATTTTTTCCACCTTCTCCTCGTAACTTCCGAATTTTAAGGGAATCGCATGGTAACTGCGACCAGCATCCTTGGCTTTACTGCGGGCAGTAGCCAGCTTTGCCTCATCGCTCAGCACCTCCACCCCATCTGACCCAGCCAAGACCCAGAAAGAATCCCCAGGCTTGCCCTTGAACTGCGCCCGTTTCGATCCGACCTGAAAACGGATGGTGAAAAGACCTCCGCTCTTCTCCGCAAAACTGACTCCCATGGGCACTGGCTCACCGGACCGGGATTTTAATTTACTCTCCTTGGCCGGACTGTCCTCCTTCCTGGTAGGATCAGTCGGAGGTTGGGCGGCATACTCCTCAAAATTAGTGAAGCCGTCTTCGTCTGGATCATCGTCTTTCACCTTGGGATCCGCCGGATCTAAACCGTATTTCATCTTCCACCCGACCTCGATTCCATCGTCGGTCTTCATTTTCCGGTCGAGAGGCTGGACCGGTTCGTTATTTTCCGGAAGATACACCAACTGGGCAGAAACAAAAACCCGATGCTCCCCCTCCTTCCCCGTGAGCCCGGCCAAAGTTTTTACCTCCTCCGCTATCTTCTCCCCTTGGATCCGGACAGCCTCCGACTTTTTCTTGGCCTCCGCCAGCCAAGGCTTGCCTGCACCCCCATCATTTTCAGCCGGGGAAATCTGCCCAGGCTTAAGGAACCCAACCCCCAAAAACGCTAGCCCAGCCAGGCCTGCGACGGATATCCCTACCAATAAGAAAGGCGATGTCTTCATGGTGCCTGTTCCGATGGCGCTACAGCCTTCGCCTCTTTCGGGTTTTTCCAAGCCACAAAATCCACTGCCACTGTGACTACAAGGCTTTCCTCCCCCGCCAGGATCTCCAAAAGTTTCTTTTCCTTTTTCTCTACCGTGACTGAACCACCGGTTGCGGCTTCAGAAACTGCAAATTTCTTTGCGATTTCAGAACGAAGCGGGAATGTCTGCTTTTCGTTGGTCACAGAAAGATCGGTAATGACAAAGAGCCAGGGATCGCGTGTCAGCCTTTGCACATAATCGTACAAGACCTCCGGGGAACATTGGATTTCTGCCCGAAAGCTTTTCCGTTCAGGGCCCGCTGGGGGGGGTACTGGTTTCGGCGCTGCCGCTCCTCCACCTCCTACCACTGAATCTTCTGCGGCCAGTCCCGGAGCCGAGAGGGAGCGAAATTCACAAACCGTTGGATACTGTTCTGCCACCTTACGAGCCTCCATCAACCGCTCGACAAGTCGTTCAGCTACCGAAAGATGCATCGCCAAAGCTGGAACCTCTTTCGCCGTTGGGCTTTTCTGGCGGAAAGCCTCCAATCCTAAATAAAAGTCCGGCCCAAGCTTCACTCTTTTTGCCGATGCCTCTTTTTGGAGCCGGCTCTGTACTTCAATCAACCGGTCCTTCCACGCTCCTGGATCCTTAGCCCATGCCTGGCCCTCGCCGGCCGCTTCATCCGTCCCTTTGGACCACGCCTCCATGGAACCCCCATGCCTCTCGCGAAGTTCTTTCCCAAGTTTTTGGAGCTCTGCCGTCTCCCGCCCGGCACGGGTAGATCCGGCGGGATCCGACAGCAAAGCCGCTAAGGCTGGGTTGCCCATTCGCTCCGCCAACGCTTGGGCCTCCGTCTGCTTTTCCCCCAAAGCCCCCAGGCCCAACCAGGCAAAACCTACAGCGAGAAACAACACCCCCCCTCCCACAGCCGCGCCCATGATCAGACCTCGATCCATCGCGGCTTTCATTTGGCTCCTCCCGCCGCCTGGGCTTTTTCTGAAATGGACAAGGGCCAATCCGCCTTTAAACGAAACTTTAAAGCCACCTGATCGGTTTTCCCGCCGACATATTGGGGCGTTTCCCGCTCCAGCACGGCGACCTGAGTCAATACCCCGCCCGCTTCCAAGGCCTTTTGAAAATTCGCAACTCCTTCCGCATCGGCCTTTTCCGACCTTGTCTCAAACATACCTTCAATTTCCACGGCGGCCGGAGCAAGAGCTGCCGGTTTCCCGGGGCCCGATCCTCCGCTTTCGTTACCACCGGCTGGCATAACCTTGAGGCCCGTAATCCAGAGACCCTTCGTGCTATGTTTTTTCAATTCATGGAGCAGCCGGGGCCAGCGCAGTCTCTCACGATCCAAAGCCAAGGCCATCTCGATCTGCTGAATGGTGGAGGTGAACTTTTTGTTTTCAGCTTCCAGTTTTTGCAGCCCCTGGCTGGCTTCTTCTACCCGCTGGGTTTCTTCAGCTAGATGTTTTCCCAACTTGGCCGACTGCCATAAACCATGCATGCCGGGGAGGAAAAGAAGCGCGCCTCCAGCCATCGCTCCGACGACCAGAGCTGGAAAATTTCGCCCCTTCTGGGCCTCGGCCCTTCCCAAGGCCCCAAGAACGTTGATGCTCACAGGCACCTCCGGCAAGGCTTGGAGCGCGGCTCCAACCGCGACGCCCCAAACGGGAAAATTCCGGGCCGCGGACTGAGCCTCGATGGCAGAAGGAAGAACAAGCTGCCGGAAAGGCTGGAAAAACTCCACCGGGATCTTCAACTTTTCGCGAAAAAAAAGATCCGTATATCCCAAAACTGCCCCCCCCCCGCTCAACCAGGCCTGAGTTGGCTTACCACCCCCCTGCTGACTGCGGAAAAAAGTAATCGACCTTTCTACCTCCGCATGCAAACGGGTCATGACCCCTCGAGCTAGCTTTGAAATTCTTGCGGTTGCGGCATCTGCCGGATCCTCATAGGCCCCTCCGGGATGGACAAACCCTTTGGCTTTCTTAAGAACCTCCGCCCCCGCAAAGGATTCCTGCAAGTCTGTGGCCACGGCCTGGGAAACCGCCGCCCCGCCCAGCGGCACGACGCGGACAAATATTCGCGTTCCCTCTACCAACAGGATAGTCGTGGCCCGCGCCCCGATTTCCATAATCAGATTACAGCCGGGGGCGCTTGGATAATTAAAAAAGAATGTGTTCAGAAGCGCCGCGGGAGCCAGCGTGACCGACTGCGGTTTGAGGCCCACCGAGGACGCCGCAGCCGAGAGTTCCTCCACGGTTTCCCGCTTGATGGCCAGGATTAGGGACTCCACCTCTCCAGCTTGCGGAGATGGGATGACCTGATAATCCCATAACGCCTGCTCAATCGCGGGCACGGTCTGTTGTGCCTCAAATCCGATCATCGACTCCACCTTGCCTGGATCAGCCGCCGGCACCTTGAGAATCCGCGCAAAAACCGCCGGTCCGCCCAAGCAGAGGTGGCACAAGCGGGTCTTCGTCGGCAAGCGCTGCAAAGCCGCGGCCAACGCCTCGGCATAAAGGGGGAAAAAATCCGATGTTTTTCCGGGGTCGAAGGCAATCCCCTGCTCACTTAAGGCCAGCACCACTGGCCGGCCTTTCCCATCGGGCCCAATTTCCAGCAACCGGACAGCTGAGGCTCCCAGATCCACGGCCAAAGTGCGGGAAAAAGAAGCCATGCCGCCAGTGCGTTTCCCTTAAAGCTTTTTCAGCTGGGGATAGCGTTTAAAATCCTTCGGCCAAAAAGGAGTTTCCGTGATCGGCAGAAGGGCTCCGGATATTTCTTGGGCATCCGCAGCTTTATGCCAATCCGGATCTTTTTTTCCACCTCGGCCGCTTAACCCTTTATCCTTATCTCCCTGCAGGTCAAAAACTTCTTCCACCGGAGCCCCCCCATCGGTTGCCTCCACGCGCAGATTCATTTTTCGCCCGCTCCAATCGGTCTCCCCGTTGGACTTCAGACCGGCGAAACGCAGGCTGGAGGATGGAGGCAGAAACATGCCCGCATAGTGCTTGGCTCCCTTGGGGACATCTCGATAGGAGACCTCACCCGTCAGGACTACAAATTTTTCTGATTCCTTGGCTCCCCCCACGCCTTCGATCACCTCATAGCCTTCAAGATAAAAGCGAAACTTGAGATCTGGCGTGATTTTTTTTTCAGTGGAAAAGGGCACGTCGATCCTTAACCACCTTCCATCCTGGGATGACTTTGCCTCGGCTCCCGTAGGAACGGGCTTACCCCCCGAACCCACGGAATCAGGCACCGGCACCAACTCAATTTCCAAATCTTGAACCTTTCCGAAAGCAACGTTGGGCTTCTGTTTTTCTTCACCCTCCGCATCCGAAAAACCAAGACCGCAGGCGCAGGCTAGGAGAAGGATCCAAAGACGAACCATACCACAATCTAGAATCCACCCCGAAAGGGTCAATGGAATAGGGGCTTAGGATGGGAAAACTAGGGGAAAACCGGGCCCATTTTCGCTAGGGGGAGGGCGAATAAGCCAGGTTGGGCTGCAACCACTTTTCTATTTCCGCCCGGGAGACACCCTTGCGATTTGCATAATCCTCCGCCTGATCTTTCCCAATGGCTCCGACCGCGAAATAACGAGCTTCCGGGTGCCCAAAATAGAGTCCACTTACCGAACTCGCTGGAGCCATGGCACAACTCTCCGTCAACCGGATCCCTGTATTTTTTTCTGCCTCGAGAAGGGCCATCAGTCCCCGCTTTTCGGTGTGGTCGGGACAAGCCGGATAGCCGGCTGCCGGCCGGATCCCCCGGTACTTCTCCTCAATCAGATCCTCCTTGGAGAGCTTCTCCTTCTTGCCAAATCCCCACGCCTGACGGGCGATTTCATGCATCTTTTCCGCAAAAGCCTCGGCACAACGATCCGCCAGCGCCTTCAGGAGGATAGCTTGGTAATCGTCATGGCTCTTTTCCAGTTCCCGGGCCCATTCCTCCACCCCATGCCCCGCGGTCACCGCAAAAGCCCCGACATAATCTTTTTTTCCGCTGGAGGCAGGAGCCACGAAATCGGCCAGACAACGGTTGGGTTGACCATCGGTTCGGGCGGTCTGTTGCCGCAAGGCGTGAAGCCGCGCTTTGACTTTTTTCCGGCGATCATCCTCATAGAGCAGGATATCATCCCCTTCCGCGTTAGCGGGAAAGAAAGCCAACACTCCCCTCGCTCGGATCCTCTTCTCCCGCAGGATCTTTTTCAAAAGGACCTGAGCATCCTCATAAAGTTTGCGTGCTTCCGTTCCCACAACGGGGTCCTCAAAGATTTTTGGAAACCGTCCCCGCAATTCCCAAGCATGGAAAAACGGCGACCAATCGATGTACTCGACCAACTCCGCCAAGGGAAAGTCCTCATAGGCCCGTAGCCCTAAAAATTCCGGCTTCTCTGGATCTTGGGACCAGTCGAACCGGGCGGCGTTTTTTCGCGCCTCAGCAATGGGCAGAAGCTTTTGTGCCGCCCGCCGGCTGGCAAAATCCTTGCGCGCTTTTTCCTGATCCTGCCGAACCTGCTGGAGAAAAACCTGGCCTTTTTCTTTAGACAACAGTTGCTGGGCCACTCCGACGACCCGGGACGCATCGATGACGTGGACCACCGGTCCGGTGTACGCCGGGGCAATTTTCACGGCCGTGTGAGCGGCACTCGTCGTCGCCCCTCCAATGAGCAGCGGCAAACCCATCTTTTCCCGCTCCATCTCTGCCGCCACCGTGACCATCTCATCCAGGGAGGGCGTGATGAGCCCGCTGAGCCCAATCACATCCACCCCATGGGTCTTGGCCTCAGCCAAAATCTTTTCACACGGCACCATCACGCCCAGGTCAATCACTTCATAACCGTTGCAGGCCAACACCACCCCCACAATGTTCTTCCCGATGTCGTGCACATCCCCCTTCACGGTCGCCATGAGAATCTTGCCCGCCCGGGACTTAGTTCCCGCGGCTTTTTCCTTTTCCATGTAAGGCGTCAAATAGGCCACCGCTTTTTTCATCACCCGGGCACTTTTCACCACTTGGGGGAGGAACATTTTACCCTCCCCGAAAAGATCACCCACGTGCCGCATTCCCCCCATGAGTGGCCCCTCGATCACCTCCAAAGGACGTCCGTACTTTTTGCGCGCTTCCTCGGTATCCTCGTCAATATGGTCCGTGATGCCTTTGAGTAAGGCATGCAAAAGCCGGTCCTCCACCGCACCCTTTCTCCAAGCCTCGTCCTTGACCACGGCTTTCCCTCCGGCTTTCACCGTCTCGGCAAACTCCAGCATACGCTCGGTGGCATCGGGT
>Ga0214917_10008523_pt1 | contig 10047 bp, 9 predicted proteins | sample LL_1208_BB_MetaG_FD_177983 | JGI IMG/M metagenome (GOLD analysis project Ga0214917, IMG submission 177983) | Freshwater microbial communities from Lake Lanier, Atlanta, Georgia, United States - LL_1208_BB | ecosystem: Environmental > Aquatic > Freshwater > Lake | place: USA: Georgia | collected...
TGTCTACGGTCAGTCCGGGATGCCTGAGATTCGCATCGTGGCCGTTGGATTCGTTGCAATCTGCGCTTGGAGCCTGGTGGGGTTCCTTGCAGGGCTACGACTCCCCATGTCGGTGTCGCTGCCGAGCATGCTCTTGGCCCCATTCCTCTGGTTCGCCTTTGTGCCAGCACTCCCTGTGGCATGGTTGCGACAGCTCAGCGGCATGTACCGAGATTGCTGCCGGATCGGTGCTGATATATCACCGGCAGCGTTGCTCGCAGGCCTGATTATGAATGTGACAATCATCGTCGTAGCGCTCTATGCGATCGGCGCTGTTCGCATGCGGTGGTCACCCATCGTCGCAACCGCAATGCTCGTTGTAGGGGTGATGATCAGCAGCGCGTTCGCCTGGAATGTTGGTCCGATCCCGGAAGTGGCGCGCGATCGGTCCGCCTTAAAGTGCAGCACATTTAGCGCAGTAGAGTTGTGCCTGTGGCCCGAGCACGACGGTCCCACGTCAGTATTTCGGCCGACGCTGAATGCAGTGATAGTGGAACTGGCTCGTGAGGATCTACCGATTCCAAGCCGCTGGACTGAGGAGCTCGCGGTCTCATCGTCAGCGGACACTCTCGGGCTCGACTTGTGGAAGTCAGACCCAGATTCAATTCGCTGGTCAATCGCACAGGGACTTGCGCCGTGGCCCGCGTGTTCGGAGGCTTCAGACTCAGGGTTTAGCGAAACCTCAATTGATGTGTTGCGGGGCTGGTGGTTCACTGCGATGGGTGGTTCCGAGGAGATGCTGCAAGAGAATCTCGGATGGCTGATCGCAGAACCGTCCGCATTTGGCGTGCCTCCCATCAAGGAGCTGTATAGCGCCGTTGGCGCCGCGTCAGTCGTGTCACGCGTTGCTTGGCTGAAGCGGCTTACATCCTTGGCTGCAGTATGCCAATCGCCTGATGACTACAGCGTTCAATAGCGTGTCTCTGTATCGAAAAGTTCGCCGAGTTAATCTGATCACTCTTTCGGTCGTCGGGTCGGCACTTCTGTTGCAAGTCCCGGCCAGCGCAATCTCTATTCGGGTGAGCCCCATTGGCGCACCGCTGATGATCGCCCTCTTCATCGCTGTGGGGTTGCCAAGCGCCTTAGGATTTGGTCTGTCTAGCGGACTTCCCGCGCAAGAGTCCGTAGCAGCGCGCCACATACGTCGCTATGACGCGGTTCTTGTGGCCTCAAGCGTTTTTGGATTCTTGGCTCTTGGAGCAGTCGGCGCGCAGGTCTCAGCGGGATTCAATGCTGCAGATGTAGGCGATACGTACCTGATTGCGACACGAGCCCTCATGACCTACCTAGGCTGGCTACTCGTTGCCCGATTCTTTGTTGGATGGCGCGCCGCTTCTGTTGCGCCGGCACTCTATCTCCTGGCGGTTGGAGTGTTTGGTTTCGCTGATGAAACCGCTGCGGCTGGATGGGCTTGGATCGGACTCCCGGCGAATGACGGTTGGGCCTGGGCGTGTACGTGGATATTGCTTGGGTTAGGTGCAGCGCTCTGGGCTTGGCGCCCTAACTGGTCAGTCGAGGTTGCCGCGGTCTAACCCAGAAACGGTCGAAGCTCCACCCGTCGATTGCACGCGCGAGAACCATCCACGGCAAAGGCCTGCGCCTGCTCTGGTGATTCGGCGTTGATGATCCAAAAGCCGCTGTAGTGCTCCGGGCCGGAGAAGAGTGAGCCAGGTGCGATGGCCCCGAGATTGTTGCGGTTGTCGATGATGGTTGCGCGGTTCGGCTCCGCGATGCCGGCGGCGAGGATCAGGTGGTTGCCTGCGACGAGACGCTCGTTGAAGGCGTCGATTGCGGCGCCTTCGCCGGAGGTGGCAGTGTTGCTGCCGCCGTCAATGACGAAGATAACGAAGCGCATTCCTACCGAAGCTTGCCGAAGAGCGCTGAGGCGTTCTGTCCGCCGAAGCCGAAGCCGTTGATCAGCACGCGGTCAATTGCCTGATTCGCGCGGGCGGTGTGCGGCACGTAGTCAAGATCGCACTCAGGGTCTGGCGTGTCGAGGTTAATCGTTGGCGGCACGATGCCTGTCTCGATCGCCTTGATGGCGGCGAGGCCGGCAACGGAACCCGCACCACCCAAGAGGTGGCCAACCATGCTCTTTGGCGAGCTGATCGGAATCTTGTAGGCGTGATCACCAAGGGCGCGCTTGATTGCCTTCGTCTCGGTGAGGTCGTTGAGTGGGGTGCTGGTGCCGTGCGCCACGATGTAGCTGACGTCGTCGATGACGGCGCCGCCATCGAGAATCGCCTTGGTCATAGAGCCTGCCGCGCCGCGGCCGGTTGGCTCAGGGGCGCTGATGTGGAAGGCGTCGGCGGTTGCACCGGCACCGAGCAGCTCAGCGCGAATCGTGGCGCCGCGAGCCTTGGCGTGGGCGAGCGACTCGATCACGAAGACGGCGCCACCCTCACCGAAGACGAAGCCGTCGCGGTTCTTGTCGAAGGGTCGGCTGGCGTGCGTTGGGTCGTCGTTGCGCTTGCTGAGGGCACCCATATTGCTGAGGGCGGCGAAGGCCATGGGCAGGAGTGGTGCCTCGACGCCGCCGGCGACAACGATGTCGGCTTCGCCGCTGCGGATCAGGCGGAGTGCATCTTGAAAGGCGAGCACGCCCGTGGCACAGGCGGCGGCCTGGGTAATGGCGGCGCCGGTGAGGCCGTACTTCATGCTGACCATGCAGGCGCCCATGCTTGGGCTAAGCGCTGGAATGGCGAAGGCGCTGACGAAGCGGCCACCCTTCTCGCGATAGGCATCGCTCCCCATGGTGACCTGCTCAATGCCACCACCGCCGGTGTTGATCACCGTGGCGACGCGGTCGCGGCGCTCTGGCTCCCAGCTGGCGATGTCGGCGAGGCCGGCATGTTCAATGGCTTCGGTGGCGGCGGCGATTGCGAACAGCACGAAGCGGCTCATGCGGCGCGCCATCTTCATATCCATGGTGAGGAGCGGATCGAAGCCCTTCACCTCGGCGGCGATGCGCACCTCATTTGGCGATGCGTCGAAGTGGGTGATCGGGCCGGCGCCTGAGCGCCCTGCAATCAAACCATCCCAGTACTCGCCGGCGCTATTGCCGATCGGGGTGATCGCGCCGTAGCCGGTGATGACCGCGCGCTGCGCCTCAGTTCGTACGGGGGTGGTGCTCATGGCTCCTCCTACTTTCCGGTCCAACGTCGCAACACGATGGCGCCATTATGCCCACCGAGTCCAACGTTGTTGCTCACTGCGGCGCGAAGCTCGGCCGAGCGAGTTTCGCGGCTCACGTTCAAGTTGCAGGCGGGGTCCACGTTCTTGGTGTGAAGGGTTCCCGGAATCACCTGATGGTGCAGTGAGAGGGTCGTGAAGACCGCCTCGACGGCGCCAGCGGCACCCATGAGGTGGCCGGTCAGCGACTTGGTAGCCGAGACTGGGATCTCTGAAGCGCGTGGGCCGAACACGTTATGGAATGCGAGCGCCTCACGCTCATCGCCCACGGGCGTGCTGGTGCCGTGCGGATTGATCAGGTCAATCTCGGTTGGATCGATCTTGCCGCGCTGCAGCGCCCACTTGATCGAGCGCGCCGAACCGGCGCCGCCTTCAACTGGCTGGATCATGTCGTGCGCATCGGCAGAGCTGCCGTAGCCGACAACCTCGGCATAGATGGTGGCGCCGCGCGCCATGGCCGAGGCGAGATCCTCAACGATGAAGGCGCCCGCCCCCTCGCCAAGGACGAAGCCGGCGCGATCCACGTCGTACGGTCGGCAGGCCGATGCTGGCCCTTCGCCGTCACGCGGGCCGGCGAGGCCACGCATGTTCATGAAGCCGATGTGGGCAACCTCAAGGAGCGGGTTCTCGGTGGAGCCGGCAATGACCGCAGTCACGTCGCCGCGCTTGATCGCCTCGACCGCCTCGCCCAGGGCGTGCGTGCCGGTGGCGCAGGCGGAGACGACGGCCATGTTGTGCCCAACGGCACCGGTCTCGATGGCAATCATTCCCGAGGTGCTGTCGACCAGACCGTGGGCGATGAAGGTCGGTGCAACGGTGCGCGGCCCCTTCTCCTTCCAGCTCATCTGGTTCTCGATGAAGAGCCCCTGTCCGCCAGCGCCCGAGCCGAAGACGACGCCAACCTCTTCGCGGTTCGCGTCGGTGATCTCGAGGCCTGAGTCGCGGAGTGCAGCTTTTGCCGCAGCGACACCCCAATGAATCTCGGGGCCGGTGCGTCGAATCTGCTTGGCGTCAAGGAACTGGGTGACGTCAAAGTTCTTCACCTCGCCTGCGACAACGTAGGGCGCGTACGGGGTTGGGTCCCAGTGGGTGATCTGGCCGATGCCGCTGCGGCCTTCGGTGAGTGATGTCCATACTTCGCCCACGGTGTTGCCGATCGGCGAGATGATGCCGAGTCCGGTGATGACGACGCGTCGGGTGTGATCTGGCTCGCGCATGCTGCTACTCCTTCACTACTTAGGCTGCTGGGCTTACTTCTTCAATGGAGAGAATCTCCGCGCCGTCGGCCGACGGGATGCGCTTGACGAGTCCGGCGAGCACGCGGCCCGAGCCGACCTCGATGTAGCGCTGTGTGCCGGCGGCTGCCATCGCGTTCACCGCGGCGATCCAGTCGACACCTCCGGTGAGGTGATTCGAAAGTTCATCGCGCAGCTGCGCGGCGGTGGTGATACGCGCGGCGGTGGCGTTGGCGAGCATTGGCGTCTTCGGGTCGGCGATGGTGACGGCAGCGAGTGCCTCGCGCATGCCGGCGGCTGCCTCCTCCATGAGTGGTGAGTGGCTGGCAATGCTGACCTGCAGTCGCACGGCGCGCTTTGCGCCAGCGGCACTTGCCGCGGCAACGGCCGCTTCGATGGCAGCGACCTCGCCCGAGAGCACGATCTGCCCCGGCGAGTTGCGATTGGCGAAGACCAGGATGCCGAGCTTCGCGCCGGCGGCGATCACGTCCGCTTCGGCGCTCTCAGGCAGCCCGAGAATGGCGGCCATGGCGCCAGGTCGTCCGCCACCAGATGCCTGCATCAGCTCGCCGCGTCGGCGGGCGAGCCGTACGCCGTCGGCAACGGAGAGCGCACCAGCGGCAACGGCGGCGGCGTACTGGCCAGCGGAGTGACCGGCGATGAGGATCGGTTCGTCGAGCGGTGTGCCCGCAGCGGCGGCGCGTTCGCGCGCGGCGGCGAGCATGGCGATGGAGATGGTGAGGATGGCGGGCTGTGCCACCTCGGTGCGCTCCAGGGCTTCGGCCGGGCCGGTCGCCATCAGCTGGCCGAGCGGCTCTCCCAGTGCGGCCTCAGCCTCCGCCAGCACGGCGCGTGCGGCGGGGGAGGCGGCGAGGGCGGCGGCACCCATGCCGACGCTCTGCGAGCCCTGCCCAGGGAAGATCCACGAGGTGTTCGGTGACATGCGGGGAATCGTAGCCGCCCTGTTGAACCCGCTGCGCTAATGTATGCGCATATGCATACACCTCGCCGTAGCCGAATTGCTGAGATCACGAAGGCCGCCGAGGGGCTGCGCAGCCGCCTCCCCGCCGCAGTCCGCGTGGCCCGTGGCGAGATGGGGGAGAGCCCGCTCGATGAGGTGTCGCGACGCCGGCAGAGCCTCGGTGAGATCGGCGGCCGCATCGTCTCAATCCGCCGCCTCTGGCGTGAGCTGGTGCTGTCTACGGCGCAGCAGTTGGCACCGAGCGAACTCTCGTTGGCTCAGGTCGCTGCCCTCTATTTGCTCGCCGACGGCAAGCCGCGATCCGTGGGGGAGATCGCTCGAGACCTCGGCCGCTCGCATTCGGCGACCAGTCGCCTGGTGAGCTTCTTGCATGAACGTCGCTATTTGCGCGCCGCGCCAACGAGTGACGCGCGCGTGCGCCGATCGCAGCTTGCGGCCGGCGGTGAGGCGCTCCTCACCTCGATTGATCGCGGTCGCGCGGAGCAGTTTGTGGATCTTGTTCGGCGACTGCCGAAGGCGGAGCGCGGACTGGTTGCTGCAGCGGTTGCCGCGCTGGCAACGCGCGCGCCGGTTACTCCCCCGCGTACCCCATAGCAACGTCGTAGAGCACTTCAACGCCCCAGGCGAGGGCCTCTTGCGAAACCCGCTCGTCAATTCCATGGAATCGCTCCATGAAACGCTCCTTCGGATCGAGCAGATACGGTGAGAATCCGTACGTTGGAATGCCGGCGGGCACGGTGATCTTGGCGTCAGTCGCATACGGAGCGACCGCTGGCATCATGATCGCCTCGCTGTCGCGCGTACGAATTGCGGCACTGGCGATTCCGAGAATCTCGTGATCCATCGGGTTGCTGACCGCGCCACCGTATTCAATGAGGTCGAGCTTCACGAACGGCGCAAGGTCTGCACCGATGCGATCGAGCATGTTTCGCTCTGCCGCCTCGCGTGTGGTGCCTGGCAAGATGCGGCTATCGACGGTGAGGGTTGCGGAACCGGGCAACACATTGGAGCGAATCCCCGAGGTCAGGATCGTTGGCGCGAAGGTATCGCGCAGCACGGCGCGGAGTGCGCGGAGTAGCTCAGGGGCACAGCCTGCGGCGGCCGCCTCGCTGTTGAGCTCCTTGGCATCGTCGAAGGTCTGCTCGCTCAGCAGGCGCTCGAGACGGCCGAGGGCACCAGTCGGAAGGGCGGCGCGGAGGGCGGCAAGCAGGGCCTCGTTCTCGGGCACGATCTGTACCGGGCCAGGCACGGAGACACGCTCCACGACCTGGGCCGCGCGAAGCAGGGCATTGTCGCTGTCGGGCATCGAGGCGTGACCCCATCGGCCGCTCACGGTGATGGTAAATCGGGCGAAGCCCTTCTCGGCAACCTGCAGCGGGTAGATGCGTCGACCGGCGGCGGTGATCGTCATGCCTCCCGCCTCGGTGAGGCCAACCGCAGCGTCAAGCCAGTGCTTCCGATCCTTCAGCACGAGTGCGATCCCGTCGAGGCCGCCCGTCTCTTCGTCGGCGGTGGCGGTGAGAATGATGTCGCGTCGCAGGCCAGGGATCACATCCTTCGCTGGGTTGAGGCCGGCGGCGCGTGCGCGTTCACAGAGGAGTCGAATCACGCCGACCTGCACCGCAAGAGCGCCCTTCATGTCGACCGCGCCGCGACCCCAGATGTAGCCATCCTTCACCACGCCCTCAAACGGGTTGACGGTCCAGCCGTCTTGATTGGCGGGCACCACATCAAGGTGCGCGAAGAGCAGCAGTGCGCCATCTTTTGGATCACGTGGATCAAGGTTTGGATTTGCAGCCGATGCGCTGCCGCGCAGTCGCACGCTGACATTGCCGCGGTCGGGGATCGGCTCAAAGAACTCAGGCTCGAGGCCTTCGCGCCGTAGCAACTCCATGAGGACCTTGGCGGCGCGCGTCTCGTTCCCCGGCGGGTTCACGCTCTCGGCGCGAATCAGCTGCACCAGATCGTCGCCGGCCTCGGCGCCGATGCGCTTCATCAGCGCGGCGTCAACGGTGGCAGAGGGGAGACCCTTCGGGAAGTGGTCGGCGGCGGTTGAGGTGAAGCGCGATGCGCCGCTCACTCACCGGCTCCAGAGATCGTCAGGACGAGCTGCACGATTAGCGCGACGAGGGTGAGGCCAACGAGTCCGCCCACGATGATCTTCACGCCGCGGATGCCGCTGCGCTCATCGGCGTCAGCCTTCTTCTGCTGTGCCTTGGTGAGGCGGTCGCCGCCAGGAATTGCTGGTGCGTCGAGGCCGCGAAGGCCACCACGTGGATCCTTTGGATCAACTCGCTTGGCAGCGCTCATCGGTCGGTTGACCCTTTCAGCGCCTTGGCGAGGCGCGCCCCTGTGGTGATGGCGCCGTCTGACGCGCTGCTCACGAGGGCAGCGTACTTCGCCCAGACGCCGCCGGCGTAGCGTGGTGCGGGGGCGCGCCAGGCGGCGCGGCGGGCGGCAAGCTCGCTCTCAGGGACCTCAATACGCAGCTCATGCGAGTCAACATCGATCGTGACGGTGTCGCCCTCTTGCACCAGGGCGATCGGCCCACCGAGCGCCGCCTCTGGGGAGATGTGCGCGACCATGAAGCCGTGGGTTGCGCCAGAGAAGCGACCGTCGGTAATGAGTGCCACCTCGTCGCCGAGCCCCTGACCCACGAGCGCCGCGGTCACGGCGAGCATCTCGCGCATCCCTGGCCCGCCGACTGGGCCCTCGTAGCGAATGACGACTACGTCGCCGGCAACGATTGCGTTCGCGCGGATCGCAGCGAAGGCCTCCTCCTCTGAGTCGAAGACGCGCGCTGGTCCACTGTGATGTCGGCGCTCGTGACCGGCGAGCTTCACGATCGCACCCTCAGGTGCCAAGTTGCCGCGCAGCACGGTAAGGCCGCCTGTCTTCTTGATCGGGTTGTTAATCGGGCGAATCACATCCTGCCCGGGGCGCTCATTCGCTTGCGAGGCGATCTCACCCATCGTTCGTCCGTCAACGCCCTGCTCGTTCAGGTGCAGCAGGCCACCTGCGGCAAGTTCGCGCAACACGAGCGCGATGCCACCAGCCTTATAGAGATCGAGTGCGGCGTACGATCCACCAGGGATCAGGTTGCCGATGACAGGCGTTGATTCGCCGAGTCGCTCAAAGGCTTCAATCTCGAGCGGCAGATCAAACTCGCGTGCGATGGCGAGCAGGTGGAGCACCGCGTTTGTGGAGCCGGCGGTGGCGCCGACCGCGCGAATCGCATTCTCGAGCGCCTTGCCGGTGACGATGTCGCGCGGCTTCAGGTTCTTGCGCACCAGCTCCACGGCGATCTCGCCCGAGCGCTCGGCGGCGGCGATCTTGTCGGGGTCGGTGGCGGGGATGCCGTTCAGGCCGGCGGGGGAGAGGCCGATCACCTCGAGCGCCATGCTCATCGTGTTCGCAGTGAACTGGCCGCCGCAGGCACCCGCCCCTGGACAGGCGGCGTTTTCAAGATCCCAGAGCTCTTCCGCCGTGATCTTGCCCGCGTTGTACGAGCCGACCGCCTCGAAGACGCTCTGCACCGTCACATCCTTCCCCTTATAGGAGCCCGGAAGGATCGTGCCGTTGTAAAGGACGAGTCCAGGAATGTTCAGGCGACCGAGTGCCATCGCGGCACCTGGGCTGGTCTTGTCGCAACCGGTGAGGCAGACGATGCCGTCGAAGCTGTGCCCCATCGAGACGAGCTCGATGGAGTCGGCGATGATCTCGCGCGAGATGAGCGAGGCCTTCATTCCTTCGGTACCCATTGCGACGCCGTCGGAGACGGAGATCGTGCCGAACTCCATTGGCGTGCCACCCGCGCGTCGAATGCCGCGCTTTACCGCTTCGGCCAACTCGCGCTGATTCAAGTTGCACGGCATCGTCTCAATCCAGGTGGTGGCAACGCCAATGATTGGCTTGGCGAGATCTTCGTCGGTGAAGCCGACCGCCTTTAGCATCGCGCGCGCTGGCGCGCGGTCTGGCCCATCGGTCATGGCGGCGGAGTGCCGCTTCGCCGGATCGCTCGCGCGGTCGTACGGGTTCGTGCTCATCGCGGAGTGTTCGGCTGCAGGGTGTTGATGGTTCCTGGATGCGCTGTCTCGTGCGCCAGAATCTTTTCGCCCTGCGTGCGGATGTAGTCGAGCTCATCGAGGCCCTCGAGCAGCATCTTCTGGCTGAAGCGGTCAATCGGGAATGGGTGCGTTGCACCATCAGGCGTCGTCATGGTTGCCGCGGCAAGGTCAATCGTGACCGTTGCGGCGAGGTCGTCTTTGGCGATCTGCATCAGCGTGGCGTGCAAATCGGCGGGCACGACGATCGGCAGAATCCCATTCTTCAGTGCGTTGGACTTGAAGATGTCGGCGAAGCCGGTGGAGAAGATCGCCTTGATGCCGAACGCACCAAGCGCCCACGGCGCATGCTCGCGACTGGAGCCGGTGCCGAAGTTATCGCCCGCAACGAGGATGCCGTGGCCGGCGTAGCGCGGCTCATCAATCACGAACGGTGGGTTTTTCTTTGTACCGTCGGCCTCAAAGCGCCAGTCGTGGAAGAGGGCATCGGCGAGGCCCGCCTTGTCGATGACTTTCAGGTAACGCGCTGGGACGA
>Ga0214917_10008524_pt1 | contig 10045 bp, 16 predicted proteins | sample LL_1208_BB_MetaG_FD_177983 | JGI IMG/M metagenome (GOLD analysis project Ga0214917, IMG submission 177983) | Freshwater microbial communities from Lake Lanier, Atlanta, Georgia, United States - LL_1208_BB | ecosystem: Environmental > Aquatic > Freshwater > Lake | place: USA: Georgia | collected...
GCGGAGAGGGAACCTTGTTCTTGCCATTGCAGTTGGCTGAGGGCAACTGACAGCCATCGTGTTCTGACCAAACAGCCGGCTGAGCGCCGGCTGTTTCTGGGCTCCATGTTGCGCATAATATTTATTGGGGTTATTTATCGACAAAACACAACATCTTGGGCTGGGAGCCTGGCCACGTCGGGATCCGCCCTGTTATCTTCGGCTCCACCGCACCTGACCCTTTTGAAAGTTGGTGGGGAGAGGCGCTCGGAGCCTGTGCACTAGCCGCCGTCCTGGTGGCTGTGGCCTTCATCTAGGAGGCCACCATGCAGAATCTACGGCATTTTTCTGGCGAATCCAGAAACCTGCGCCTGCCGCGTTCGATGCGCGAGGCGTACCAGGACAACCGCTCACTGTACGTTGAGGAGAGCCGCGCTGCGGTGGTGCTCGACGTCATCAAGACAGCCGCCCTAATCTTTGGAGCAGCAGCCTGTCTCTACAAGTGCACGGGGGTGGCCTGATGCAGCTCGCCCTTACGCCGCCGGCGCCTGTGACCGGCAAACAGATCCGGGACGCTGTCCTAGACGATTTGAAGAAGCGCCGCTGGGCCTACATCACCAAGGCCCGCCGCTTCGCCGCTGACTTCGCCCGCCGCTGGGGCGTGGTCAGCATCAACGACGTGCGCGATGGGTGCCCGCCGCCGGCCGACGTGCCGCCGGCTGCCCTCGGCGCCGTCTTCAAAGAACGCGACGTCTGGGTGGCCGTCAGCTTCACGCTGGCCAACCATCCGGCCGCGCACGCCCGTGTCGTCCGCGTCTACAAGCTGAAAGGAGAACATCGTGGTCGGTAAAGTCACCCCAGACACCATCATGTCCGCCAGCCGCTTGCCGGCGCTGCTGGGCCATTCCAAGTACAGCACCCCTAACGACGAGCTGCAGATCTGCATCGACGCCATCAACGGCAAGGCGCGGAATAACGACAGCAACGAGTCGATGGAGTGGGGCAACCGCCTCGAGGCCGTGATCCTGCGCGAGGCCGCCTGGCGGCTGCAGCTGGACGACATCAACACGCACCACCCGTCGGCCTACTTCCACCCGAAGCTTGCGCTGGCGTGCAGCCTAGACGGCGAGGGGCTGGGCACCGGCAGCGTCGTCACCAGCGACCCGGAGAAGGGCATCTACGTCGTCGGGCAGGACAGCATCAAGCTGGACGGCCCTGGCGTGCTTGAGGCCAAGGTGACGAAGACGCCGCCAGAAGACGTGCCGGCCCTGTGGCGCGGCCCCATCCAGCTGCAGGCGCAGATGATGATCACAGACAACCCCTGGGGCGCAGTGTGCGTGCTGTACCAGGGCGTCGAGCTGCGCATCTTCCTGTTCGACCGGCACGAGGCAACCGAACAGGCCATCGCTACCGCCGTCGACGACTTCCAGCGCCGGCTGAACTCGTACCAGACCACCGGGGAAATCGACTGGTATCCGCCGGCCAACGGCGCCGACCTCGACCGGATGTACGCCCACGCTGAGGAGCGTGTGGTTGAGCTGGGCGATGACGCTGGCGAGCTGGCGCTGCGAATCCTTGAGGCGAAGGCCGACAAGGCGCGCCTGGAAGAGCTCATCAGCTCGTCCGAGATGAAGCTCAAGGGGCTGATGCGTGACGCCGACACGGCACGCGCTGGCCGCTACCAGATTGCCTGGCCGATGCGGAACTACAAGGCCCAGCCGGAGAAGGTTGTGCCTGCCAAGCCGGCGTATGCGGTCCGGCAGTCGACGCTGTCGATCAAGGAGGTGGTGGCATGAGCAGCAAGGTCGCCATTGCGGCTCGTACGGCCGCCGCCAAGGAGTTGCAGAAGCTGGTGTACCAGGTGCAGCGCAACCCCGAACAGATTGTCACTCGCGACCAGGCGATGCGCGTCATCGACAGCATCTGCGAAGCGGTGATCACCACCATCGAAACGTATTTGGAGGACAAAGATGCAGTTAACCACTAGCAACCAGGGCTTTGCGCCCGTCACTCTGGACGAGGCCATGCGCTTTAGCGAGATGCTGGCCAAGTCTCAGATGGTGCCCAAGGCCTACCAAGGCCGGCCCGAGGACGTGCTTGTTGCCGTGCAGTGGGGCAAAGAGCTGGGCCTCGCGCCGCTGCAGGCGTTGCAGAACATTGCCTGCATCAACGGCAAGCCGAGCGTGTACGGCGACGCAGCGATGGCGCTGGTGCAGGCCAGCCCCGTCTGCGAGGGCGTCGACGAACACTTTGAGGGGGAAGAGGGCACCGGCAAGTACACCGCGGTGTGCATCGCCAAGCGCAAAGGTCGTAACCCGGTCATCGCCAGGTTCAGCGTCGAAGACGCCAAGCGCGCCGGGCTGTGGGGCAAGGCAGGCCCGTGGCAGGCCTACCCCAAGCGGATGCTGCAGATGCGCGCCCGCGGCTTTGCTCTACGCGATGCGTACCCCGACGTGCTCAAGGGATTGATCACGGCCGAGGAGGCTGCGGACTACCCGGCGGAGCGCGAGCGCGACATCACGCCTGTTCGCAAACCCGCTAACCCGCTCGACGCGGTCAGGCCAATCGCGCTGCCGGAGCCTGAGCTGGACGCTGGCGTGCCGGTTGAAATCATGCCGCCGGTCGAGGTGTACGCGCCAGACTCAGAGCAGGTGCGCGAGATCTCGGAGCGGGTTATCGACTTTGAGGATGCCCAGCGTGGTGAGGACGTAACGCCCTCCGTTAGTTTCCCGCTGATGGTGCCGGGCAAGTCGGAGCCGGACAGCGTCTACGCCACGATGGATGAATGGGAGCAGGCCTACGAGGCGATCGCCGAGCGCGTCGCCACCAGCAAGCGTTGGGAACCGCGGCAGCGCATGACCAAGTTGCGCGAGCTTAAAGAAGCCAACGAGGCGCTGATCCAAGAGCACGGCGGCCCGACTCTACTGGCCAACCTGCAGCGCGGATATCAGAAGCGGCTCGGGATCCTGGGCGTGATGACCAAGGGCGCGGCATGACCCCACGGCAACAGCAGCTGGTCGAGATCCGCGGCGTTTTGTGTCAGCGTTTTGGGCGCAATCCGTCCGTCAGAGAGCTCGCCAAGGCGATGAACTGCTCTCACCACAACATCTGGAGAATGCTTAAAGGGATGAGGCTTACAGGCTGCACATAAAGCGCACCACAACGCGCAACCTTATGGGCAAGGCCGACGCCTTGCCCTTTTATTTTGCGTCGATTGTAGCGCGTCACAGCGAGCCGTTTTTCAGCGAGCTTGCTCTTGCCGCGTCGTACTGGGTGTAGCAGGCCTCGAGCTCGGCTCGGATGGTGTCTGCGCGGGCAGCTTCCCCGACAAGAAACTCCGCATCCGGTCGATAAAGCTCGGAGCCCGTACATCCTGGCTGGCTTTCGGCAGGTCCGGCACTACCGGGCATTGCACCGGGGGTGGGGCGCTGGGCGCGGTCGCGCAGGCTGTCAACCAGAGCGCGGTGCTGGCGGCTAAGACGGTCGAGCGCATCTCGTTTCTCCTTTTGCTGTTGGTCTGCGGTCTGCTGCAGCTGCTGCTCTGCCTTGCGCACCAGGTCGACAAGCTTGGCTCGCGCCAGCTCCTGCTGTGCACGGTCTGCGTCCCACTCGCGCTGGACGTGTTGCTTACCCGCGCCGTAACCCTTCCACCAGGCGCCGCCCAGCAACAGCACACCGACAACGGCGCCGATCACCCAGCGGTTTGTCAGTACCCCAAGCATTTGGCGTGCTCCTCGCGTCTGCGTTTGGTGAGTCCCGGCAGGGGTTGGCCCTTGAACTTGTCCCACTTAAGGATCTCGGCACAGGCGCCGGCGTAGTCGCCGGTCTTAAGCTTGCGCACCAGCGTCGAGCTGCAGAACGCGCCAGCGCCGATGTTGTAGGTCAGGCTGACGTACGCATCGAACTCATGTTGATACATGGGCACCGGCGCGCAGCGGCGCACTGCTGTCTCAAATTCGTTGGCGTGATCCAGCAAGCGGACCAAGGCGCGAGGCGCGGTGATGCGGTCACCCATCTTGACGTTGTCGGTGGTGCCAAACCCAATGGTCGGCACGTCACCGGGCACCGGGATGTAGGCCTCGTCGCGGTAGCCCTCATGCAGCGCAATGCCGACCAGCGCCGCAGCTGACAGCGAGAGGGCGGCAATGTGCGTGCGCTGCACTAGACGTCCTTTTGCGCAACCAGGCGCGCCACCAAAGCGGACATGGTGGCAAGCGCGGACAGGCTGGCGAACAGGTTGCGCGGGATAGCGTCGGCATACAGCGGCAGCACAATCTCGCACGCGGTCAACACGCCGGCCAAGATCATCAGCCGGATGGACCAAGCCTTGTTAAGGATCTCGCGCCAGTTGTCGTACAGCTTCATTGTTGGCCGGCGTCCATGAAGCGGCAGAACAGATCGCCCTCGTCGTCTGTGTCGAGCTCCAGCTCGGTGCCGTCGTCGAGCACTAGGCCAAACGCCCCGTCGTCGGTGTAGACGTCCTCGATGGTCCGGCCTACCAGCGCGTTGAGCCGCTTCTCAAAATCCTCGTCAGTCATCTCAAACCTCCCAAACTTTGCCGCGGAAATAGAGCAGGCCGTCCTCCACCACCTGCGCGAGCTCGGGCGGCATGAGGTAGCCATTCATGAAAGTGAGCACGGCAAACCCGCTGCGCCAGTTGCGCGGGCCGTCCTCTAGGTAGCCGAACTGCGGACCCCACACGTCGGCCATCGTCCCGGTGTCGACGCCGTAGATCACGCCGCCGTTGGTCAGCGCCATCGTCGTGCGTGGCGTCACCCGCAGGTTGTGCAGGTGGCCGGTCACCGTGTTGATCTGGGCGTCGCCGGTGTTGTTCCAAGTAGCGTGGATGCCGTTCTTGATGCGGTGCTTGATGACGGTATGGTCGTTGACGTTGATTGCCCAGCACGCCTTCCAGCGCGGCAGGTGGTCAGACAGCGCCATGCCGAACACGCCCTCGTACTCCGGCGCCTGGGTGGCGAGGAGGGCGTCATACCGTAGGTCGTGGTTGCCCCAGGTGCGGATGCACTTGGCGTTGCCGGCCACCTTCTCGATCTCATGCAGCCGGTCCTGCACCGCCTCTAGCTCCTGCTTCACGGTCGGCCGCGATTCCCAGCCCCGGCGCGGGTGTCGACTGTTGCTGGCGCCGTCGAACAGATCGCCATTGAGCACGACGTAGTCAGGCTTGAGCTCCTGGACCAGACGCACGAACCCGCGGTGCGCGGTCGTGATCATGTCGGGCCAGTAGTGGCAGTCGCTGCCGACGATGATGCAGCCATCGTCCAGGCGCACCCGCATCGTGCTGTCTTCGCTCGGCCGCGTTGCGTACTGCGTAGCAATCAGATCTGGGCGATGAATAGCAGTCAGTGCCAGGTCGTGCTTTTGTTCAAGAACTCGGCGGCGTTTGTGAGCTGCTCGCTCACTAATCCCCAGTTCTGCAGCTACGACACGCGCACCGCCAAGGCGGCGCCAGATTTCGATGAACTCTTCATCAGACACTCGGGTCGCCATCGCATCCCCTGTTGGGCCGTTTGGATACTGTACGATTTATGTGTTGCGCTTAAGTTTCAACCGCCCAGCATCTTCTTAAAAAGCAATGTGATAGCAGAACCGACCGCTCCGGCCGCAAGCACTAGGACGTACAGCCCGCCCTTGCCCTGGTTGATCATCGCGTTGACGTGCACCATCTCCTGGCGAAGCAGGTGGATCTCGCTGGTCAGCGTCTTGACGTCAGCCTGCAGCGCGCCAAAGTCTTTGGGGTCAATCTCGCTCATCACTCACCTCAAGCCGGTCGCACTAGGCAGCCGTCAAACCTAGTCGCGTCCTGCGCCGCGTTCGTGTTCACCGAGCTGCCGGTAACGTGGTAGCCAAAGCACTCGACATAGTCTGTCGTGCCATTCAGATAGACCAAGCCGCTGACCGTGGCGACAGGCCCGGAAAAGGTGCCGGGGATGTACTGGCCGCACAGCACCTGCGTGCCGTTCTTTTGGATGTACGCCAGCGGGTTGGTAGCACTGCCGCTGAATTGAATCCTGGCATTGACCTGGTAGTACCCCGCGACGGTCGGCGTAAACCGCGAGCTTGAGAAGTTGCTGTTGGTGTCGAAGTCCTCGACCTGGAAGCTGACCTTGGTCTGAGCTCCGGTTGCAAGCGATGTGGCTGCATTGGCGTACGCGCTGAAGGCCGGAGCGTTTGGCACGTTTGAGACTTTCGTTGACTTGCCCATTGGGACGTTCTCCTTTCGCCCCAATGGGGGCTAATGGTGTTTGTACTTAGACCGGCGGTTTGATTTCCAACCAGCTGGTGGTTGACTCGTCCCAGCTGTACGGCTTGCCGTCGTCGGGCATGGGCACAGGGGCTTGCCACTGGCAAGTGTCCTCGATTAACACCCAGCTGGGGTACGGCTGCGGCGTGATGAACGCATCTCGGCCAGCGTCGTAGGTGTAGCCGATGCCGGCGTAGTTCTTCCTCATGCTGGCGTTGTAGCTGGTCTGCACCCAACGACCACCGAACAGGCGTGTGCAGAACCCGGCGCCAACCGCCTCGCTCTCAACGCCGTTGGCATCAAGGCACTCATTGTTGTGGACGACGATGACTTGCGTCACCACGCTGTTCTCATCCAGTTGTGCAAAATGAGCCATGTTTTACCTTAGAACGTGATTGAGCCGGAGCCTGTCCACTTGTAGATGCGATAGCCCCCGCTCACTGTAATGGTTGGCGAGCCTGTAGTAGACGCAGCTGCGGAATTGGTGTCTGGGTAACGAATAATTACGATGCCAGAACCGCCAGCGCCAGAATTATTGCCAAACCCACCGCCACCGCCACCACCTCCGCCAGTATTTGCCGAACCAGCGGTAGGTGCGGTTCCTGTGCCAGCCGATGCACTTTGTCCACCGTTTCCACCGCCACCAGAACCGCCAGTACCTCCAGTTGTGCCATTGTTTCTAGAACCGCCACCACCGCCGCCCGCATAAGTTACTGATGAACCAGATATAGAAGATGCAGTTCCGGCCCCACCATTACCACCCTTTACTCCAGATGTACCGTTGCTACCGACAGCACTAGCGCCGCCACCGCCACCACCCTCATCACTACCATCTGAACCGCCATCATTACCTTGTCCTGAAGTGCCAAACCCATTTGTACTAGACGACCTAGTTCCACCACCGCCAGAACCGCCCTGTGGTGGACGATTGCCATTGGTATTTGCATAGTTATAATGATTTCCGCTGCCGCCGCCGGTTGAGGTAATTGAACTGAAAACAGAATTGTTGCCTATAGATGGCTGAATGGTGCCATCTGTTTGAGAAGCGGCTCCAGCACCAACAGTAATCGTATAAGAAGTACCAGCAGCAACAGAAAATCCAGTTGCTGTACGGAATCCACCAGCACCACCACCACCCCCACCAATGGAACTATTGCCATACCCACCAGCGCCACCTCCAGCTACAACAAGGTATTCAACAGTAGTAGGGGGTTTGGAAGCAGATTTGGCAAACAACCCAAAACCTCTGGCTGATGCTGCTCCAAATGTAATAGGAAGAGGAGGGGCCATAATTATGCGAACTTGGTTTGAGCGGCAAAGATCGTAAAAGCAGCATTACCAGTCTTTACGATTGTGTATGTGTAGCCATCAATGCTTGATGCGTTGCCGGCAGTAGGTGCAGTACCACCTTGCCACTTCGGGGTGACAGCAGAACCATCAACCTGCACTACGTTGTTGTAGTAAGCGGTAGCACCCTGGGTCACAAGAAAAGCCACCGTAATGGATTGTCCCGTAGACATTAGAGTGTTCAGCGATGTGCCCGACGATCCACGGAAGTTGACCGTCCAGTTGGCTGAGGCGTTGCTGGTGTAGTACAGAACGCTTTGCGTGGTGACATCGTAGTTAATCGTACCGGTGGCTGCAGTGGCCGAGATGGTTGTCGTCTCAGCGGCGTTTGCCATTACATGAGAAATGACACTGCTAGTACCATTAAACGTCTGAGTGCCGGTGAATGTGTTATTGGCAGAAAGACCTGGCACTCCGGTCAAAGTGTTGTTCGCGTATGCAATCGTCTTGTTGGTCAACGTCTCAGCGCCGGTCAACGAGGCCTTGGCATCCAGCGCAGTCTGCAAACCTGTGATGTCACTGACGGCAATTGAGCCGGCGGCCTTGAACGACAGGATGCGCACTTCGTCGTTGAGCTGCAGCGCCGAGTTAAAAGTAATGGTGGTGCCGTTGGTGGCAACGATGTCAGCAGCGTCAAGCAGCACGCCATTGACCCAGACATAGGTGTAGTTGACGCGGTAGCCGCCGGTGAAGGTGTAGCTGGTCTGGCCAGCGGTGGCGGCGAACGTACGCTCCGACAGCGTGTCAGGCGACGCGGCCTGCTGCTGCCAGGCGCTGCCGGTCCAGACGCGCATCTCGTTGGCGACGGTGTTGAAGTAGATCGCGCCGGTGATCAGCGCGTTGCCGTCATTGTCGACGCTGGGGTTGCTGGACTTCGCGCCCAGGTAGCGGTCGTCGAAGCTGTCATACGCGGACTCGGCAGCGGTCTGCGCAGCCTGAGCTGCGGTGGCACTGTTGGCCGCGTTGGTCGCGCTAGTGGACGCATTGCTTGCCTGCGTAGTTGCAGTGCTTGCAGAGCTGGCTGCGTTGGATGCGGAAGTTGACGCAGCTGACGCGGATCCAGCTGCGGCAGTGGCGGACGTGCTGGCGTTAGACGCGGAAGTGCTGGCCGCAGACGCGCTTGAGGAAGCGTTGCTGGCGGACGTCGATGCTGCGCTGGCACTGCCAGCAGCGTTCGTGGCCTGGGTGCTTGCCGTCGACGCGTGGCCTGCCGCGGTGGTCGCGGAGTTTGCGGCGTTGGTGGCTGATGTGCTTGCGTTGCTGGCGCTGGTTGACGCATTTGAGGCAGACGTGCTGGCGGCACTAGCGGAGCTCGCGGCGTTCGAGGCCGACGTGGATGCGTTGCTGGCCGATGTCGACGCGGCAGAGGCAGACGAGGCCGCAGCTGCAGCCGAGGAGGCCGCGCTCGCGTTGTCGACTAGCAGATCCCACTTGGCGCTGTCCGCGTTGGTCGAGATCGGCCGCGAGCCGCTTGAGGTGTGCGCGGTGTTGGCGTAGTAGACGTTGCCGTTGCTGGTGTCCTTGACGATGTCGCGCTTGTTGTACGCAACGCCCGCGGCCCAGTTGCCGCGGTTGTTGCCGATCACCTCGCCGGTCACCGGGTTGCCGTTCGAGTCGAACGCCAGCGTCTTGTTGGCACGCACGCTCGCACGCGGCAACACCATGTTGATGCTCGTCGGATCTGTCTGCGGCGCCTTAAGTGCGCGCTCTGCGACCTCGGCGTTTTGCTGCGAGAAAATGGTCAGCGAGTCGAGCTCGTCGTTTACCACGTTGGCGAAGAAGTCGCCGCCTGTCACGAAGTCGCTGGTGCGCTGGATGGCGCGTGCGCCGACGATGGCAATCTGCGTGGCGCCGGTGGGCGCTGCAGTCAGCGTGATGTACCCGGTGCCGTTTGCGTTGATTGTGACCGTGTAGTTGGTGGTCAGCGTGAGCAGCACGTCGTCCTTGTAAACCGCAAGGTCGGTCGCCGCCAGGATCTCAAACGTGAAGTTGTACGGGCCGGTGCCGCTGGCCGCGTACACCACCCGCCGAGGTACGTTGCTGATCGCGTATGTTGGCATTGGTCAAACCTCCCTAATGCAAATTGTACTGCGCGGTTATGGTTTGTAAAACATACCGTTAGCCCGACGAAGCTCCTCAAGGTCCATTACCTTGACATCAAGCGTTGGATCTTCCGACCTCAGCTGCGAGCGGGCTGCATTTATCAGCTTGTCGTGCGCGCTGCGCACTGCCTTCTGCTGCTCGTCCAACGGCAGCAGGTCGAATCCTGGCATCGAGAGCAGCTGCTCAAGTTCGCCCTTGGCGTTGAGCTCCTTGCCATAGATGGTGAGCAGGCGGTTGTATTGCGTGGCGTCTAGCTCCACACCGTCAAGCTTGCGGTCTGGCATTCCAATCGGCGAGCCCATTCGCACCAGCAAATCGTCGACCACCGAGAACTGCACCGGCGACACGCGGGTC
>Ga0214917_10008525_pt1 | contig 10044 bp, 9 predicted proteins | sample LL_1208_BB_MetaG_FD_177983 | JGI IMG/M metagenome (GOLD analysis project Ga0214917, IMG submission 177983) | Freshwater microbial communities from Lake Lanier, Atlanta, Georgia, United States - LL_1208_BB | ecosystem: Environmental > Aquatic > Freshwater > Lake | place: USA: Georgia | collected...
CGAAATTTTTCTCGAGGGAGTTAAGGTGGTGTCGGATGCCACCCGGTTGGACCCCGAGTTGATCCGATCGGTGGCGGAGGATGTGGACGGGGTGCGGGGCGCCCACGCCATCCGTTCCCACGGCATGACCAACGACATCCACATCGACCTTCATATTCAGGTGGAGGAGGAGTTGACCACGCGGCAGGTCTTCGAGATCGAAAATCGGGTCACTGAAGCTCTCCGGCAAAAGTTCCCCGGAGTCACCCACGTGGCCCTGCGTCATGAGCCCCGTGGCACCCCTCCGGAAGAGGATGCCTGATCTTCCCCTGACCCGGCGCCTTCTGGAAGAGGGTCTGGGAAGCCAACGGTGGAGCGGTTACACCCTTGCCGGATTCCACCGCGGCCAACCGTTCTCACTTTCCGGGGGAAAAGTTTCCCGCCCGGACGCCTCTGTCTGTTGGTACTCCGCCGGCAAGCCTGTGGTTTCCGTCGGTGTGCTTCGGTTGCTTGAAACCAAGCCCGAATTATGGGATCGGCCCATGCGCGATACGTTCCCCGAACTCGGGGATTCCCATTTCGGAAAATCGAATTTATTCACCCTGCTCACCCATCAAACCGGACTTTGCTTTGCGCAACTCGACCTTTCGGCCACGGAAAGTGAAATCTACCGGACCTTGGCCCAAGCCAAGCCCTCCGATTTCAAGCTTCAAGCGGGCCAACCGGCCTATGACCCGCGCGGGGCATGGTGGATTTTAAGTCAATGGCTAAGCCGCCATTCGGAGCGCCCCTGGACTGAATATCTTCATGAGAACGTTTTGGAGCCGGCGGGTTGCGAAAAGATGTTCTTCACGCAAAAAAACCGTGAGGCGGAAATTCCGATGGAAGAGTGGAAGTCCGGAAAGTGGGAGCGAGCGCCGGTCATGCCGGAACGGGGAAACTTATGCGGCTCCTCGCAGGACCTCGCCCGTTTTTACCAAACCCTTATGGCCGGCGGGGTCAACCCGGAGAATGGCCAAAGGATTCTTCTGTCCGCCTCCATGGAAAAGTTTCTTTATCGATGGCGCAAGGGCCTGAAGGATCTGACGTTTCTCCATATCCTGGATTTCGGGCTGGGCGTGATTCTCGATAGTAATGCCTACGGAGCCGCCACGGTTCCTTACGGATTTGGCACCGCCTCATCAGAACGCGCTTTCGGTCATGGAGGCTCCCGCTCCTCGATCGGTTTTGCTGACCCGTCTGCCGATCTGGTGGTTGCGTGCTGCCTGATGGGACAAGTCTCGGAGCCCCGCCATCAGGCCCGCATGAGGGAGTTGCTCGACCTCTTGCGTTCGGAATTGGCCTAGCCCCCCTGTCCTTCTACCGTACCTCATGGCCAAGGGCAGGATGGCGTGGCTGGATGTGACCAAAGGCTGGGCAATTCTTTGGGTCGTCTATTTTCATTCGTTTACCTGCTGGATCAAACCGCCCTCCCCGATCGGCTCCGATTTCATCACCGACGTCGTCCGACCCGAAACATGGACCGGGGCACTTCCTTTCCTCCACTCCATCGGTCGCTCCATTTTTTTGGGTGTGTCGATGCTCGGATTTCATGCGGTGGGACTTTTCCTGGTCGCCAGCGGGTTCGTGCTGGCCCAATCCGCCGTTCGGGCGGCGGAAAAACCCGGAGGGGTGGCCTGGGGATCCTGGATCCTGCACCGGCTTGTCCGCCTTTACCCCATGTACTGGTTCGCCCATCTCATCTATCTGGTCAGTCCCTTCGAGGCGCGGTTGGAGCCGGTGGACTGGCGGTTCGCCGTCAGTCTGAGCGGTCTCCGGTTCCTGCGGATCGACTACAACTTTTTTTACCTGAACGCCGCGTGGTGGTACTTCTGCCTGATCATTCAGCTATTCGCCCTTTTTCCGATCCTGATGGTGGGATTGCGCAAGTGGGGACCCGTAGCCTTTTTGGTCGCAGCCGTGGCCGTCGGTTTCTTTGCCCGGGTCTATCTTCTCTACCTGCACCCCTCGAGCGGACAGTGGGTTCTGGGCGGATGCGGCCTGAGTCGCCTGCCGGAATTCGCCCTCGGCATGGTATTGGGTGCCTGGTACGCCCGAAATCCCGACACGTTTGAGAACTGGCTCCTACGCGGCCGCGGATTTATCACGGGTCTTCTACTTTACCCTGTGGCCCTGGCTGTTTATCAAATTCCCCACGGCTACGTGGCGGTGGATTTTCTTGCGGGAGCCGCCTGTTTCCTCGTGGTCGCCGGCGCCTCTGGTTTCTGGGCAAAGATTCCCGGTTTGGGCCAAGCCCTGGCGCTGGCGGGATCTTTTTCCTACGGGATCTATCTCGTGCATCAACCCTACGCGATACACTTTGCGTCTTTTCTTAAAGAGAAGCCCTCGTGGATCGCAGTTCCATCCCTCCTGCTACTTGCGATGAGCCTGGCAATTTGGGGTGGATGCCTCGAAAGAATTTTAAACTCCTGGTTTTCATCCAAAAAGGTTGCGCATCCCCCCAAGGCCAAGTTGATGCCACTCAAAACAACACCATTAGGATTGCCTGGCCAGAATTAATTCCTCTCCTTGAGGCGTTTTCACTTCTGGGTTCATCTTCAAGCTTGTCTTCAATGTCCCACCTCTCCAGCCACGCCTGGCTCCTTGCCATCCTCGCCGCCCTCTGCACCGGTCTTTCGAAATCAGGCTTCGGTCCTTTTGGACTACTGACCGTGAGTCTCATGGCCGAGGTGCTGCCCGCTCGGGAATCCACCGGCGTGGTTCTGCCCCTGCTCATTGCCGCGGATATTTTGGGAGTGCTCTCCTTTCACGAACACTCCTCCTGGAAACTTCTGCGCGCCCTTCTCCCGGCCACTTGGGTCGGCATCCTGGCCGGTTGGTGGATCATGCCCCGGATCCCCGCCGAATTTTTCGGACATACCTTGGGTTGGATCATCCTTGTTTTGATCGGGGTCATTCTTTTGCAAAGGATCCGTCCCCAACTCCTGACTTGGATCACCAGCCACCCCCTTCTGGGCTTGGGATGCGGTTGGGCCGCCGGCATCACCACCATGCTCGCCAATGCCGCCGGGCCCATCACCGCCTTCTACTTCCTCTCCCAACGCCAAACCAAAATGGCCATGGTCGGGACGGGCGCCTGGTTCTATCTCGCCATCAATGTCGCCAAACTTCCTTTCAGCTGGCAGCTCGGCCTCCTCAACGGCAGGTCACTCTTGCTGGATAGCCTGCTTTTGCCGGGGGTCTTCCTTGGATTTTGGATCGGGCGGACGCTCTTGCGCCGGATTTCCCAAAACCTCTTTGAATGGATGCTGATTTTGATGGCCGCCTGTGCGGCCTTGAGGATGATTCTTCAATGATCCGTATCTTGGGCTGGGTTTCATCGTGTGCCCTGGTCACCATCCTGTTGGGCTCCTGTGCTTCGGTCAGCGTAAAGGATGCTCGCGAGGTTTCGGCTACTCCCATCAAGATGCCGGAGAAGATCTATGTGCAGAAATTTTCCATGGACGGAGCCAAGGTCGAGATCGACATGCAGGGAAAAGAGCTTGAGGAATATAAACAGGCAGTGGTCGACATGCTGCACACTCGTCTTGTCGACCGACTTCCAGAGATCGCTCCGGTGGAGGAGTACAAAGGCGGCGCCCTCCCCAACGAAGGGTGGTTGATTCAGGGTAAATTCACTTGGGTTAACCACGGCACCAAGGCGGCGAGGGTTTTGGTGGGATTCGGCTTGGGGGCCACCAAAATGGAGACTGACGTCGAGGTCACCGAACTGGATGGCGGAGCACCCCGAAAATTCCTTACCCTCAAAACCACGGGGGGATCCAACGCCGAGCCGGGCCTTGCGGGCTCCCTGGTGACTCCTGGAACCGGGGTCTCTGAAGCCGTGGCTGGCTCAGCGGCTGGGGCGGCTATTAGTTTCCCTGAGGATGCCCTCCGTACCGCCCGAGAAATCCGCAACTATCTGGTCGATTATATCGAGGATCATAACCTCGCCCCCAACCGTCAGTTTATCGAGGCCAATCAGGACGAGGATGATGACGAAGAGAAAGGGACTTCTGCAACCTCAGAAATGCCCAGATAAAACGCGCACTTATGGGGCAGGCTCGGCTCCCGTAAACATCATCATCTCAATCGTCTGCCGACCGAATTTGCTCAACCGCATTCCGCCCTTTCCATCTCCCTCCACCAATCCCCGACAATAGTACCTCCCCTCATTGGGTCGGCCAGGGTTGGCCACCAGCTGCGCTTCCGTCACCGGAATCGCCGAGGCGGCGACTTTCAGCGGCAGCCCCCATGGAGTCATCTCCACCTCCCACGCCACAGGCCCGGTGCAGTTTTTCTGCACCTGCACCCAGTCAGTCCACTGAACCCGAGACTTGGGCGCCGGAACGTTGACCACAAATCCTCCTGGCTGCAAAGCCAAAGCCTCGCGATAGGTTATCGGTTTACCCTCATGCGCCGCCAGCAACAACGGAGTCGGATCAATCCCCATCAAATTCAGCCCGTTCCATTCTCCATGCCGATTGGGCTCCCAAAGCCGCCCCGGCTTGGCCGCTTTCACCCATTCGTCAAACCTCGGATTGATCTGAAAAGCGATTTCGAAATGGAGGTGAGCCCGATCCCGACTCAATCCCGGCCCCGTCCAGCCCATCACTCCCAACGGGTCCCCTGCCTTTAGCTTTTGACCCACCTGCACCCCAATGGATGCCAAGTGACCGTAAATCGTATAAACGGGCTGCTCTCCCCAAAGATGCTTCAGGATTACCTGCTTGCCGTAATCAGAGATTTTTTCATCCAGGTTCACCCGAACCACCTCTCCCTCGGCCGAGGCTCTCACCACATCAGTCGGCTCCCAATGCTCGTCCCGATGGAGAGCCCGAATGTCGATCCCCTTGTGAAAGTGCTCAAAAATTCGGGCCGGCTCCGGCTCCGAGGTCCGCACAAACCCAAACATGCCCGAGATTAACCTCCGGCTGATCGTCGGTTGATAAAATCTGTTTTTCTGCCCCTGAAACAGCCCGTCATTCTTCGTTGGCAACTGCCACGCCATCCGGTTTGTGGCTGAAACTTCTGTAGAGCCCCGCTCTGTCGGGGCCGCAAAGGACGCGGCGGAGCGCGTCCCTACAGAGTTCATGCCCGCAGGAGCCTGAGCGAAGGAGATCCCCGGGTTCGAGGACACGACGCAGAGCAAAAGAGTCGATAGAATCGGTAGGGACGATCCCCTGGATCGTCCGATCGAATTTTGTGACGCCCCAAGGCTCGGCTTTCCATCGGGCGATCGGGGACGACCGCCCCTCTCTAAGCCCCGATTCAAAGAAATCAATCCCCTTTTAATCTTCAACTTAATCTTAATCGAAAATCCTACCGCGCCTTCAACACCACCGCCCCGCTGCGCAACGCCACAAAGTTTCCCTGCCGGGTTGCCCCCAAAACCGTCACTTTCACATCCTCCCCACCCTTGAGCTGACGGACAGACCTCGGCAACTCCTCCAAGCTGCGACAGGGCACGGAGCCCAATCCCACAATCAACATCCCTTTCTGGATGCCGGCTGCCTCGGCCGGACTTCCTTTGACGATCCCCACCACCAACAATCCCTGACGACCGGCATAACCCAACTGCACCGACTCCTCCGGCGAGAGATCCTTCAGCCCCAAGCCAAACTTTTCCTTCAGCACGACCGCCGCCGACCGCTCGGGAGGAGGTGCTTTCTTGCCTTCCACAATCGCAATCGCGTCCTCCACAAACCTCTTCACCCGCTCGGCTGGAATGGCAAACCCAATGCTCTCCACCGGCAGATTCTGTGCCACCGACATCTTGGCCGAACTCAATCCCACCAAATCGCCCTCCGAATCCACCAACGGCCCCCCGCTGTTTCCGGGGTTGATCGCCGCATCCGTCTGCAACAGTCCGTCCATCGTCAGATCCCCAATCGTCAGAGTCCGATCCTTGGCGCTTAGAATCCCGGCACTCACACTACTCTCATAACCCACGGGGTTCCCCAAAACCAAAACTGTCTGCCCCAGTAGGTTGGGAGAGAGTTTGTCCAAGCCCAAAAAAGGCAAAGGCTCGGAAGAGTCGATTTTGATCAACGCCAAATCCTGCAGGTCATCATCCCGCAACAGTTTGGCCTCGTAATCTTTTCCGTTGGCTAGGGTCACACGAATCTTCAACTTGTCAGCCCGACTCGCCACATGCTGGTTGGTCACAATGTACCCGTCCGGACGAATGATCAGCCCCGAGCCCAGGTTTCGCACCGGGGTCTGCAGAATGCGGTTCCCACGAGCCATGCCGCCCCCAAAAAACTGGTTCATGTAGGCGTCGATCGGATCCACCACCTGCTGCTCCACAATCCGCTCCGTGTAAATATTCACCACCGCCGGTCGTACCTTTTCCACCACCTTCACGACCGGCTCGTCCTGCGGCGCCATCGCCCACACAGGCATTGTCATTAGGCTTAACATTAGGACGCGCAATATCCTCATCATCAAACGGTAACATATTTCATCTTGCCCAACAACATCGAGGGTACAGACGTAAGGCCTAGCCTAAGCTCGAAGAATGACCATACAGGTGGGGCGGTCTCGATGAGGCCGCCTAGTTGAAAGCTCCAAAGTTTTGGCGGAGCACCCCCAACTAGGTCGGGGTTACAGGTGAGCTTAGGCTAGGTAGGGTCCGACGTCCCGGCGGACTGCGTAAAAATCCCGCATCCTTTTCCTTTTTTTCCAGTTTCATCCCCATGGCCGTTACCTATCGCCGTTGGGTACGAGAAAACATCCTCCGGGAAGAGCCCACCCCCATTCTCTCCGAATCGGTCCTGCAACGGATCTGGTTCGAACAACTCGTCCGCAATCCTCTCACCACCCTTTCCGGTGAAACAATCACTCTTCACCACCCCGGCATCTGGAATCACCGTGCTGGTCCCGACTTCCTTCGCACCTCTTTTTCGACCCCTGGAGGCCAAACAATCTCCGGGGATGTCGAACTGCACCGCCACTCCTCCGATTGGGACACTCATGCCCACGCCACCAACCCAGCGTATGGGCAGGTTGTACTCCATGTCTTTTGGCAAAAGGATCCCTCCAATTTCCCAATATCGCTCCGAGGAGTTCGGCAGATTGCTTTGGAACATCAGTTGGCCGCTCCACTTACGGAACTCATCGCCCTCTTCCGCAGTTCCCCCGCCGAGATCCTGACCGGGGAGAAACCCGGCCAATGTCACCCGCTGCTTCTTTCCCTTCCTCCAGAAAAGCTGAAGAGCCTTCTCGAAGAAGCCGGTTGGCATCGGCTTCGTCTCCGTCGCTCGCTCGCCCAGGCCCGCATCGCATCTTTTGGGTTCGAACAGGCAGCCTGGATCTCTTTGGCTGAGGGACTCGGTTTCTCCGAAAATCGCGAGCCCTTCGCATCCCTCGCCCGTGCCGTCCCGATAGGCAAATTACTCTCCATCCCAGATCCAACCACCCGCACTGCCATTCTTTACGGTACTGCGGGCCTGCTTCCCGACCCCACGAGATCGAAGATTACCGCCTGTGCTCAGCCTCTCGTGCGGGAGTTGTGGTCCCTCTGGTGGAAACAGAGGGAGCCATGGGCTCCTTCAATTCTTTCCACGGACCTTTGGCGCTTGGGCTCTACCCGCCCCAACAACTCACCATATCGTCGCCTAGCTGCACTATCTTGCCTGTCGCAACCTCATGTATGGAAAGACTTTATGGAATGTATCCATAGTGGATCCGCCGACCAGTTTTTGAAAATCCTTCAATCTGTTTCAGACCCTTTTTGGAACCAGCACGCTAGTTGGGATGGGCGCATTCTATCCTCCTCCTCCCGCTTGATCGGCACCGACCGGGCCACCGCACTCCTGTTTCAGGTTCTCGCCCCCATGGCGAATCTCACAGAGGCAGAGCTTGGTACCCGGATGGAAAACTGGCCGGCGGGTGGAGATGCCGGCCTGCTCCGCTCTGCCTCCATGCGCCTCTTGGGCGTTCCCTTTCCCCCTGCGGACGTTCGCGCCCACCTAGCCCGTGAAGGCCTGTTGCAAATCTACAAAGACTTCTGCCGTGCCAAACCATGCACCCAATGCTCCATGCCTGAATTCCTGAAACGCAGATAGGCGACCTGCCAGCCTGTAGCCTTTAGCCAGTAGTCTTCTTCATCTTAATCTTCATCTTTATCTTAATCCCCCCCTCCCTGAATCGCCTCATACGCCGCCCAGTCTCTGAGATCATAATGCCACCATTCGTCCGGCACCCCGGAAAAACCGGCGGAAAACATGGCGTTCCTTAGGACTCTTGCCCGCTTCGCCAGCTCCTTCGGCACATCGGAGAAATTTTCATCCGCCTTGGCATTGAACTCATCGTGATCGCTGGGCATTTCCAGGATCTTTCCATTCTTGTCGGCCAAGGAAACATCCACGCTCGTCCCCCGGGTGTGCCGACTGATCTTATTCGGCGGCGTTAGAAAACGGCCGTCTGGTTTGGCCGCCCATAATGCTTTTTGTGCGTAAGCTGGTCTCCACGCATCCCAGATCACCAGCCGATACCCCTTTTCTTCCAGCTCCCTAGACACCTCGGCCAGCTTTCGGATGGTCTCGGGCCGAAGCCTGGCTTTCCCGTCTGCGTAAATGGGCTTTCCGGTAATGTTTTTCTCCGTGGCATACCGCATCTCCAGAACCACCCCCGGGACGTTGTTGGTCGTCACCTCAACCAGCCGTTCATTGGGGGCCGCGACGGCCGCGGAAGCGAGCAGTAGAAAGATCCAAAGCATCATCCCAAAATACATGGTACCAGCGTTTAGGCGATGGTAGGGCTGACCGTCTTGGTAGGGCCAATCATCCATGATCAGCCGATTGATCGTTCAACGCCACAATCCTCAATCATCCCATCGGCCGATGAGGATCATCGGCCCTACCAAACCCTGAACCACAGAATCTTGAACATCCGGTAGGGCAGGGTCGATGACCCTGCCGCGGCAGCCTCATCGAGGCTGCCCTACCAAATTTTCTTCCCCCCGCTCCTCTAGCTCGTATACCCACCCCATGCATAAATTCATTCTTTCAGCCTTCGCCGTCCTCTTCGCCACCGCCACCCTCCCCGCCTCCGATACCGCCGAACGTGCCCGGGAAATGACCAGCAACCTGGAAAAGATCGAGGGCTTGATCGACAAAACCATCAAGGAACTCAAGGAAGCCGTCGACCAGCTCAACCGTGTCTCCGCGGAATCGGACAAGCCACGCGATGCTTTCGAGGACTTTACCGATCAACTCAAGGACTACAAAGATGTCCAAGCCACCCTTTCCGAGCGGATCGACCGTTTCCGCTCCGTGGCTGATGCCCGCTTTAAGGACTGGGAGGCCGATCTCGCCAAGATGGAAGGCGACCTCAAGACCATCAGCCAAGACCGGATGAGCAAAGCCAAGAAAGAATACGATGATGTGGATAAGAAGGTCCGCGCGATCGGAGCCAAATTGACCAAGGCCGTCGACAAACTGCAGGAAGTGCAGACTTACTTCACCACCGAATTGAACGCAGCTTCCATTCAGGCCGCCAGCAAAGTGATCGACGCCGCTAAAAAATCCTCCGACGAAGTCACCCAAGCCCTGCAGGAGATGAAAGCTGACTACACAAAACTCAAGGTCGACACGGCAGAGTCCAAGCCGAAGGAGTAATTTGTTATCTAGTAATTTGTTATCTCCCGGCCCGGTAGGGCTGACCGTTGGTAGGGCGGATCGTCTCGATCCGCCGATCGATAATTCAACGATCAAGGATGGAATCACTCCATCGGCCGATGAGGATCATCGGCCCTACCCCAGCCTGACTCACCCATCCCCCAACGCCCGGTAGGGCTGACCGTCACGGCCAGCCGATTGATACTTTAAAACTGACTCCTGAACCTTTCCATCGGCCCAAGCAGCGGAGACTGCTTGCCCCTACCAAATCACCTAATCCTAATCTAAACAACGCCTACGGCGTCCACCGCAGCCGATAAAACCCTCCAGACACGTTGGTGTTGGTGATCGCCTGATCCGGCACCTTGAGCCACCCGTTGGAGTCAGAGGTAAAGGTATCGGA
>Ga0214917_10008527_pt1 | contig 10042 bp, 9 predicted proteins | sample LL_1208_BB_MetaG_FD_177983 | JGI IMG/M metagenome (GOLD analysis project Ga0214917, IMG submission 177983) | Freshwater microbial communities from Lake Lanier, Atlanta, Georgia, United States - LL_1208_BB | ecosystem: Environmental > Aquatic > Freshwater > Lake | place: USA: Georgia | collected...
ACCAGTAGGTACGGCTGATAAAGTAAGAGCGGCAATTGCCAAGAACTATCAAGGAGATTTTGATGTAGTGAGTAATCCTGAGTTTTTACGCGAGGGAGTAGCGGTGGGTGATTTTATGAAACCCGACCGTGTAGTGATTGGCACCAACTCAGCACGAGCTCGCAATTTGATGAGTGAGTTGTACGCTCCTTTTGTGAGACAAGGGAATCCTGTTTTATTTATGGATGAGCGCTCATCAGAGCTCACCAAATACGCGGCGAATAGTTTTTTGGCGATGAAGATCTCTTTTATGAATGAGATCGCCCAGCTCTGCGAGCGTATGGGGGCTGATGTGGATATGGTGCGCCGGGGAATCGGTAGTGATGAAAGAATTGGGAAACGATTTTTATTCTCAGGCATCGGCTATGGTGGATCTTGTTTCCCTAAGGATGTGCAGGCCTTGATTAAATCTGCTGACGCCGCTGATTATGACTTTAAAATCTTGAAGGCCGTTGAAAAAGTCAACGCCAAGCAGAAGCTACATCTCGTTGAGAAAATAAAAGCGCATTTTCAAGGGAATATAAAAGGCAAACGCTTTGCGCTATGGGGATTGGCCTTTAAGCCCAATACCGATGATATCCGCGAGGCTCCTGCCTTAGTGATCATTGATGCGTTACTAAAAGAAGGAGCGATTATTACCGCTTATGATCCAGAAGCCATGGCTGCGGTGCAAGCACAAATAGGTGCTAAAATAAATTATGCGCAAAGTCAGTACCTGGCATTAGAGGGGGCAGATGCTTTACTTATAGCTACGGAATGGAGTGAGTTTAGAACACCAGATCTTGAGCGTATCGGCAATTCGCTGCAATCTAAAGTTATTTTTGACGGACGTAATCTTTTTGATGTGGCCAAATTACAGTCCATGGGCTACCAGTATATTAGTATCGGCAGGCCGCAATAATTTTTAATGGCTAAACAACGAGTTTTAATAACAGGAGCTGCTGGGTTTTTAGGCTCTCATCTCTGTGATCGGTTTATCCAAGAGGGTTATGAGGTAATCGGAATGGATAATTTGCTAACGGGCAGTTTATCCAACGTAGAACATTTATTCCCCTTAAAAGAGTTTAGCTTTTATCATCACGACGTTAGCAAGTTCATCCATGTGCCAGGACCACTGGATTATATTTTGCATTTTGCTTCTCCTGCTAGTCCAATAGACTATTTAAAGATGCCTATTCAAACTTTGAAAGTAGGCTCCTTGGGTACGCATAATTGTTTGGGACTCGCCAAGGCTAAGAAGGCTAGAATATTAGTGGCCAGTACGAGTGAGGTGTATGGAGATCCTTTGGTTCATCCGCAACAGGAGGATTATTGGGGAAATGTAAATCCTGTGGGTCCACGGGGGGTGTATGATGAGGCGAAGCGATTCCAAGAAGCTATTACCATGGCTTATCATAATTTTCATGGACTGGAAACAAGAATAGTCCGGATTTTTAATACCTATGGTCCTCGGATGCGACTCAATGACGGGCGAGCGTTGCCTGCTTTTATAGGACAAGCGCTAAGAGGAGAGAATCTAACCGTTTTTGGGGACGGCACCCAAACCCGGAGTTTTTGTTATGTATCAGATTTAGTAGAGGGGATTTATCGATTGTTGCTCAGCGAGGAAAGCCGACCGGTAAATCTAGGTAACCCTCATGAAATCAGCCTTTTAGACTTTGCTAAAGAGGTGATTGAGCTATGTGAAACTCGATCGAAAATTGAATTTAAACCCCTTCCTCAAGATGATCCTAAACAACGCCAACCCGATATTAGCCGCGCTAAGGCCGTATTGGGTTGGGAACCTATGATTTCTCGACAAGAAGGTCTTAGTTTAACCTATACCTATTTTAAAAACCAGTTGGCGGATTCAATTCAATGAGTATATTTGCTACTCATTATTGAGTCAGTTTTCTGCTTGTAATTGTGACTGACTGTGGCTTTGCCGTCTTTATATTCTCCTCCTTTGATTGATCAGTTATTTTCTGGTAAAATCCGTTTAAAACTACTGGCGCGTTTGTTATTAAACCCCAGCAACCAGGTTTATTTACGCCAATTAGAGCGAGATTTACAGGTAAGCTCCAATACCGTACGACTGGAATTGAATAAGCTTTCTGAAATGAGGCTAATCAATGTAGTGGAAACCGAGGAGAGTAAAATCAAAAAATATATTGCCAATACGGTACACCCGCTTTATTCTAATTTACGGTCTATTATTCTAAAATATGTGGGGGTAGATCAATTAATAGAAGAGATCTTTTATAAACTGGGGGAGATTGATGAAGTATTTTTAACAGGGGAATTTGCCAATGGAATAGAAACTCCCTTTATTGATTTAGTATTAGTGGGTGATATAGATCGAGAGTATTTAAATAAATTAGTAGACAGAGCAGAGAAATTACTCAACAAAAAAATTAGAATGGCAATTTATTCTAAAAATGAATTTACTCCTTCACTTTTAGAAAATATTCAGCATGTTTCTATTTTCAATGGGGGGGGGGTGAATTCTAAAAATGAGTAGTGTGGTCCATTCGGCCAAATCCTATTCGTAGATATACGTAAATCACTAAATCGTTCATTTTCAGCTTTAAATAGTTTTATTTAAAATTTTCGATTAACGCAAATCATCAAAAATAGACGTTCTAGTGCGCAGTTTGGTGCGCAAAAAAAACACATCATGAAACCCAAAGCAATCATCGTAAGTGGTTACTTCAACCCAATACACAAAGGTCATATCGAGTACTTTAATAATGCAAAGGCTAAAGGTAATCTGCTAATTGTTATTGTGAATAGTGATCATCAAAGGCTTTTAAAAGGCGCTAAAGAATTTCAAAAAGAAGATGAGCGTGTTTTCATTGTCTCGAACATAAAAAGTGTGGATCTAGTCTTTTTATCTATTGACCAAGACAGAACCGTTTGTGAAACCGTCAAACAGATTTATCATCGATTATCAAACGATTACCAATTGGTCTTTGCAAATGGAGGAGACCAAAACAACAACTCTATTCCCGAAGTGTCTATTTGTAATGAATTAGGTATTGATTTGATTGATGGATTAGGCGATAAAATACAATCATCAAGTTGGTTGTTAGCAAAGTAATGAAATAGAAAATATTACAAAAGATAGCAGAAGAAATAAAAAGCGTTGGTTTAACGATTTCTTCTTTTGATTTGAGCGACCTTGGGGAGGTTTTTTCGTAATAGACGAAAATCATGTTAAAGAATTTACTAATGTTAACCTTTTAGGTTTTGATATAGATAAGCTAAGGGCATCAGGAAAGCTAAGTCCAAAAATTCTTATTATAAAACCAGTTGCACGCTTATCTTGGCAATATCATTATCGCAGGTCCGAAACTTGGACTGTAATCTATGATCCTGCGGGGTAGTTAAAAGTTATGACAATAGTGAAGGAGAAACTATAAAATAGCAGAAAGGTGAAGTAATCGTCCTTAAAAAAGAAGAGCGACACAGGTTGGTTGGTTTAGACAATTGGGGTGTTGTAGCTGAATTTCGGCAACATACAGATATGAATTATCCTTTAGATGAAGAAGATATAGTTGGGCTCGAAGACGAATATAACAGAAATTAGTACATAGATATAAGTTTATAATTAACAATAAAATTATTTAAAATTGAAAAAGGCAATAATTACAGGTGTGAATGGTCAAGACGGGGCATATTTATCTGAGCTGCTATTACGAAAAGGGTATGAGGTTCATGGCATAAGACGGAGGTCTTCGATATTTAATACCCAAAGAATTGACCATCTAATTAAAGATTGGCATGAGAAGGGTAACAATTTTATTTTGCATCATGGTGATTTAACTGATAGTACTAATTTAATTAGAATAATCCAGGAAGTAAAGCCGGATGAAATCTACAACTTGGCTGCCATGAGTCATGTTCATGTAAGTTTTGATATGCCAGAATATACTGCAAATGCAGATGGAATAGGAACTTTACGCATACTTGAAGCCGTAAGGTTGTTAGGTTTAGTTAATAAAACAAAAATATATCAAGCATCAACTTCCGAACTATATGGTTTAGTTCAAGCTGTTCCACAATCAGAAAAAACGCCATTTTATCCACGTTCACCTTATGCAGTTGCAAAATTATACGCATATTGGATAACAGTAAATTATCGAGAAGCATACAATATGTTTGCATGTAATGGTATACTATTCAACCATGAGTCTCCACTAAGAGGTGAAACATTTGTGACTAGGAAAATCACAAGGGCTGTGTCTAAAATTGCACTAGGAATGCAAGATGTATTATACTTGGGTAACTTAAATGCTCAAAGAGATTGGGGGCATGCTAAAGATTATGTAGAAGGAATGTACTTAATTTTACAACATGATAAACCTGAAGATTTTGTTTTGTCTACAGGAATTACTACTACTGTTAGAGAGTTTGTTAGAAAATCATTTGAAGAGTTGGGAATTGAAATAAAATTTGAAGGAAAAGACGAGGATGAAGTAGGAATTGTTGTGAAATGTAATGGGCCTTCAACTTTAGAAGTTGGCAAGGTGCTTGTTAGAGTCGATCCAAAGTATTTCCGGCCTACGGAAGTCGATTTGCTAATCGGAGATTCGTCAAAAGCTAGGGATAAGCTAGGTTGGTATCCGAAGCATAGTTTAAGTGATTTAGTTAGAGAAATGGTTGAGTCTGATTATAAATATTTAAAATCTAAAAATCCAAAATAATGTATAAAGAAATTTCAAAATGTAGAATTAGTGATAGTACAAATTTATTGAATGTACTTTCATTAGGTAATCAAGTTTTAACAGGTGTATTCCCAAAAAGTAAGGGTGAAAAGATAACAATGGGTCCAGTTGACTTAGTTTGGTGCCCAGATAGTGGACTGCTTCAAATGAAGCAATCCTATAGTTTAGAAGAAATGTATGGGGATAATTATGGTTATAGATCTGGCTTGAACTCTTCAATGGTAAAACATTTGCAAAAAAAAATTCGAACTTTAGAAAAGCTAGCTAAGCCCTCAAGTAATGATTTAGTTATTGATATAGGTAGTAATGATGCAACATCTCTTAAAGCATATTTGGGGAATTTCAAAAAAGTTGGAATAGATCCTACAGGAAATAAATTCAAGGAGTTTTATACTAAAGAAATCAGTTTGATTTCTGATTTTTTTACAGCAGACAAATTTAATGAGTTATTTCCCAAAGAAAAAGCTAAAATTATTACTTCAATCGCAATGTTTTATGATTTAGAGAATCCAATTGCATTCGTTTCTGATATTGAAAAGTGCTTGTCAGATCAAGGCATTTGGCACTTTGAACAAAGTTATATGCCCTCGATGCTTAGGACCAATAGTTATGATACAATATGTCATGAACATCTCGAATTTTACTCATTAAAAGTAGTTAAAAATATTTTAGAACAATGTAACTTAAGAATAGTAGATGTTCAAATGAATGATATAAATGGCGGAAGTTTTGCTGTTACAGCATGTAAAAAACAAGCAAGTTATCAAACAAATACTCCTGTTATTAATTGGTTATTGAATCAAGAAAATGAATTAGGCTTAGATACTGTAAAGCCATATTTGGAGTTTGCAGAACGAACAATCGCTCATAAGAAGAACCTGGTTAATCTAATAAAAGCACTTGTTGCAGACGGAAAAAAAATTTTTGGATATGGTGCAAGTACAAAGGGTAATGTCTTGTTGCAATATTGTGGTTTCACTGAGAAGGAAATTCCATTTATTGCTGAAGTTAATCCTGAAAAATTTGGACGCTATACTCCGGGAACAAATATTCCAATTATTTCAGAGAAAGAAGCGAAAGAATTAAATCCAGATTATTTTTTAGTACTACCATGGCATTTTAAAAATAACATAATTTCTAGAGAGGAAGAATATATGTCAAACGGGGGTAAGTTTATTTTCCCACTTCCAGAAATTGAAATAATTTAAATAAATTTGAAAAAAGTAATAATTTTTGGGTCCAATGGTCAAGATGGATTTTATTTAAATGAGCTACTCAAAAAAGAACAATTTGAAATAGTCAAAGTTTCAAGAACCTCAGGTGACATTATTGGCTCTGTTGGGGACTATTCTTTTGTAGAAAATATTATCAAAGCTTTAAAGCCGGAGTATATTTTTCATTTTGCAGCAATTTCTACTACAAATCATGATGTAACTCTTGACAATAATAATGCAATTTCTACCGGTGCAATTAATATCCTTGAATCTGTTAAACGACACTCCTTAACTTCGAAAATATTTATTTCTGGGAGTGCTCTTCAATTCAAAAATAATGGAGTTCCAATAGACGAAGAAACTCCCTTTGATTACTCAACGACTTATGCGATTTCAAGGACATATTCAGTTAATTTAGCCAGGTACTACAGAGAAAAATTTGGACTTAAAGTCTACATTGGATATTTTTTTAATCATGATAGCCCTCTCAGATCAGAAAAACACATCAATCAAAAAGTTGTAAGACACTTAGTAATGGTCAAAAATGGAAGTAGAGATAAATTAATTATAGGCAATTTGAATGTTAAAAAAGAATTTTCGTTTGCAAAAGATATAATGGAGGCCGTATGGATATTGATTAATCAAGATAGTATCTATGAAACAGTTATTGGAAGCGGTATTGCCTACAGCATAGAAGATTGGGTTACCTATTGTTTTCAAAAATATTTTTTAGACTGGAAGGATTATATTATAATTGATAATAACTACAAAACTGATTACGAAATTTTAGTTTCAAATCCCCAGAAAATAAATCTACTTGGTTGGAAACCGAAAACGAATATATTTGAATTAGCAGATATAATGCTTGAATCTGAATTTAATAGAATAAAGTATAGTTTTGAGTATTAAATAGCACATGGCAGCTTTTTTGTAATTTTCAAAAAGCGTAATTTCGACAAAATAATTTTTTGGTAAAATTGACGTAAATCATTTTTGTTAATAAGGATACAGAAAATTTTTTTGTAATAAGTTATTAAAAGAAGGCTAAATATAACTTTTATGTATGTCAAGTAAAATTGAGTATATTCTTACACCATGGGATACGAAATCATTAGAATTAAAAACTGCAGAAATTAAAATTAATACGTATTCTGATTTAGATACTTTTAAAGCTGATTATTTTGCCATTGAGGAAAAATTGCTAGAAGCTAATGTTCAATTTGTGTATACTAGGATAACTAGTTTTGACAGGTCTCTTCGATATTTTCTTCAAAAAATTGGATTCTATTTCGTTGAAACGAGTTTAGAATTTAGTTTAAATAGGGTTCAAAAATTTGAGAAAAGAAAACTTCCAATAATTGAATATAAACTTGCAAACGAAGAAGACCACTCTGTGATTAAAATAATAGCAAGAGATTCTTTTAATTTTGGCCGATTTCATGAAGATGTCAATGTTCCTTCAGCTAATTCGCGACTTAGATATTATAATTGGATAGATGATTTAGTCGGTCAAAATGCTGAAATTTATGTTGCAAAAGTTGGTAAAGAAATAATAGGTTTTAATATTCAAAAAATTGACTTTTCTAGGAAAGCTATTACCTTAGTTTTAGCAGGTTGCAAATCAGGTGCAGAAATATTTAGCTTGTCTTTGTGGAATGAAATTATTTATGAAAATAAAATTAAGGGATTCAATCAAATTAATGCGCTGATTTCAGCTTCTAATATTGGAGTATTTAATATATATAATCAGTTTAATTTCATATTAAAAAACACTTATCTAGGATTTCACAAAAAATTTTAATAAAACAATAATTATGAAAGCAAAATTAAATAAAGAAACAATAGTTGACTTATTATTAACTATATTAAAATCTACCTTAAATGAAATTGATGGTCGTGTTGACTTAACAGAGGGAGAAAATATTAAATTATTTGGAGGAGAAGGGCTTCTAGATTCTATTGGATTAGTACATTACATTGTAGATGTTGAGGAAAAACTAGAAGACGAATTTGGTGTTTCTGTGGTTTTGGCCAACGAAAAAGCTATGTCAAGGAGAACAAGTCCTTTCTCACGAGTATCTTATCTAGCAGATTATATTCTTGAAGAAATTAAATTACATTCTAATGATTAGTATGAATATGGTTATTCTGATAACGGGGTCGAGTAGAGGGATTGGGTATAATCTTGTAAAATACTTTTTAAGCCAAGGTCACGATGTAATTGGTTGTAGTAGATCGGTAAATGAATTGCAGCACAATAAATATAAACATTTTTGCCTAGATGTTTCTGATGAAAAAAAAGTGAACGATTTATTTGTGAATATTAGAAAAGAATATGGTCGTTTAGATGTATTGATAAATAATGCAGGATTGGCATCAATGAATCATACGATTTTGACGCCATTAGGTACCGTCAATAAACTTTTTGATACAAATTTTAAAGGTACATTTTTGTTTTCAAGACAAGCAGTAAAGCTGATGAAAAAAAATTATTTTGGTAGAATTATAAATTTTTCAACAGTTGCAGTACCACTAAACCTTGAGGGCGAAGCAATTTACGCAGCTACTAAAAGTGCTATAGAACAATTCACCAAAGTTTTTTCTAAAGAAATTGCGTCTTTGGGGATAACAATAAATACAATTGGCCCAACTCCTGTAGAAACAGATTTAATTAAAGCTGTACCAAAAAATAAGTTAGAAGAGTTAATTGCTCAGCAAGCAATAAAAAGGCTTGGCAATTTTGATGACATAATCAATGTTATAAATTTTTATATTGATACTAAAAGTAATTTTATTACAGGTCAAACTATTTATCTGGGGGGGGTATTTAAATGAAAATTGTTGATGCATTTATCGATAAGTTTTCTTCGTACAAAGAGAAAATTGCAATAATTGACTTAGAAAGAAAATTTTCTTTTTCTGAATTAGTTGCTAACATTTATCTTTTTAATGAAAGGCTAAAGGAGTTAAGAATTAAAAGGGGAGAAGTTGTTTTTATACTTGGTGATTACTCATTTGATTCGATATCTTTATTTTTCAGCTTAGCGCTAAATGGTAATATTATTGTGCCTGTCACATCAGATAATGAGCAAGAGGTTTTTGAAAGAATTCAAGTTGCTCAGCCAAACTGGATATTCAACCTTAAAACTAGGCAAGAGAGACAATTTGATTGCAATCAGACATTAATCAGACATCAATTATTAGATTCATTAATACAAAGTGAATCATCGGGTCTTATTTTGTTTAGTAGTGGTAGTACTGGCAAGCCGAAAGCAATGGTTCATAATTTAGATAATTTGCTTTTAAATTACTTTGACAGAAAAAATAAAGAGATAAATTTTTTAGTATTTCTTATGTTTGATCACATAGGAGGTTTAAACACTTTATTTAATTGTTTGTCTATGGGCGCAACAATTACTATTCCACCGAATAGAAATCCTGATGAAATAGCAAGACTCATTGAAAGATACAAGATCAACATTTTGCCATCATCTCCTACATTTTTAAACTTAATGTGTATAAGTAATGTATTTGAGAATTTTGATTTTTCTAGTATTCGTATGATTACTTATGGAACTGAAGCAATGCCAGAAAGTTTATTGTTAAAGTTAAAAGAGAAATTACCAAGAGTTAAATTTCTTCAAACTTTTGGCACAAGTGAAACAGGAATAATAAAGTCATTGAGCATGTCCTCATCTAGTACCTTTTTGAAATTTGATGACCCAAACCAAGAATTTAAGATAGTTAATGGTGAATTGTGGTTGAGAAGTAAAACTCAAGTTCTAGGATACATCAATCACTCAAATGAAAGCTTTAATGAAGAAGGTTGGTTTATGACTGGAGATTTAGTTGAAGAGACTGGGGATGGATTTATAAGGATTGTTGGGAGGGCTAAAGAGTTAATTAATGTTGGTGGTGAAAAAGTGTTGCCTGGGGAAGTTGAGGCAGTGATTTTGCAATTAGAATGTATTGCTGATTGTATTGTGAAATCTGAAAAAAATTCAATTACTGGTCAAATTGTTTGTGCCGATGTTGTGATGAAAGACGGGTTTAATTTTAAAAATGAAAAAATGATAATAAAAG
>Ga0214917_10008528_pt1 | contig 10040 bp, 8 predicted proteins | sample LL_1208_BB_MetaG_FD_177983 | JGI IMG/M metagenome (GOLD analysis project Ga0214917, IMG submission 177983) | Freshwater microbial communities from Lake Lanier, Atlanta, Georgia, United States - LL_1208_BB | ecosystem: Environmental > Aquatic > Freshwater > Lake | place: USA: Georgia | collected...
CTCCGGAGGCCGTGGTCGACTTCTTTAACGCCGTGGCTCAGGACGTGCGCGAAATCCTCGCCTCCCTCGGAGTTCGCAAGCTGGACGAAATCATCGGCCATCCTGAACTCCTCGAGACTTTTGTTCCAGAGAACCACCCCAAAGCCGCCATGGTCGACCTGCATCCTCTCCTCACCGTTCCCGATATCGATCCTTTGGCACCCCGCCACCATACCTGGGAACGGAACGACAAACTGGAAGACCAACCAATGGATGCCCGCATTCTTCAGGACGCCAAGGATGCCCTCTCGAAAAAGCGGAAGGCCAAACTCTCCTATAAAATCAACAATGCCCACCGGTCGGTCGGGGCCCAGCTCAGCGGGGAAATTGCGTACCGCTACGGGGACGAGGGACTGCCCGATGGCAGCATCACCATTAAATTCGACGGCTCCAGCGGACAATCGTTCGGTGCTTTCCTGGTGAACGGGGTGAAAATCACCCTGCAGGGGGAAGCCAACGACTATGTCGGCAAGTCTATGTCCGGCGGGGAAATTATTTTGATTCCCGCCAAGGGCACCTCTTTCGATCCTTCCCTGAATTCCATCTGCGGCAACACCTGCCTGTACGGAGCCACCGGTGGAAAACTTTTTGCTTATGGGCAGGCCGGAGAACGGTTTGCCGTACGCAATAGCGGCGCCACAGCCGTGATTGAGGGGGTGGGCGACCATGCCTGTGAATACATGACCCGTGGCACGGTCGTCGTTCTGGGGCCGACCGGAAAGAATTTTGGGGCCGGAATGTCCGGTGGAATCGCCTATGTTCTGGACGAGGACGGGGCGTTCGAAAAACGCTACAACTCAGGTATGGTCGGTCTGGAACGCCTTTCCGGCGACGAGGACTCCAAAACACTCCAGGCAATCATCTATCAACATCTGGAGGCCACCGAGAGCCGGAAGGCGAAGGAAATTCTCGCCAAATGGGACCAGTTCTCCCCCAAGTTTTGGAAGGTGATTCCTCATCCCCCCGTCTCCACTCTGCCTCCGAATTTGGCCCCGGTTGCCGCTGCAACCGCCAAGGCATAGTAAAAATCCGATCTTGGGGAAATCGCATTCCCCCTCCTCTTCATGAAAACACTGCTTCTTCTCCTTCCCTTCCTCATGGCCACGGCATGGAGTGCCTCCGAAAACACTCAAAGTCCTGAATTTGTCGAAAGCCTTATCCGCAAGATGACGGTTCAGGAAAAAATCGGGCAACTGAACCTCGTCAACGACTTCAGCGACGACCTGAAATTGACGGGTCCTCAGGCCCAAGGAAAAGCCAACCCTGCCCTCACCAATCTTCGAAACGGGGAAATCGGCGCCATGTTGAATGCCGGGGGTGTCAACCGCATCCGTGAGCTGCAGAAAATAGCCGTTGAGGAGAGTCGTCTCAAAATTCCCCTGCTTTTCGGACTCGATGTCATTCACGGCTATCAGACGATTTTCCCGATTCCCTTGGCCGAAGCCGCCTCGTGGGATTTGGCGGCGATCGAACGTTCGGCCCGTCTGGCGGCAGTTGAAGCCACCGCCGCAGGAGTGCATTGGACGTATGCCCCCATGGTGGACATCTGCCGGGATCCCCGCTGGGGACGGATGATGGAAGGCGCCGGGGAAGATCCTTATCTAGGATCCAAAATTGCCGCCGCCCGAGTCCGGGGCTTTCAGGGAAAATCTCTGCAGGACCCCGAATCGCTCGCTGCGTGTGCCAAGCATTACGCCGGTTACGGTTTTGCGGAGGCCGGTCGGGACTACAACACCGTGGATCTCAGTGGAGCCACCCTCCACAATATAATTCTCCCCCCTTTTCATGCGGCCGCCGATGCAGGAGTAGCCACTTTCATGAGTTCCTTTAATGAACTCAATGGAGTTCCGGCCGTGGCGAACCGGGACCTGCAGCAGACCATTCTCCGGGAAACCTGGGGATGGCGCGGGATGATGGTGACGGACTGGAACGCTATCCGGGAACTGATGGCTCACGGCTTCGCCTTCACCCCAACAGAGGCGGCTCAACTCGCGTTCACCGGGGGAGCGGATATGGACATGTGTTCGCGGCTGTTTTCCGAGGAACTGGAACCCCTTCTGGAAAACAAAAAGATTTCGGAAAAGGAACTCGATGAAAAAGTCCGGCGGGTTCTCCGCCTGAAACAGGATCTTGGCCTGTTCCGTGATCCTTATCGCGGAATCTCCCCTGAAAGGGAAAAAACAAAGATCGGGACTCCCGAGGCCCGACAAACCTCCCGAATCATCGCCCTAAAATCCGCTGTTCTACTCAAAAACAGTGGAATTCTGCCTTTTCCCAATGATCTGAAATCCTTGGCCGTGATCGGACCCTTGGCGGACGACCACGATAGTCCCCTTGGAAACTGGCGGGCCGAGGCCATTCCAAATTCAGCCGTCTCCCTTCTCGAAGGCTTGCGTGCCGCCCTTCCTAAAACCGAGATTCTTTATGCCCAAGGGTGTCCTCTCATCATCGGCGCAGCCAACCCCCTGCAGAATCTGAAACTCGCAGGAGATGTTCGCACGGGCTTCCCCGAAGCCATCGCTGCCGCACAGAAATCGGAGGCAGTCGTGCTGTGCATCGGTGAACACGGATTCATGACGGGCGAGGGCCGTAGTCGAACCTCTCTTGGCTTTCCCGGAGCCCAAAACGCCCTAGCCGAGGCCGTTCTTCGGGCCAACCCCAGAACAGTCGTCGTCGTGATGACCGGGCGACCCCTGATTCTTACTGACTTGGATGCCAAGTTTCCTGCCATTCTTCTGGGATGGCACCTGGGCTCGGAGGCCGGCCACGCCTTGGCTGACCTTCTGCTGGGAAAGGCTTCACCCTCCGGTCGTCTTCCGGTCTCTTTTCCAAGAAGTCTGGGCCAGATTCCCATTTATCATAACAGGAAAAACACGGGACGCCCGGCGAACGGAGATGAAGCCCTTTTTGTGTCCCGTTATACCGACTGCCCAAATGACCCCCTGTATCGGTTTGGGTACGGGCTATCGTACAGCCGCTTTACCCTTTCCGACCTAACGGTCTCCCCAAAAAATCTTTCGCTTGGAAAACCGGCCCAAGCCACCCTGACCATAAAAAATGAGGGAAAAGTACCCGCCGCTGAGGTTGTCCAACTTTACCTCCACGACCTTGCGGCCTCACTCACGCCTCAGGTTGAAAAACTGGTCGGCTTTGCACGGGTCGATCTTCCCCCCGGAAAGTCTCAAACCCTTACCTTCCCGCTGACGAATCAAGAGCTTGGATTTTTCGATCACACCGGGAAGTTTCTTGTTGAACCCGGAGCCTTTGAAATTTTTGCCCGCACTGGAACGGAATCAACCCCACGGGTCTCCTTGACCCTGAAATAATCCATCCTCCCACGCCCTGCCGATTTCTGGCATACTCGGCCTATGTTGCGAACTTTTCTTTATGGAAAGATTCACCGCGCCACGGTGACCGATGGCTCGGTGGATTATGAGGGAAGCCTCGGGGTGTCCACAGACCTGATGGAAGCGGCCGGTCTCCGACCCGGCGAAAAAATCCTCGTGGGGGTGATCAATACCGGGGCACGTTTCGAAACATATTTGATTCCTGCCCCTGCGGGCCAAGGTGCGATCGTCCTCAATGGGGCCACCGCACATCTGGGAAAAAAAGGGGATCTTCTGACCATCATGGCCTTTGCCCAACTCACTCCTGAACAAGTCAAAACCCACCGCGCAAAATCAGTTATTCTCGGATCCAATAATAAAATCGAAAAAATCACAGAAATCGCCACCGCAAACCACTAGTTAACAATCACTTCTGTGGGGTCAGAGGTCTTGTAAATTATTAAGGATCAGGATTTTACAAGGCAGTTTTGTATTTTTGGGGTCAGAGGTGCAAAGAAGTGCTACTGAAAATCAAGGATCCTTAACGCATCGAAATCCGAGGTGGGAGGTCCCCGTGCTCACCTCTCCCTTGCTCCGGGTGCCCAGAATGTAACGGGCGCAAAATTGATCGGAACACAGAAAAGACCCCCCCCGGTGAACCCGTTTTCTTGCCCCTGGTTCCTCCGGATCGAAACTGTCCTTCGGGCCTTGGGGGTTTTTCCATAATCCGTGCTTGGCATCCTCCACATACGTGTCGGGTCGGTACCAGTCGGAACACCACTCCCATACATTTCCTGACATATCAAATAACCCATATCGGTTGGCCGGATACTTCCGGACCGGGGCGATTCCCTTCCAACCATCTTCACCCGTGTCCGTATTGGGAAATCTTCCCTGCCAGGTATTGGCCATCCATTTCCCCCCGGGGCGAAATTCATTTCCCCACGGATAGGTCTCCCTCTCCTGCCCTCCCCTTGCCGCCCGCTCCCATTCAGCTTCGGTCGGCAATCGTTTTCCCGCCCACTTGGCATAAGCCACCGCGTCTTCATAGGCGACATGCACCACGGGAAAGTCATCCTTCCCGTTCAGGTCGCTTTGCGGTCCGAGAGGATGCTTCCAGCAAGCTCCGGGAAGATATCTCCACCAAGCGGTAAAATCGTCCAAGGGCACAGGATGATCCGGAGCCTGAAAACAAACCGAGCCCGGCACCAACATTTCATCCGCAGCTCCCGGAAAGTCCTCCCGCCGGGGTTTTCTCTCCGCCACGGTGACATAATGGGTTGCCTCAATAAATTTCTGAAATTGGGCGTTCGTGACCTCCGTCTCATCCATCCAAAATCCATTCACCTCAACTTCGTGCGTGGGTTGGGCATCCGTGAACCCAGACTGCAGGAGACTACAACAGGGCTTTCCGGGATCGGCAGCCTGAAGAACTTTTTGACACACCTCCTCCGTCGGCCCCCCCATGAGAAACTTGCCCCCGGGAATCCAGACCATTCCTGTGGGAGCGCTTCCCGTCGGGGGTTGGACCTGAAGGGGGCGACCGCACCCCCCCGCGGTAAGCATTAGGCCAGCAAAGACCCACAACCGAAAAAGAATCATCTTGGGATGATTCCCCCAAGCGGGGCGACTGACCAGCATCCAATTCCTAGACTCGCCATTTCCACGCTTCTGGATTACTGTTTTTGTTCTGCTGGACGCTTAGCTTAGTGGTAGAGCGCCTGCTTCACACGCAGGAGGTCACTGGTTCAATCCCAGTAGCGTCCATTTGAACGTTTTTACTAGGAGGAACACTTTCCACAGCCGGTCCCCTTGCCGCCTCCGCCGCCAAAGAACTTGATCCCGAGATAAACCAACGCGGCAAGAACCAACACGCCCACCAGAAAATTCTGCCAGTTATCCTTCATGATTCAAAATCCCAAGGCACGTCCGATGACTTGGACCAACCAAGCCCCCAAGTAGGCCAACCCGGTCATGTAAAGGAGCATGAAAACGGGCCACTTCCAACCCCCCGTCTCCCTTTTGGCCACGGCGACGGTGCTCAAGCACTGCAACGCATAGACATAGAAAACCAGCAAAGCCAGACAGGTCAACGGGGTGTAAATGAAACTACCATCCGGCCAAGTCGCCTTCCGCATGGCTTCGATAAGCCCTTCCTCCTCACCTCCGACGTGGTAGACGATCGACATGGTGCTGACGAAAACCTCACGGGCGGCGAAAGAAGCCACCAGTCCGATTCCAATCCTCCAATCGAACCCCAGAGGCCGGATGACCGGCTCCAGCCAATGTCCCAGTTGGCCCGCATAACTTCCCGCCAATTTCGCCGATGGCTCTTCCGCTGTGCGGGGGAAGTTCGAAACAAACCAAAGCAGAATCGAGAGAGCCAGAATCACTGTTCCCGCCCGTCGGAGAAACACCACCGCCCGTTCCCACATCCGAAGGAAAATCGTCCGCAGCGCTGGACGCCGGTAAGGAGGAAGTTCCAGAATTAATGGAGGAGAACCTCCTCCCAACATTTTTTTCCGGAAAACCCAGGCCATAAGAAATGCCGTCCCAGTTCCTAATATATAAAGTCCCAACATGGCCGCGGCTTTTTGCCAGACGGGCACGAGTGTGACGGGCACCGCTGCTGCAAGAAGCGTCGTGTACACCGGTATCCTCGCCGAACAGCTCATCAAAGGGGCAACCAAAATGGTTGTGAGACGGTCCTTGGGATCTTCCACCGTTCTCGTGGCCATGATTCCAGGAATGGCACAGGCGTAGGAACTGAGGAGAGGAATAAACGATTTTCCGCTCAGTCCCACCCTGTGCATCACCCGGTCCAGCAGAAAAGCGGCCCGGGCCAGATATCCGGAGTCCTCGAGCAGGCCGAGGAAAAAAAAGAGAATCAGAATTTGAGGAAGAAAGATCACCACCCCGCCCACCCCGGCCAAAACACCATCGACCAGCAGATCGCGGAAGAGTCCGCCGGGCATCACCACCTGCAACCAGCCCCCAAGATGCGCGAACCCTGCGTCGATCCAACTCATGGGATAGGAGGCGATCGAAAAGATCGAAACAAAAAGAGCCATCATCATGCCCGCGAGAATACCCCAGCCTGCCACCGGATGCAGCACGGCGGCATCAATCCAATCCGTCCAATTCCCGCCGTTCATTCCAACGCCCACTCCCGCCTCCCTCAGCACATTCTGTAGATAGGCATATCGTGCATTCACCACGGCGGCGGACCAGTCGTACGCCTCCTTCCGGAATCTTTCCCTCCAGGCCATCGCCAATTTTCTCGCCCCCTCCGGTCCCTCATCCGATCCGGCCAACAATTCCAGGGCCTTCCCCTCGGCCCGCAACTCCGCAGGCAGGGATTCCCGCCAAGCCGCTGCAATCTGCCCCACCGCCACGGCCAGTGGGGGAGGCATTGTCCATCGCCGGGGGCCGGGACCGGCCAGTTTCCGCCCAAGGGCGGCACGCAGCTCGACCAGCCCTTTCCCACGATGAGCCTGGGTGGGAATGAATTGGATTCCGAGCTTTTGACTGAGCTCATCCGGATGAAGTCGAACGCCTCGAGCCTCCGCCATGTCCACCATGTTCAAGGCCACCAGAACGGGTAGCCCCAATTCCATCACCTGTGTGACGAGAAAGAGATTTCTTTCCAAATTACTGGCATCCACCACACAGAGAACCGCATCGGGCCTGGGAAGACCGGTTGACTCTCCCCGTAAAACTTTTAGTGCGATCTCCTCATCGGGAGAACGGACCGAAAGGCTGTACATTCCGGGGAGATCAATCAGTTCGATCGCCTCACCATGGAGGGTGTAGGCCGTTCCTGTCCGTTTTTCGACAGTGACTCCGGGATAATTTCCCACTCGCTGCCGAAGGCCTGTCAGGGCGTTGAAAAGGGTGCTTTTCCCCGCATTGGGATTTCCGACCACCGCGACCCAGCGTTTGGAGGTGTCCTGATTCATCGAAAAAACGGGGGCACTCCCCCCGCAAAATAATGGCCTCAGGACCTTCCGTCCACGTGTTCGACCAAAATCTGCTTGGCTAGGCGGGCGCTCAAGGCGACGCGGGTTCCACAAACCCAACAAACCAGATCAGCCCCACCCCGGATTTTTTTTACGACGGCATTCTCACAAAAACCCATCTCACGGAGGCGCTCACAGGTGCTGGGGGCACAATCCAGACGCCGAACGCGGACCTGATCCCCTGATCCCACCTGAGTCAGATCCACCGTCGGATGATTTTTCAGATTTCCCTTCTTCTCCACATCAAGAGTTTGGAGCTTTTCCCACCGGGTGGCAAGTCGACGCCGGGCCCGGTCCCCCGATTCCAGGAAATCAGGCAAACCAATGGTACAGCATCAAATAAACAAGCACCCCGGTGACGGACACATACATCCAGACAGGCCAGACCCAGCGGGTCAGTTTCTTATGAACCTCGAAATTCCCCCGAATGGCAAACCAGACCGCTGCCAGGATGAAGGGGAGATTGAGCACCGCAAGAATCGTATGAGGGATCAGGATGAAAAAATAAAGAATCCTCGGCCAACCCTGCATGGGAAAAAGTCGGGGTCCGACTGTGAATTTATGCAGCAGGTAAGACCCCAGAAAAACCGAGGAAGTCAGAAACGCCGCAACCATGATTTTTTTATGCGCCTCCTTGTTCCCTTTTTTGATCTGAACCCATCCGGCCAAAAGAAGTGCCGCCGTCATCGCATTTAAACTCGCGTTCAGCAAGGGGAGATCCTGGCATGTCATCTTTTTTTCCCCGCCTCACGCAGAAGATTCCCCACATCGGGCAAAACCCGTGCCAGGAGATCCTCTTCGGTCCCGTTGTAATACGCCCTCACCTGCCCCCGTCCATCGACCAGAGCAATTTTGGTGCTGTGCAACATCTTGCCGTTCAGGGCCACGGCTTCGGGTGGATTCGGTTCAACGGCCAGTTTGAATCCTTCCCGGGCGATCCGGAAAACTTCCGGCAATGGCCCTGAAAGAAACCACCAGTTCTTTCCAGCCCCATACTTTTTCGCATAGGCCTGCAACCTCTCCGGAGTATCCGTTTCCGGGTCTACCGTGATGGAGACGATTTTTACCTTCCCCTTCGTTCTTCCAACGGATTGGGCTAGGTCGGCCATTCGGCTACTCAGTACCGGACAGGGCCCCGTGCAGGTCGTGAAGAAAAAGTCGGCCAGCCAAATCTCGCCCTGTAGATCCTGCAAAGTCCGAAATTGACCATCCCTTTCAAGAAAACGAAAGGGCGGGATTTGCCCATAGACCGGAAGATCCTGGTATTCCTGCCGTTCCGACGAAATCCACAACTCTCGAACGCCGGCAGCGATCACGATAATCAACCCAGCCACCAAAAGAGTCCAGACTGCTGCCGTAAGATTTCGGTTGGCGGGACGCGGACCCGGAGTGACCGGCGTCGGTAGTGTCACGAACGCCGGCTAACCTGAAAAGCACATGCCATCACGAGAAGCAGGGTGCTGGCGCAAACAATCGAGAAATCATGGGACAAATCCGCCGGGAGGGGCATGCCGGGGCGGGTCGCCAAAAGGCCCTGCAAGGCCTCATGCCCATAGCTGAGGGGATTCAAACGCATGAGAGTCCGGATCCACTCCGCCGCACCAGCCGTCGGAAAGAGAGCCCCACTCAGGAACCACAGGGGAACAAAGAAGAGATTGATCAGGGCGTGAAATCCCTGGGTCGAGTCCATGGGCCACGCAATGAGGAAACCCAAGGCGGTTAACCCCACAGCCAAAATGGAAATGATTGCGATAAGATAAAAAAGAACCCGGGCATCCGGATGATAATCCGAATAGGGGGCCAGAAGAACAACAACGAGAGCCTGGAAAACCGCCAGTAAAGTCCCCCCGATCAATTTGCCGAAAAGAATTGCGGAGCGTCCGTTGGGGGCGACCAGCACTCCTTGCAAAAACCCTTCCCGCCGGTCCTCAATCACGGAAACGGTCGAAAAAATCGCGGTAAAGAGAATGATCAAAAGGACGATTCCCGGGAAAAAGTAGGTCAGGTAGTCGGTCCTTTCACGGAAACCGGGAGCCACGAGGGATCGACCCACCCCCGAGCCGAGAAGAAACCAGAACAGCACGGGAGTGGCCATCGCACCGATCACCCGGTTTTTCTGCCGAAGGAACCGGACGATTTCACGGAGTGCGAGACTGGAAGAGGCTTGCATGAACATGGTTTAGATTTCTCCTGGAGTCGACGACCAATGACGCCCCGTCTTCTGGAGGAAGAGGTCTTCCAGTGTGGGCCGACAAAGGGTCACGGAGGTCACTTCCTTGCTGTACTCGCGCCAGAGCTTGATCGCCAAAGGAGCCGCCAATCCCCGGGTGGGAACCACCTTGACGGAAGCGGGTTCGGCGGTGACTTCAATCTCCCCTTCCTTGCGGATCCGGGCAGCCAGTTTTTTCGGTTGGTAGGTTCCCAACCGGACATACTCCTTGCCCAAACCGGAGCGGAGTTCGGAAACTTTTCCTGAAGCCACGGATCGCCCCTGATCGAGAAGAAGAATTTCGTCCGCCGGCTCGGCTTCTTCCAAAAGATGGGTCGTAAAAAGAACGCTCAGTTTCCGGGAATTGCGGATTCCCGAAATAATGCTCCAGAGCTCGCTTCGGATGGCGGGATCCAACCCTGTGGTTGGCTCATCCATCAGCAAGAT
>Ga0214917_10008529_pt1 | contig 10040 bp, 4 predicted proteins | sample LL_1208_BB_MetaG_FD_177983 | JGI IMG/M metagenome (GOLD analysis project Ga0214917, IMG submission 177983) | Freshwater microbial communities from Lake Lanier, Atlanta, Georgia, United States - LL_1208_BB | ecosystem: Environmental > Aquatic > Freshwater > Lake | place: USA: Georgia | collected...
CAAGCTTGAGTTAAGGTCTGTTTACACGGAAGAAGAGAGGTCTCTAGAAGACATTATAAAGGAAAGCATTGACCTTTCTATACCAGCCTTGGCCGTGGAAGAGGATGGAAACGTAATAATGGTATTTGGTGCTTCGGATTATGGAGACCCAGAATGCGGTCTTATATGGCTCTTGGGGTCTGACGCAATAAAAAGGCTATGGATTCCCTTCCTAAAGCAGTCTCATTATTGGATGGATGCTATGTTTAATATAAGCAAGAAACGCTTGCTTTTTAACCGGGTTTGCGCCAAAAACGAACTTCACGTAAGGTGGATCAAATGGCTGGGGTTTACGTTTGTTCAGAGGTTGGACAACTACGGCCATCTTGGACTGCCTTTTTATGAGTTTTGTAAGCTGAAAGGATAATATATGTGTTTTGTATTACCCTTGTTGATCCCATTGATGACCTTTGCAATCGGGGCGGCTACCTCAGTAATGGGGTATATGAACCAGATGTCTGCGGCAAATGCCCAGCAAGCGTATCAAAATCAATTACGTGACCAACAAAGAAAGCTCGCAGACCTTGAAACACAGAAATACCTCCAAGAAGCGGAGGCTATGCGGTTTAAGGAAGCTCAAGAAAAAGAACAGCAAGGAAGGGATATTTTTAACATCACCCAAGAAGCCAAAGCCGCTCGTTCTAGGGCTGTTGTTTCTGCTGGAGAAGCTGGCGTTAGCGGGGCTTCTGTTGATGCTATTTTGGCTGATTTCACTCGCCAAGAAACTACCTATGCTCAAGCTGTTCGCAGACAAGGATTTTATACTGAAGCCGCAACTAACAGGTCTATTGAGAATGCTAGGCTTGGAACTCAGTACAACGTTACTGCGTTGCAGTCTCCGATGCCCCCGATTCAAAAACCTAATCTTTGGGCTACTGCTCTTACTATTGGCCAGTCTGGGTTGGATGCGTACGGCCAGTATATGCGCTACTCCCCAGGAAAAAGCCCCTTAGCTTCAGTTTAATATGCCAAAAGAACCAAGAGTTGTTGTAGAAGATTTAGAGGCAGCCCCTCGCTTAAAAGCTAGGGATATTGAGCCTTCTTCCTTTAGGCGTGGTGGTGATATTCCGAATCCTGTGCAGGGAGTTTCTTCTTTGGGACAATTAACTGCTGCATTGAGTTCTTTCAACAATTCGTTGGAAAACTTTAACCAGATTTATATGCAGAAAAGCAACCAAGAAGCTAAAGAGGGTGCTCTGGTTGATTACTATAAAGACCCCGACAAATACAGAAACGCCGCAAAGGGGAATGTTGCAGATTTTGTAAAAAACGGAACAATCTCGTATTTAGAAAACCCATATAGAGCGACAACTAGACTTGAAATCACAGGACAAGATTTGGTGGAAGGAGAATACGCTTCTCGGCTCAATGCTCGCCTTAAAGATGTTGGTGAAAAATCCAATGAAGAGTTACAGGCTATTATTGGAGAAGAAAGGGCAAAGTTTCAGCAAGAAAAATTGGGAAATAGTTATTATGTTAATTTAGGAGCTTCAAAAGCATTTGGAGCGGTAGAAGGACTTTGGATTAGAAAGGCTCAAGATATTGTTTTAGACAGAAGCAAGGCAAAATCCGAGGAAGTATTATCCAGCACGATTGGAAGAAAACTTGATGATCTGATGGCTGGAGACTTAAGAAACCCAGAATTTAAATCTCAAATTGTTGGTGACGTTAAGAAAATTTTAATGGAAGCCCATAACGGAACTTTGACTAAAGACGTAAACGCATCGGCGTTGCAGACATTGGCTGGATGGGTTAAGGCAAATTACGACCAAGACCCTATGGAAGTTAGGGAAATTGTTAAAGCTGTGTTTGAAATAGACCCAAGAGGAGACGGAAATAAATTATCAGACCTACGAAAAGACGTGTATGGAGAAATTGAAGATTGGATGGATCGAAACGAAAACGATGTTCTTAAAAGGCGGGTGGAAAAAAAGAATTTAGAAGATAGTTTATTGGTTGATGACGTTACCAATACAACTAGAACTTGGATTAACGATAGGTTGCTAAAAACAGGATCAACTCAATTAACTGGAGATGAAAGAGTTGAATTGGATGAGTATTTGCAAGATAAATTTAAAGATGCGTTTGCTTCTGGAAAGGGAGGAAGCATACGTGATTTAGTCGCAAAATTGGCAGAAGAAGACAGGACTCTTGGTTCGCATTACAAAAGCAAACTGCCTCCAGAGCAGATGGAAAGATTTGAGCGGGGAGCTTCAGACCCAGTTCGTGCATCTAAACTATTGGAAGATTTGCGTACGCAAGCTTCTTTAGGAAACATAAGCCGTCCAGATTTTAAACGCTTGGAAGACGCTCTTGTAAAAGCAGAAAAAAACAACTCTTTAATGGAGAATAACGAAGGTTTTAAATTTAATTCTTCTGCTCTTGTTGATGGAATTGGAACACGGCTTGCTGGATTGGATGACCAAGACCCAGCAGATTCTTCAAGAAAGGCATCTGTTACAGACGAGGCTTTGCGTATGTATCGTTCTCGTCTTTCTCAGCGTCTTACGGCTGAAAGAGAATTGGTTCCAAACGAAACCCCAGAAGCGTTTGCGTCTCGGATGGCAACAAGCCCAGCTTATCGGGAAGAGCGGGAAGCGGTTGAAAAGGAGATGGATAAAAAAATCCGCATTCAAGAAGATTTTGTAAATAAAAGAAAACAGGCAGAGCAGTCTATGTCAAAAGGCGAAATGCCTACGTCTGCTACAGGATTTTTTGGAAAAACATTTTTATCCAATTCAACTCTTGTCAAAAACTTTAAAGAAGCGTCAGTTGGAATGGCTAGGTATCTGAGTGCCAATCCAGTTGCTATTCGGCCAGAATACATAACAAGAATTAAAGAATACGCAGTTGAAGTTAAAAAATATGGGGAACAGGAGCTTCAAAAGCAGGGAAAAATTATTTCTAATGGTGGGTATTATCCCTATGGAGAACGTCCAGCATCCGTTACCATTAAACCTGGTCGTGGGGAGGGTGGGATTGCTCCAGACTTGAGAGGTATTGCTTCTGTGGCCAATCGGATGGTAGGTAACGAACAGAAAGCTGATTTTATCCCTTTAAAACCAGAAAAGCTTGTTGAGGCTAAAGCTTCTTTCTTAAGCACACTTCACCAAGTAGGGACAAGCTGGGCTAATTTTGTTGACTCTTCCACAGGAAAACCTAGAACTGCTATTCGTCTTTATGGCGTTCAAGTTGACCCAACTACTGAATTAAACGGACTTATGATTCCTTTATTTTCAAGCAAAGAAGAGTATAACGATGTTATGTCTAAACCAGAATTGGTAAAATCTTTGTGTCAAATTTTTAATGTAGATGAAGCGGATTTCCGCAAAAATCAAGCTCTTAGAGTTATTGAGCAGGGTGGGTTTTAATGAATCCTTTTGAAGACGCAATTCAGTCACTAAAAGACGAAGGAAATCCTATGTTTGGTACGGCTGTTCCTTCGGCTGTTCCGTCCCCAACGGAAACCCCCCAAAGCCATTCTGTTGGTGATTATACAGTTGATGCTTTACTGGCTCCCTTGCGGGGGGTTGTTGCCGCTGGTGGCTCTGCCTACGATTTAGCAGATTACCTATCTGGAGACCTTCTACCAGATCAAGAGTTCAAAAAAGCCGTGTTTGGAGATAAAGCCGAAAGCGTTACTCTTCCTGGTCAGATTATTGAGGGGATTTCAGAATTTGCTACTGGGTTTTTGCCGGGACTAGGGATTGTTGGAAAAGCTGGAAAACTTGCGAAAGCGTCCAAGATCGCAAGCGTGGCAAAGCTTGGGGGATTGATGGGTAAAACAGCGGTCAAAGGAGCATTAGCTGGTGGCCTTAGTGACTTTGTGGCTTTTGACCCCCATTCTCAGCGTCTTTCAAATTTACTTTCTAGTATTGACAATCCCCTACTTAACAATGCTGTAACTCAATATTTGTCGGCTCAAGAAGGTGATAGTCAGTTGGAAGGTAGGTTTAAGAATGCCATAGAAGGAGTAGGTATCGGAGCGATGGTTGACACTTTGTGGGCTGGACTTAGAGCTTTTAAAGCAAGAAAAGGAGCCATTGAAGCTGGATTACCAATAGATGAAGTCGAAAGAAGGACGGCAGAAGCGGTCAAACCAGAAGAAATCAAAAGAAGCATTCCAGAGCCAGAAGCACCAAAAACAGAAGCCTCGGCAGTCTCTTCAGCTACCCAAGAACCTAAATTATCAGCCGAAGGTCAGCCGAAAGTTGAGGAAACTGCTCCCGCTTCTGGAACACCATTATATTCAAAATCAGAAAATGACCGATTGACTGGGATTATGCGGGAAACCGCAAGAAACTATATAAGAAATGAGGGAGTCGGGGTTCAAGCTTCAAATATTCTTGGAGAAGAAGTAATTAACCCAAATTTTGTAACTGCAAGACAAGAAGAGGAAATTAAGAAACTATTTAATTTTACAACGTATAGGCAGGGAAATGACAGGATTATGCTTTCGGCTGTGGAAGCGGCTAAAGAGGAGCTTAAACAGGTTCCGATGACCGATAAAACTCGGTATAATCTTGCTGTAAAACTTGCAAATCAGTTTGGTAAGAATGATCCAGAAGCCTTTTTAAAAGAACTTAATTTAAAAACTGATGCTATGAAAGATTTGGATGTTTTCTTGCTTAGCGCAAGAATGATGGCTGATAATTCGTTTGCTCAACTAAAAAAAGCCGCTGAATTGGCCGCTTTAGGGAAGGGAGACGCTGAACTTAATGCGTTTATCGAGCAAAGTGCTCTACACGCAGACACAATGCTTAAGCTTCGGGCAATTTCTAATGGATGGGGTAAAACTGGAAGGAGCCTTCAAACCCTGCAACGGCATCTTCAAAAGATAACTCTTAAATCAAGCGGAACACGGAACGATATTTTGGGTGTTTCTTTAAAAGATTTAAACGCTCCTGGGGCTATGGATTTGGCTCGGCAACGGATTGCTCAATTAAACGGAAGAGACGCTTTAATTAGGTCTGCTGACAGGCTTAATATGGCTTTTGCATCGGGGAACTTGAAGGCTGTAAATGACCTTATTAAACAGGGTAGGTGGATTAACGCCCATAACGAGTTTTGGATTAATGCCTTGCTGTCTGGCCCCAAAACAGCCCTTGTCAACGCTATTGGAAACTCTTTTACAACGCTTTATTTGCCTCTTGAGGGGGCAGTTGGGGCGGTGCGGAAGGGTAATATGGGTTTAGCCAAAGAATACATTTCAAGATACGGATATCTTGTTGAAGCTGTAAACGATTCTATGAAAATGGCTAGGCTTGCGTTCCAAACAAACGAGCCTCGATTCATTAGCGAGACATTTACAGACCCAGGAATGAGCAAAAACGCCATTTCTGCTGATAAATTTGACCTTCCAGACGGAACTTTAGCAAGTTTTGTTAATGGACTTGGCCATTACATCAATATGCCTACTCGGTTTTTAATGGCTACTGACGAGTTTTTTAAACAAATCAACGCTAGGGCATCTGCAAAATCAATGCTGATGAGCGAGGCTATGGACTTTTTTGCAAATAAGGGCTTAACAAGTGAAGCTCTTTCTCAGAATATTGGGAAGTATGTGGCTGATAGGATGGAGCTTTTGTTTGACAAGACTGGACAGCTTTTCAGCAAATCAAAACTTTACCAAGAAGCGGCAGAAGAGGGAATGAATGCCAAGCTTACTGGACAAGCTTTGCAGGATTATGTCAAAGAAGCTGTGGACGCTAAATGGGAGCAATTTGGAGGGTTGGGGAAGATTTCAGAATATGCAGAAAAAACAGCAAGAGAGGCTACTTTTCAGACAGAGCTTCCCGCTGGGGGGTATGCTAGAGGAATACAAGATTTTGTTGCTTCGCACCCCACCACTAGGCTTGTAATGCCTTTTACAAGAACCCCAATCAACATTTTAAAATTTGCGGGACAACGTATGGCTCCTATGGACTTGCCAGTTTTAAATAAACTGCACGTTCGTTATATGGAGGATTTGGCATCTGGGGATGCAAGGAGAATCGCAGAGGCTACTGGAAGATTTTGGATGGGAACTGGAATGACGTTTTCTGCGGCTATGCTGGCTATTGGAGGAATGATTACTGGGGGAGGCCCAACCAATCAAGAGGAGCGTAAATTGTTGGAATCTACTGGATGGAGGCCGTATAGTTTTAGGGTTGGAGACAAATACATTTCTTATCAAAGGCTTGATCCATTCGCAACGTTCTTTGGGCTTGCCGCAGACCTTGGAGATGCCGCTCGGCGTATGGACGCAGATCAAGATAGCGTTATTCAAACTGGGCTTGCCGCTATTGGCCTTGCGATGACGCAGAACGTGGTAAACAAAAGTTATATGGCTGGCTTGGAGCGTTTCTTTCAAGCCGCAACTGATCCAGAAAGGTTTGTTCCTAAACTTATTAAGTCCCAAGCTGGGTCTTATGTTCCGTCCATCATAGCTCAGTCTGTTCCTACATTTGATCCTTATGCTAAAGATGCTCGTTCTGTTTTGGATGCCGTTTTGAAACGTGTTCCTGGTATGTCTGGGTTTGTTGATAAATCGAGAAACATTCTTGGAGAACCCATTGAAGTTCCGCTTGGAAGGATACCTTTTGGGGTTGATTATTTAAGCCCTATTGTTGTTAGTACTGATAAAAAAGACAAGGTTATGAGGGAATTGGCTAACCTTCAATACGGCTTTAGTATGCCAAAAGCTGATTTGGGTGGGGGGATTGATTTGAGAGATATTGCTGGAAAGAGTGGTCAATCAGCTTATGACCGATGGCTTGAACTGCATCAGACCACAAAAGTTAAAGGAGTGACCTTGCGAGAAGCCCTAAATAGGCTTATATCATCTAGTGCGTATCAACGCCTTTCAGATAGGTCAACGGACAAATACGACAGCCCTAGAATACAGCAAGTAAGGCGTATTATTAGAATGTATAGAGACGAATCTTTAAAACAGGTGTTTAAGGAGTTTCCGCAAATCAATGATTCTTATAACATTCACAAACGAAATAAAATTGCCCTTAAAAGAGGAATAAGTGTTGACGATTTGTTGCCTCTTAAGTAAACAATAACAAAAGGATACCTATGGCATCTGGATTAACATTTAACGAATACACCGCTACTGGTGTAACTACTGCTGGAAGCTCCCTTGGAACGGATTTTCCTGTTCCGTTTTCGTATCTTGCCAAATCACACGTAAACGCAGATTTTAACAAAATAATTCAATCACAGGCTAGTTTTGTAGTGTATGGGCCTGGAGAGGCCGCTACCCCAGCTAGTCCTTTTGGGTCAAGCCAAGCCTTTATCAGATTTACCTCTAATTTTCCACCAGCAGGGACTACAGTTCGTATTCGCCGTATTACAGAAAAAAGCATTCCTTTAGTTGATTTTCAAGACGGATCGGCCTTGATTGCAGAGGATCAAGATTTGGCATTTTTGCAGAATTTCTATCTTAATCAAGAAAACGTAGAACAAGCAGACAACGCTTTAGGAAAAATAGGGCTTGTGTATTTTGCTGGGGCAACCCGCATTACCGAAGTTGGCCAGCCCACGTCTGCTAATGATGCAACCACCAAAACATACGTAGATTCTAATGATGCTCTAAAAGTGACAAAAGCTGGGGATACTATGAGCGGTGCTTTGGCTATGGGTAACAATAAGATTACTGGTCTTGGAACCCCAACAGCAACAACGGATGCTTCAACTAAAGCTTATGTGGATAGTGGCGATTCAGCTTTAACTTCCTCTAAAGTATCCAAATCTGGCGACACTATGAGTGGGGCGTTGGCGATGGGAAATAATAAGATTACTGGACTTGGTTCTCCTACTATTTCTACAGACGCATCTACAAAAAACTATGTTGATACTAATGATGCTCTAAAAGTTTCAAAATCTGGGGATAGTATGACTGGGGTTTTGGATATGAATTTCAACAAAATCACAGAAGTTGGAGTTCCAACAGATAGTTCAGATGTAGCCACAAAAGGCTATGCAGATAGCAAGTTGGCGTTAAGTGGTGGCACAATGACTGGAGAAATTGATTTTGGAGGATTTAATCTTACAAATGTTGGTAATCCTTCAATTTTTACTGACGCAGCAACAAAACAATATGTAGATACTGCACTTCAACAATATGTCTCTACTGGTGGAGTTTCTGGAAACCCTGTTAGGTGGCAATTTACAGGAGATGGGACAACTTTAATTTTTAATATTTCAGGGGCAACTGGGATTTATACTAATAGTTATTTAGTTTTTATAGATGGAGTTGTTCAAGACCCAACGTATTCATATAATGTTTCTGTTTCTGTTGGAAGTCAGACCTTGACTTTTGACGAAGCTCCCCCCTCTGGGGCAAGAATTGTTGTAATTGCTATGGGATATGCTCTCCCGACAATTTCAGCAATCCCAAATAACACAGTTTCAACAAATTCCATTGTTAATGACGCAGTTACGGCTGACAAATTGAGAGATGACGCAACAACTGATGCAAACAGAGCCGTTACTACTAATCACATTCGTGATTTAAATATTACTACTGGAAAGCTGGCTAGTAATTCTGTTACAGACGTAAAATTAAGTAGCGATGCAAGCTTAGACGCAAACAGAGCCGTTAATACAAATCATATTAAAAGTTTGGCTGTAACTACTGCTAAAATTGCTGATAATTCTATTACTGACGTTAAATTAGCAAGCAGTTTAACAACAGACGCAAGTAGAGCAGTAACTACAAACCATATTCGTGATTTATCTGTAACTACTGGTAAAATTGCTGGTAATGCTGTTACTGACGCTAAATTAAGTAGTGACGCTACTACAGATGCAAATAGAGCAGTAAGCACAAATCACATTAAAGATTTAGCTGTAACTAACGCCAAGTTAGCTGGAAGTATTGATTCTTCAAAACTAGCTAATAGCGGAGTTTCGGCTGGAACTTATGGTAGTACAACTAATTCTGTTAGTGTTACTGTAAATTCTCAAGGTATTGTTACTGGGTTAAGCAATCAAGCCATAGCTTTTCCATCTCAGAAAATTGTAAATATTTATTCTGTAAATAAAAACAATACATTTGCAAATCCTAATGCGTGGCGGTATATGAGCATACCAGGACTAGAAGTTGGAACTCCAAATACTGCTCCTTATACTGGAGGAAGAATTACATTAGCTTCAGCTTCCAATAGAGTTTTAATTTTAGGGACAATTCACGTTGGCGATTCAAACGGATACGTTGGTGGTCTTCAGTTAATGAGGTGGCAAAACGGAACAGCCCCTATTGCCGCAACAGCTATGGTAGCGGCTAATTATTATATGATTGTGACGTTAGGTACTACTACTTATACGTCCTTTGGGGCGCAATCTAGTACTGTTGGAACTTATTTTAGAGCAACTGGGGCTGGAACTGGAACTGGAACAGTTTTGCCAGTAACAATGGTCGGAATGGGGGCGCAAGATTCCACTAAAACAAGAGTAACAGTTGGCTATAATATGAATGTTAATGCCTACAATATGGCAAACGTATCTATTAATCTTTGGGATACCCCAACTTATACGCAAGTTTGTTATGATCTTCTTGTTGGATGTTATGGAACTGGAGCCTCTTATATTAACAGAAGCCATAATAATCAAATTGGGGCTGGCTCTGGGTCAACCTCTACGGCTTACGAATTATGCCCAAGCTCTAATCTAACATTTATTGAAACCCTACCTTAAGGACATTTATGGATATTCCTAGAATATTACAAAAAATTAGGCCAAATTGTAGTTATTATGTAGATGGGAACACCTACGAAGGAGTTGTTTGGCAAGATGAAACTACTCAAAAGCCTTCTATTAAAGAAATTGAAGATGCTTGGCAAATTTTGAAAAAAGAATTTCTTTGGGAAGGTATTCGCTTAAAAAGAAATTCTCTTTTGCAAGAAACTGATTATACTCAAGTAGAGGATTTTAAAGGGAATAAAGAAGTTTGGGCTAATTATAGAGCTGCTTTAAGGAACGTCCCTCAACTTTTTGGAGACCCAGATTCAGTA
>Ga0214917_10008531_pt1 | contig 10039 bp, 13 predicted proteins | sample LL_1208_BB_MetaG_FD_177983 | JGI IMG/M metagenome (GOLD analysis project Ga0214917, IMG submission 177983) | Freshwater microbial communities from Lake Lanier, Atlanta, Georgia, United States - LL_1208_BB | ecosystem: Environmental > Aquatic > Freshwater > Lake | place: USA: Georgia | collected...
TGCAAGCTTAAAAACTCTGGCATGACATGGTTTTCAAAACTCTCAAGCGAGTACTTGGACTCTTCATATGTCAGGTCACCAAATGCGAATCGAGTCAATACATAATTAACGCCAGAAATCTCAATTTGAATTTGGTGGGTCGGGCGAGACTCGAACTCGCGACCAACGGATTAAAAGAGCAAATTTATAGTATTTTTATATATAAATCAACAACTTATTTTTAGTGCGCATTAAAGTGCGCAGTTAATAGTCCAAATTCTTTGGACTTTTGCAACGCTCAAAGTTAGCTTAAGCAAGCCATCTATCAAGCAAGTCAGAGACGTAGTCTTTTGGCAACATGTGTCCTGCATTCTGAACAACGTGAACTTTCAGTCCCACTAAGTCAGCGAACGTTTTGACGTTTACGGGGTTGCTTTGCCAATCTTCAGAGCCCACGTGAATCTCGCAATGCGTCAACTTGGGGAACATGCCTGACTCAGCGACTTCAGATAAAAAATTAGAGCGTGGAGGAATGAAGTGCATAGACGTATCTTCGTTTGCAAAATCACCCACGATGGGTGAAAGAAGCAAAACATTAGCTTCATACGTCTTGTTCAGCTTAGCTTGTGCGTGTAAAAACAAGTAAGCACCATAAGAATTTGCGATTACATACGAGTCTTTGCCACAGAAGTGTTTCGTCAAATCATCACAAACAGTGTCAATCTGCTCTTGTATGTCAGCTCTTTTGAAGTCGTCAACAAGCTCCCTCCCAGTAAGCTCAATACCCCTACTCAGCAATGATTCGCCTAAGCCTGCACTTAAGCGTCCATTCATCCCAGTCAAGTAGTAAACAAGCTTAGTCATGGATGAAGCTTGCACTAAAGATTAAGCAGCTACTCAATTAGGAGTTGCTTAAACAAAAGATGATGAGCTGAAAAGTTTAGGTTGCCCGAAAAGTTTTCGACTTTCAAGAATCTTGTGGATGTGGTCTATACCGTAGTATCGAGTTAAATCTGGACAACTATTTCTTAATTCGGCGGCTTCAACAGTGATATAAAACTTAAGCGCTTCTTCAATAGACCAAGCCTCCTGCTCAGAAAGCTCAACTGCAAATCTGTAGGTAGTCATAGAAAAATCAATAAAAAGATTCAGTCAAGAAGATGTTGAAACAACTTGAAATGAATATTGGAAACACTGATGGTTGTGTAGTATGGATTCGGGATTAATTATCAATTAATATTTTCTAACGAAATTAAATTTTTGTTTGAAAAACTTAAAAATTCAGTTGGGACAATAAGTAATATTAATATATTCTTGTTGGAATCATCTTTTGAAAAAATATCATTCATTTTCTTTAGAATTTTCGATCTTTCGTCGGTAGTGATTCCCAAATAATAAAGTCGTTTATCATTAGGTACTTTAAAAAAATCGAATTTAGGATTATCAGATTCTTCAAATCTACTCCCAGTAATTAGAGAGATGCTTACTCTTATTAACTTTCTGTCTATTTCATCCTTCTGAATTTTTAAGTCTGATACTCTGTCATCCAATCTACTCATGTCAATATTTGAATTGTTGATGATGCTTAGTACTTCTCTTTTTAATTTGATACTAGAGATCAAGTAATCAACAACACTTGCAATAGATTCTTTGATTTTTGTTTTTTTACTCTCTTGAAAATTATTAATCACTTGAAGAGAACATTCGTAATCAATAATTGATTTTTTATAAACATATAGAATATTTACCAAACTACTACCATCTGATTTTTGTATTTCTAATTCATTTCGTTGTATTGAAATTAAAGTGTCGAGAGTACTGTCAATAAATTGATATTTACTGTTTGGATCAATAATTCTTTCTTCACACTTAGAGTAAGAGTTCATCAATGAAAATGAACAAAGTAAAAAGATAAAGATTTTCCTCATATCATTCCCTTACCACTCTGTAGTAACTATTTGTACCGATACTGAGTTGACGTGTGTAACTTATGTGTGAAATTGAGCACAAGAAAATTTATTTAAAATTGAGCTAAGTGATTGTAAAGTTGAATTTTACTTGCTTTTAGAAACACAAAATGCTACCAACTTTAGATAGCAAACTTAATGTAAACCCAAGCCATTGAAGACTCCACTTAACAAATCTGACGGCCTCCTCACGTAGTTAGCGTATTCATCACGTCGCGTAATGAAATCGTTTGGCTTAATTTTTTCAGACCAAATAGACGCATATTTGTCAAAGTAATTTAATTCAATTAGCTTCATAACATAACCATTAAATTCAGTAAAAATAGTCTTTTCAGCTTGAGTAAGCTTCGAAGCCATCATCTCACCATCTTTTATAGGAACTGGCGACAACTTGTCTGCCATCCCCATACCTACTACAGAAAATATAAGAGCTAATGATGCGACCTCACGCACAACACTTCCACTACCTAAAACGCTTTTTGTCTTAAGAATTACATTGATCTGAGGACAAAGCGATAGAAATTTTTCACCGATAACTTTGGCTTCAGCTTCTTGACGCCGTGTTAATTCTTCCTCAGTTTTCTTCTTTGCTTGTGAAGCTTCTGCCAATCTTCTGAGTGCTTCTTGCTCAGCAATTGATAAAAAAGAATCTTTAGCTCTGCCGTGAAAACCATAAACAACCAGAACATTAGTCGATAACAAACGCTTAGATTCTTCGACGACTTTGGGTACCGATACTTTGAAAAACTCTTTTTCGTAATGATGCTTACTTAAAGCACGGTGTAACAATCCCTCACCTCTTGGTGCGTCATCGACCTCAAAGTAAAACTCAATAACAAAAGCTGTAGGCACACCAGTTGAATTTAACTCATCCAATCTGTCAGAGATGGAACGTGTCGTGTACCCAACTTTCAATAAACCTGGCATAGCCTTGTTTGAAAGAACATATACAAACCCACGCATAACTATTCTCTTAAAAATAAAATTAATGATCCAATACAAGCTTGCGGGCTAAGGAGAGTAAATCCTCCTGACCCGCCTCTTTAACACCATTAAACTCTAACCAATAACCATTTTCGTCACAGCACACACTCATCCCTGAAACGTAACCAGAAAGTGTACTTAGAGCTTTATTCATCTCAACAGTGAACTGACGCGGCGATAAATGAGTGTTTGGAGGTAAGGTCAGATAAGTCATAGCATCCTCTAAATGTTGACACTTCACTATGCCGTTGCTAAAGTCCACTGTCAATATCAACAACCCTAAGGAGCTGCAAAATGACACGTGTAGATGAAATCAACGAGCAAATCGCAAAACTTGAAGCCGAACGCGAATCAGCAATGAAGGCGGAGCGAGCAAATGTACTGGCTAAGATGAAAGCTGACATCAAGCTTTACGGCTTTAAGACTAGTGATTTCAAAGGTGTTTTACTGACACGTGCTAAGCGCGGAACAGGCAAAGCGGCGAAAAAGACTGAATCAAAAAGAACAATAAAGTAATCAAGTTGTTGTTGTGCCTTTTGCCTTTACGCACATAACAGTTCCCAAGTTTAGTGCAAATCAAATTGCACTGGCTGAAGTCTGCGCTATTGAACTATGGAATGGATATAACTACCAAACAGGCAAAAAGTCTGATGTGAGTGATGAAGACTTAATGGTTATGTTTTCAACACCGACTTTTGCAATGTTTCATAGTCCACATACACTTTCTAATATCACTGAATTAGACATACGAGAACTAATCAGACTAGCTAACCTCAAGGCACTTTTTAGATCAAGTCAGCCAACAGACTTTCAGGGTGCGATTGCAGCATACAGAAGCACTGCTTTAACAACTTATATAGGCTGGAAAAATAAGACATTGACTCTTGCTAATCCTTATGATTACGCAACTAGAGCAACGTTAGACTGGAGTGTTAAATTTGTTAATAATCCAAAAGTCTCTCCAAATGGAAATCATCGTGTTCCACTAGCATCTCGAATTCTATTTTTTTCAATGCCAGACATGATGCTGTTTAATTTTTCCAACGCTTTAGCGACAAATATGAGATTACAGTCTCGCCCACAAGCTGCTATACCAATCTTTAACAAATATTTATTTGATGGACTTCAACTCAACAATTCTCTTCTTAAAATTTTAGAATTTCCTAAGCCAACAAGATTATCTGAGGATATTTGGACTGCTGCATTGCACGGAAATTGGTGGCAACGAAGAGTTCTTGACTTGGCTTTACTTCTACATTTCAATATTGTCTCAGCTGCTCCAAACTTGCACTCAAAAGCAAGACTACTTGCAGCACAATGGGCAGCTAGATCTAAATTAATTTAGACCAATTCAATGGCTTTTCGTTTCATGGCGTCATTGACGTCTATGTAGCACTGAGTTGTTGAGAGCTGTGAGTGACGAGCGATGCTCTGAAGAACCCTAACACTCACACCTTTGTCTGCTAAATTGGTTATTCCAGTGCGTCTTGGACTATGACTACTGGCGCCGCATATGCCACTGTTTCTGAACAAGTGGTGAAAGTGTTGACACAAGGTATTGCTGTTCCAACCCTCTTGCGGACGCTTTTGTGAGTAAAAAAGCTTGTCCGTTATTGTTTTGTACGGCACAGCTCTGACATATGCTTGTAGCTCTTTACGTAGCTTATCGCTGACAAACACAGTTCCACCACTACGCCCTTTTGTCTGCTCTGCTGACAAGTAAATCTCAGTTTTAACTTTACCCTCTGCGTCCAACACATCTACGTAACGTAGTGCCGCACATTCTTTAACACGTAGCATTGCGTACAACATAGTCAAAAACATTGCCCTATTCCGTTCAGCGTGTGCTCGTGTAGCAACGTAGTCCAGTACCCTGCGGATTTCCTGTGCTGTTAGTACTTTAGCCTGTTTAGACATTAAATTACTCCTTAATGTAAGCATTTCAGTGCGTAAAGTGTATTTTCTTTGTTTATAAATTCCTACCGATTTTTTACCTGATTTCGTCAATATATTTTCTCCAATGATTTCAAAGACTTAGCTTATCTTTTACTTAAAAACAAAGCTTTTAGTATTTAGCTTTGGTTTTGTATTTATTAGACTTTTTAAGTCATTGCTACTTTTTAAAGCAGACTTGCGTATAAGCTCTGTATGCTGTCTTAAGCTGTATCAGCTACTAAAGCTTAGCTCAGCTTGTTTTGTGCGTTTGTAGCTTGTTTGATTCAGTCTACTTACTCAGTTTCTTATCTTGTTACTCTAAACTTTGCTTGTATTTCTTTTTAAGCTAAGCTTAGATATAGACATTCTGAGTGTTAGACAATAAGCTGTAATGTTTGGGCAAAGCTTCGCCAATTAAAGCTAAAAAGCTTTATTAACGAAGCAAGAGCCAAACGTGGGCAGTAATGCTTTTAGCAAAGAGTCCAAAGAACGTTGTCAGTGTCCTTTGTACCAACCTCTTTTGTGATGTACTCAATCCATCCGCTGTCCGTAATGTCAACCTTATGCTCAGATTCTATATGCTCAACATTAAGCTTGGCGTTTGTAACAAGCCTATCAAACTGATTCAACTTTACGTAACTTGGCAAACCACCAACGGCAAAGTGAAGATGTAAATTCTTATTGCTACGCTCACCCTCTACCACTGGCAGGTACTTAAGAGAGTGTCCATACTTGTCAGCACCACGCTTACCAAAAACTTCTCTGTTAAGTTTCTGCTTAAAGCGTTTGGCAATATGTTCACAGTCAATGCGTGTCAGCTTACGCTTGTATGTGCCTCTTCCTGTAGTCTCAACAATAGTCTGCTTCAAAGTTAGAGTCAAAGCTAACGGAAAATCCTTGCTCATTCCGCTTAACCACAAGCGTGTTGCTGCCCTCTGCGTAGGCAAGGCTAGTGGGCTATAGGCTGTCCGATGGCGAATTTCATATAGTTTCATACCTTTATTTATGCTAAACCAAAGGATAGGGGAAATTTTTATTTCGCTTGTCCTTAACAAAGTCTGAAATTACATTAAAAGTCCACTTAACAAAAGGAGTTTTTATGTCTTTTATTGCCAAACTTAAGCTCGTCTCAAGTAAGCGTGAACGTAACCTTAGCCCAATTATTTTACGTAGGCAGAAACTTGCTACGAAGATTGAAGAACAAATTGAGCTAGCTCGTTGCCTTAAAAATGGCACCTTATACGCTCCTAAGCGGCTCAAGACTGTGACGAATGAATCGGGTGAACGTGTTGTAGTTGAGACAACTAAACGTGTTAAAGAATGGTTTTGGACGACACCCAGCAATAAAATCAACCTTAGTGTGCGCTATGGGAGCAAGACTTTGGAACTTGCTAAAGGAAAGAATGCTATTGAACTAGGCTCACAAGACGAGCTAATTGAAACTTTAGCGTTGCTACAACAAGTAGTAATTGGAGGCGAATTGGACGAAGCTATCAACAATGCAAGCGATAAGCTACGAGCTGGCTTTGCTAAATGATTTAATAAATTTTTAACTATAAGTCATGCTTATAGGTTCGGCAGAGTTTTCCATCTCTGACAACAAAGTCTGCAAACATATCTCCTGTACTAGTTGTACAGACATACGTTTTAACTTGTTGATTAATACGAGGACTATAAGCCGTTCCTAAATCTTGACATTGCTCGTATTTTGCAGCCAGTTGCAGTGGCGTTGTATAACACTCTTGGCCGCAACCTGAAAGTCCTATACCTAAGAAAGATATAAGAAATATAAGTCGATGTTTAGTGCAATTTGGTTTCATATAGCTTGTGTATGGGTTTTCCGATAATTTAAGATAAAAGTCATATTTCGACTCACTTTTTATAATTTGATTGATAGCAATAATTTATCCTAAAAATTGAATTCTTGTCAATTTTAGTTAAATATAAGAAAAGGAGATAGTTATGCGGATTAGCGAGATAACGGATGCACAAGGACAGTTAGAGTTGCTACGAACTGTAATTGACAACACGTGGAAAGCCATATCACAACAAGCAGAACAAGAGCTACGCGCCGAAGCTGAACGTAAGGCAAAAGCTAATTTTAAGCCACGCGCTAAGAGAGCCAGGAAAGGTGCAAATATAAGTATATCACCACCGCCCCCGCCAACAAAGCCACAAGCTCCTTTAGCTAATCAGCCACCCTCACCTCATAACAAGCCCAACCCGAACGCCTTAAACAATGATAACCGCTTAACCTCTAACAATTCTCAGCTTCAACAGCCGTCTAAAGACACAGCAAGCAACCCTAAGTTAGCGTCTACGCTACAACATGAACCTATAGCAACTACACCCATAAAACCTAAAAACAGCTTAAGAACGGGGTACTTGGGCAAGAATACAGGCGCTACAGAAAAAGAAAATGGCGGAGATGATAGGGATGGAGCAAATGGAATTACCACCCTAAAAAGATAGGTTTCCAAATTTCTTATGGGAAATTAGAAGCCGACAACTAGTGAACTTATACAGCCTAAATTTGGCTCTTTAGCTCTTAAAAAGTTAGGTAATAATTTTACTTGTACCCCATCTAAACCTTACATTCTCCTATCGCCCCATTCAGTTACATCAAAAGTGTGATTGATTAAAAACTCATCCTCTCTCTTCAAAGCTTCACTAATCAATGATTCATCATAACTTTTCTTGTACGTAGTAAAACACTTCTGCGTTTCTAATCTATCATCTATTTCATTAAATAATTTTTCAAGTAAATTTAGTGTTTTCTCATCTTCAGCCTCAGACATTTTTATCATTAATGATCTCTTTGTTTGAAGCAAGCCTAACTTATATCCATTATTAAACACCGTTCTAATCTTTTCATTTGTAACGCCAGATGGCTCAGAATCATTCCTGTTTACATCGGAATTGACTATTGAAATAGTAAGAGCCTTTCTCCATTGCTCATACACAAATTCCTTAATCCAACGCGATTTTTCTTTCTCAAATTTTTGATCGTTCACTCATAATCCTCTCGTAAAGTTCCTTTACAAATTCACCATCTCTTTTAGTGAAGCTCATTCCAATTCCATTTGCTCGGAATAATCCAATCTTGTAATCAACATTAAGAACATCATCCTTATTTAAATTTTTGTGCTTATTATGCTCATTTTTAGTCATTAAAATAGTTTCATCATTTTCCCAAACTTTATCCCACCATTTTTCTAAATTATATTTTTCAGCTACAAATATTTCATTAAATGTATCTTTACGTGACTTCTTAAAATGATCTCTTTCTAATCCTTTAGGTCTTTTAAAGTTGTTATTAGCTATTTCAATTACGGCATTCTTTGTTATGCCAACCACTCTCCACCCCCACTGTTCGTAACCCATTGCAGCAGTCATTAAATGTCTTTTTTTGGGAATTGAAAACTTACTTTCGTAAGTTAACAAGTAAAAGTTATAGATACTTTTTCTAGTTTCCTCACTAGGAAATATGCTTTCATCCATTCTTAATTCTCTTTTTTATTGGTACTTTTGACTTCTTCTCGTCCCACTCGTATCTTTCATCAATCGCACCAGTTGCCTCAATCAATTTCCTACTTTGTTCACCACGCAACTGATGCACAGCTTTGACAGCATCCAAATGGCTATAGTGTTTTTCAATCATTCCAACACTTGTGCCCATTTGTACAGTTAAAGTATGGATATCTACTTTGTCGATTTGCAGCGCAATAGTAGCGTAGGTGTGTCTTAAGCTATACAGAACTCTTCGCTTACTTGTAACTGGATCAATTAGTAAGTTGTGCTCAATTAAGTAGGTGTCAAATAATTTGTTGAAGCTTGTTGGCTCAATTAACTTTGGACTTCTGCTTCCTTTTTTCTGTCTTTGGGTTACATGCTCTTTGTACGTAAGAATTTTTTCGTGCGGATGTTCTTTTATCACTTCGTTCAGTGTTTTGTCATAATTTCGTTTGCAAATTTGCCTGAGAGCGCTAACAGTTGGGCTTCTTCCAATACAGTCTCTTTTTCCTGTTTTACTTTTCTGTATCTTAATTACAGCTGTTACGTTGGAATTTAAGTCAATGCGCTCCTCTTCTTCGCCTGTCTCTTCATCTTTTTCAATAATTCCTGTTTTGTTGAAAACTGGGTAATATTTAATCTCTATTTGTCCCCACGTTAATTCAGCTACCTCAGTTCCTGGGCGCATACCAGTATCCAACAAAACTGTCACGTAATCACGTAACAAACTTCGTAACTCAATACTATCTGCCTTGCCTTTGAGTATCCATTTATCAAAGTTAGCTCTGAGTGCCCTCACCTCTTCAATGCTAAAAGCTGGACGTCTTTCACTTTTCTTACCTAAAGCAACGAGTTTTGGACGATTAATTTCATACATGTAGCCTCTATAAATAGCTTCATCAAAGACTCTATTTAGAGCCGCATTGTGATTAAGTGTTGTACTTCGCTTTGGCGTGATTCCCATTTTTTCAATTCGCCATTGCTCAAATTCTTCAATGAGTGGATGTGTGATGGCATCTACTTTGTACTTACCAAAGAATTTAATCAAGTACTTGTCAATGATGGATATGTACTCTTTGTACATAGCTTTGCCGTCGCCGTCTGCTATTTGTTTCTCCATTCGCAAAATAGCCTGCTTAGCAATGTCTTTAAAAGCACGTGTAATGGGTGCGGCTTTTAGCTTCTTACGCACGTTGGCTTCCACAAGTAAGTCGTGCGCTACAGCCTTTGCTTTTTCTAAGTCACGTTCTTTTGTGCTCTCCCGTTGCCATATGCCGTCCACTTGGTAACGGCATTGCCATACGCTACTACGCGGGCGCATGAATAAAACCAAGCTGTGCGGCACAAGTACGTGCGTTGTTTCGTTCTTCTCAGTCATTTGTTCTCTACATGCAACCAAGCTAGCCAGTAGCTTAAGTTAGCAGCAAAAAATGGACAAGAGATGTATGAGAAAGTGCGTAGGCGGTGCGTAGATAAAGAAATAGCCACTAAGTTAGTGGCTATTTACAGTACAAGCCGCATAAAAGCTTGTTATTTTGGTGGGTCGGGCGAGACTCGAACTCGCGACCAACGGATTAAAAGTCCGCTGCTCTACCGACTGAGCTACCGACCCACGTTGCAAAACTAGGTGCTGTATTCAGCAAAGCCAACTATTGTAGTTG
>Ga0214917_10008532_pt1 | contig 10039 bp, 6 predicted proteins | sample LL_1208_BB_MetaG_FD_177983 | JGI IMG/M metagenome (GOLD analysis project Ga0214917, IMG submission 177983) | Freshwater microbial communities from Lake Lanier, Atlanta, Georgia, United States - LL_1208_BB | ecosystem: Environmental > Aquatic > Freshwater > Lake | place: USA: Georgia | collected...
TTATCTCATTCTGTAAAAACCATTTCAAAAACTTCCTTTATGTTACTGACCGAATAAAATGTAATCCCCTCTAATAAATCCTTCTCTCTATACTTTTCAATAAAGTTAAAATAATCTTTTTCATTTTCTTTTGGGTAAATAAATGTTTTTACACCTGCTTTGATACCTCCAATTATTTTTAAATCCAATCCTCCAATTTCTGTTACATTTCCATCTAAACTAATTTCACCTGTAATGGCAATTTCATATTTAATTGGCTTGTTATTTAACAAACTATATAAAACAGTTGTAATTGCAGTACCTGCAGATGGCCCATCTTTCGGAGTTGAACCTTCTGGACAGTGAATGTGAATACCATAATTATTTTTAGAATTTTTATTGTTAGAATATATGTTTTTTATTTCTTCCCTTTGTTGAATACTTGTCAAACCCCATGCTAAGGTTAATGCTACATTCATACTTTCTTTCATAACATCACCTTGCATACCAGTTAATTTTAAATGAAGAAATTCATCACAAGGAAAAAATCTAGTTTGAATCGGAATCACCCCTCCTTGACCATAAGAATTAGCCCATAATCCATTAATAATACCAATTTCTGGAATTGAATGAATTTTTTTATGTTTAATTTCATGTTTTTCTTTTAAATAATTCATTTGAATATCTGATATGGTAATTTCTAGCGGTAAATTGATATTTTGTGTTATAATATTTTTATTTATAAAATCATCATTTTTCAGCATAATTAAATTTAATTGACCTATTATTTCAAATAATATTTCCTTTAGTTTTCTTACTCCAGACTCATTGGTGTATTCCTCAATAATAAAAGTCAATGTTGTTTCGTTAATTTGAATTACATTTTCTAATCCCATTTTTTTGTAAATTTCTGGTAATATATGTTTTTTGGAAATAACAAGTTTATCTTGTAATGATAAATGACTAAATTTAATTCTATGAATACGATCCAATAATATTTTATCTATTAAATTAACATCATTATAAGAAAGAATAAAGAGTGCTTTCGATAAATCCAAATCAATCCCAGAAAAGTATTTATCTTGAAAACAATCATTCTGTGTAGTATCTAATAAATGTGTTAAAATTCCCGTGATTTCTTTTCCATGTTCTGTTTTACTTATTTTGTCCACTTCATCAATAAAAATAATCGGATTCATGCATTTTTTATCCATCAGAATTTGAACGATTGAACCCCATGTAGAACCCACATAAGTATAATTATGTCCATGTAATGTACTTCCGTTACTATCACCACCCATTTGAATCATGGCAAAAGGTCGACTTATACCATTTTCATCTTTCAAACATTCAGACAATCCGTATTTTGCCAAAGAGGTCTTGCCAACTCCGGGAGGTCCTTCAAACCCAAAACAATAACCATCTTGTTCTCCGTTTAACCATTGTGCGATAATTGTTTCAATTTGTTTTTTTGCTTTTTCGTGACCATAAACAGAATTATCCAAACTATTTTTCACATCTTTTAAATAATCTTTTATATCTTGAAATTTATCATAAATAATGGAAATCTCATTTTTCATTTCTTTCAAAATAAAGTCTGAGGTATTTTGTTGTTGTTGATTTTGTTCTTGTGATTGATTTTCTGAATTTAAAATATTCAAAATTTCAACTATTTTTTCATCTTCTATTTTTTTTATTTGAGAATGAATAAATTCAATGAATCCATTTTTTTTTATTTTTGGATCCATTCCATGTAAAAAATCAAAAATATTTTTAATTTTTAAAAATCGTTGAATCATTATTTTTTTTGTACCTTGGAATAAAACATCTTGTAAATATTTTTCATTGTTTTGTCTCTCTTGCTTTTTAATATATAAAAGAATATTCTGAATATATTGATATATTTCAATATTTGTATATTTTTCCCTCCAAGGAATAATTATATTCCATTCACCAAATTTTTTTTCATATTTAAAAAAGAATTTTTTAAATAATTCACGACTTTCATTCATCCAATTTAAAGAAGGTTCCCTTTTATAAATTTGAAAAGGAATTTTCAATAATCCATCTAAATATTGTCTTGCCTTTGAACCATTATCATCACCTTTTGATTTTATTTCTTTTAATTTCGACATTGCTTTTTCTTTTACATTTTGAGGTACTTTCAAAAAACATATTTGTTGTTCCAAAGGAATTTTGTTCATATCAAAATTCATAATTTCATTATTATATTGAACCATTTTTTTGACAGCATGTTTAAACTGTTTTTTTATAAACCAAGTGAAACTATCATATATTTGTATTTGATCTTTGGAATCCACATTACCATTTGTATCAGTTGAAAGTAAATCGTATAGTAGATAAGATAGGTAAATATTTTCATTATTATTTGGATCTAATAAAAGTTGGATCAATATTCTACGTTTGTTATAATTATCAAAAAAAAGAAAGTCTTTTATATTTTGTGTAATGTTATTATTTTTTATAGAATTTAAATTACTTTGGTAACCATAAAAAATATCTTGTAATTGATCTGTATTATTAACCAAATAATCCTTTAAATTTAATGAATAAAGAAAATGATTAAATATTGAATCATTTTGTATAATTGTTTTAATTTTACTGTCGATATATTTGTTGTTCATAAAATCAATTACGACATCATCCATAATTCCATTTATCACTATATTTTTTTGATTATTACAAATGTATAATTTTAATCCATTTAATTTTAAATAAAACGATTTTGTATCACTTGAAAATTCAAAACAATCCAAATTTTTGGTATTTTCATCAATTGTTATATTTTCAATTGTTATTTTTTTATTTGTATTTTTGTTAGAATTAGTATTAATGTTAGTGTTGGATTTAGAATTGTTTATCTCATTATTTATATCTTTTTTTGTTAATATTTTATAGCCAATTGGATGAAAATGACTTTTTAAAAGTTCGTATTTATCAAATAATTCACTGTCTTCATTTTGATTTTTATTTTTCAAATTTTCAATGATGTTATTTCCGAAACATATTTTTAATAAATCTTCTAAATTACTTGTTCCATAATCTTTTAAAATAGTTGACAAATCATTTGTTGCTATTTGTAATTCATCAATCCATTTATCTTTATTGTATTCATTATTTTTATTGTCATTTAAATAATCAGAAACATTATTTTTTATGGATAATAATTTTGAATTAGTTTCATATAATTTTTCAATACATAAGTTAAATTCATTGGTTGATATAATTTCCAACAACTTATTTTTTTGACAATTTAAAATGGTATTTTGAATGATATTTTGAAAAACGATCGTTTTTTCAATCAAAATATTTGATTTTAAATTTTGTGTTGTTTCTTTATCCATCTGTTATAATAGTATATTATTAGTTTTTTCAAAAATGTGTAAAAAATATATAATAATTGATTAAATATTAAAAATATATGATCAATTATAAATTATTGGTAATACTTGTTACCAAAATAAATCAATCAAATCCATAAAAAACGAATGAAATATATAAAAGATATAAAAATCTATCCTTTATTCCAAACTTTTTTGTATACTATTATAATGATCATTAAACATATGGCACAATTATTTTGTTATATATTAACATTCAGAATAGTAAAAATATATTTATTCTTTTTATTTTTAAAATTGTACAAAGAAAATAATTTTTTCTTAATGAAAACTGTTTTTTATGTTTTAACCATTACCAACTATCTTTTTTCAAAATTAAAAATAAATATTTTAATTGAATCTTTCACCAAAGAAATAGTTGAAGTCGTTCATTTTTACAAAGAAATTTTTATATTACAAATAAGATTTTTTATCCTATCTGTTTTGAGAAATTTATTAACCGATCCAGAAATGATTGATTTTTTAAAAACTCAAATGAGTCAAATGATTGTTGAAACGATGATTCAAGAAAAGAAAGATGAATATACCCAAATGATTCTTTATTCAACAAGTGAATCTATTTTTAAATTCGGACTACAGTACGCATCGTATTATCTTACTAACATTGACATTGGAATTGGTAATAAAGCCGTTTATCAAACTATTACAAACAACTAAAATATAATATATTTATAATTGTATTAAACATATTATACTTAATATCATAAGAGTCATGGGAATTCCAAGTTACTTTTCTTATATTGTTAAAAACCATTCTCATATTATTCAAAAATTAGTCGATATAAAAGCACAATCAAAAACACAATCGTTTAACAATCTTTATTTAGATTGTAATTCAATTATTTATGATGCCGTTCACAGTATTGATTTTTCAAAATTAACTGAAACCGAAGTAAATTCCATCATTCGCGTTGTGTTTAATAAAATCGATGAATATATTTTTCTGATAAATCCAGATACGAATGTTTTTATTGCCTTTGACGGTGTTGCTCCAGTAGCCAAACTGGATCAACAAAGAGAGAGACGATATAAATCTTTTTATCAGGCAGAAATATCCAAGACGATTTTCAAAGATGCAAAACCAGATGTATGGAATACGGCAGCCATTACACCTGGAACCGTTTTTATGAAAGAATTATGTGATCGTTCACGTATATATTTCAATGATCCAAAAAGATATGGTATTAAAAAAATCATTGTTTCGCCGAGTGACGAATATGGTGAAGGAGAACATAAATTATTTCAATATATACGCGATTTTCCAAAAGAACATTCTGACTTGAAAACAGTTATTTATGGTTTGGATGCGGATTTAATTATGCTTTCCATTAACCATTTACCAATTGCCAAGGAGATTTATTTGTTTCGTGAAACACCTCATTTTATTCAAAGCATTAATAGAGATTTGGAACCAAATGAGAATTATGTTATGGACATACCTGAATTGGCGAGAATTATTACAAACGATATGCAAGATTCGGGTGAATCCGAAGATTTTGGTTTTATCAACCGTGTATATGATTATATCTTTCTCTGTTTTTTCTTGGGAAATGATTTTTTACCACATTTTCCTGCAGTAAATATTCGAACAGGAGGTGTGGATAAAATGTTGAATGCTTATAAAGCAACCATTGGTTCTACTAAAGAAGTTTTAACAGATGGTAAAACTATTTACTGGAATAATGTACGTAAATTGGTACAACATTTAGCCAATTTAGAAGAAGAATATTTTCAAAACGAAATGAAACTTCGTGATAAGAGAGAAAAAATATATTATCAAACGGATACACCTGAAAATATATTTAAAAAATTCGATGCCATACCCAATTATGAGCGTGAGTTGGAAAAGTATATTAATCCCTTTAAAGAAGGATGGATAAAAAGATATTATAAAAGTCTTTTTCCAAATACCATTTTAGGAAGTAAAAAAAAGATGGAAGATGTTGATTTTGAAAAAGAAATTCAAAAAATGAGCATGAATTACTTGGAAGGATTAGAATGGACTATGAAATATTATACAATTGGTTGTCCTGATTGGAGATGGTCTTATAAATATAGTTATCCACCATTATTCACTGATTTAATTCATAATATACCAGTTTTTCAAAGAGTATTGGTTCCTTTTGTCAATCCAAAACCAGTTCGTCCATTAGTTCAATTATGTTACGTTTTACCATTAAATAGTTTGAAGTTATTACCACCAAAATTATACGATTTACTAACATCCAATTACGCGGATTGGTACAAAACAGATTGTGAATTTATATGGGCATTTTGTCGATATTTCTGGGAATCGCACGTACAACTTCCAGAAATAGATATCAATGAATTAGAAAAAATAGTATTCAAAATAAATGATTGATTAACATTTGAAAATGAAGATTAAATATTTGAAACTATTTAAATATATTATTAATATATATATATATAAAACATATGTTTGGTTTTTTTTTATTAGGTTTGTCTGTATATAGCGTATTCGGTAATATTTTACCAACAACTGTTACGGAATTAAATGTGAATAGTTATTTGGGTCACTGGTATCAAGTTTATGGAGCACCAACAAATGTTATTTTTCAGGGTTATGGTACATGTATAACTGCTGATTATGGTCTTTTAAACAACGGATCCATAAGTGTATTAAATGCTCAGTTAAACAAAAACAAAGAAATAGAAATCATAAGTGGGTATGGATATTATAAAAACGTATCTGAACCAGGTCAATTAACAGTTCACCTAGAAGGCGTTCCAGTTGACTCACCCTATTGGATCGTTCAATTAGGAGAAATAGTAGATAATCAATATCAGTACACTATTATTACAACACCATCGGGTGTATCATTATGGGTATTAACACGTGATATTAATAATTTTAATAAATTTTATGATGAAGAAGTAGTTAATTTTCTGAATGAATACAATTTTAAATATGTTCCAATAGAACAATCTAATTGTGAGCCAATAAATGATTACAATCTGTTTTATAATGAATTTAATAAACTAAAAACAAATTATCAATCAGAGTGTCAAATTGCAAGTTATTTAAGAAGATCCGGATTTCCAGAATATTCTGTCGCTACAATGGTTTGTATAAGTAAATATGAAAGTTCATACAACTGTGATGCAACCAATAAAAACACAGATGGTTCAACAGATTATGGATTAATGCAAATAAACAGTTATTATTGGTGTTCAGGAGATCCAAAATCCAAGTATAATAGTTGCGGAACAACTTGTTCAAGTTTGTTTAATTGTCAAACAAATACGAATTGTGCTTATATAGTATGGAAACAGCAAGGATATACAGCATGGTACGGTTATAAAAATCATAAAACAGAATGTGATAATTATAAAATTAATTGTTGAAATACAGATCATTTTATCTATGTCTTCTAGTTCTTCTTTTTTTAGAATGTTTTTTCGAACGTGTTCTTCTTTTACCTCCCGACATCGATTGTTGTTGACCGAATATATTACTACTTGGTAGTAAATTAGAGTTTTGTTTACGAGTATTTGCCCAATTTGATACTTTGCTTGATAAACTATTCCAAGTATTGCTTAAAGATGAACCTAAACTGGATAAACTATTTTTCATATCTGATGTTAATGAATTTAGCGAACTTTGTGATGATGGTTGTGATGAATTTGAATTCCCCCAAAATCCACCGCCTCTTTTTTTCATTCTCATTCTATGTTTTCGTGATTTAGCCATTTATATTATTAAGAGATTATTTATCAAATAATAAGTTAAAAATACTAAATTATTATTTTCATATATTAAAAAGAAATTCATTCTTTAATGAATAAACCAACAAATCAAATAAATCAAAGTAAGCAAATAATCAGTGAGATTTCGAATCGTGATGCTTTTTTTAAATTATTAGAACATAATCCAGGGTTAGTCATTTTAAAATTAGGTGCATCGTGGTGTGGACCTTGTCATAAAATTAAAGATGTTGTTCATGCTTTTTTTGCCACATCTCCTGATACAGTTTTATGTGGAGATATTGATGTTGATGAAAGTTTTGATTTTTATTCTTTTTTAAAAAGTAAAAAGATGGTCAACGGTATACCAGTGATGCTTTGTTACAAAAAAGGTAATATGAATTTCATACCGGATGATCATATTACAGGAGCCGATCCAATCGCATTGGATGCCTTTTTCAAACGCTGTGGCAGACACTTGACGGAAGTAAAAATACGTTATGCATTAAAATAAATAATGTAATTAGAATTTACACCCTTGAAGATTTATAATGGTAACTGTTACCGATCCCGAAGGGAGATTTGAATGGAGACGCCTCTTTAGAGGCGTGTCCCATTTTACACCGTTGAAGAATTAAAACCGAACCAGGTTTTAATTCTTCAACTAAGTTACCTGTTAGGAATTCAATCTAAGCATCCCATTGGGGTGCGGATTGAAATCTTCACCGGTATAAATCTTTATCGTTTTAAAAATTATTCAAATATATAAAAATGTTAAATTATTTATTAGAATTAATAACGATTATCAATGATGCGGTTGATATTCGATAAGTCGAAAACGAAAAATATGATTTTTGTTTTTCATCACATTGTTTAGAACATATTGCCAATCCTCTAAAAGCACTAATTTAAAAAATTAAGATGATAACCATAATAGTACAAATCCATATGCGCCATAACCATTATTAGTTTCGTTATTTGGATAACCTCCTCCACCATTGTATGGAATATTATCTTTTTTTCCACCTCCATTACACTTATAAGTATAAATACTACCATTGTATAAATTAACATTGATATCACCTGTACTTGTAGAAGTATAACTACTAGCACTTCCTCCTGGAGGTGGAGTAACCGATACATTAACTCCATTTATAGTATTTGATTCTGTTTTTCCAGTTTGTCCTTTTCCATTATTACCACCATTTCCTCCTGTACTAATAACAGTATTATTTTTATTATTCCAAAATGAGGTAGAATTAGTTGTTACTTGTCCTGTTCCATTATCACTATTATTATTACCATTATAACCAGGACCATTACTATTTGCACTATTTCCCTGTGTTCCATTTAATTCAATTGTTCCACCTGAGTTAGTATAATCAAATGTAACAGTTGTATAACTTTGATTTACTTTTATAGATAATTGATTAATATTACTATTTCCATATGAATATGGAATATTCATTGCTTGAATTATACCACCTCCTGCTCCTGGATAACCATTTGAATTATAAGCCTGTCCTCCTGGTCCAACTAATAATACATTAAAATAAGTAAATGGCTGATTTGTAGAAGGATCATAAGGCATATTAAAATTAGAATATGTAAGATTATCAGATGTGTTAGTATTTTTAGTTGTACTAGAAGGATATAATAAATAACCAGTAGTTGTATTATAAGAAAAAGTATTTATATTATAATAAAATCCATATACTGATCCTGTATAATTATTTTCAGATAAACTTGACAAATAAAAATAATTACCAGAATTATTTGTACAACCAGAGAGAGGATAATTATAAATATTTGAATTTATATTTTGGTATAAAAAATTATTTATAGTACTAGTTGAACTAAAGTTATCACAAAAAATAAATCCCAAATTAGAATCTAATAATGAAACTGGTGAATATACTAAATTGTTTTCATTGGAAAGTGCTAATATACCATTTATTGATCCTTTATTACTATTACTATAAGTTAAAATACTAGGACTATTCGAAATATTATCTAAATTATAAACCCAAATATTACTTGGAGAATATCCTAAATCTGCATTTACATTATTTGATAATAATAATGAATTTGAATTTATACCAATATTATACATTGGAACATTACTTGCATCGGTTGTATTATTAATAGTTGGAATATTATTATATGTAGAAATAGTTACATTTGAAAAATCTAAATAATAATAGCCATTTATTTGTTCATTTTTTATACCTGATAAATTATATATTAAATTTTCGTAATTAACTAAACTACTACCTACTCCACTATAACAAATACCATATAAATCTTTACTATTAGGTTCAATACATAAAACACTTTGGGTTGTAGATTGTTTTGAATTTATAATTAGAGCATTACCTATATAATTTCCATTTTGATCTAGATAATAATTATTATATGCATAATTGTAATTACCAGAATTTCCAGCAAATGGATTAAATTGACATATATATTGATTACTTGGAACATTTTGATTATTTTGATTTTCCACTTCTGTATAAATAAAAATAAATGATTGACCATTATTTGCAAATCCGTTATTTGTTATAGAAGTAATTAAAACATTTTCTAAATTGGATGCAGGAAAAGTATAACTTGATGAATTATTTAAATTGACATTAACTGTATTAAAATTATTTGATCCCATTAGATAATAATTTAAACTTGTGTATGGGGTATTCGTGCTTATATCAGTATATGTAAATGATTGTAAAATATAAGCATTGTTTGAACTAGGATCTGATATTATTTGTAATGAAACACTTGTTGTTAACTCTTTATAATTTCCATCATTTAATACAACAGTAGTAAATGTTTGACCATAATCTGTTGAATAAACAGTAGATTCATAATAATATTCATTTCCATTATTTGGATCATATGGATCATAAAAATTATTAAAAACGGTAATTGCA
>Ga0214917_10008534_pt1 | contig 10037 bp, 9 predicted proteins | sample LL_1208_BB_MetaG_FD_177983 | JGI IMG/M metagenome (GOLD analysis project Ga0214917, IMG submission 177983) | Freshwater microbial communities from Lake Lanier, Atlanta, Georgia, United States - LL_1208_BB | ecosystem: Environmental > Aquatic > Freshwater > Lake | place: USA: Georgia | collected...
ACTGAAAAATGCCAACTGGACTCCCTGAAAGGCAGTCGCCTCCAGTTTACGGACTTTCACCTTGTTCCCTTGGAACATCACCTCCGCCCCGACCGACCGCTCGCTCGCCAAGGGAATGATTTCCGATACGGGAAAGTTTCTGCGCTCCATCACCCGCAAAATTTCCTGCCCCACGGCACCGGTCACTCCCACGACCGCCACTCGATATCCCTGTTTCATATGGAGTACTCTACCTTGTCAGCCTTCCGCGCCCAAGAACGGGCCCACCATTAAATCAAAGCGAGGGCCTTGGGGATGGCCTGGGTGGCTTCCAGATGCTCCCGGGCAATCTCCAGTGCACTCCGTTGGTGAGCCTCATAGTTCCCCTCGATTTGCTTCACCTTTTCCACCGCTTCATCCGGGCTGGCAAAAGCCACCAACCCCGAGCCCTCCGGCAACCAACGGGACCAGCCGGTCTCCTGCAAGAGAACCGGTCGCCCGAGGGAAAGATAAAGAACACTCCGGTCACTGAACCAACCCGTCTGAGCGGTCACATATCCGGATTTCGCCGGGGAAAACTCTCCGCGGCTGGCCGCCAGAAAAGCCCGGTATTCCCGCCAGTCCGAGCAAATCGGTCCTGGGTCGAGAAAATCCCAGCCGCATTTTTCGTAGCTTACTCTTTCCTCTCCCGGCCCCAGATCCGTGACCACGCCAGGACGTAAGCCGGTGCGTTCCGGCCATGACTTAAGTTTGGCAAACTCCGTTGCCTTGTTGCCGTATTCCCGCCCCTCCCATTCCACCGCCGCGTAACCGTACCAATGGGTGACGGTGGTCCATCGGTTCCGGGCTAGCCGCGCTGCGGTCGTATCCGGGTGCCCGGCGGCATCCGGCGACCAAAACCGCCGGCAGACCGGAGGAACCACCGGTTGCCAGACATGCCCGGTATCGGGGACGACCGCCCCCCTTCCCATCGACAGCCCAACACTCCAAAACGCATTGTGCCCGGCAAAATTCATCGGGCTTTGATAGACCTTCGCCCAAATCTGGGTGAACACCGGGTCCAGATCGACATATACCCGGGCGCCTGCACGCTCCACCAGATCGGGTCGCTTGAAGTGACCGGACAGGTTCAGAAAAAGATCCGTCCCCTGCGCGAATTCGCGTAACGCCCTCTCCTCCACTTGTTCTCCCTCGGCCAATAACGTGGCTTGTCCATCCCATCCGATTTCGTGCAGGAGTTTTTTCCAATGAGCCAGATTCACGCTCTCGGAAAGCGAACAGGATTTTCCGGCTCGGTTGAATATCTCTTTTTTTTGGAGGGACTCGACCAACCAGACATCCCATCCCAGATCCCGGAGACCCAGCCCCCACTGGAGAAAAGCCCAAGAATTTCCCGCCGCTTTGTCAGGAAAACCCGCTAGGCCGACCCCGACGATCGCCCGCTTCTTCATGGGGCCTTGTCCGCCCTCGACCGATCAGGAAAACCGAACGTCTTTACCCGGATCCATTTCAAACTCCAAAACCTCGATTTTCTGGGCATTGGGCTTCAGAATCTGCGTTTCAAATTGATGGTAAAGGGGGTGATCGAAGGCCGCGGTCCGTTTGAGGCTGTTCTCAAATTCCAAGGCCAGAAAGAGGTCGTGAAAGGTGTCATGACCATTGACCGGGATCTTTTTTCCACAAGCCAGGCTCAAGACATCCTGGATTTTCAAAATACGAATTCGGCTCTCCACCATGATCTCCTCCACCCGCGTGGGAGGCAGTCCACCTTTTAATTGGATCAACTTAAGATGATGAATCATGGAAGGGAGGAGGTTGCGTTCGTGGTGCTGGCAGTGTCAAGAACCCCGAAAGGCCCGCCCTAGGAGAAAAAAGGGCAAAAAAAATCTAGGCTTTACAAACCCGGTTATTTCCGTGTTATTGTGTAAAAATGTTTACTCGAACCAATGGCCGTAAATCTGATACTTTGGACGCCACATTTAGTTATCCGGAGGCATCCAAAAGTGATACTTCTCGGATCGAAAGCATCTCTCCTCGCTCTGCCTTGATCACCGATCAGGTTGAAATCAAAGGCACTCTGGCTTTTGACGGGAGCCTCGAGTTCAACGGAACGTTCGAAGGAGAAATTATCTCCCAAGGAACCCTCTCGATCGGTGCCGAAGCCGTGGTTAAGGCCGAAATTCATGCAGCTAAGGTGATCATCAAGGGAAAGGTCCAGGGGAACATTACCGCCACCGAATCGATCGAGCTTTGCGACCAAGCCGAGCTGTTTGGCGACGTCCGCACCGCAAAATTTATCGTGGCAGAAACGGCAACCTTCCGCGGGCGCTCCGATCCAATCGAGGGCAAAGCGGCTGCTCCGGAATTCTCCCCCGTTTTCCGTCGCCTGAGCGCCAAATCCGGAAAATAAGCTTCCCTCGCCCGGGAGAATTAAACCGCAGGGGTGACGGTTGCCGGAGCCGATTCGGCCCAACCCTGTATCTTTCCTCCGGGCTCCACCGTTAGTTCTTCAAACTGAATCTTGCCAGCCACTAACGACCCACTCGGTCCGATGAAAAGCGGACCGGCAAAGTGGGCGACAGAGCAACGAAGCTCTCCGTCGATCCGTCCGGAAACAAAATCGATGCGATCCCCGCACTCCAAAACACTGCCCGGTTGAATTTCCAAACGTCCGCCGGCGGCACCCGAACGGATGCGCGTCTGTCCGGAAACCCTTAAAAACTCGGGGGCCTCGAGAAACCCACTGGAACGCCCTTCCAGAATAATCCGGGCCGCCCGGGCTCTGGATCCGCCGTAATTTCCCTTGGGCCCAATCCTTAACTCTCCCTCCAAGCTGATGTTACCGAGATGCTCCCCGAGAATTTCCCGGTGGCCCAACTCCAAATGGCGCCCGCAGGAAAGACAGGTCGAGGACTGGGCCTCCAAGGCCACCTCCTGAACCGCACCACAATCCGCGCAACTGAGTTCCCGCTTCTCAATGACTTTCCGTTTTACCTTGCGACGGCTCTGGCCAGAGGCCTTGGACGACTTGAAGTAAGCCCCACATCCCCGGCAAACCGTGGAGAGAAAGTTTTCCGACTCCAGTTGGCTCCGACCGCACTCCGGACAGTCCACCTCGATCTTGGAAATCACGGCACTCATCCGCGTCCGAACCCCACCCGCAATTCACCCCGAAAATCCGCACCCGGCTCGATTCTCAAAGCGTGGGCGACACACAGCTTATGAACCAGAGCCCCGGCCTTGATCCAAGCCTGTCCCGCAGCCTCCACTCCCCCCTCAATCTTCCCTTGAACACAGATCTCCCCTGCCTGTACTCGACCCGAAACTTCCGCTTCGGGGGCCACCACGAGTTTTTTCGCCGACTGCACGTTCCCCTGCACTTTCGCCTGAAGGAAAGCATCCTTCGCAAACCGAATATCCCCCCAGATGGAAAAAGTTTCGGGCCCCAACCCCGCAATTTCTGCATCTCCGCTGTTAACTTCGGCCCCGGTCACGGAGTTCATTTCGAATTTCCTCCAACAGTTTTTCGGAGCGGGTGGGAGGCGGCTCCTCCACGGGAACCGCCAAGGAAGGCAGCAAACGGAGCTTTTCCAGCCATCGCAAAATCAAGAAGATCGAAAAGGCAATGATGACAAAATCAAGAATGGAACTCAAAAAGGCCCCATAAGCCAAAACGGGAACCCCTGCTTTTTTGGCCTCCGCCAATGTCTGGAAAGAGCCTGAGCCCAAGACAAAAAAGAGGTTGCTGAAATCCACCCTTCCAAGGATCAACCCAAGGGGGGGGAGTAAAACATCATTCACCAAGGATGTGACGATCTTGCCAAATGCGCCCCCCACCACCACCCCCACGGCCAAATCCATGGCGTTCCCCCGCATCGCAAATTTTTTGAAGTTTTGCCAAAAACTCACGCCCCTGATCATGATGTCAACCCCTTGGAGATGCAACCACGGGGGAATCCTTGAATCTGCCCCGGCTAGGACTCGAACCTAGGACCAACCCCGACTCCCGTCGGGGCTGCTCCCAACCAAAGCGATCCGCACCTTTTTATGGTTTCGCCATGACTTATATTTTCGCTCCAAACGTCTGGCCTCTGCCACCGATTCTGTCTTTTGGAAGGCCACGATCCTTGGTTTTTGGCCAAGCCTCGCAGTCGAGTAAACCAAGCCGGATTGGTGCTGTCGAAATCTGAGATCACGATCTTGGGTCGAGCCTAGGTAGTATTTCCCCGCCTCAAACTCCAGGAGGCAAACGCCCGTCTTCATGAAAAGCTGCCCCGGCTAGGACTCGAACCTAGGACCAACCCCGACTCCCGTCGGGGCTGCTCCCCAGATCATATTTCCCCGTCTCAAACTCCAGGAAGTAAACGCCCGTCTTCATGAAAATCTGCCCCGGCTAGGACTCGAACCTAGGACCAAGTGATTAAGAGTCACCTGCTCTACCAACTGAGCTACCGAGGCGTAAGCGCGAAATCGTATCCGTAATAATTCCAACCTGCAATTCCAGACCGCCTCAGGCTTTAACCCCACCCTCCTCCGCCTCCAGCAATCTTAGAGCCAAGATCACCAAACCAAGATGGATGGCGATATCTGCCACCGTGGAGTGACCCCCGATGAGCATCTGACCGAAAGCCAGCGAAAGATAAAGCAAGCCGGCAAGGATCAGCGGAATGCGGTTTCGCCCCGCCACCAAGATGCCCGAACCGATCAAAATTTCCGCATAGGGCAAGGCACCGAGATAGAGCTTCACCCCCCATCCGGGAAGCAATCCGTTCTCCATAAAAGGCTGGCTAAGGGCCGGCAGAATCTGGCTGTAAAAATAACCAAAACGGAAACCCTCCGGTCCGTGAAACTTGGAAACCCCTGCCACCAAGAACCTCAACCCGAGAAACAACTGGAGCAAAAGAAAAGCCCATTCCCTCGTCCCCCAACGGACCCAAAACGGGCGGGGATCTAGGGCTGGCCCGATCATCCTCGCCTTCCCAGACGGAATTCCCGATGCGCAGCCCTCACCGCCTTGGGGCCTGCCTCCTCATCCACCACGACCGTGATCTTGATCTCGCTCGTACTGATCATCTGGATATTGACCCGTGCCGACGCCAAGGCACGAAAGAGCTGGGCTGCCACCCCGCTGTGACTTCGCATGCCGATTCCCACCACGGAGAGTTTGGCCACCCCCTCCTTGAAAAGAATCTCCCGCGCCCCCCCGGCCTTGCGAAACGGATCCAGATAACGCCGGACTTTGTTCAATTCCTCTTTCGGAACTGTGAAGGTGATGTCCGTTTGTGCTTTGGCCTTCTTGCCCTGGGAGGGCAGCGCAATGTTCTGCACAATCATGTCCACATTGATGCCGGCCCTGGCGATGCCCGAAAATAGTTGGGCCGCCACTCCGGGACGGTCTGCCACCCCCACCAAAGTCACCTTGGCTTGGTTCTTTTCGAGGCTGACGCCCCGCACCACCACCCGTTCCATGGATTTTGCCTCTTCTTTCACCAGAGTTCCTCGGGCACGATTGAAACTCGACCGCACCTCAAAGACCACTCCGAACTTTTTGGCAAATTCCACCGAGCGGGCTTGCATCACCTTGGCCCCGGTGCTCGCCAACTCCAGCATCTCGTCATAGGAAATTTCCGCGATCTTCGCGGCGCCAGGCTCCGTGCGGGGGTCCGCCGTGTAGACTCCATCTACGTCTGTATAAATCTCGCACCGGGTGGCTCGCAGCACCGCCGCCAAGGCAATGGCCGTCAAGTCCGACCCCCCACGCCCCAGGGTGGTGATCTGCCCCTGCATCGTTTGCCCTTGGAAACCCGCCACGATGACCACCCGGCCCGCCCGCAAATGTTCCTGCACTGCGGCGGGCGTAACGTTGGCAATCCTAGCCTTGGTGTGGGTCCCGTCCGTCACGATTCCGGCTTGGGCGCCCGTCAGGGCCACGGCGGCAATGCCCCTCGCCTGAAGGGCGATGGCCAACAGAGCCGTCGTGGTCTGTTCCCCGGTGGCCAGCAAAAGATCCATCTCTCTCTCGCTGGGCTCCGCATGCAAGCCCCTGGCCATTTTTAGCAAGCCATCGGTTACCCCACTCATGGCCGAGACCACCACCACCAGCCGGTTTCCTTTGCGACGCGACTCGGCCACCCGGTCCGCCACCCTTTGGATCCGCTCTAGATTGGCCACCGAGGTCCCACCATATTTCTGTACCAGCAAAGCCATAGGAATACCCTGCCCGCTTTTTCATGAAGTTTAAGCCCGAAGTTCACGGGTCCGTTTCTGGGATATCTTGATCTTCAACTTGGATCCGATCTTTGATAGAAAGTTCTGATGCCTGATCTCCGAATCTCCACCCGCTACAAACTGGCCTCCTCCGGAAAATTTTACGTCATCCAGTCCCTGCCCAAGCTGGGAAAGGAGCTGAACACCGACCTCTCCCGCCTGCCTGTGTCTCTCCGGATCGTTCTGGAGTCGGTGCTTCGCCATTGCGATGGCCTGAAAGCCCGCCCCCGGGATGTGGAAAACCTCGCACGCTGGAATGCCGCCAAGCCGGCCCCCGAAGAGATTCCTTTCACCGTCGCCCGGATCGTTCTGCAGGATTTCACCGGGGTTCCGCTCCTGGTGGATCTAGCCGCCATGCGCGATGCCGTGGCCCGGTTGAAAAAAGATCCAAAAATCATCGAGCCTCTCGTCCCGGTGGACTTGGTCGTGGACCACTCTGTTCAGGTCGATGTCAACGGAACCCCCCAAGCCTTCATGCTGAACATGCAGCATGAGTTTAAACGGAACCGGGAACGCTATGAGTTTTTAAAGTGGGGACAACAGGCCTTCGAAACCTTCGGCGTGGTTCCACCGGGCATCGGCATCGTCCATCAGGTAAATCTCGAGTATCTGGCCCGTGGGGTCTTCACCCAAAAACAGCCGGATGGCACCGTCCTTGCCTATCCCGACTCCCTCGTCGGCACCGATTCCCACACCACCATGATCAATGGTCTTGGAATCGTTGGATGGGGGGTGGGGGGTATCGAAGCCGAAGCGGGCATGCTAGGCCAACCCCTGACTTTCCTTACCCCCGAAGTGGTCGGTTTCTACCTCACCGGAGAACTGCCTGCCGCCGCCACCGCCACCGATCTGGCCCTTACCGTCACGCAGATCCTCCGCCAGCATAAGGTGGTGGGAAAGTTCGTGGAATTTTACGGACCGGGCGCTGCCAAACTCACCCTCCCGGACCGGGCGACCATCGCCAACATGGCGCCGGAATATGGGGCGACCATGGGGTACTTCCCGGTGGATGGCGAAACCCTCAACTATCTTCGGGGTACGGGCCGCACAGACGAACTCGTCCAACTTGTCGAGGACTACTACCGCGCCCAAGGCCTTTTTGGCATCGCCACGAAAAAGGATGCTCTCGCCTTCTCTTCGGTGGTCGAACTCGATCTGGCCTCGGTCAAAGCCAGCGTGGCCGGGCCCAAACGCCCTCAGGACCGCATCGAACTTCCATCGATGAAATCGACCTTCCAGAATCTCCTGACGAAATCCGTTGCGGAAGGAGGCTATGGCAAGAATGTCCAGCAAACCGGACAAACCGCCCAAGTGAGCCTGTCCGCCGACGAACAGGAAATGATTTCCGACCGTCCCACGCCCGACCGGATTGCCGGAAAAGACAAACTCGACCACCCCGGCACCTTGCGTCATGGCTCCGTGGTTATCGCCGCCATCACCTCCTGTACCAACACCTCCAACCCCTCCGTGATGTTGGCTGCGGGCCTGTTGGCCAAGAAAGCGGTCGAACGGGGCCTGACGGTTGATTCCACGGTCAAAGCCTCCCTCGCTCCAGGATCCCGCGTCGTTTCCGATTATCTCAACGTGACCGGGCTGCAGCCTTATCTCGACCGGCTGGGATTCAATTTGGTCGGCTATGGCTGCACCACGTGCATCGGAAACTCCGGCCCACTTCCCGCCCCGGTGGAGAAGGCCGTGGTGGAAAACGACCTGGTGGCCGCCAGCGTTCTCTCCGGTAACCGCAACTTTGAGGCCCGGGTGCATTCCTCGGTCAAAGCGAACTTCCTGATGTCCCCTCCCCTCGTCGTCGCCTTTGCCTTGGCTGGCCGGGTAGACCTCGATCTGTCCAAAGATCCGTTGGGCTTGGGGAAGGATGGTCAGGCCGTTTATCTGAAAGATCTCTGGCCCACGAGGGAGGAAATCGGGCAGGCTATGCAATCCGCACTCAAACCGGAAGTCTTCCGCCGCCTCTATCGGGACTTTTCGGAACAGAATCCGGCCTGGAACGAAATTCCGGGAAAACCTGGTCTAACCTACGCTTGGGACCGCAAAAGCACCTACATCCAAGAGCCCCCTTTCTTTGAGAATTTTTCTCTTCAACCGGCTCCCGTTTCCGGCATTGCCAACGCACGTTGCCTGGGAATCTTTGGAGACTCCGTCACCACCGATCACATCTCACCCGCCGGCAACATCAAAAAGACCTCTCCTGCCGGATCCTACCTTTTGGAGAACGGGGTCCCGGCAGAGGATTTCAACAGCTATGGCGCGCGCCGTGGAAACGACCGTGTGATGACACGGGGAACCTTTGCCAATGTAAGAATTAAAAACCTGATGCTACCCGGGGTGGAGGGGGGTCTAACCCTTAACCTTCTCGATCCCAAGAAACCGCAGGTCTCCATTTATGATGCGGCCGTGCATTACCGCACAGCCGGGACTCCTTTGGTCATTTTCGCCGGCAAGGAATACGGGACAGGAAGTTCCCGCGATTGGGCGGCTAAAGGGACACGACTTTTGGGAGTTCGGGCGGTGATCGCAGAAAGCTTCGAGCGGATCCACCGATCCAACTTGGTCGGCATGGGTGTTCTGCCCTGCACTTTCCCTGAAGGAGTGAACGCCAAGACCCTCAAGATCGACGGCACAGAAACGTACTCCCTGGAGGGACTGAGCTCACCTCCGAAGCCCCGCGAAAATCTCACACTCGTGATCCATCGATCGAACGGAACGCTGGAGAAAGCAACCGTGATCAGTCGTCTGGATACTCCAATCGAGGTGGAATACTACCTCCACGGCGGCATTCTCCCCTATGTTTTGCGGCAAATTGCCGGCCACTAAAAAGGTCTATTCGACCGGGTCAATTTTTACCAATGCATATTTATGATGGGTATTGCTTTATATAATCTATTTAACTTTGCTAATATTTTTGACAGTTAAGTAAATCGTATTACTTTAGGGCTATGTTTTCAAAAACCAATTATCAGCCCTTTATAGGATGTTTTTTTAGCCCATTCGTGGCATAACCAATCCAGCACTATGCCAATGACCCCAACAGCTTCGGATCTTAAGTCCAAGATTTCCGCCCCCCCTAAGAAAACGATCATGTGGAAACAGGTCCCTATGATTGTCGGGACCGTTTCGACCGCGGATGGTCTGAAGTATTTGAGCCATTGCCCCAAAGGGGTCGATTTGGTGGAAGTCAGACTCGACACCCTTCTGGCCAAAGGTGTGGCTCCCGACCTCATTCAGGAGTCGATGGCTGCTCGCACAACCCCCACCCTTCTGACCCTTAGGACAAGGGAAGAGGGCGGAGCATTCAACTGGCGCTCTCGGCAGCGCGTTCTCTTCTTTTTGAAATTCATCCCCTTCGCCGATGCTGTGGACTTGGAACTGACCAACATTCCCCGCTTGGGACGGGTCCTCCGCGCAGTTCGTCGCCTCAAAAGGGACCTGATCATCTCCTCCCACTCCCTAAAACGAAAACTGACCCCCCTTCGCCTCCGCCGCCTGCTCCAGCAGTTCCGAAAAACCCGTGCCCACGTTTACAAAATCGTTGGCTTGGCTCGCCGCCGCAGGGACCTCCGGGCGCTGGCCGAGCCTCTCTTGAACCAATCCCACATGCGTTTAGCCATTATGGCCTCGGGTCCTTTGGCCACTGCATCCCGCATCTCCCTCCCAGCCCTGGGTTCCCGCTTGGTGTATGTCTATTTAGATGAACCCACCGCCCCAGGACAACCTGGACACACCTCCGAGTTCGCTCTCACCGATCTTCGTTCTTTTGCCTCCCCCAAAGGGGC
>Ga0214917_10008535_pt1 | contig 10036 bp, 8 predicted proteins | sample LL_1208_BB_MetaG_FD_177983 | JGI IMG/M metagenome (GOLD analysis project Ga0214917, IMG submission 177983) | Freshwater microbial communities from Lake Lanier, Atlanta, Georgia, United States - LL_1208_BB | ecosystem: Environmental > Aquatic > Freshwater > Lake | place: USA: Georgia | collected...
TGGTCTCGCTAGTAATCTTGCATACGGGAATGTTGCTGTATTTTCTTTGGTGCGTTTTTAAGAAAAATAAATGAGAAAGGCTGCCAAGAGAAAGTATGCTGAAAAAGTGAGGCAAAGCGGACATTACAACGTTGTGCCAAATGTCGAAATGTTCTGGGTTATATGGAAAGTTGGAGGGTTGGATCGTCCTACGATCCCGGGATTGTAGGATGATGCGGAATGGAGAGCGGATCGTCCTACAATCCCGGGATTATAGGATGATGGGGTTATGAGGGCGGGGGAACAGCTGGAGCAGGCGGTGGATGAGGTCCTGAAAGCCGGGTACGCACGGCTACGGGGGATGCACGGATACGGTTCCCGGGCCTACCCTACGCACCCTGCCCACCCTATGCACCGGATCGAAGGGGCTGGCCGGGCTACGTGGGCTTTCGACCAGCAAATGTACGGGTCAAAGCTGGCAGCGGATCAAAATCCCGGGGCCATGGAGTGGATGCTGCTTCCAACCCCGAAAAAACTGGGTCGCGCCTAGCCCTACGGATGTCCTACCCTGCCGTGAAAATAGAGCGTGCGGGAAAACAAAGAAATCAGCACATTGTTGATAAGCACAGGTTTGCCAATGGCCGTGGCGCCTTGTCGGCCTACAATAAAACCCTAGTTAACAAGAATGATTCAGGTAGTTGATTCCAAAAGCACCAGTCCCGGTCAAGACGGCTGCCGTTCCCGAAATACGACCTGGCATAAAGACGGGTGGACTGTGATCGATCTCTTTGCGGGCTGTGGCGGTCTGTCCCTAGGGCTTGAAGAGGCTGGGTTTAAGCCTGTTTTGTTTAGCGAGCTTAACCGGCAAGCCGCGGACACCTATCTCGCCAACCGAGAGGGGATGGGAATTATTGAGGAGTCCGACATCTATAAGTTAACGAACCAGAAGCTGGAAAAACACCTCAAGAACCTCAAGAAAAGAGGCATTAAGGGCATTGATCTGGTGTGCGGGGGACCGCCTTGTCAGGGCTTTTCCGGCATAGGCCACCGCCGGACCTTCCGGCTGGATAAAAAAGATATTCCATCCAACCACTTATTTTTGGAGATGGTCCGTGTTATCCGGAAGGTAAAGCCAAGGGTTTTTCTTTTTGAGAATGTAAAAGGATTACTGAATTCGAGGTGGACGCCAAGGGGTGAAAAAGGGGAGATCTGGCAGGCGGTGCTTTCTGCCTTTAGGAAAATACCTGGGTACTCCGTGCGCTGGCAGCTCGTACATGCCAAAAACTACGGGGTTCCACAGAACCGCCCCCGCGTTTTGATGGTCGGTATCCGCAAGGATCTACTTGCCAGCGCACTCACGAAAAGAATTATTCCCCAGAGTTGTGACCTGAATTCGGCAATTCAGGCCGGTTACCTGCCTGCGGGATCAAATGATGCCCCGAGCCTTGAGGACCTGCTTTCCGATCTCGAGGACCCTGAATTTGAGAGCAAGGATGGAAACCCTGTATATTTAAGGGATCCTCAAAGTGAAATTCAGGTGCATCTACGCACAACGCGTGATGGTAAGCGCATGAAAAAGGGGGACGGTGTTACCGAGCACGAGTACAGCCAACATGCTGATTATATCCGGGAAAAATTCACGCACATGATCAGGAATGATGGAGAAATACCCGCAAAATTCCGTACCAAGAAATTCGCGCAGAGGGTTTTTCCGAAAACTTGGGGTAATGATGGCCCCAATATTACCGCAACCTCGCTTCCCGAGGATTATGTGCACTACAAGGAGGCCCGCAGTCCGACCGTAAGAGAGTGGGCACGCCTCCAGACGTTTCCCGACTGGTATGTATTCAGGGGACCCCGCACGACTGGTGGAAGGCGGCGAGCCGGAGATCCAAGCAAGAACCTCTGGGACAGGGATGTCCCGCGGTATACGCAGATTGGCAACGCTGTCCCCGTCTTGCTGGCCAAGAGAATCGGGATTCATTTGGCCAAAATACTTTCGGCTTAGGCAGAAGGGCATGAATACCCGCCCACTGACCCCGGCGGAGTCCTCGAATCTTGCCAGGCTAAATTCAACGGGGCGAAGATCCGTGCTTCTTTTTATTACGGAGACAGGGCTTCATAAGAGCATCCTTGATGCGACAGAGCCGATGCGGGAAATGCTTCTTCAGGCAAAAATCCACGACTTCTCGCGACAACTCCAAGGACCTGAGCACAAGGTCGTGCAAAGAGCCTGCTTTGTGTACGCCGATTCATCAGATGAAACCCAAGTGTCTCTTTACAGGCCCATGACCAAGAAAGGTGACCCGAGGTTCTGGTTTTCCGGCCTGCCTGAATACGCGAAGCCAGATGATGTGGTTGCGGTGTTCGTGAAGGACAAGGTTCTACACCTTCTTAATCTTTCTCGATCAAGCGTTACCGAGAACGACTTTTCTCGCTTCTTGCTCGAGGGTCTAGAAAAAGAATCCCGCAGGGAAGTGCTCGAGCTTCTTGAAAAGCTCAAAGGCATTGCCAGACAAGGCCCCATTAAGGCTGTATGCAGCGGCGATACGGCCGTGGGGCGAAGTATCGAGACCGCTCTTGGCATCCAAATCAACTCGAGTCGGAATCCTGACTACCACGGGATTGAGCTCAAAAGTGGACGATTGCCGCGCCTAGGCGGCCAAGAGAACAGGGCGAACCTCTTTGCCTGCGTCGCAGACTGGAGCCTGAGCACCTGCAAAAGCAGCCGGGAAATTCTTGAAAAATATGGATACCGGCGGGGTCCGGATTTCAAACTCTATTGCACGGTAACATGCCGGAGTGCGAATTCGCAGGGGCTCCAATTAACCATCGATGACGCAAGACAACTTTTAAGGGAATTCCACACGACCTATCCCAAGGGTGATGTTTGCATTTGGCCCATGCAGCTGCTTCACACCCGTCTTTCGGAAAAGCACAAGGAAACTTTCTGGATCGATGCCCGGGCTTTCAGAAGGGGCAGCACGGAATATTTTGAGCTGCAGTCTGTTACCCATACCGCAAGGCCAAGCGTCACTCAATTTGATCGACTACTCGAGGCAGGGAACATAACGGTGGACCATTTAATTAAAAAAAAGTTCTCGGGCTCTGTAGTGGAGAAAGGGCCATTGTTTAAGATAGAGAAAAACAGGCTGGCAGAATTATTTTATGGTTTGCCCAGAAAATACCGCATCACTGGAGAAAACTAGATTCGGTGGGTTGACCCGTTCTGAGGTCATGTCTCGGATCCGGGGCAAGGGGAACGAAAAGACGGAAGTCAGGCTGGCAAGGCTCCTAAGAGACACAGGGATAAGTGGCTGGCTAAGGCATTTGCCCATCCCGGGCCGGCCGGACTTTGCTTTCCGGAAGCAAAAGGTGGCAATCTTTGTCGATGGTTGCTTTTGGCACGGCTGCCCCAGGTGCTTTCGGCTGCCGAAACAGAATCGGGCTTTCTGGAAGGCGAAGATCGAGGGGAACCGGAGAAGGGATCGATCGGTAAACGGACGGCTAAGAGGGCTGGGGTGGAAAGTGATCCGGATAAGGGAGTGCCGACTCAAGAATGCAGACCAAGTAGTTGGGAGGATTAAAAATGCGCTGAGGTGAGGTGCCGATTCTCATGCCCAAAACAGACGCGTGTTTAGCGTTTGGACATGGCCAGCATGACGACCAGAAGGACGAGCATGTTCGCCAAGACGTATTGAGTGGTCTTACACAGAACAATCACGACAAACGATATAGGGTCGACCATGGCCAAAATTGTCAAATAGGGGGTAGGACAAATACGGGGCTAGGGTAATTAATAAAAAAAGCTGGTAAACCGGCTCCGTGCTTTTCCGCGCAGCGAAAAAACACAAACTCAAATGACAAGAACATGACCCCATCAATGAGCAAAGATCTTTTCGGCTTTCCAGAGTGGACACAGGCACTTCTCGTGGATGCTGACGGGGAGGGGGAGCCAAGGGACCCCCTCAGGGCGCAAATGACATTGGATCAGGCAGCGGACGGACTTTTCCGATCTGGAAACCTGGGACTAACCTCCCTGACCGATCATCTTGGCTATCTTGCCCTCCATGGCTGGCTAAAGGATTTCACGGAAAGGCTCTTTGAATCGCCTTCTGCCCGGCAAGAGGCCTACCACAGGGTGTTTTGGCTCCACGGGTTTACAAACCGTGGTTTGGCCATGCAGGAATCCCAAAAAGGAAGGTGGGCGGTCTACGGAATTTCTTTTTTACGAAAAAAGGACAGGGCGACAGCCGACGAAACAAAAAGACAGCTCGTACAATTGGACCCAAGGTACCGATACGACGGCATGTGGCTCGCGCTGGATGAAGAGGTCAGACAAAAAACCCTGAATGCCTGGAGGCGCGTGGAGTTTGCGAAAGGGAAAAAAATCCAAAGATGGATGCGGGGTGATATCGAAGAAGTGAACTTAAAAAGTGCGGCTGAATGGAAGGATCTACGCCTGGACAGGCAGAGCAGGTTTCCCGTCCTGGCCAAAAGCCTGCAAAGCCTCAGGTTAAGAACAACGGGGATTGGTCTGGGGCTGCCGGAAACCCGCCTCGGGGATGTCCTTGCCTATATCCGGAAAAAAGCAGGCATGCGGCCCCCGGACGTGGAGGGGTGGACCTGGGAGGCGCTGCAATCTGGCCGGTGCAGGGGGGCGGTGGAGGAGAGGCTACGTCGCGCATTTCTAGTCAGAGCAATCATCTATGCGGCAAACTGGTCCTTCTATGACTGGGCCGAAACGGAACTGGGGATGCAGGAGGCGGACCGAAGAACCAGGAAGGTGCGCCATAAAAAGAGGCCGGAGTCCCCAGAACAAATTCTTCGGCAGGTTAAACATCTGCTGAAAAGCGACCGGAAGCTGGAAAAAGCACTCTTCAGCACGGATATGTCCGTGGCACGTGGATTGGCAAGTTTTTCTCTCCGGGGATGCCTGGATAATCCGGAAAGGATTAAGGACCGCGTAAGACGCTGGGCGCAAAACGAAGAGAAAGGATTTGTGGATGCGAAAGGAAGGGTCAATCAGGAGAAAAAAAATCTGATTGAGGAGTTTTCGGGTGACTTTGCCGGATCCCTTCGGATGCGGCAGGCTTGGCGTTTCGCGCTGGATGTAAACGAGGCGGTCCATGGTTAGGGAAGAAAAAAGACCCCATCCGCCCCTGCTCAAAGGCGGGAACCAATGGGCGAAAATAGCCGATAAAATCAGGGAGGCCGGTGGCTGCAAATGGTGTCTTATTTCGACCTACGAATACGACACCTTTGAAGCGAATCGGTGGGCTGAAGAAACAGGCCTTACAAACGGTCTGGTACTAACCCGCAAGGCAAATGAAGGTGGGCAGGGACCCCATGCGTTCCGCTGGATAGAAGGAATGCCGATTCATGCAAAGGCTCTGCTAGCGCAGGGGCCGAACGGTTTGGTGGTGCAAATCGGAAGCGGGAACCTTACCGCGGCAGGCCTCAGGGGGAGGGGGTATCGTGACATCATCTGGACTGAGAAAATTGATTCCTCCTCCCCAGATACCGGGGTCGTCAAAGACTTGGTTGAATGGTTTCTCGCCATCCTCAAAAAAGGAGGGCTACAACGCAAAAATCCGGACCATGAAATCTGGGTTGGCCGACTGGAAAAAATCGTGACCAAGGTAAAGACCCGGAAAAGGGCAGTGAGCGGAATCTGGCATAACCTCGAGCGCCCACTCTTGCAAGAATTGAAGGAGACGATCGGGGGCATCAAGGGGGCCTGGGTCATGACCCCTTACCTTCATCCGGCCGTCCTCAAGCAGCTGCCCAAGAAGACCAAGGTGGTAGTGCCGCTAGATGAAAAGGAGAGAAAAATTCAGGGTAAAAAGAAAGAGGTGTCCGCTGTACGAAAACAGATCTTCACAAGAAAAGAGGACACGGGAGAAGTCTTTACCCATGCAAAGATTTATCTTCTTCTAGGCAGAAGACCCGTAATCGCCTGGGGCTCCGCAAACTGCACGGTGGCGGGACTGTTGAGGCGGGGTGAAAGCAGGCTGGGGCCGCGAATTGCGAACCACGAGATCCTCGCGTGGAAAGAAATTCCTAAAAAGGAGTTTTCCAGCTTCCGGCAGAGGTTTGAGACAGGGCTTAGAAAGATCAAAGCTGATATTCAAACAAGCGAAGAGAGCGAACTCGAACAGCCGCCCGATGAGCCCGAGCTTTTGGTCTGGGGCCGAGGAGGCGTTCTGGAGGCAATCTTGACGGCCGGGAAACCGCCGGCTGTTCCGATTCGACTCTACTGCAACGGAAAGGTGGTGGAAAAGCTCACCCCCGACCCAAGAAAGGGATGGAGCCAGAAGTTGCGGCCGAAACACAAAGCCTGGGGGCAGGCGGCCACAAACCACGCCGAGGAGTGGGAGGCGGCATGGGGAAAATCGGGTCCAGTAAGGGTTGTTTTTTTGGCCGAGAGCGAGGCCGACAAGGACTTGGCCTACCTTTGGGGCGGGGCAAGAAGCGTCGATGTGGCGATGGCCGGAGCTTTGGATTTCGAGAAATCAACCACCGGGGAACTTCAGCCGGGGAACTTCACGGCGAGCCTCGATGAATACGAGAACAGAACCCGGAAAGTGGCCAACAATCTCCTAAGGGATATGGACAGTTTCGGAAACGATTTGGAACCAGTTTTCGAAAGACTCTGGAAGGAAAGACCCGAGCTTGGAACAGGTCTTTCAGATCAAGCCCTTGACGGGGGACGCCTATTCCTTTGTGCAAGATTGCTCGCGGTCCTTGAAAAAAAGGGTGCTAACCCAGAGGCCTATGCAAAGTTTCGGTTAGGCTTGGAGCGGGAGATTAAGGTTTTGTGCCAAAAACTGCCGAGACCGGAGCGGTCGGCTTTCCTTAAAAAAGGCAAAGCGTGGCGGCATATCCATGCCTGGATATCCCCGAGGAGAGTGCCCAGGTGAGTCGCCCTATCTATTCGCGTCCATGGCCAGGGCCAAAATCATGGAGAAAAATCCTAAGGCCGCATCAAATTCGGGCGGTGGCTGCAGCTCTTGAGGCCGCGGAGGGCAGGGGGGAGAAGGTACTTCTTCAAAAACGCAGAGGGGCCATTTTGGCCGATGAGGTTGGAATGGGTAAAACCTGGGAAGCCCTCGGGACGACGGTTTTGTTTCTTTCCAGAAATGGGGGGACGGCAGTTTTTTTCGTTCCACCCGCTTTACGACAAAAATGGCTTAAAGAGATTGCAGACTTTTGCCGCAGGGTCCTGACCGCTGATTCCAGCAGGCCGATCAAGAAAGCGGTTAAAAAATTGCTGAGAGAGGCGCAGGAGATCGTGCAAAGCACCAGCCGCTTTAGGCGTTTCTCAAGAGGAACCTCACGCCTTGCAAAAAAGTGTCGTCTACTGGTCTTGGATGAAGCGCACAAAGCCCGAAAGGAAGGCACGGTTCTCCATCGATGCCTGAAAAGATTTATCCGTAAAAAGGGCAACAACCTTCGGCTGCTTCTACTAACGGCAACGCCGTTCCAGTGTGACCATCGAAAGGAGCTTATAAAGCTGCTCCGGCTGGTGGATTCTGGCTACAAAGAAGACGAAACCCATGAGGCAAAGCCTGGCATCGGGTACTCCTCCATCACCTCCGGGATCCGGGATGTACTTGAAAAAATGTTTGCTGAAACCGAATCCATGCGGAGGGAGGGCGTCTTTGAAGAGACCCGGATTTCGAAACTGCTAAAGAAACTCGACCGGAACCTGGATCTAGATAGCGATCCCAAAGCGAAAACGTTCGGGGTAGCCAGAAAACACGATGGTTTTGACGAGTTTTTGCGATCTCTCGTGATTCGCACTCCAAAGCCCAAAGTCAAAACCAAGGTGCAAAATGTGGATCCGCAAGCGGCTGACTTTGCCCATTATTTATTCGGGCGAGCCTACCTTAAGGCCCAGCCAAAAAGCAGGAGTGAAGACGACGACCCGCCCCCAGGAAGCGGATTCCTTCCGAACGGCTACAGTCGACTTTGCTCCACGCATCAAGCGCTGGCTCCAAAGGGGAAACATGCTGCTCATGACCATGGCCGGATGTTGCGGCGACGTGCGAGAGAGGAAGGAAAACCAAGCAAGGAATACACACATCCGAAGCTGGATCTCCTCATCGAACGCCTAAAAAGCAAACCGAGAAGCCGATTTGGGAAAACAGTCGTATTTGCAAATCACCTGAAAACAGTGTCACAGCTGCGTAAGGTGTTGACAAAAGAGTCGCGCAAATTTCCGATATTGTTCAAAACGCCGAGTCCGAAGGATAAGCCGAGGGTTTTCGACCTGAAAAAAGCCCTTTTCATAATGAAAGCATCAGGACTTAAAAAAATCTGCGAAATGGTTTCCTTGCTTGCCGGGGATGATCAAAGTGTTCTGCAAAAAGTAGTACAAAGGAACCTGGCTCGATGGGAGCCTTCCGAAAGACCGGTCCAGGCGGCCTATCTTAAAGGCATCCTGAAGGGGGCGGATGAAGGCCTAACCTGTTCGGGTGTGCGTCGTTACCTGCGAAGAGAGCTTGGAGGTACGCGGCAAGGACGCGGAAGGCTGCGAGCCAACCTTCCAGTGAGGGGCTTTAGGCCCGTGGAGTTTTTGACGGGAGAAACGGATATGCTGAGAAGGCAGCGGCTGCTCCGTGCGTTTAATCACGACAAGGTTCATCCCCAGATCCTGATTGTGTCCCAAGCGGGAAGCGAAGGGCAAAACATGCACGAGGCTTGCCGAAGGGTGATTCATTACGATCTTCATTGGAACCCCACCGTCCTACACCAGCGAACCGGAAGGGTTCACCGGGATAGAATCCACGCCAAACATGTGGAGGCAGAGGAGCTTGTTTACCAGGGTGGGTATGATGAAAAGATCCGCGAAGAGGCCAAACGGAGAGATGTTTATCGGGACTTTCTTCTGGGGGAAAAGACGCTGCGCGAACTGCTGGAATCGTTCTCTCCATCGGACAAGGGCAAGCAATCAGGAACGGGGCAGGGTTTTCGAATCGACCTTCGTCCGGCAAGGGTCAGTTTTCGCTAAGGATTGCTAAGTCTGAAAATCAAGGGTGACGGGAGCATGGTCCGAGAACATTTCCATGGCCTGTTCATCGATTTGAAAAGCATCCAATCTTTTCTCAAAAAAAGCACTTCCGAAGGCATGGTCAAGATGATGGTAGAATATCTTCTCTTTTCGTCTCATACGGAAAGTCTTCCAGTGCGAACCGTTAGAAGATTTCTGGGCTTTGATGCGGGAGAGATCCTTAAGCCCATTTTCCTCAAGAACGGTTGAGAGTCTCGCAAAGCTGGGTTGAGAAAGGGTGGGTCCCATATTCAGGTCTCCAATAAAGAGAGAGGGGTCGGCAAGAAACGAACTGTAGTGACGCAAAGCCGCCAGCGCGACACCGGCTTCACCCTTGGCACCACGAAAACGGCCATGTTTACAGAGATAATAAAAGTTCCAAAATGCGAGAAGGTTAAAAGCCTGGAAGCCACCATGGATCCTTAACGGAATAAAGATTTCCATTTCTTCATCCCGGGGGAGTTGTTCGATCCTGTAGTTTCCGAAGCAAAGGACACCCAGGCCCTTGGGCGCCTTGCCTAAAGGATGATTTGTGACCCAGCAGTAGTTCTGCGGATTGAGAGCCTGCAGGTGGGCTTCGCGGATTTCAGGAATCACGGCGATGTCGGGCCGAAAATCCAAGAGGTATTTGACTTTATCCTTTTTTTTGAGACCTCCTTTACAGTTCCACAGCACAACGCGCATTAGAGACAGAATATCGTAGGAAAAGGTTACCTAGTCGAAATCAAACACTATTCCCGAAATTAGATTCTGAGGCCGCCCCTCCTTCGCTCTTGGCCCGCTGCGCGGAAGAGCTTTGGAGGGTTCGAAGCGGCCGGAACTGTGAGTGGTGAGTGGGCCGCAGCCCCTGCACGCAGGTGCTGGGCGCCCCGACCTTGTCGGGGCGGATTAAGATGGGGTTTGGCATCCATGATGAAGCGGAGGTTTAGAAGCCTCCTTCGTCCTCTTCCTGGCGGCGTTGGGCGGCCTGCTTTTGGAGATCGAAGCCGGTGCGTTGGATGA
>Ga0214917_10008537_pt1 | contig 10035 bp, 8 predicted proteins | sample LL_1208_BB_MetaG_FD_177983 | JGI IMG/M metagenome (GOLD analysis project Ga0214917, IMG submission 177983) | Freshwater microbial communities from Lake Lanier, Atlanta, Georgia, United States - LL_1208_BB | ecosystem: Environmental > Aquatic > Freshwater > Lake | place: USA: Georgia | collected...
GCTTTGTTGTATGGCGATGTGGCGCGCCACCTGCGCTTTCATGAGTCCGAGCACCCCATTGCCTTGCAATTGGGCGGCAGCGAGCCCGAAGACCTAGCCCGCTGCGCCAAGCTTGGCGAGCAATGGGGCTACGATGAAATCAACCTCAACTGTGGCTGCCCTAGCGAGCGCGTGCAGCGCGGGGCCTTTGGCGCCTGTTTGATGAAAGAGCCCAATCTGGTGGCCGATGGCGTCAAGGCCATGTTGGATGAGGTGTCCATCCCGGTAACCGTCAAGCACCGCATTGGCATTGACCGTGATGAAAGCTATGCATTTTTAAGAGACTTTGTAGGCGCCGTGGCAGACGCAGGCTGCACCACCTTCATCGTGCATGCACGCAATGCGTGGCTGCAGGGCTTAAGCCCCAAAGAAAACCGAGACATTCCCCCGCTGCGTTATGAGCTGGTTCACCGCCTGAAACAAGACTTTTCGCACTTGCGAATAGAAATCAATGGGGGCATTACTACCAGTCTGCAGGTGACTGAGCAGCTTCATCACTTAGATGGTGTGATGGTTGGGCGAGAGGCGTATCACAACCCTTGGTGGTTGGCGGAGTGGGACCACGCCTTCTTTGGCGAGGCTGCGGGAGGCGAGGGAAACAATATCACCGGCGACATCACCCGCGACACAGTGGAGGCGCATATGGTGGATTACATGAATCGCGAAGCCGCACACGGCACCCACTGGTACGGCATGGCCCGCCATATGCTGGGTCTGCGCCATGGCCAGCCTGGTGCCCGCCGCTGGCGGCAGGTGTGGAGCGACCATCGCCTCAAACATTTAGGCCCAGCCGAAGTTTCTGCCCTAGCCTTGCAGGCTATGCGAGAGGCGAGCTCGCAGCATGCAGTCCATTCTTAAAGTGGGTTTGCATGCTCTGCTGGCTCAAGGCTGCATCATGGGCCAGCAGGGCGTCCATGATGTCTTGATGCTCTTGTAAAGACTCTTCTATGCGGCCGCTTTTGAACAAAGAGTTGTGGCGGTTGAGCTTCATGACCTTTCGCAAATCAAGCACCAGCTGGGTACGCCAGCGGTTGTTGGCCATTTCAAGCAAGCGCATGTGGAACTGCTCGTTGATTTCAAAAAACCGCTCGGTGTTTTGTGTGGCGGCCTTGAGTTCTTGGTGCAGTTGTGCCAGCTCTGCAAGTTCTGCCTCGGTGGCCTGCTGGGCTACCACGCCGGTGGCGTCGGACTCCAAGAGCGAAAGCAGGTGGTACACATCGCGCTGGTCTTTTTCGCTGACTTCGGTCACATAGGCGCCACGGCGCACCTTCATCGTCACCAAACCTTCGGTGGCTAGCACCTTGAGAGCTTCACGCAGGGGGGTGCGGCTGATGCCGTATGCCTCAGCTAAGCGTAGTTCGTCTATCCAGCTGCCGGGTGCCAGTTCGTTGCTGAAGATGCGTTGGCGCAGCAGCTCGGCCACTTCCTCATACAGTGCTTTGGGGGTCAGGGTCAATGCAGACATAGCCCGAATTGTAAGTCGGAGTAAGTTTTTGAATTCATAATTATGAATGATAAGATGAAATGTATTCATACACAGATTGCCACCTGCCATGATCGACAAGACGCCTGAATTTCAATCCGCTACGCTGAAGCAATGGGCCAAAGCCGCTGCCAAATCCGCCCCCGACGGCAACGTGGAGGCGCTGAACTGGATCACGCCCGACGGCATCGCTGTCAAACCCCTGTACACCGCCGCAGATACCGCCAATTTGCCGCACGCGGATACGCTGCCCGGTTTCGAGCCTTACTTGCGCGGACCGCAGGCCACGATGTACGCGGTGCGGCCATGGACAATTCGCCAATATGCCGGCTTCTCAACTGCCGAGGAGTCCAACGCGTTTTACCGTAAGGCGCTGCAAGGCGGCGCGCAAGGCGTCTCTGTCGCGTTCGATTTGGCTACCCACCGCGGCTACGACTCCGACCACCCTCGCGTCACGGGCGATGTGGGCAAGGCCGGCGTAGCGATTGATTCGGTCGAAGACATGAAAATCCTTTTCAAGGACATTCCGCTGGACAAGGTGAGCGTGTCCATGACCATGAACGGCGCGGTGCTGCCCGTGCTGGCGGGCTATGTGGTCGCCGCCGAAGAGCAGGGGGTGAGCCAAGACCAGCTGAGTGGAACGATTCAGAACGACATTCTGAAAGAGTTCATGGTGCGCAACACCTACATTTACCCGCCTGCGCCCAGCATGCGCATCATCGGCGACATCATTGGCTACACCGCCAAGCACATGCCTAAGTTCAACTCGATTTCCATCTCGGGTTACCACATGCAGGAGGCGGGCGCCAACCAGGCCTTGGAGCTCGCGTTCACCCTGGCCGACGGTAAGGAATACGTCAAAACCGCCTTGGCCTCTGGCTTGGATGTGGATGAGTTCGCGGGGCGCTTGTCGTTCTTCTGGGCGATTGGCATGAACTTCTATTTGGAGGTCGCCAAAATGCGCGCAGCACGTTTGCTGTGGTGCCGCATCATGAAGGGCTTTGACGCCAAGAGCCCTAAGAGCCTGATGCTGCGCACCCACAGCCAGACCAGCGGCTGGAGTTTGACGGAGCAGGACCCTTACAACAATGTGGTGCGTACCACCATCGAGGCCATGGCCGCGGTGTTTGGCGGCACGCAAAGTCTGCACACCAATAGCTTTGACGAAGCCATTGCGCTGCCCACGGAGTTTTCGGCGCGCATTGCCCGCAACACGCAGCTCATCATTCAGGAAGAGACCCACATCACCAACGTGATCGACCCTTGGGCCGGCAGCTACATGATGGAGAAGCTGACGCAAGACATGGCGGACGCGGCCTGGAAGATCATTGAAGAGGTCGAGGCTATGGGTGGCATGACCAAAGCAGTGGACAGCGGCTGGGCCAAACTCAAGATTGAAGCCGCTGCTGCCGAGAAGCAAGCGCGCATCGACAGCGGGCAGGACGTGATCGTGGGTGTCAACAAGTACAAGCTCAAACACGAAGATGTTATTGAGGCGCGTGACATCGACAACATGGCGGTACGCGAAGGCCAAATCGCCCGACTCAAAGACATCAAGGCGCAACGCGATGCATCCTCCGTTGCTGCGGCATTGGCCGCCATTACCCAAGCCGCAGAGTCCCAGCGCGGTAACCTGCTGGACCTGAGCATCAAGGCCATCCGTCTGCGCGCCACGGTGGGTGAGGTGAGCGATGCGCTGGAAAAGGCCTTCGGCCGCCACCGCGCGGACACGCACAAGGTCAGCGGTGTGTACGCTGCCGCTTATGACGCTGCGCAGGGAGACACCATGGAATATTGGAATGCTCTGAAGGTCGATATCGCAGCCTTCGCGGAGAAACAAGGCCGCCGCCCCCGAGTGATGATCAGCAAGCTCGGCCAGGACGGCCACGACCGCGGCGCCAAAGTGGTGGCCACCGCCTTTGCCGACCTGGGCTTTGACGTGGACATGGGTCCGCTGTTCCAAACCCCCGAAGAATGCGCGCGACAAGCCATTGAAAACGACGTGCACGCCGTGGGCGTGTCCACGCTGGCCGCAGGCCACAAAACTTTGGTGCCCGCCATCATTGCCGAGCTCAAAAAGCAGGGCGCCGACGACATTATCGTGTTCGTGGGCGGCGTGATTCCGCGGCAGGACTATGACTTTTTGTACGCCGCTGGCGTCAAGGGCATTTACGGCCCGGGAACTCCCATACCTGTGTCTGCGCGGGATGTGTTGAGCCAAATTGAGAAGGCGCTCGGTTTGTGAGTGGCTTCTGGTAGATATCATTAATACATATCAATAGGTATATACTTTTGGTATCTATCGTGCCTAGGGGATTGACATGAGCACCGTCACCGTCGACACCGCAAAAATATTCACTACCGGACGCAGCCAGGCTGTTCGTTTGCCCAAGGCGTTCCGGTTCACCACCAGCGAAGTGACCATCGAGCGCCAAGGTGACGCGGTCATCTTGCGGCCCAAGCTCGACAGCGCCACTTGGGGACAGCAGGTCTTGGCGGCTGTAGCAGCATTCGATGGTGACTTCAAGCTGGAACGTGCCGAAGAATGGCCCCAAACGGATCGTGAGCCATTGCTTCCATGACCTATTTGCTCGACACTAACATCTGCATCTACATCATCAACGAGCAGCCCGCGCGGGTATTGCAGCGCTTGATTCAAGCGGGTCGTGAATCGTTGGCAATCTCCACGGTGACGGTGGCTGAGTTGGCGTTCGGTGTTGCCAAAAGTACCCGTCCTGAAACTCGTGCCAAGCTGGAAAACTTTCTGTCGAAATTTCCCATTCTGGACTGGGACCAAGACGCTGCATGGATCTACGGTAACGTGCGCAAAACGCTGGAAGCAAAGGGCCAACGCATTGGTGAACGGGACTTGTTGCTGGCCAGTCAGGCCCTCGCCTTGGATGCCACTCTGGTGACCAACAACACCCGCGAGTTTGAGCGGGTGGAAGGTTTGAAACTGGAGAACTGGGTTGTCTGACTGCATTAACAACCGGTTGGATGCGATCGTCCGCGGGCAAGGCGCTCAGCAGCGCCGCGCCATTGCCAAAGCCATCACTCTTTTGGAATCCACCCGTACTGACCACCGCGCGCAGGGCGATGCCTTGCTGACGGCACTGCTGCCTCACAGTGGTAAGTCATTGAGGCTGGGCTTGAGCGGAGTGCCTGGGGTAGGGAAGAGCACCTTGATTGAAGCCTTGGGCCTGCATCTGATTGACCAAGGCCACCGCGTGGCAGTGCTCACGATTGATCCGTCGTCGTCGGTTTCAGGAGGCTCCATCTTGGGCGACAAGACGCGCATGGAAAAGCTCTCCATGCATGACCAAGCGTTTATCCGTCCCAGCCCGAGTAGCGGGACCTTGGGCGGCGTTGCTGAAAAAACGCGTGAGGCCATATTGGTGTTTGAGGCTGCGGGCTACGACGTGGTGATTGTGGAGACCGTTGGCGTGGGGCAGAGCGAGACGGCGGTGCAGGGCATGACGGACATGTTTGTGCTCATGCAGTTGCCTAACGCGGGTGACGATTTGCAGTCGATCAAAAAAGGCGTGATGGAGCTCGCGGACCTGGTGCTCATCAACAAGGCCGACATTGACCCTGATGCAGCCACCCGCGCACAGGCGCAGATCACGTCCAGTCTGCGCTTGCTGGGCATGCATGGCCATTCGAATGACCCGCACAGTGAGGCGCATTGGCAGCCCAGGGTCTTGAGCTTGAGCGCATTGTTGGGCCAGGGCGTTGAACCACTGTGGTCCGCTGTGATGGAATTTAGAAATCTCCAAGTCTCCAACGGCCGCTTTGAATCGCGCCGTCAAGGGCAGGTTTTGGCGTGGATGTGGGAGCGCATCGATGCGGGCCTGAAGCAAGCTTTCAAACAAAACCCGATCGTGCGTGAGCAACTGCCCCAACTGACAGCAGCAGTGCAGGCCGGCCATTTAGCCGCCAGTACGGCAGCCCGAAATTTGCTCTCTGCGTTGGATTTCAAGCCGTAGGCAGCACTCAAGTCAACCACAACAGATAGACATTCTTTGACCTGAAGGAAGATCCGCATGCAAGACATCCTTGAACAACTCGAAGCCAAGCGTGAGCTGGCCCGCATGGGCGGCGGGCAAAAGCGCATCGATGCGCAGCACAAAAAAGGCAAACTCACTGCGCGTGAGCGTTTGGAGGTTCTGCTCGACGAGGGCACGTTTGAAGAGTGGGATATGTTTGTGGAGCACCGCTGCGTGGACTTCGGCATGGAGGAGCAAAAGATCCCTGGCGACGGTGTGGTCACCGGCTACGGCATGATCAACGGCCGACTGGTGTTTGTGTTCAGCCAGGACTTCACGGTGTTTGGCGGAGCGCTCTCCGAGGCGCACGCCGAGAAAATCTGCAAGGTGATGGACCAGGCCATGAAGGTTGGCGCACCGGTCATCGGCTTGAACGATTCGGGTGGTGCGCGCATTCAGGAAGGTGTGGCGTCTTTGGGTGGCTATGCCGATGTGTTCCAGCGCAACGTGATGGCCAGCGGCGTGATTCCCCAAATCAGCATGATCATGGGGCCCAGCGCCGGCGGTGCGGTGTACAGCCCCGCCATGACGGACTTCATCTTCATGGTCAAAGACAGCTCCTACATGTTTGTGACGGGTCCGGAAGTGGTGAAAACCGTGACACACGAAGAAGTGACCGCAGAGGAACTGGGCGGCGCTTTGACCCATACCACCAAGAGCGGCGTGGCCGACTTGGCGTTTGAAAACGATGTGGAGGCGCTCTTGATGTTGCGCCGCCTCTACAACTACCTGCCGCTCTCCAATCGCGAAAAAGCCCCGGTGCGCAAAAGCGGCGACCCCATCGATCGCAAAGACTTGAGTCTGGATACGCTGGTCCCAGACAACCCGAATAAGCCTTACGACATGAAGGAGTTGATTCTCAAAACCGTGGACGATGGCGACTTCTTTGAGATTCAGCCCGAGTACGCCAAGAACATCATCATCGGCTTTGCCCGCATGGACGGCCAGACCATTGGCATCGTGGCCAACCAGCCGCTCGTGCTGGCGGGGTGCCTGGACATCAAGAGCAGCATCAAGGCTGCGCGTTTTGTGCGCTTTTGTGATGCGTTCAACATCCCCGTGGTCACCTTTGTGGACGTGCCCGGCTTCATGCCCGGCACCAGCCAAGAGTACGGCGGCATCATCAAACACGGCGCCAAGCTGCTCTACGCCTATGCCGAATGCACTGTGCCCAAGATCACGGTGATTACCCGCAAGGCTTATGGCGGCGCTTACGACGTGATGGCCTCCAAACACCTGCGCGGCGACGTGAACCTGGCATGGCCGAACGCCGAGATCGCCGTGATGGGCGCCAAGGGCGCGGTGGAAATCATCTTCCGCGAAGACAAGGGCGACCCCGAAAAGCTGGCCGCCAAGGAGGCCGAATACAAAGCCCGCTTCGCCAACCCTTTTGTGGCGGGCGCGCGCGGCTTTATTGACGACGTGATCCTGCCCAGCGAGACCCGCAAGCGCATCTGCCGCTCGTTGGTCATGCTCAAGGACAAGAAGCTGGACAACCCGTGGCGCAAGCACGGGAACATTCCGCTTTGATTTGTATGCAGCTCGCTATGGGTTTTGATCGCGCTGGATCGAGTTGGCCGGACGTTTTGCTCCGTGTCCCCCGCGCTGCGCGCTCCTCCTTTACCTGCGCAAAACGCCCAGCCATCCCAATCCCGGTGCATGGTGGGGCGGCGAGTTGTTGCAACATCCCTTCGCAGCACTGGGCATGGTGTGTCTGCCGCAGCGAAATAAAGGGGGAGCCTGCGCAGCAGGCGGAGGACATTCGCGGAGGCGGATTCTCAGTGCCCCTTGCGGGCTCAGCCCAAAAATTTGCTCACAAAATACGTGCCCTAACCGGCGCCCCAGACATCGTTAGGAGACAGACATGTTCACCAAAATCCTGATCGCCAACCGAGGCGAAATCGCGTGCCGTGTGATTGCCACGGCGAAGAAAATGGGCATCAAAACCGTTGCCGTTTACTCAGACGCCGACAAAGAAGCCCGCCATGTGGCGCTGGCCGATGAGGCCGTCCACATCGGCCCCGCGCCCAGCCGCGATAGCTATTTGCAAGCCGAAAAAATCATCGCTGCCTGCAAACAAACTGGCGCACAGGCCGTCCACCCCGGCTACGGTTTCTTGAGCGAAAACGAAGCGTTTGCCAAGCGTTGCGAGGATGAAGGTATTGCCTTCATCGGCCCCAAGGCGCACTCGATTGCCGCCATGGGCGACAAGATTGCGTCCAAGAAGCTTGCGCTCGAGGCCAAGGTCAACACCATTCCCGGCTACAACGACGCGATCAGCGGCCCCGAACAGGCGGTGGAGATTGCCAAGGGCATTGGCTACCCCGTGATGATCAAGGCCTCGGCTGGCGGCGGAGGCAAGGGCCTGCGCGTGGCCTTCAACGACAAAGAGGCGTTCGACGGGTTTGCCAGCTGCCAGAACGAAGCGCGAAACAGCTTTGGCGATGACCGCATCTTCATCGAGAAGTTTGTCCAAGAGCCTCGCCATATCGAAATCCAGGTGCTGGGTGACAGCCACGGCAACGTGATTTACCTCAACGAGCGTGAATGCTCCATCCAACGCCGCCACCAGAAAGTGATTGAAGAGGCGCCTAGTCCCTTCATCTCCGACGCCACCCGCAAAGCCATGGGCGAACAGGCGGTGCAACTGGCCAAGGCGGTGAAGTACCAGAGCGCTGGCACGGTGGAGTTTGTGGTCGGGAAGGATCAGGACTTCTACTTTTTGGAGATGAACACCCGCCTGCAGGTGGAGCATCCGGTGACCGAGTGCATCACTGGGCTGGATTTGGTGGAGCTGATGATTCGCGTGGCTGCTGGTGAAAAATTGCCGCTCAGCCAAGCAGACGTGAAGCGCGATGGCTGGGCCATCGAATGCCGCATCAATGCGGAAGACCCGTTCCGCAACTTCCTGCCGTCGACTGGCCGTTTGGTGCGCTTTGCGCCGCCAACGCAGACCATGTGGCAGGGCGACACCGGGCATTTGCAGGGCGTGCGGGTCGATACCGGCGTGCAAGACGGCGGCGAGATCCCGATGTTCTATGACTCCATGATCGCCAAGCTCATCGTCCATGGCAAAGACCGCAATGACGCGATTGCGAAGATGCGCGAGGCACTCAACGGCTTTGTGATCCGCGGCGTGTCGAGCAACATCCCATTCCAGGCCGCGCTGCTGGCCCACCCGAAATTCGTGAGCGGTGAATTCAACACCGGCTTTATCGCCGAGCACTACGGAAAAGGCTTCAAAGCCGAAGACGTGCCGCACGACGATGCCCCTTTTTTGGTTGCACTAGCGGCCTTTGTTTCGCGCAAGTCGCGCGAGCGCGCCGCAGGCATTTCCGGGCAACTTCCGGGCTATGCGGTTAGTGCTGACAGCGATTGTGTGGTGGTGCAGCTTTCAGATACAGGACAACACAATTACATTCACGTTCAGGTGGATAACTTAGTCCACCAGCCTGCCCACAGCGCTTCAGCGCGGTATACCGTTCAGGCTCGCAGTTACGACATTCAAAGCGATGCAGGCATGAGCGACCTTTGTGTGTCAGGGCTTGTCAACGGCCAGCCTTTTACGGCCCAGGTAGAGCGGGGTACGCCGAAAAACCCATTGGCAACGCGCATTCAGCATAACGGCACCCGCTTAGACACCTTGGTGCTCTCGCCGCGCGTGGCAGAATTACACCGTCGAATGCTGTTTAAAGCGCCACCCGACATGAGTCGTTTTGTGCTGTCACCGATGCCTGGGCTGCTGGTGGATGTGGCGGTGGCGCCGGGCCAAAAAGTGCAAGCAGGCGAGCGCGTGGCCGTGATTGAGGCTATGAAGATGGAAAACGTGTTGTTTGCCCAGGCTGATGGCGTGGTGCATCAGGTGCTGGCGCAAAAAGGTGAGTCTTTGAGTGTGGACCAGCCTGTTGTGGAATGGGCTTAATTTCTAGGCCTGCATCGTGACGTCAAGCCGATGCGCCAGTTCTGACAAATGTTTATCAAGGGTCCAAATCTTGGCTTCAGGTGTTATCAAGGCCGATGCCAAAAGCGACATTTCAACAGCGCCACAGCCTGATTCATGCAAGCTGAAACGTGACACCATACTCAATACTTCACCTTCGGTGGCTACGACGGCCGGACTGAGTTTTTGTAAGTCGCTTAGTGTGCGCTCCCTTGGAGCGGGTGGCGTGCCACATGCAATTTCAAGAATCACCATGGGGTGGGTCAGCACTTGGTCCTGTGCCAGCAAGGACTGCAATTTGGGGTTGGCAACTCTGAAATGGGCCACCCAAACCGACGTATCTACCAGTACTCGTGTCATGCAAGATCCCGCTTATTCCGGACGTCGCCTTGGAATATCGGGCATTTCAGGCACGGCACCCCCAAGAGCAGCCAAACGGTTGCTTGCTTTAACCCTTACAAATACCTTAATGGCTTCACGGAACAAATCGGCTTTATCCATGTCAGGGTCTGCCATTTCAAGTGCCG
>Ga0214917_10008538_pt1 | contig 10032 bp, 9 predicted proteins | sample LL_1208_BB_MetaG_FD_177983 | JGI IMG/M metagenome (GOLD analysis project Ga0214917, IMG submission 177983) | Freshwater microbial communities from Lake Lanier, Atlanta, Georgia, United States - LL_1208_BB | ecosystem: Environmental > Aquatic > Freshwater > Lake | place: USA: Georgia | collected...
TGGGGGGGTAGGAAGATTGGCAAAGCCATAGTCAAAAAGAAGGCGCGTATCCTGCCATTTATTCGCGCTTTTAAGCAGGGTGAGCCGCAGTTCACGACCGTCCCTTGTCGCAGAGGCGGCGAACGTATGCCGGGCTTCGTATGTCCAACCCGTTTTGGCCGGACCCATTCCCGGATAAACCCCGAGAAGTTTGTTGTGATTGCGCATATGTTGTAGGCCGATCGCAGTCTTAAGGTTGTAGATCTGGGTTTGGGCGATTCTCCTGAGTTCGGAATGGCTCAGGAAATGGTTAAAAAGAGTCATGAGATCCCGGGCGGTGGTGCGTTGACCGGAACCTGGGAGTCCGTGGGGGTTGGCAAAGCGGGTTTTGGCCATACCCATTTTGGCTGCTTCAGCATTCATTTCAGCCACGAACTGAGCCGTTGATCCGGAACTGATCCGGGCAAGGGCCATGGCACTGTCATTATCCGATCCGATGATAATGGAACGGAAGAGTTCACTGACGGGAACGGTTTCTCCCGGACGAAGCGGGACGGTGCTGGGTTCGACCCGAATATCCTCCTGGATGACCGTGACCGAGCCCTGTCCCCCGGTTTTCTGATACGCTAACAGGGCGGTCATCAGTTTGACAGTGCTGGCTGGCGGGAAAGGGGAGTCGATATCCCGGGCATAGAGGACTTCACCGGTCAAGGGGTCGATCAGCAGGGCGGCTTTGGCCAGCAGATCCTCATTCACTTTTTCCAATGTGGGTGGTTTAACGGGAGGGGGAGGTGGAGCGGAATGTGCAACCGTCCCAAAAAAAAACAAAAGGAAAAGAAAGCGAATCATCGGACCTCCCAATAATCAGGAAAACGGGTCAATCGTTGTGGAGTTCCGTCCCTCACCACCACCACGTCCTCAATTCGCACTCCCCCAATGCCTTGGACATAAAGACCCGGTTCGACCGTAATGACGGTACCTTTGGGGAGGGACGGAACAGAAAAACGCGGGGCTTCGTGAATTTCCAGGCCAAGTCCATGTCCGACTCCATGAAAAAAACCATTCCATCGTCCTTTTTTAATTTCGGTGGGGTAGCCTTGGTGGTGGAACCAGTGGCGCAGGCTGTCCTGAATCCCCAGGCCATTGGCTCCCGCACGGGTTTGTTGCAGGACCTTTTTCTGGCCCTGGATGACGGTATTGCGCAAGTGCCGAAGGTTTTCCGGAGCCTGGCCTTTTACCACTGTGCGTGTGATGTCACCGAAATAACCCGTCACGGTATGGCGGGGGAATATATCCAAAATAATGGCTTGGTGGGCGCGAAGTGGACCGGAACCCCGTTCGTGGGGATCACATGCCTGGTTGCCACCGGAGACAATCGTATCTTTGGCCAAAGAGCCATGGCGGAGACAGGCGATTTCCATTTCCGTTCGGAGACGTTCGGAGGTGAGGGTCGAGCCGGCCCATGAAAGGACCTTGTCTCTTCGGATCTTCGAGCTTCTTAGAATCTCGATTGCACGGTCGAGACCATGCTCGGCGGCCCGGATGGCCTGAATGATGTGATGGATCTCCGCCGGCGATTTCCGGAGACGTTTGGGAAAAAAGGGTTCGGAAATGGATTGGAGATTGAGGCCGGCTTGGGTGAGGTTGTGGGCAAGGCCAATTGGGAAGGTGCAGGGGATTTCGGCAGAGCGAACTCCATGTCGGCGGAGGACGTTTGCGAGTATCTTGGGATAGGGGTGCTTTCCTTTAGGCATCCGTTTTTCCTCTGCAGAAAGGTCGAGGCATTGGTCGACCTGACCGGTACGGCGTGCCCGGTCGATTTCCAGCGGGCCCAACAGGGCAAAGCTTTTGCCCGAGGCGGTCTGGAACCAGGCGAAATCATCCGGGACAAACAGTCCGGTCGCGTAGGTGAGATCGGGAACGCGGTCGGTATTGCCGACGAGGAGACGGGCGACTCGGGGCACGGCTAGGACGATTTAAGGAGTGCTCCGGCGAGAAAACCGGTGAGGAGAAATCCGAGCAGAACCATGGGGGTCCGAAGGTCGAGACCGAAAAGGTAGAAATCCATGTGCAGAAAGCTGGTTTGCCGGGCCAGAAGTGCGACAGCTCCGGTCAGGAGCCCAAGGGAGACTAGGCGGTGGCGGTTCATAGAAGGGCTTGGAAGTATGATTTGATCGGGTATGGGTGTGGGATGTCAATCGCGACTCGCACTGGGGATGGGGGTACCACCGCCTTAATGTATGGCAGACGTGTTCCAAAAGACAGTCCCCGTGTAGAGGCGTATGGGGAGGTGGATGAACTCAATGCCTGTCTTGGATTGGCCCGGGCAGGGGCCGACCGAAGGGATAAGGTTCTTCTGGAGAAGATTCAAAAGGCTTTGGTGGGGCTAATGGGGGAGTTGGCCGTGGCTCCGGAGCACCTGATTCGTTATGAGGCGGACGGATATGCCCAGTTGAAAGAGGCTGATTTGGCCTTATTGGATCGGGAGATTGTTGTTCTGGAAAAGGCGGTCCCCAAGGCTACAGGTTGGTCCACTCCTGGCGGGAGTTTACGGGGGGCGACCCTGGCATTAGCGAGAACTGTTTGTAGGAGGGCGGAAAGGGGGATATGGAAATTGGATAAGAAAGAAGGAAAGGTTAGAATTGTGATTCCCAGATACTTGAACCGCCTTTCTGACCTGCTTTGGCTTTTGGAACGGGCGGTTGAAACAAGAGGGTCGAAGTCGAAAAAAACTAAGAAGGCCTGAGGATTTTCCAAGCCGTGCGGGGTCCAAGGTAGACCATTCCCGTGTAGACTTGGGCAAGGTCCGCTCCAGCGTCCCGTCGGGCCTGATAGTCGGTGGCATCCATAATACCGCCTACCCCGATAAGGACCTGACCTTGGGCAAGCAGGGGGCGGATAGCCCGGGTTATGGCCAAGGCTCGGTCAGTCAAGGGGCGACCACTCAAACCTCCGTTTTCAGCTGGATCCTCCTTGCTGCGATGGAGCGTTGTGTTCGTCGACACGATACCTGAGAGATTGAATTCGCGGGTGGCTTGGACGATTTCCGGTAGGGCAGAAAACTCCAGATCGGGGGAGATTTTAAGAAGGATGGGCTTGGGGTTGGATTGGGAGCGGTTGTATTCCTGAAGGGTGGAAAGGAGGCGACGTAGATCCTCCGGTTTCGCCAAATCCCGAAGTCCGGGGGTGTTTGGGGAACTAATGTTGATCACAAAAAAATCCCCCAAAGGATGCAGGATCTTCAGGGAGCCGAGATAATCACCCGATGCCTCTTGCAAAGGGGTGATCTTGGATTTGCCCAGATTGATTCCGACGGGAAAATCTTTTAGGGAATGACGTTCTCTTAGGGGACGAAGTCTTCCTGCGATCGCTTCTGCTCCAAGATTTGGGAAACCAAGTCGGTTGATGAGGGCCTGTTGGTTGGGGAAGCGAAAGACCCGGGGTTTCGGATTCCCAGGTTGTGCGTGCAAGGTGATGGTACCAAGTTCGGCGAAACCAAACCCCAGTTCATGCCAGGCCAGGGTTGCTTCGGCATTTTTATCGACCCCTGCTGCGATTCCTAAGCGATTTCGGAACTTCAGGCCCATCAGTTCCACCGGATCTTCCGGAGCGGGGGCTCCTCCTGAGAGAAGTCGTGGAACAAGGGGGAAACGAAGAGAGGCGAGAGTCAAACGGTGGGCGGTCTCCGGAGGAAGTCGGAATAACAGGGGGCGAGCGAGACTGGAATAGGTGTTCATTTTCCAATACAAAACTGCGCGAAAAGCCGGTCGAGTACATCCTCTGATGTGCCGACCCCGAGAATTGATTCGAGGGCTTGAAGAGCTTGGCGTAAGTCTGCAGCGACGAGTTCGGGTGCGGCTTTTGCGTTCAAGGAGGATAATGCGGTGGCAAAGGCTTCGGATGCTCGACGCAGGGCGTCTTCATGACGGGCGTTGATGGCGATCTCATCGGATCCAGGGGCGGTCACATTTTCGGTCAACCGGTGGGTGATGGTCCTACGAAGTTCGTCGAGGCCTGTGCCAGTTTGCGAAGAGACAAGGAGGCCATCTTCCTTGGAAACTTGGGGGAGGTCACCTTTAGTCAATACCTTGAGAACCTTGTTTCCAAGGCACTCCCATTCCTTTCGACATGGATCCACAAGCTGGGTGCGATCGATTAAAGCCAAGACAAGGTCGGCTGAATCCATGGCCGTACGGGTTCTAGCCATGCCTTCGAGTTCCACGGGGTCGGTGGAGGGTCGTAACCCCGCCGTATCGATCAGACGGACGGGGAAACCTGCAAGGACAATCGATTCCTCGACCGTGTCTCGGGTGGTGCCCGGAGTGGAACTTACAATAGCCCGGTTGTTTCCGAGGAGGGTGTTGAGAAGACTTGATTTTCCGACATTCGGCGGGCCTGCGAGGACAAGGCGGTAACCGGAACGTAGACGGTGACCAAGAGGGGCCGTGGAAAGGAGTTGAGCAGAGGATTTCAGGAGGGCACTGACTTCCGACTGAAATCCATCTCCAACCTCGGGTTGTATATCCTCATCGGGAAAATCGATCCATGCTTCGATGCGTGCCAGAAGGTTCAGAAGTCGTTCCCGATCGGCCATGAGGTGGTCGCTCAGTTTTCCGGCGAGAGCCCTTTGAGCGGCAAGAAGCGCGCGTTCCGAACGGGCATGAAGGACATCAAGGACAGCTTCCGCACGGGTCAGGTCGATGCGGCCATGAAGAAAGGCTCTTTCGGTAAACTCTCCGGGTCGGGCCATCCGCGCGCCAAGTTTGCAGATCGTCTGAAGAAGTGTTTCAACGATCAGAGGATTTCCGTGGCAGGAGATTTCGACCAGATCCTCCCCCGTATACGACTTGGGATTGGGCCAAAAAGTGACCACCGCCTCGTCCAGATCCTGATTTTGGAGCTGAAGGCGAACGGCAAGCGGTTTCCGTGGAGGAAGATCCCGGCCTCCGAGCTTTTGAACGATCGCAAGAGCATGGGGTCCGCTTAAACGGATTATGGCAAGTGCGGAGACCCCGGGGGGCGTCGCGCATGCCGTGATGGTATCATTTTCGAAAGCCACAGGTGTCCTTTGTCGCAAATCTTACCCCTTGAGAGCGAGGATCTTTCTTTAGGTCAGGCCAAAGCCCGGTTCCTAAAGTGTATAAAGAGGGACTCGTTTATGGAGCGTTTCAGAGGTAAAAGATAGCATGCCCAATACGCAAGAAACGGTACTAGTAACCGGAGGGTGTGGCTTTATCGGTTCCATTTATATCCGTCACCTTTTGCAGTCCCGACCGTGCGCCAAAGTGATTGTTTTAGACAAGCTGACCTATGCCGGACATCGCCCCAATCTGCAATCGGAGGAGAAAAGTGGACGATGTGAGGTGGTGGTGGGCGATATTGCAGATGCGCGGCAAGTGGCTGATCTTCTGCAAAGCCAAAAACCCATTTCGATTGTGAACTTTGCCGCGGAATCTCATGTTGATCGGTCCATTGATGAGCCGGCTCCTTTTTTGCATACGAATGTGGTAGGGACCTTCACTCTTTTGGAAGGCACTCGCCATTATCTTGCTTCCGGCAAGGCTCCTGAAAGAGAATCTTTCCGGTTTGTCCATCTATCCACGGACGAGGTTCATGGCTCTCTCGAGCCTTCTGACCCTCCATTTCAGGAGAGCTCGAGCTTTGCTCCGAACAGTCCTTACGCTGCATCCAAAGCCGCGGCAGACCACCTTGCCCGTGCGTATTTTCGCACCTATGGAGTCCCAACTGTCGTTCTCCGGCCCTCAAATAACTACGGTCCTTATCAATTTCCGGAAAAACTAATCCCTCTGGCCATCCTCCGTGCCTTGGCGGGAAAAAAGATTCCTGTATATGGGGATGGGAAGCAGATCAGGGATTGGATTTATGTGGAGGATACGGCGGCCGCAGTTGAGTTGGCCCGCTTAAAAGGCCCGCCAGGAGAACCCTTTCAAGTGGGTGCGTACGCGGAAAAAGACAATCGCAGTGTCCTTGCATCCATCTGTCGATTCTTGGATGAACTGCGTCCTCGTCCTGATGCCAGACCCCATGCCGAGCTAATGGAGTCGGTCGCAGACCGACCGGGACATGATCGCCGCTATGCAAACGACGCATCCAAGTTCAAAAAGAGGTTTTCGTGGAGCCCTCGGGTTTCTTTTGAAGAAGGAATCGAGAAAACCGTGCGATGGTATCTGGAAAATCCAGCTTGGTGTGAAGCGGTTCAGCGGAAAGGGTATACAGGCCAAAGACTGGGTTTGGCAAAGCACCAGGCGTTTTAGCGTAAGCCGGATCCTTGGTATCCGGCTGGATCGAATTCAACCTCCGAAAAGCCCGATGCGAAAAGGTCATTCATCAGGTCCTTCCGAAGATCGGGTTGTTGAAGGCGGGGGGTTTCTTCCGGGGACACCTGCAACAAGGCCTTCTTTCCCAGATGCCGGACGCGAACAATCCTGAATCCCCGCGCGCGGACGGCGGTCTCTGCCTTTTCAATGGCCGCCAAACGCTCGATCGAAACAGATAGTCCGGGGGCCAACCGCGAGGATAGGCATGGGGATGCGGGTTTTTCCGATATGTCGAGCCCGGCCTGGCGCGCGAGTTCTCGGATTTCGGTTTTCGTAAGGTCGGCATCCCGAAGCGGGGCGACGACCTTGAACTGCCCGGCAGCGGCACGACCGGCTCGGATTTCTTTCGCGTCATCGGCATTTTCCCCGTAAGCGAGTACAGAAACCTGCCGTTGAGTGGCGAGGGATTCCATTTTCTGAAAAAGTTCCGAACGGCAGAAAAAACACCGGTTTGAAGGGTTGGCCGCATAATCGGGGTTGCTTAGTTCCGTGGTGGAAATGACTTCAACCGGGAGTTGATGACGAGAAGCAAAATCTAATGCTGCTTGATGTTCTGAACGGGGGAGGCTGGGGGAATCGCCAAGAATCCCCATGACCCGGTTTCCAAGGATTTTGTGGGCTGTCCATAAAAGAAAAGCGGAATCGACCCCGCCGGAATATGCGATCAGCGCAGAGGACCAAGGACGGAGAAACTCCTCAAGTCTGACCGATTTTTCGCTCAAAGTTGTCACGTCGGAATGATTATACATCAGAAATGGGATGGGTGGATCCAGACTTTGAATGAAACAGCAGACCGACGCACAGTGTTGTCAGCGTTCCAAATGTGATCCTCCATGGAAACGCGATCAAGGGTAGCCAGTCTGGTCTGGGAAGTGCCGGGAGTCCGAGAAGGCGAAAAAGATCGGAAGGAAGGCCTGCCAGGATGGCTACGGCGACAAACCCGCTTGCCATGGCCACCAGGTTTCCACGATCCGAACCACGGGTTCGTGTCAGAGCTCCCAGAAGAAAAACCCCTAGAAGGGATCCATAGGTGTAACCGAAGATGCCGAGGACGATAGGAAGAATCCGAGAGGAGGGATTGGCGATAACGACCCAAGATGTGGCGCCTCCGATCAGGACGAGAATGCCCGAAAAGGCCACCGTGGCCCAGCGGGCCGCCCGAAGGGAATCTGGTGTTTGAAGCCGAGGGGCAATCCAAGGTTCATACCAATCGCGGACCCAAGATGTGGCGAGTGCGTTGAGTGCCGTGCTCAAAGAGCCCATGGCAGTTGCAAAAATACCGGCGACCAAAAGGCCACGGAATCCGACGGGAAGTTCGTGAAGGATGTAATAAGCGAAAACATAGGCATTCCTCTGCGGAAGATGGGGATTGGGCGCATATTGGTAATGAACCCAAAGAAGGATGCCGATCGAAAGAAAGGCCATGACAATGGGGATGTCGGCCAACCCGGAGGCGACAAGGGCAAGACGGCTTCGGGCGGGGTTTTTCGCGGTAAGCATCCGTTGAACCATGTCCTGGTCCGTGCCATGCGTGGCCATTGTGACGAAAGTTGCTGCAAAAAAGGCCGTCCAGATGGTGTATTCACTTTCCAGAACACCCTTGAGTTGGGTGAAAAAACCGCCCGTTTCAATGGGGCCGAGGCTCCAAAAGGAGAGATCGCCGGGTTGTTGTAATTTTGCATGAAAGCCTGGCAAACCACCTGGGATTGTTCCGATCAGATGCCAGATGACAAATCCAAGCCCGGAAAACATCACGACCGATTGGACGACATCCGTCCAGACCACGGCCTTGATTCCGCCGACGGCGGTGTAAACCGCAGTCAATGCCACAAGAACCACCAAGGCCGCTAGGGAGATTCCCAGTTCTTGGGAATCTGAGGGATGGAGTCCGGTCATCATTTCATATCCAAGGACAAGGACGATAGCTGCAATGTAGAGGCGGGTTCCGCTTGCAAGGGCACGGGTGATGAGAAAAACAGCACTGGCGGCTTGGCGGGATTTTGGGCCAAAACGAATCTCGAGAAACTCATAGATCGAGACCACCTTGTACTTGTAATAGGGCTGGATGAAGATCCAACTGACTAGGATTCTTGCCAGGATGGTGCCAAGAGCCAGCTGGGCGTAGGTAAAATTACGCAGGGCGTAGCCTTCTCCGGGGCCACCCAAAAAAGTGGCGGCACTTATTTCAGCGGCAAGAATGGAGGCAAGAACAGCCCACCAAGGCATTTTTCTATCCCCCAAAGCGTAGTCCCGCAGGGAAGTCTGGTGTTTGGATGCGGCCAAACCGATCCAGAGAATGGCTGTGAAGTATCCGATCAGGACAAGGATGTCGAAAAGATAGGGTTGCATGTTCAATCCTAAGGAAGCTTCCAGTCTTTCCGGAGACGATCATATTCCGAACGAGGGAGAAGGACGTAAACCGGTTGGTCGGCAGGGGAGAAGGCATTCAGAAGAGATGTGAAATCTTCCTCTTTCATCGATGTGCACCCTGTGGTGGTGGAATTGGATCCCCGGGTTAAATGAAAAAACACTGCGCTTCCAGCACCTCGTTGTAGGTCGGGAGGGGCGTTGTGTCGGATGAAAAGCTTGAGAGCATGGGCAGGATCTTCCTGCCGCATTTGGTCATACAGATGATTCGCGGGGAATGGTTCCTTGGGGGACAGGATGAGATGGCGATTGTAATTCAAGGATGACGGGTCCTCGATCCAGAGGTCTCTCTCGGTGACGCAGTGATACCGCCAACCCGGAAAGGAAAGTCTGTCGGCATATCCATAAAGAATCGATCCAAGCAGAAAAGCTCCTGAGGGAGATTTTCTGTCTCCCTCCCTTTTTTGAATTCCTTCCTGGGCTTCGTGAAGACCCCGTCCCCAGGCCAAACCGTGACGTCCAAGATGAACGGACTTGGGGGAGTCGACTGGAGTCCAGGATTCCTCGTTCTTCTTGCGTCGGTAAAGTTGGAGTTCTGTATCAGTGGATCCCCATTCCGCAGGGATTGCTAGAAGGAGTGCCTTGGTCTGCGAAGGAATCGGGGAAGGGGAGGCGAAAGAAAGAAGGGGGAAAAGAAAGATACAAAGAAAAAGCCGTTGCATGTTTCAGCGGGAACGAAATCGTTCAATCCATCCGGCGAGAAATGGGGGGAGATAAAAAGCGAGGTACCCAGCGAGACCTGCCAAAATGCCCGGTAAAAGGGAGATCTCGAAAAAAGCGGGTAGAAAAAGGAGGGCCGAACTGATTCCTGCCACCCAGCGGACAGAAAGGGGAATGGGGATGGGGAAAAAGAAAACCTTTTGATCCGGCAGGGTGGTGGCAAAGGCAAGGAACAGTGAGTTATAAAGGTAAAACGGGTTGACCGGGGCCGATCCCCAGAAGAAGGCCGTCAGAACGACAGCAAGAATCCCGACCAGAAAAAAAAGGTTCAGATGGAACGAGCCCCAAACATCCTCCAATGCATCCCCGATCGACCAAAGAAACCAAAGAAAAAGGAGAAGAAAAATCGGATGGGCTGAATTTGGTGGGACAAACAGAAAGGTGATCAGTCGCCAGAATTCTCCTTGGCGGATGAGGTTGGGATCCAGCTTTAGAATGGAGGTGAATCCGGGGGAGGCGAGATTGAGAAGCCACGCCCCGGCATTCATGGCGACTAAGCCTCGGGTCAAATATGGAACTGCCCATCGACCGAAATGGTCTTCGAGTACATCAGTCCAGCGGGCAGGGC
>Ga0214917_10008539_pt1 | contig 10031 bp, 12 predicted proteins | sample LL_1208_BB_MetaG_FD_177983 | JGI IMG/M metagenome (GOLD analysis project Ga0214917, IMG submission 177983) | Freshwater microbial communities from Lake Lanier, Atlanta, Georgia, United States - LL_1208_BB | ecosystem: Environmental > Aquatic > Freshwater > Lake | place: USA: Georgia | collected...
GCAGCAGTCAGCCCGACACCCCGACCCTCACCCTCACCCTGGACGACGCCGAACTGGCCGATCTGGTGCGCTGCCTCGACCAGATGCGCCTCGATCCCCGCGTGCTGGTGCCCCTGGACTGGCCGCAGCCCCAGCCCCTGCGGCGCCGGGAGCTGCACCATCGCCAGCCCCTGGCCCGGCGCCTGGCGGCCCCCGTCGCGGGGGTGGCCGCCCTGGCCGTGGCCGCCGCCGCCGTGCTGCTGATTCCCACCCCCAAGGCCCCGCTGCCCAGCCCGGCAACCACAGCCGCGCCCGCCAAGGCGGGTTGACGCCTGCTGCTTCCCTCCCACACTGGGGTGCCCTTCATCACCGCGATGACCTGGTCTGAGCTGCGTCGTCGGGTGACCCGACTGGGTGCCTCGCTGGATGTGGTGGTGCGCAGTGATCCTGAGGTGTGCGGCCTCAGTGGCGATGGTTTTCACCTGTCGCTGCACCACGGCGGGCAGGGCGATTGCAGCGTGGGCGATCTCAGCCTGGTGGACTGCCCCAACGAGCTGGTGATGCTCGAGTTCGAACGCTGGATGCGGGGAGCCGGCCACACGCTGGAGCCATGACCCGTTCCCGCCGGCTGCAATTGGTGAACGGCAGGCGCCCGCCGGGCCGTCGTCGCACCGTTTTTCGCCGTCAAAAACCTCGGGCGAGGGCGCGCCGGGTGTTGGATGCCCTGTTGCTGCTGGCAGCGGGCATTGGTCTGCTGGTGCTGCTGTTGCAGCTGCCGGAGCTGATCGATCTGGACAGCCTGCTGCTGGTGAGCACCGCCATCGGCAACCTGATCGGCGGCCTCTCCAGGCTGTTGCTGGGGATCGTGCAACTGCTGGCTGTGTTGCTGCTGGTGGCCCTGGCCCTGCTGGCCTTGGCCCTGCTCACGGGAGGGTTCGTGCGGCTGGTGCGCGCGCTGCTGGCCCCGGCACCTGCCGCGAAGGCCGCCGTTGCCAAGCGTTCCTAGCTTGCGGCCATGGGGCACAAGCAGAAGCACAAGCACAAGAACCGGGCTGAGGGCCACCCAGGACCGGAGGCCAGCACGGGCCCTGCGCTCCAGCATGGACCCGGCAGCGATCACTACTACCCCTCCTCCCAGCTCGACGATCTGCGCTTAAACGGTGGGCTGGGCAAGCTGGATCGCAAGCTCTATGAGAAGGAGCTGGGCCGGCTGCAGGAGGAGCTGGTGAAGATGCAGTACTGGGTGAAGGCGTCTGGGTTTCGCCTGGTGGTGCTGTTTGAGGGTCGGGATGCGGCCGGCAAGGGGGGCACCATCAAGCGCATCACCGAACCGCTCAACCCCCGCGGTTGTCGCGTGGTGGCCCTCGGCACCCCCAGCGACCAGCAGCGCAGCCAGTGGTACTTCCAGCGCTACGTGGAGCACTTCCCCAGTGCCGGTGAGATCGTGATCTTCGATCGCAGCTGGTATAACCGCGCCGGTGTGGAGCGGGTGATGGGCTTCTGCACCGAGGCTGAGCTGCGGGAGTTCGAGCAGAGTTGCCCCGAATTCGAGCGGATGCTGGTGCGCTCTGGAATCGTGCTGCTCAAGTATTGGTTCTCGGTGAGCGACGAGGAACAGGAAGCGCGCTTTCAGGCCCGCATTGATGATCCCACCCGCCGCTGGAAGCTGAGCCCGATGGATCTGGAATCCCGGGATCGCTGGGTGGAGTTTTCCCAGGCCAAAGATGAAATGTTTGCCCACACCAACATCCCGGAAGCTCCCTGGTTCACCGTGGAGGCCGACGACAAGCGCCGGGCCAGGCTGAACTGCATTCGCCATCTGCTCAGCAAAGTGCCCTCGGAGGACATGACGCCTCCCGCGCCCAGCTTGCCTCCCCGCAAAAGCGGCAAGGACTATGTGCGTCCGCCCATCAACGAGCAGTTCTTTGTTCCGAACTGGTACCCCTGATTGCCAGTCCTGATTCAGCAGTGGAACGGCTCAGCTGCCGTGCAGCTGCGTCCACCACAGCCCTGCCAGCTGGTAGGAGCTCCACAGGAAGATTGCCAGGAACAGCCAGTTCAGCCAGCCGGGTCGGTTGTTGTTGTCGAACAGCATGGAGCGCCGCTGCTGCTAGGGGCTCCCAGGCTAGGGGCTGGTCAGGGGCAGGGCTGCAGTGGGGCCAGGGGTGCCGGTTGGCACAGGCCCCAGGTTTTGCCCGTGGGCCCGAGGCTCCAGCGCACCACCTGCCCGTCGCCGTTGCTGTCGGGCACGGTGATCACCTGCAGCCGATCCCTGCCGCGGCGGTAGTCGTAGCGGCAGTAGCCCAGGCCTGTGCCCGAGCAGGCCCGCAGGCTGCTGAGGGCATTGCCGGAGAGCTCGCGATCAAAGCTCTCGGCGGGGGGATCCTGCTCCGGCTGCCAGCCCAGGCGGCGCAGCCGGGCATCGGCGGCCTCGATCGGTTCACGCACCCGCAGCAGTTGGGCTCCATTGGGGATCGGCGCGGCCATGGCGAGCAGCACGCCGAACCCCAGGGCTGCCGCGGCCACCACGATGCTGGTACGGGCAGCCTCGGGCATGGCCGGTCTGCAGGGGGAACACCCCGATTAGAGCAACGGCGGCCTGGATCGGGAATGGTTCAGGCGATCTGCACGGATCGAAGCAAGGATTGGCGCAGGGCTCGCCGCTGATCATGCAGCGCCTCGAGCTGTTGGTGCACGGCCAACAGCTGTTCACGGATGGCTTCGGTGTGCTCGAGCCTGGCCAGGTTCAACAGCAACTGCTCGAGTTGGGCCTTGCTGTCGATCAGCAGCCGGCATTCACTGGTTCCTGGTTCGTAACCCATGGGCAGATCGGAGCAGCGCCCATCAAACCGGCTCAACGCCGCCGGCACTGTGGCGGTTGCGGCTGATCAGCCCTGTGAATCGAAAGAATTGCTTGTCTCACCCCAGGCTGCCAAGGCGCCTGGGGTGAGCAGAAACGGAGGGGGTGGGATTCGAACCCACGGAGGCTTTCACCTCGCTGGTTTTCAAGACCAGAGCCATCAACCACTCGACCACCCCTCCAGGGGCAGGGCCTTGGGGCCCGAACCATTGTTCCACGGCCATCGGGCCCTGGGCAGGCTGAAGGGCTGAGACCCATGAGACTGCACATCATGGTCGAAGTAGAGCCCTGCGGCCTGGAGGGCCGCGCCAGATCGATGACCGTTCTCTGCACCAACCTGCTGGCCGTGCGCACCCGGGAGCTGGCCGACATGATCGAGACCCTGCCGGTGAGCCTGGCTCCGGAGCATCAGTACGAGCGCTGCTGCGAGCTGCTGGAGCAGCTGGCCATCGCCCTCGATCTGCTCTCCCGCGCTTGAATCAGCCCTTGGGCTTGGCCAGGGGCAGCAGGCACTTGTCGGAGTCGCAGCCGGCGGGGCCCGCCTCGATCAGTTCGCCGCCGTCGTAGCGCTGCAGGGCTTCGAAGAAGCACTCGGTGCGGCGGCGGGCCACCACTTCGGCCTGCATCCGCTCGTAGGTGGCGGCATCGATGGGCTCGAACGGCAACCGCGGGAAGGTGGCGTTGGCATCGAAGCGGGCCAGCAGCGCCGCCGAGATGTAGCCCTCACCGTTGTCGATCGCCTGGTGGATGGCATCGGCGAGGGGCTCGATCTCGTGCTCGCGGAACTCCACGGTGGCACTGGTGTTGTGGGCCGTGTAGTGCTTCTGCACCTGCATGTAGAAATCGAACTGGGCCAGGGCCGAGAAGTTGTTGATCTCCACCGCATCGGCGCCGGGGATGTTGGCCCAGCTCACCTCGGTGGGGATCTCCACCAGCCACTCGGTGCAGCGGGGATCGAACGGATCATCCAGCAGGCGGCCCTGGTCGTCCTTGTCGGACTGCGACGGCACGATTGTGTAGCCGTAGTCCATGCAGGCCAGCGCCACCGGATCGTTCTTGCGGAAGGTGATGCGGCGGATGAAGCGCTGGGCCTTGGGGGGGTGCCAGCCGGGGGAGGCGCCGGTGAGCAGGCTCTTGGTGCCGGCGGGCTGCACGGTGGTGCAGCGGTTGGGGCGCCGCAGGCCGTGGCGGTCGCAGTAGTCCCACACCGCCTGGTTCACGATCTGCTTCCAGCGGCTCAGGTATTCCGCCTCCTTGGCCTTGAAGCTGCGGCCGTCTTCGGTATCGGGGCGGCCCGCTTCCCACCACTGCAGCCAGGGGGTGCCGAAGGCGTGCACGAAGAAGTCGAACAGGCCGGTGAAGCTCACCCCCACGATCGGATCCCAGGCGCGGCTCTGGCGGTAGCGCTCCACCTCGAAGCGGTGGTTGAGCAGGCAGGCCACCGCCAGGCCACCGGCGGTGAAGGCCTCCTCCTGGGCCACCAGGTCGTCGGGGTCGATGCGGTTGAGGTGGATCTCCGCCAGGTTGCAGTGGAAATCGGCGCCGAGGATCTCGCCGCAGGGGTTGAGGCCGTAGCGGCCCAGGCGGTGCTCCAGCTCGGCGGCGCTGATCTCGGGGTGATGGGTGCTGAGCCAGCGGCCGGCCTCCTCGCGGCCCTGATCCACGTAAATGCCGATGAACTCGGTGCGCAGTTCCGGGGTGGGCAGCAGGTCGGCATTGGAGCGGGCGATCGCTTCAGGGGCGAACTGGATCGCGCCCTCGCCGCTCTGGAACTGTTTGATCACCGCCTCCAGCACGGTGGCGCGATCGGGGCGGGTGTGGAACACGCGGGTGTGGTTGGCCATGCGCAGGGCATCGCGCTCCGGGTCGATGCGCCAGTTGCCCTCGCTGTCCTGCTGCCAGAGGTTCTCCTTGGCGCCGGCGGCGGCCAGGTCGTCGGCGGCGAACTGGCGCATGCCGGCGCTGCGGCGGATGTTGCCGGCCACGATCGTGACGGCGGCCTCATCGATCAGCAGGCAGCACTCCACGGAGGTGAGCTGGCGGCCCCGGGCTTTGTTGAGGATCTGGGCCACCCGGCCGTAGAGGTCCTTGAGCTTCACCGGGTTGGCCATGCCGCCGAAGCCCTTGAGGGTTTCACCCACGGGCCGCACATCGGAGAGATCCACCGCGATCTCGATCGGGCTGGTGGCGTCGAAGCGCGTGTCGCTGCAGAGGGTCAACAGCAGCTGGTAGCTGTCCACCCAGCCGCGGCGGGTGTCGCCCACCTTGATCTGCACCCGGTTGCCATCAATGCTGTGGCTGGTGTGCTCCTGGCGCTGGCCCGCCGGGGTGGCGCCGATGTCGCTCACACCGGTGATCAGCAGCTGATTGCGCACCGCCGGCAGGCGGTTGATCAGGTGCGGCTCGATGATGGCGCCGGTCCCGCAGCCCATCATCGCCAGGTCCATCATCAGCCCGAAGGCCTCCCAGTCCACCAGGTTGGTGGAGGTGCAGTTGTAGGCGCCGGAGAAGTTTTCGCTGCGCTCGATCCAGGGGGTGCCGCCGATCCACAGCCAGCGGCCGGAGGGCAGGGCCTTCTGCTCCTGCTGCATGCGGCGCAGCAGCTCCACCTCCTGCGGGTTGAGGTTCCCCAGGCGGCGCAGGCCCTCCAGGTTGCGCTCGGCCACTTCGTGCCAGCTCTCGCGGCCGTGGGCGGTTTTGCGGCTGTAGGTGCGGTAGAAGACCGGATTGGCCGCCGGGGCCGTGGCAGGGAAGTCGGGCCTGGGACCGTTGAGGATGCCGCCGGTGGTTGGGCTGCCCAGGGCTGCGTTGCCGGCCGCTGAATCGACGCTCGCCCCAGCCGTGCTGGGTCCAGGAACTGACAGGGTCACAGGTGGTGGGGAGCGCCGCAGCGCCGTGGATCGTGGTGAAACCATAACGCCACCGGTGGGGTCTGCAAGAGGTTGCTGCCACCAGTGGCGGTGGGCGATGCTGGACCAGTTGGTGGCCTGCGGGCTCCAATCGCCCCTGCTTCTGAAATCCATGCAGCGTGTGCCCGAGCCCGAGCTGATGGATGGGCCAGAGCAGGCGGCGGCCTATGCCGCTGCCGACTTCGCCGCCAGCGATCAGGCCCTGATCCAGCGCCTGGCGGAGCTGTTTCCCGCTGGTCTGGGGGAGCGGATGATCGACCTCGGCTGCGGGCCCGGCAACATCAGTTTTCGCCTGGCGGAGGGGTTCCCGCCGGCTCGCGTGCTGGGGATCGACGGTGCCGCCGCGATGCTGGAGCTGGCCGAGGCTCAGCTCCAGTGCAGGCCGGAGTTGGCGGCGAGGCTGCGGTTTCAGCTGCGCTGTCTCCCGGATGGGGGGTTGCCCCGGGGGTTCAGCGCGGTGGTGAGCAACAGCCTGTTGCACCATCTCCACGATCCCCAGGTGCTGTGGGAGGCGGTGGGCCAGCTAGCCGCGCCGGGAGCCTGCGTCTACGTGAAGGATCTGCGCCGTCCCGCCAGCGCGGCAGCGGCGGAGGAGCTGGCCCGCCGCCACATGGCGGCGGCTCCACCGGTGCTCCAGCACGACTACCTCGCCTCGTTGCACGCCGCCTTCCGGCCCGAGGAGGTGGCGCAGCAGCTGCATGCCGCAGGGCTGAATGGCCTGCGGGTGCAGGCTCTCGATGATCGCTACCTGGAGGTGTGGGGACGCCTCGGCTGAGCCCCGCCTGGCAGGCTGGATCGATGACCAGCAGCAGCGCCCCCGCGACCCCCGAACTGGCGGCCCTGGCCGACGCCGTGGCCCGCCGGCGTAATTTCGCGATCATCTCCCACCCGGACGCGGGCAAGACCACCCTCACCGAGAAGCTGCTGCTCTACGGCGGCGCCATTCAGCAGGCCGGCGCCGTGAAGGCCAAGGGGGAGCAGCGCAAGGTGACCTCAGACTGGATGGAGCTCGAGAAGCAGCGGGGCATCTCGATCACCTCCACCGTGCTGCAGTTCGACTACAGCGGCAGCACGATCAACCTGCTGGACACCCCCGGCCACCAGGACTTCTCGGAAGACACCTACCGCACCCTGGCGGCTGCCGACAACGCGGTGATGCTGGAGGACGCCGCCAAGGGCCTCGAGCCCCAGACCCGCAAGCTGTTTGAGGTGTGCCGCCTGCGGCGCATCCCCATCTTCACCTTCATCAACAAGATGGATCGGCCGGGGCGGGAGCCCCTGGAGCTGCTGGATGAGATCGAGCAGGAGCTGGGGCTGGCCTGCTGGCCGGTGAACTGGCCGATCGGCAGCGGTGATCGCTTCCGCGGTGTGATCGATCGCCGCAGCCATGCGGTGATCCTGTTTGATCGCGCCGAACGGGGCCGGGCCAGTGAGGAGCAGGTGCTCACTGTTCAGGAGGCCCGCGACTCGGGCGCCGTGGAGCCGGAGCTGCTGGAGCAGGCCCTGGAGGAACTGGAGTTGTTGGAGGGGGCCGGTGCCGACCTTGACCTGGAGCTGGTGCATGCCGGTGAGCTCAGCCCGGTGTTCTTTGGTTCGGCGATGACCAACTTCGGCGTGCGGCCGTTCCTCGATGCTTTCCTGGAGCTGGCCCAGAAGCCCACGCCGCGCTCCAGCAGCGCCGGTGCCATTGATCCGATCCGGCCGGGATTCAGTGGTTTCGTGTTCAAGTTGCAGGCCAACATGGATCCCCGCCACCGTGATCGGGTGGCCTTCGTGCGGGTGTGCTCCGGCAAGTTCGAGAAGGACATGACGGTGCAGCACGCCCGCACCGGCAAGAGCATCCGGCTGTCGCGGCCCCAGAAGCTGTTCGGCCAGGATCGCGAGGTGGTGGAGGACGCCTACCCCGGCGATGTGATCGGCCTCAACAACCCCGGCATGTTCGCCATCGGCGACACCCTTTATCTGGGCCCGAAGGTGGAATACGAGGGCATTCCCTGCTTCAGCCCTGAGATCTTCGCCTGGCTGCGCAATCCCAACCCCTCGGCCTTCAAGAGCTTCCGCAAGGGCGTCAATGAGCTGCGGGAGGAGGGGGCCGTGCAGATCCTCTACGACACCGACCAGAGCAAGCGCGATCCGATCCTGGCGGCGGTGGGTCAGCTGCAGCTGGAGGTGGTGCAGTACCGCCTGGAGAACGAATACGGCGTGCAGACGCGGCTCGAACCCCTGGGCTTCTGCGTGGCCCGCTGGGTGGTGGGGGGCTGGCCCGCTCTGGAGAAGGTGGGCCGCATCTTCAACTGCAAGACCGTGCGTGACGCCTGGGACCGGCCGGTGTTGCTGTTCAAGAACGAGTGGAACCTGGGACAGCTGGCAGAGGATCACCCAGAGCTGGAGTTGAGTGCTGTGGCCCCGGTGGTGAGCGGTGTCGAGCCGATTGCCCTGTAGGCCGCTGCCACGCTTGCCCCGCGGCCTCGCCAGAATCCTTGCAACGAAAGGTCACAGCACCTGTCATCCCGATGGCGAGACCTCTCTGGCTGGTGCGGCCCCGAGCCGACGGCGGTTGCGACTACGTGAGCTTTGTGCCCGGTGCCGGCCACTCCGGTGCCGTGGAGATGCGCGAGGGCAGCCACCTGCCGCCCCAGATGCCCCTGCTCAAGCGGCGCTGCTGGCTGCGCAGCGAAGAGGCTGAGCAGCAGCGTCGCCTGTTGCAGCAGGAGGCGGGCTACCGCCACAGCGAGCCTCTGTTCTGAACGGCTTGCGGTTTGGCCCTCCCCTCTGTGGGCCCGGGCTCGATACGCTCGACACAGCGCACGCCTCAGACGCCTACAGGCATGAACCAGGGAGCTGGAACGGATTCGTCCTCGGGTGCCGGCGGTGCTCCCCCTTCCCCCTACGAGCGGCTGGGCATCAGTCCGGATGCCAGCTTCGATGCCGTGCAGCAGGCCAAGCAGGAACGCCTGAGGGAGGTGGGCGACGACCCGCAGGCGCGCGCTCGGGTGGAGGCGGCCTACGACGCCGTGCTGATGGACCGTCTGAAAGAACGGCAGCAGGGCCGGGTGAGCTCAGCGGCCCTCAATGCCTCCCAGCGGGAGGCCACGCGGCCTGCTCCGGCCACGCCGCCGCTGCGGCCGAGCCTGCCGGCCCTGCCCAGCCTGCCCGCCTTGCCCAAGCCCACTCTTCAGCTGCCGCCCCTGGCCCTGCCCAGCCTGGCCTGGCCCCAGGGCCGTGAACGCTGGCTGATACCTGTAGCGGGTGCTGTGTTGGCGGCATTGCTTCTCCTGGGCTCTGCCGCCAATGCCGAACTGCTGCTGGCCTGCGCCACGGTGCTGGCCGTGGTGGCCCTGCAGCGCCGCAACGGCCGCCTGCTGGCGGCAGCCGGCTGGAGCGTGCTGCTGCTCAGCCTCGGACTGCTGCTGGGCGGGCTGCTGCTGCGGCTGCTGGATCCGGCGTTGCCCCTCGGGCTGCCCTTGGCGCCCCAGCAGGTGCAAAGCCTTCCTGCGCTGCTGTTGTTGCTGCTCGGCGCACTGCTGCTGTCCTAGGGGCGTTTTGGCGAGGCAACACAGCGCCTGGGCTAAAATAGCAGGAGGAACCAGATATTGACCACGATAAAGACAACAGGAAGAGCAACTTCGAAGCCCTGTTCAATCTTGTTGGCTTTAATAGAATTGCCTGGGAATCCGAATCGAGACACTAGGGAAATGCCATAGGCGATGAACACCTCAGCGATCATAAAGAAAAACAAGAACAGTGTATAGCGGTCGCCAAGGGTGAAATAGGGAACCTTGGGTACGGAGCTTGAGATGATCAGTTGGTAGGCCAGATTTGTAAACAGCAGGACACTAACAAAACCCACGCGATCCCCCATGGCATCAAATGGAATGGCCAAAAAGAAGATGCTTGTGAATGTCAGTATGCCCAGCGGCATGAAGATCTTGTAGAGGTAAAATTCGCTCTTTCGCTCCACTTCAATGTTGGCGCGCATCCGTGAGAATGCTCGTCGGCCATGGTCTGGGTCCCTGAACGGGGAGATTTCTGTTCGCACTCCTTTGAGCCGCCAGTCGGGAATGTCAAACCGTTTAGATAGAGTGATAGATAATTGCTGTGAGAGGCGCAGCACGTTGTCATCCCAGGTAAAGGACTCGATGTCCGCAACGAGTATTTGGCGGTCAAATGGAAAACGCAGCAAATCAAAATTGGATAGCAGCTTTACCTGGGTACGCCGGGTAAGTTCGATGATCCCGCTGCGGTTGATCATCAGGTTAATGTCATCGCCTTCGGCCGCGCCC
>Ga0214917_10008540_pt1 | contig 10030 bp, 6 predicted proteins | sample LL_1208_BB_MetaG_FD_177983 | JGI IMG/M metagenome (GOLD analysis project Ga0214917, IMG submission 177983) | Freshwater microbial communities from Lake Lanier, Atlanta, Georgia, United States - LL_1208_BB | ecosystem: Environmental > Aquatic > Freshwater > Lake | place: USA: Georgia | collected...
TGCCGAGAAGGCTGATGCGGATGACCTTCTTGCTATGTATGACCGGTTTCGGCGGCGTCCTCAGACCAGCTTTGCTTTAGTAGCTTCTTATACCTCCTTAAGACCTTACAAAGACGAACTTTCATATATACGCGACGATAATATACTTTCATATTTACCCGACTATAATATACAAGAGGAAGTTGTATCCAACCGCGCCCGGTTCTTAAAAATATTAAGAGCCAAGGAAGATGACGATTTAACTCCAGGAGCTAGTTCTGGTGGGATAAAATTCTTTGATATGGTGGTTTTTGATGAAGCCCACTGGATGCGGACTACTGGAACAAGCACTTATGAAATGGGGGAAAATCTATCCTGGGCTTCTAAAGCAGTGGTCTGTCTGTCGGCTACCCCTGTTCATAATACAAGTCGGGATCTATACGCACTATTGCGCCTGATCGATCCCGACGTTTTTCGCAATCAATTTGTTTTTGAGCAGTTACGAAATCAAAATCTCCCCTTTATTCAGTTTCACAATCTCCTTGGACAACCGGGGTGTAACCTTGAGAAAATACAAGAAAAGTTTGACAGTCTACCGGAATGCTCCGGAAAAGAAAAAATAAGAGATCTTTTAGACCACTTTGATGACACTCCAGAAAAGCGGGTTGAGTTGCTGCATGTGACTGAAAAACTTAATCTGCTTGAAAACTTCATAAATCGAACAAGAAAAAGAGACGTCATCGGGAATCGGGTTCTCCGCCAACCAAAAACGCTGCAGGTCATGTTAAGTCCAGAAGAAGCGGTTCTTTATGAAACCGTCCTCGAACAAGTGCGGGTCTCTTTAGCAGCAAAAGGTGAGCAAGTAACCAGTTTTCACTTGATCAGTCCCGCCTTGCAGATGGCGAGCAGTCTGCCTGTGATTGCCGAGGATTTTAAAAATGGCCGATGGGGATCATTAGAACAAAGGGAGTTACAAAATGCGGAATGGTCTGATGAATTAATACATGAAAAGACGAATGAGCGACCCCAGGTTCTGCAAAAGCATCTTTTGGCCTACGATTTTATAAAAAACGATTCAAAATACAAAAAACTCAAGGAAATTCTTTTGGCCATTGGGAGTGAAAAGGTTTTATTGTCAGACAACCCATTTGATAACCGGACTGTAAAACCTGAAGATAGAAAAATCGAATTTAAAAAAACAGATAAGGTTATTATTTTTGCATTCTTTAAAAAAACAATAACCTACCTCCAAAAACGGCTTGTTGAAGATAAATTTAAAGCTATTCAGCTTACCGGAGATATTAAGAACCGTGCTGAGCGTGATGAAATGCTGAGGAAATTTGAGCTAGACGATAATCAAATTCTTATTTGCTCCGAAATTGGTGCTGAGGGTGTGGATCTTCAGTTCGCCAGGATTCTCATTAATTACGATCTCCCTTGGAACCCTATGCGGGTGGAGCAACGGATAGGTCGTATTGATCGAATCGGACAAAAAGCGGACAAAATAGTTATTATTAATTTTCAAATCCTCGACACGATCGATGGGCGTATTTATGAGCATCTTTACCGCAAAATCGGTATCTTTGAACAGTCCATTGGGGCCCTTGAGGGGATCCTGGGTGATAAGGCCCAAAAACTGTATGAGGAGATCTTTCGCAGGAAACTCACTCCTCAGCAAATTGAGCAGAGAGCCAGACAAACAGCAGAATCCGTCATATCACAAGAACTATTAGAAAGAGAACTCGAGGACTCTGCGGAGAGTCTTTATGCTTTTCAGGATGTTCTCAGTCGACAGATTGCTGATAGCAGGCGCTTAGAGCGTTTCATTAAGCCGGAAGAATTGGAAAGTCATTTTTGCGACTTTTTTGATAAGCAGTATGGACATCAGGACGCATGCAAAATGATCCGGGATAATCCGTTTCCTGGATGCTTTCTCCTTAAAATCAGTTTTCGTGCCAAAGCAGACTTTGAGAATTTCTGCGCAACCCAGGAATATTCCTGGCCGGATGGAATTGATGCTAACCTCGGTTATTCCAAGATCACCTTCGACCCTCATGTCCATGAAAAGTACAAACACCAGGACCGCAAGCTCGTCCTGATCAACCATCTCCATTCGGTGATTCGCTGGATCAGCAAGGTCAATGAAGGAGAGAACGAAAAATGGGGTAGGCTCTCTGCGCTAAGGCTCGCCTCTCAGAAGCACCCAGCGGGACGGTATTTTTACTTGGTTATGCGGACGGCGTTTCGAGGGATCACCAACCGGGAGCTATTTCAATACACGGTAATGAATATGGATACGGGAATATTGATCCGAGGCACAGAGGCGGAAGCGATTGTAAATGAGGTCATCAACAAAGGGGAAAGCCTCTTTCCAGGTGTCTTGGAGGGTTTGACCGAAGCAATTGAAAAAATCCGTGAAGATTCAGGTCATGAGATCGCCAAAGCCCAAAAAGCTTTCCAAGAAGACCAAAACTCCAAGTATCAAATTCGTAGAGACCAGATGGACCGTTTCTTTGAGCGTAAAATAGAAACCCAACGGCAAAGAATTCTTACAGCGGAAATTAGGATGCAGGCAAGGGGGAAAGGTGGGGCCGCTGGCTTCCGGGCTATTTTGGATCGACTCAGACAGGAACATCAGGAGCAAAGCCGACGGCTCAAATCCAAAATGGATAAACTGGAATACAAATTCTCAGAGGTAGCTGGGGGTTATTTTGAGGTATGTGCTCATGAGTAAGTATATTGTCGTCGGCATAGACTATGGCACAAGATTCACGAAAGTACTTTTTCGGGATAACAATCAAGTGGAGGGGAAGGCCTATGTGGTGACAAATCCAACCTTCCCAGATGGGCTTTTCCCAAGCCTTCTTTCGTTAAATGGTGAATCTATTGCTCCATTTCAACAAAAAGGTGAGGTTATTGCTTATTTAAAGATGCTGGCCGCTTTCGCCGTAACAAAATATGAGGACCAGCCCTTCATGGCGCTTGAACATAAGGATATAAAAATACCTGTTGGATTAAATAAATTAAGAGGAACGTACCATGATCTCGATCTGGTTGGCCTATGCCTGAGTTATTATCTTGGGTGTCTTGTAGCCGAGGCTCATCGATGTATTAAAGAGAAACTCCGTCCTGAAACGGGAGACCTAGTTCTTTATCAGCTAGCCATACCGACTGCTTTAACTGGCCGAAATAGGGAAGTGGAAAAGTTCTTTTGGATTTGCTTAGTCATTGGAAAAATTCTTTTCAAAAAACACGGCACTAGAATTCTTCAAGAAATTTCCCTGTCCGAAATCTATGACACAGTAGAGAACGACGTCGCTTCAAAGTTTGAGGAGATTAAGGACGAGTATCAGCACCGATGTGTTACTTATCCTGAGACAGCTGCAGCTGTAGCGGGCTTCTTTAACTCAAAAACCTCATGGGATGGAATCTTTATTACTGCCGATGTAGGAGCGGGAACAGTTGACTTAAATATTTTCCGAAAGAACCGGCCTATCGCGCACAACCCAGATCCAACACTGGCCTACTACTCCACCCAGGTTTCTCCTTTAGGGGCCCAGCGTCTGGAAGATGAATTTAATTTCGTAACTCCGATGGATGCTGATACTCTTAGGGATGAACTCTATGCAGAAATCCGAAGCCTATTTGTTCGCGCTCTTACCAGACAACCTAATCATAAAGCTCAAAGAGGGCATCGAACTTATGACGAATCTACAATCTTTTTATTTGGTGGGGGCAAAAGGCACGCCGTTTATAAGGAGACCTTACTGCAGGGCCTAGATGGCTCCATCGATAAAAATGCTCACCATGGGGGTGTTTTTGAGCCTAACGTGCTTGAATTACCTGATTACCCCGAAATCGAGAAACCCCTGTCTAGTGTTTCGGCGGGAAGGTATGCAGTTGCCTTTGGTCTCACTACAAATCCTATTAACCTTCACAAGATTATTTTGCCCGATGAGCTAGACGAAATTCCCCGTAGGCCACCAGATGACGATCGCCGATATGGTTTTGATTGGAGTGACTAATGCGCAATTGGTGGGTTAATCAAAATCAGACCTATCGCCATGAGGTAGGTGGAGGTTATTTGTGGTCGCCCAAAGTCAACCGCGACAAGTCCAGGAATCACTTTTATGAGACTATGCGGGAGGTATCCCGTGGCGATTTGGTATTTTCCTCAAATAATCGCAAAATTATGGCCTTAGGAGTGGCCCAAGGTCCTGCCTACACCTGTCCCAAGCCGGTGGAGTTCGGGGCGGCTGGGGATGCTTGGAATGAGGTGGGCTGGCGAGTCGACGTGCAGTTCAAACCTCTGCTCCGACAAATTGTGCCTAAGGATCATATAAATCTTTTACGACCACTACTCCCAGCCCGTTATGCTCCGATTCGGGCTGATGGAACGGGGAACCAGATTTATTTAGCAGAAATACCCTTACGTATGGGCGAAGTGATGCTCGGTTTAATTGGCCCTGAAGGAGAGGCCATTCGCCTAAACGCGGAAGCCCGTTCGCGGGTGCAGGAGGAGGAAATCCTTGCTCCGTCGGATGACATTTTAGATCAATGGGATCGAGAGCTTGAAAAGCAGGTGCGCGAGGCCCGGGATCTGAGCGCCACCGAGAAGGAGCAAGTGGTGAAAGCCCGAAGGGGGCAAGGCTTATTCAAGACTCGAGTCGCTGGGCGTGAATCGGAATGTCGGATTACTAAGGTCTCAAGACCTGAGCACTTAATTGCCAGTCATATCAAACCCTGGAGGGTTTCTAATAATGAGGAGCGGGTTGATGGCGAAAACGGCCTGCTCCTTACACCTTCGGTGGACCACCTCTTTGATAAGGGCTTCATTTCCTTTAAAAATAATGGGGAGCTGATTGTTTCTGGGGTTGCTGAACAGCACTCTTTACAAAAGATGGGCATCCCGGTTGGTACCCGTTTTAGTGCCGGCACCTTTACTCGAAAGCAATCGAGCTATCTTGAATACCACCGGGACTTAATTTTACTTCAAGCTAGGACTTAAGAAGTTTTGTAAAGAGTGGGGGGAAGGGGCCTGTTCTCTTGGTTGTTTGTGGCATTGATTCTGAAGGCGGACGAGGTGCCGCTATCACTGGATTAGTTGGAGGAGGCGGAGGGATAGGTTGTGCTGGCTCTGGAACCGGAATGGGTTTAGGCGATGGCACTGCCGGGCTCTGGTTTGCAGGAATATCGACAATGTGCTTCACGGCCTGCCGGCTGCGGAATTCTAAGAACAGAAACACAAGAAAGCTCAGGAAAGAGCCTCCCAACAAGAAAATGCCGATAGGGTCCAACTGGTTTTACCTAGTTTTTTCTTTAAACATTACCGGAGTCCGATCGTACCGAACAGAGCCCCATTCGGGCGTGCCTTCGAGGTCGATCACTTTGCCGAGCTGGGCTTTTAGGCGAGACTCGTCGGCCGGGATGACGTGAACCATCTGCAGGGTGACCACGTTGGTGACCTTCGGGTTCTCGGGGTCAGCCCCCCGGAAAGTCTGCAGCCCCTCAAGCACCAGCACGTAGGCGGTGGTCTTTCCCTCCGGCGCCCAGTTGATGTCATTCAGCTCCTTCGCAATGGGAAAGGTAACAACGTTCAGAACGCCCCGGAGCTTGGTGGGTTGGTCGATAGCGATGGGGTCGGAAGCTGAGCAACTGGAAACCAAGGCAAGGATATAGAATATCGGATATAGGATATAGAAGGTCATGGTAGGATCAGCGGGAGACGGTTTGCAAGAGGGCGTAGAGGAAGATCCCGAGGAATAAGAGGATGGAGACGAGGCCGATGAGCTGAAGAATGAAGCCGAGCAAGGAAAAGCGGGGAGTGGGGGAATCGGGGCTGGGAGAATCAATCTTCTCCGACCAGCTCATACCGGTGCCGGGGATGCCGACGGTGGCGCGGGTGCCCTTTTTGCCAAAGGTGAGCCAGGCGCCGCGGCCGCCCACGGAAACGGAAGGGCCGGATTTGGAAAGGTTGAGACGCAGGCCCTTGAAGATCGAGATCCGGCGATTGAATCGAAAACCCATGGTTTCCTATAGATTAAGATAAGGAACAAAAATAAGAAAAGTATGTATATTTGAAAGGATGACTGCTCAAATCCTGCGGCATAAGAAGGTTGAAAATGTGATGTTAACCGACCCGGACAAATAGGATGATCAAGAAATGCACTCCGGCGGCCAAGGCGAGCTATTCGGGATAAACCCTGCTTCCCCCCCGGACCCGGAGGGCTGGCCCAAAACAATAGGCCATGCAGCGATCAAGATTTCCGAGAATCGATCCATCCTCACCCCAGCCTCCGGTTTTATGGCTGGGTACGATTTTACCCTCAACCCCTACACAGGATGCACATTTGGTTGTGCGTACTGCTATGCAGCAGCCTTTGTCCCGGACCAGGAGGAACAAAGGCGATGGGGGGAATGGGTGAAAGTAAAGAAAGCGGCAGTCAAGATACTTGAGAAGCAGGCCGGAAAACTTGAAGGGAAGGCGGTTTACATGTCCAGCGTGACCGATCCTTATCAACCGGTGGAAAAATCAACCGGCATTACGCGTGCCATCCTGGGCGTTCTGACTTCCGTGCCAGATCTGCGGCTTACCGTGCAGACACGCGGCCCCCTGGTGACCCGGGATTTCGATCTCATGGCCAAGATTGCGCACCTGCGGGTAAACATAACCGTAACAACGGACTCTGAAGAGGACCGGAAGAAATTTGAGCCGCTTTGTCCCTCCGTTGACGCCCGGTTGATCGCGGTAAGGGAACTCGCGGGCAAGGGGTTGAACCTCGGGGTAACGCTCACGCCTTTGATCCGTATTCGTGAGGCAGACGCGTTTGCAGAAAAACTGCTCGCAACGGGAGCCCGGCGGTTTGTGGTACAACCTTTTCACGCCAGCAGTGCGCGCTCACGGGGGTTCCGGGCGACCACGCGTGACGAAGCCATTCCCCTGGCAAAAGAAATGGGTTGGACCCAGAAGGGCTATGAGGAGACGGTAAGCAAGCTGAGAAAGATTTTGGGAGATCGGCTGGAGGAAGGGAGGGGGGGATTCGCCCCGCCACTCCCATGAGCCAGATGGGAGATTGGATAGACCATATTTTGGCGGCCGGAGTTCAGGATTATGTGGAGAAAAATAAAACACATCTGACAAGCCCCGCCTCTTTGAAGTCGGCAAGAAAAGATTTGGCCAAATTGGGTGAAGGTGAAGATCCTTTTTACGACATTCCGGGCATCGGGGCGGCTTATGCAATGACTTACCATGCAACTCGAATGAACACGGTGACAAGCAGTCTGTTTGTGGCAGTTAAAGAGCGTTTGGGTGATCAACAAGATCCACCATCGATCAGCCTTATTGACCTCGGGTGTGGAACCGGAGTCGGCCTGTGGGCCTTAACATCGCTACTGGAGGCGGCCCGGAGAGGCTGGATCGGTGAGCTGGAGGATATTGGCATGCCCAAGCGAATCCATTACCTGGGTCTAGATTCAAGCCCCTTCATGATCGATGCCGCAAAAGAACTTTGGGAAAAGTGCGGCGGAAGGTTATCTCCAGAAATACCCGTTGTTCCCACCTTCCGGATGTGCAATTGGCCGATTGCCCCGTCGGTGGTTCCCAGAGGGCCGGGGTTCGAGACGCCCTGGATGATGGCATCTTTCCTTTTCGATTTTGACATGGCGAATGAAGAACCGGGAACTGGAGACCTGCGAAAAAGTTTTCTGGAAGTATCGGAATATTTTCATCCGGATTTTATTTTTCTTTTGTGCACATCGAAAAAGCAGAAATGTACAAAGCAAATAGTCAGTGATTTGGAAAAACTTCGCTTAAAAAATGCACGTGGCCGCTATGTGGCTCAAGCCGTCAAGCGTACGGAACTCCTGACCGGCACGTTGGGCAAAACATCAATCATGAAAAAGTGCCACTTGGGCGACCCCTATAATTTAAGTTGGATTCATCCTTACCCGAAACACACCTACATTCTTCAATGGAACGGCGAACGGCTGATTTCCCAGCAGCTTGCCATGCAAAGCATCAAGTTGGATACACGGCAGAAAACGGCTGCGGATCTGACGACGCTCATGGCAGTTGGTGGTTCTCCGCGGCGGATCAAGGGGCCTCCTGGATCAGGCAAGACCTTGATTCTCTACCAGTTGTTGGTCGAGTATTTGAGCCGGCCTATCAAAAACAGCGCGGCTCTTTTTGTTTGCTTCAACAAAGCGCTAATTAATCAAGTCTTTGAATGGCATTCCAATGTGCAAATTTTCAAAGAAAATAAGCTACCCAACTGCGAATGGAGGGCCATAGACGATGGTCGGATCGAAATATGGCAGGAAGGTGCAATCGTGGCGAGATTACTTAGTTTTGACAAGCTTCCCACCCAGATTGGGAGATTGCCTCCCAAGGTGGGTGATGGCTTCGAGGAAGAACTGCGACAAAAATTCAGTGAAGCACCAGAGCACCTAAAAGATTTTACTTTGGAAAGGCTAAGAAGCGAGTTCCGCGTTCATTTTTACGGAAAAGCACAGATGAATCTTGAAAAGTATCTTGAAATTGAAAGAAATCCGCGGACCGGACTTCGCTTGGCGAGAGGCACAAAAATACGCGAAGAGATAGGGAAGCTTTTTCAAGATATCTCCGATCCCTATCTCGAAAACCGGATTCTCCTGCTGCAAAAAATCAAAAACGGGATGATCCAAAAGCAATTTGATTTCGTGCTGATTGATGAACTCCAAGACATGACGGATACGGACTTTGAAATTATCCGTGGCCTTTCAAAATCAGGCTGCATTCTTGTTGCCGCCGAGGATGCCAGACAATCGATTCAAACGGGCCTTTTTTATCGTGCTCCCCTGCTTCACGGTGGAAAGAAGTGGAATGATATTAAGATCTCAACCTGTTATCGAACTCCCTACAGGGTCGGACCAATATTGCAACAGCTAGAGGACCAGCTCGAAAGCAATCCTCGTGACGAGAACGAGGAATTTGAAGAACATGTCAAGGCCATCAACACCAGATTAAGTTTCACAGGGATTCGCCCGATTTTTGTGGAGGGAGGCACGGCCTTATCAGTTGCCCACATTATACGAGAGATTGCCAAAAACCTGCCTGTTTACCATGCCGGAGCATTGGCGCGGGGGCTCATCCTTGAGACTAATTATGAGCTTCAAAATGCATGTCAAAAGGTCATGAAGGACTTGGCGATAAGATGGGAGACAAGAACGATTCTTGGGGCCAAGGGATTGGAGTCGCAGGTTTTAGTATGGGATACTGGGTCTAAACTTCCTGTTGGGAGGAATATTTTTAATTTAGCCTATACGATTCTTAGTCGCACCACCTGTCTTTGCATAATTTGGCAGAGGCCCGAATCCAAACGAAGAGCCAGAGACCTATTTAGCAAAATGACCGATCTTGAAATGCAAAAATGGCCTAATCCGGCGTAGCAACCAAGGACTGTATTTGTCCTACCCCCTGTGCAAACCTGTCCACATGAAAGAAGCATTAGGCAAAATATGGACTCTCACCTGTCTTGTATTGGTGGTTTTTGGACTCATGGTTTTAGTGATGTCCTGGCCCGTGATTTTTCTGCCACTCATATTTCTTTTGGAAATCCTGGGCACAATTTTCAGGGCCTTGTTTCCGGGTTAGGGGGAGTCGAATCATGAAAAGGACTACTCTGATTTTTTCTTTGTTCTTGGCGCAGTTAGGTCAATCGGAGGAGCTCGAGATCCGGCCTTCTGTCTGGGGCACGGAAAAATGGTATGGGGGATATGAGGTCTATTCCGGAGACAAAAAGATCGGGGAGATCCGGCCATCCGTCTGGGGAGCCAAGAAGTGGCCGGGAGGGTATGAGCTTTACCAAGGAGACCGGTTGGTGGGTGAGGCGAAAGCCTCCGTCTGGGGGCAAGACAGGTGGTACGGCGGCTACAAGGTCGAGACCAAGGAGCGGTCAGGGACCAAGCTTTTCGAAAAGTTTTTCAAGGAAAAGTAGGCGGTCAAAAAAGCCACTTTATCCAGGGGTTATAGTGGAGGGTGGAAGGCGGGGGGCAGTTTAAGATGAAGATTAAG